>Ga0256868_10000143_pt1 | contig 41305 bp, 35 predicted proteins | sample RVTome_13_FD_187341 | JGI IMG/M metagenome (GOLD analysis project Ga0256868, IMG submission 187341) | Soil microbial communities from uranium-contaminated site in the Upper Colorado River Basin, Wyoming, United States - RVT92D227 HiSeq ...
TCAAGACGCAATTGTCACAGGAAATGTCACTCTTCCATGGAAACAGTGATGAAAAGGAATAGACAAAGCGCAGATTGTACCTTATGTATCTTTGTATCGTAATACGATGTATTATGAACATAAAGACATTTTTTGTCAATACCCTTCCCTTCCAATTCCATTGCTGGCCTTTACCCATTGACGTGCCTAAGCACCAGACAGCAGTTTTCCCCGCCTAAACCAAAACTATTCTTCAGACATACATTCACCTGGGCCGGCCGAGCTACATTCGGCACATAATCTAGATCACAGTCGGGGTCGGGGGTCTCATAGTTTATAGTTGGATGGATGATTCCTTTGTTCATAACCAGTATAGCAGCGACGGTTTCAATAGCGCCAGCTGCAGTAATGCAATGTCCAATCATAGACTTTGTAGAGCTCATGGGAACTCTGTAAGCATGCCCTCCGAGCACCATTTTGATGGCTTTGGTTTCACAGGCATCATTCAGCTTGGTGCTGGTGCCATGAGCATTGATGTAATCAACTTCCTCAACCTTCGCCCCGGCATTTCGCAAAGCAGTACGCATAGCATGAGCCTCAGCCTCAGGGGCAGGAGCAGTTGCATCATGAGCGTCAAAAGACCAGCCTGCGCCAGCAAGTTCAGCCAAGATAGGTGCACCTCGCCTCTTGGCATGTTCATAGCTCTCCAAAACAACCAGTCCGGCACCCTCACCATAGACGAAACCATTTCGGTTAAGGTCGAATGGGCGACAAGCCTTGGACGGGTCAGGTTCATGGGAAAGGGCTCCCAATTGGTCTATTCCAGCCATGCCAACTGGCTCCAGGCTGGCGTCCGAACCCCCGGCTATCATCACATCGGCATACCCCAGGCGAATGAAATTGGTCGCTGTGCCTATGGCGTCGGCGCCACTGGCGCAAAGACTATTTACACTGCTGTTAGGGCCCCTGGCCCCCAGCATCATCCCTACTTGCATGGATGCTGCACTGGCAGTTGACTTAGTGATGAAGAGAGGGTCGGCTCTTCTCGGCCCTAATCTTTGGTATAGCTCCCATCCCCTGATGACATAGCCTTGCTCTGTCATAGTAGAAATGGTGACCCCCACTCTCTCAGACTCTTCTTTAGCCATGTCCAGGCCGGCCGATTGTATCGCTTCTTTGGCAGCAGCAATGGCAAACTGAATCGTCCTTGAGGTCCGGTCAACCACCTTCAAGTCCATATACTTCGTGGCATCAAAGCCATGCACCTCGGCATCCACTTTCACCCGAAACTTGCTGGCATCGAAGTGAGTAATAGGACCGATGGCTGACTTTCCTGCGGCCAATCCCTGCCAGAACTCTTTGGTACTTAATCCCAGGGGATTAACAGTGCCCACGCCGGTAACCACAACCCTCGGTATGTCTATAGTGCCCCGGTAATTCATCGAGGTTCCGGGAACTCCAGCCAAATTCATTGTTCTCTTTATTCTCCTTTTCCAGCGAGGTTGAAAAGCCCTACAGAGGTGCCCCCATCGATAATGATAGTCTGTCCTCTTATCATAAATGCTTCTTCACTGCACAAAAAAGCCACTACGTTAGCGACGTCCTCGGGAACTACCATTCTCCCCGCTGGCGTCGCTTGACGATTATCTTTTACTAACCCCTCCTTAAAATAGAACTTCAAGGCCTCTGTCTCCACTGCAGAAGCAGCTACAGCATTAACGCAAATACCTTGAGGCGCTAGCTCTATTGCCAAATAGCGAGTCAAAGCTTCCAGAGCAGCTTTGGAGACTCCGACGACAGTGTAATTGGGCAAGACAAAGCGTGAACCAAGGCTAGAAATGCTAACTATCTTACCGCCTCTGCCCTCCATCAGTTTGGCTGCTCTCTGAGCACAGAGCAAACAGGCCCTGACATTAATGTTCATCGTCCATTCCCAGGCCTTAACATCTATATCCGCCACAGGGCGACCTACGCCTGAAGCAGCATTGTTGATCAAGATATCCAGGCGGCCAAATTTATTGCCAATCATATCGAATATCTCATTTACCTTTTCCGGGTCTCCCACATTGGCCCGGATGACTTCAGCTTTCACTCCCAGAGCCTCGACATCCTTAGCTGTCTGTTCCGCACTCTCGCGGTGGCGGAAGAAGTTGACAATGATGTCGGCACCCTGGGAAGCGAGTTTCAAGGCGATCGCCCGGCCAATGCCTCGCCCGCTGCCTGTAACTAAAGCCAGCTTCCCCTCAAGAGACATGCCTAGACTTTCTCCTTCTGTGCTACCCGATCTTCTACATAGGAGACGAAGTCACCGAAGTTCTGAAACTTCTGGGCTTCTTCGTCAGGAATTTCGATCCCAAAGGTCTCTTCCACTGCCACCAATGCCTGCACGACATCCAGAGAATCCGCCTTAATCTCCTTGAATGTAGCTTCTCGGGTGATAATATTCTTATCAACACGAGTAATCCTGGCCAAGATGTCTTTCACTTGCTCTTCAATGCTCATAACTTACCTCCCTGGTTAAATTTTGCCAATTCCAATTTCAGACTTTCCACAACCCCGGCTTTTACCGCCTCTTTAGCGCTTTCTATAGCATTGGCTATTTGAGGAGCTCTGCTAGCTCCGTGCGCTATCTTCACAACCCCATCAACACCCCACAAAATGCCACCACCCTGCTTCTCAGTTTCGCTGGATATCTTAGTTGCCGGGAACAATCCCTTAAACAGCAATCTAACTAAGGCACGGAGAGGCAGGTATTTCTTCAGCTTTCGCTCCGTCCAAACCTGGGCATAAGCCCCGATGCTCTCATAGAACTTCAGAAGAACGTTGCCTACAAAGCCATCACAGACGATGACATTGGCCTTGCCGCTCAAGATATCACTGCCTTCTATATTGCCAATAAAGTTCAACCCACTATTTTTGAGAAGGGAATAAGCTTCACGCACTGCTTCACTCCCTTTAGTCTCTTCACCTCCTGTGCTTAACAAGGCTATCTTAGGGTCAGCGATGTTAAGGAACTTCTTAGCGTAGACCGAGCCAGCAATGGCAAAAGTCAGAAATTGGTGTGGCTTGCAATCTACATTAGCTCCGAGGTCCACCATCACAGTATTGGCTGCAAAGCTACCCAGAGAGCCAACAATTGCCGGACGATACACCCCGTCCAACATGCCGATAAATTGGATAGCACTTATTGCAGCTGCTCCACTGGACCCGGCACTCAATAATGCATCTGCTTCGCCTGATTTCACCATCTTTGCCGCTACGGCAACAGAGCAATTAGGCTTGCGACGGACTACGTCAACCGGCGACTCATTCTCCTTGATAAAATCGCCGGCTCCAACAATATGGATGGGTGAGCCATTGGCGGTGAATTTGTGCTTGGCTAATTCTTTTTCCAGAACGTCCGGGGCGCCCACCAGGAAGATTTCTACATCGTCCTTCCGGGCGGCAAGCATCGCCCCTTTGACTATTTCCCCGGGAGCATAATCACCACCCATGGCGTCCACAGCCACCCTTATTCTGCCATTCTGCGCCATGTTTCTATTTCTTAGCACGTGAAAGCTTGACTATTGCCTCCCCCACGACTATCATTTCACCCTTTTGATTACGGCACTCAAAAATGCAATTTGCGTATGATACATCATCTTTTTGTTCAATGCAATTAATCTTACTGTTGATAGTCAGAGTGTCTCCAGGACGGGCCACCTCTTTAAACTTTGCCCGAAGTTTACCACCGGACAACCAGCTTTCACCAAAAGCCGAAGTCATCATCTCTGACACATAAGCTAAGTTAAGCATGCCATGAGCAATAGTTCCACCGAAAGGAGTCTTAGCGGCAAAAGACTCGTCTACATGAATGGGATTAAAATCACCCGACGCCTCAGCATACAGGTTAATCTTCTCCTGGGTGATATGCTTCACCACAGAATTAAGGGCTTTCCCTTCTTGAATCTCTGTGAGCATTTTCTTCCTAAGTGGGCAATGCTATAGTTGCCTTCCCTGATTGCACCTTTTCTTTGCCCTTGTCAAAGACATCGAGTTCCAGGATTAACATACTCATTTTGCCCCGGGCTATCTTCTGTGCCACTCCTATGTGACACTCTATAGTGGCGCCAACGGGTACCGGTTTGAAGAACTCTAACTCCTGTGAAGCATGTATAGCGATAGTGCCAGGCGGCAGGGGAACAGAATTTGTCATAGTAGCTACGGCACAGGCCGTAATGGCCAGAGGTGGAACAAATCCGTCACCAGCGGCATCCACAGCCTTCAGATATTTGGAGACGAAGGAGGCACTCAGCTCATAAGTGGCAGGAGCAAATTTGTAACCGGGTATTAGCTCTTCATAGGTTATGGTTTTGTCGGGCATTGAACCAGTTCCTGATACATCGGTATACTATGTAGAGTAAATTATACACGGCCTCCAATTATTGTCAACATTCTATTACGGTTACCATCACCTGATGGGAGGCACAAGAAAGAAACGGCTACCGAGCAGAGTCTGTGAGCTGTACCGGATTTCCTCTCGTCTAATGCCAAATGGGCTCGGCAGGATTCGAACCTGCGACCAACCGGTTATGAGCCGGCCGCTCTGCCCCTGAGCTACGAGCCCGTTGTTTTTGCCACGAAAGGTTTCAGTTTTCGTGGCAGCCAAATTTGTGTGGAGCGGGAGACGGGATTCGAACCCGCGACACCCTGCTTGGAGGGCAGGAACTCTACCACTGAGTTACTCCCGCGAGACTGAATCCATTTTACCTCAAATCTTACAGTTGGTAAACAAGAAGAGTATTTCGCACCGTTGGTCAGCCTCGACAGCGCTGACAGGTGACGATAATCAAACTATTCACAAGACAAGGCTCTATGTTCGCAAGTTGAAATGAGCGTCTCTTCATCTCTGGGAACTACAGCTATGAGTTAGCTATACGTGATACCCTCTACCCTCATTTCTTTGTTATTCCTGCCAGATCTCCTATTACGTTAATCAGTGACTGCCCTGTGGGAATAACTATCTTGGAATTGTTAGCCAGAGCTTCCTGGGCAACCTGAAGCTGCTTGAGAAGTTGAGCATTGCCCTTAAAATAGGCATCTGCGGCTTCATTGACCAGCTTTATTGCCTGAGCCTCACCTTCTGCTACCAATATTCGGGATTGCTTGTCTCCATCTGCTTTCTTGATTACTGCTCTTCTTTCTCCATCTGCTTTCGTCTCAGTAGCAGTTGCAAAGTCTATTGCCGCTGTCTTCTCATTATTAGCCACGACTACTTTGTTCATGGCTTGCTGTACAGTGTCAGGAGGATTTATCTCCTTCAACTCAGTCCTGACTATCTCAATTCCCCAGTTTTGCGTTTCAACTGTTAGCTGGTCATAGAGCGATTTGTTTATCTTGCCCCTCTCGCTGTTCGCTTCCATCAGGTTCATAGTTCCTATAATGTTTCTCAATGTGGTTCTGGCAAGAGCCACAATCTGAACCTTGTAATTGAAGACATTGTACTCTGAGGCTTTGACACTTGTTTCGTCAGTCTTCACTTTGAAATATACCTGAGCGTCTACACTGGCGTTGAGAGCATCCTTTGTAATTATCTCTTGCCCCCCGGCATCTACCATCATTTCTGTTATGTTTACCTTGGTTAGCTTCTCAATACCGAAGGGTAGAATGAAAACTAGCCCAGGGTTGGCAAATCTGTTATACTTACCAAACCTCTCCACCAAACCTCTGGCTATGGGTCTCACAGTTCTAATCGAGGTAACGAGTGCTATGAACGCAACTATTCCAAATACTACCCAAAACACTATCAAGCCTGCTGACATTAATAAACCTCCTTGTAACTATTTCTTTGCGCCTTCGTTTCGTTGCTTTTGTTATTTTCCTACTGCTCTAACCATGTCTCTTCCATGCCACCTCCTCTAATCGAAGTATCCCTGTACTGTTGCTTTCACTTTCCTCTGATTTCTTGCCCTTATCTCTGTCCGGAAGTCTCTCTTCTTCATAGGCTTGCTCATACTGCTTTTTGTTTCGTTATTGGCAGTGCCCGTATCAGCAACAGAAATGTTAAGGCCAGTTAGGCCAAATAGAAATGACTCTACAGTAGGTTTGCAGGAGTGACTACAGTGATCGACCTCTTCACTTTTCCCCTCTCAAATGAATTATACCACGGGCCAGCCCTATTGGGAAGACATGAACAAATAAGACATGAGCAAACAGGGCGAAGGCACGCACTGCACTGCAATTGACACCCACTACTGCGGGTGTTACCTGAGCCCAGCCATGAATATGTTGCCTCGTAGAAAAATCCAGTCAGGCTTGAAACCTATCACTATCCCCACCAGCCATCTGGAGCACTACTAAGTCGACTATTTTTCATAACAGGCGGAACACCGAGGTTTAGCCTTTGTTATCCATTTTCTTGGTTTCCCACAGCGGTGACAATACTTCTCTTGATACTCAGGGTTTTTGTGTTTATTCCATACTCTGTAACAATCTAAGCAATGGGGTGCATCTACATCGTAATCTATGCTCTTACCGCACCGAATGCAAAAGCCTTGTTTGGCAGTTCTCTTATATATATTGGTTTTTTCAGTTCTGTCGCTAATCTGATAATCAACCAGTGATTTTACCTCTTTGCCTATTTCACCGAACATACTCTTGATTGCACTATCCTTTTTTGCATTAGTGACTATGAACTCTGCTTCGCTAAGTGCTTCTTTGAAAACTGATTCATCTTCAGCTCGATTTATGAGAATCCCCATCTCCCTGTTGTGTTGCTGTGAGTGTTCAAGCAAATTCAACGATGTGATTACCATTGAATCTTCGTTGTAAAAACACTTTGCATGCAGGTCTTCATCAAATCGGAGTTCCAACTTCCTTAGTTGTTTGAGTTGGGATTTTACTTCAGAAGCCAACTTCTTCCCTCTGCAAACTACCACCGTCTTTGTGCCCTTCCCGTCTTTATACTTTAATCGTTCAAACAAATCGTCTGGAATTTTGATATAGGGAGTTATTAAGACCACTTCATTACCAGCCTTGTCTACAATTGATACAATTTCGGCATATGCCTTGTCTTTGTTCAGAAACTCTACCATTGTCCCCCCTTCCTTCTTTTCACTTCAAACCCCTCTTGATCGAATTATACCACCAAGCAACATCAGACAGAAGACATGAACAAATAGAGCAGCAGGACGCACTGCACTACGATTGACACCCACTACTGCGAGTGCTAACCAAGCCCAGCCACAAAGATGTTGGCTCGTAGAAAAACCCAGGCAGGCTCAAAACGTAGAGCATTGGTTTGACCTACGCCTACCCCTATTATTTGGTCTCGCAAAGAAAAAGCAGTCGGCTTGAAGTCCTAGCTGTGCTCTACGCTACTGCCTTGTTTCAAGAGGGAAGTATGGGGGCAAATAGGAACAGAATAGGCACACACATCACTCAATTTTGGTTGTTTTGCTATTGTTTCATTAATTATGTATTTCTTAGATGTTGTTGCAGTTATCTAGATGCATTGTATCGATTCCATATAGATTTTGGCTTTTTGCTCTTTGACTTAAGCAAAGCTCGTTCAATCTTCATTTGGTTAAAAACTCTGTCATCATCATCAAGATCGTAATTAATATCTGTTCTCGAGATAAGAGCAACTTCGAATATCAAGGGAGCAAACGTATAAAGTGGATGACGATTAGTTTTGCCCCAAGGGGTTACATCTTTCGTCTTAACAGGATTACCGTGAATATAGCAATTTCGAGCATTGTAAATCTGGCAATATAGTTTCTGAACTAAGTTGACTCGGTGACTCTTTTTGTGGAAATCCACGGTATACAGTCTTTTTAGCAACTCTTTCGATAGAAAAGAATTATCTAGCAAAGAAAGAACGCTTTGAAGGTTGACTGATCCATTTTTAGGATGGGCAAGAATTTCAAAAGCGCTAACCCAAAGACAAAGATTTGTTCCATAATCATATATAGTCGAGAAATTACTATCTGCCATAGAAAGTGCTTGGTAGGCTATTTGTAACGAGCGAAATAAAGAAATCAGTTCCCAATCAGAATATCGCCTAAGTATATGGCGTTTCATCCATTCTTTCGATAATGCCTTAAATAAGGCATCATCATAATGAGGATTATAGACTTGAGAAACAATACCCGGCGAAATCTGACCAGTAAATTCTGATGCTGTGTCAAGTCCACGTGCGGCAGGTGATATTATAGCCAGATAATCATCCATACTACTTGGAACGATAGGGTATATATCAAAATAATCTGAATAGAGAACGTTGGAAGGCATTAATTGACCATCATCTCTATTTAACAAATTTTGCCAACCACTAATCACACAACAAATAGCATAAATATTTCGAAAATCAATCAAAGAATCTAGACTATACTTATTAGGTGATCTATTTTTTCGAATCAGCACACTTGGAGTGATTTTCCTATTTGACTGGTCAGTAAATCCCGTAACCAAGTAACGGATATTTGAATGCAATTGCATGAGGGCTTCTACTCTGGGGTCACTTGGGGAACAGATAGCAATATTATCATTCCCAACGGGATCCTTGATTGATATGTTAGGAAGTATAAAGGCAAATTCCCAGTTGTCTCCACTGTTGTTCATTATATACCCTTCTGTTTGCAGGTTTGGTAGCTGCTTCATTCTACCACTCGCCACCTACCCTCACAACGACAAGATTTAGTAAAAGGCAACACTCCATCATTGACACCCACTACTGCGTGGGGGGACTGTAATATGATCATTGACCACCATTATTAGGTATTGGATAACGTTCCTAGAGGAATAGAGACTTACTTAGACAGGAGGAATTATTAAGATTATTTACAGTGGGCTGTTCACCGTTATCGTGGCTTTATTGATCGTGGCTGGTGTCTGTTTGGGGTTGTTAATAGCTCTTGCAGTGTCTATTTTGGGAAGGCGAAGTAGTTCTCAATCACCTATTAACAATACCACCACCCCAGTTAACCCAAACAAGAGAATAGCTAATTGCACTATGGCCATGACTGTGGGTCTTATGGCAATAGTATTTGCAGCCCAATTAGTCCCGATAGAGACAAACTGGGTATATGCTACCATATTGCTCGTAGGCGGATTAGCTGTTGTCATTCTATCTTGGGTTCAATTCCGAAGAATATAGAGCCCACCTATCGCACAGAGTCAATACATATCTCCGTTAAATCGACTACCATCGAATGATCGTGTAAGGTTAAGGAAGGGGGGCGCCGGGAGCTTAGTTTCAGCAGCGCGGCTTGACGTTATCTTTTACCCAGCCGACTATGTTATCGAGAGAGGTGCCCGGCAGAAATATTTCCTTGATTCCAAGTTTCTTGAGTTTGGGGACATCTTCTACAGGAATGATGCCACCGCCGACAACCATTATATCCTCCGCCTTATTTTCTTTCAGCAATTCGAGCACCCTCTTAAACAGGTACATATGCGCCCCGGAGAGAACGCTTAGCCCGATCAGGTCAACATCCTCCTGCAGCGCCGCAGCGACAATCTGCTCCGGCGTCTGATGCAGGCCGGTATATACCACCTCGAACCCGGCATCCCGGAAAGCCCTGGCTATGACCCGCGCTCCCCGGTCATGTCCGTCCAGGCCTGGCTTGGCCACCAGAATCCGTATTCTTCTTCCTGCGTCCTTCATATTGTTTTTCCCTTTAGATAGGCTCTTGCTAGGCGGGGACAAGCCCCGCCACTACGGAGTATTCCTTGCACGAGGCTAAAGCCTCGCACTACATAACTGCGTCGTGTTCCTTTTAGGCGGGGACAAGCCCCGCCACTGCTTCATAACTCCCCTAGCCCCTCTTATCTTAAGAGGGGAATCTTAGTAGAATCCGGGGTCTCGATACTCACCGAAAACATCTCTCCAGACATCGCAGATTTCCTGCTCGGTAGCATATTCTCTCACTGCCTCTATCACATATGGCATCAGGTTTTTGTCCGTCCCGGAAGCAGCGCGGAGGTCCTTCAAGATTTGAACCACCTTGCGGTTATCCCGCTCCTTTTTTACTTTCTGCAACCTGGCAATCTGCTTTTCTTCGACCGCTTCGTCTATTCTTAATATCTCGGGAGGAGCTTTTTCTTCAACGACATACTTATTCACCCCCACCACAACCTTCTCCCCGTTATCTATTTGCCGCTGGTAATGATAGGCAGCATCGGCAATCTCCATTTGTGGAAAACCTTTGTCAATGGCGGCAAGCATGCCTCCCATATTGTCTATCTTCTCAATGTATTCCGAGGCCTTTTCCTCTATTTCTTTGGTCAAAGCCTCCACAAAATAAGACCCGGCCAGCGGATCTATGGTGTTAGTGACGCCTGTTTCGTCGGCGAGTATTTGCTGGGTGCGCAACGCAATGGTAGCAGCAAATTCCGAGGGCAAAGCAAGGGTCTCGTCCAGAGCATTGGTATGCAGAGACTGCGTCCCGCCCATGACCGCAGCCAGCGCCTGAGTGGTGGTCCTTACAATATTATTGTAGGGCTGCTGCGCGGTTAGAGAGCAGCCAGCAGTCTGAGTATGGAACCGCATCCACCAGGAACGAGGATTCCTGGCTTTGAACCTGTCCCTCATAATGTGAGCCCACATCCTTCTGGCTGCCCTGAATTTGGCAACCTCTTCAAAGAAATCGAGATGAGAGTTAAAGAAGAAGGAAAGACGAGGGGCAAAGGAATCAACATCCAGCTTCTTTCTTTCCATGACGTCCTGGACATAGGCTATCCCATCAGCCAGGGTGAAAGCCAATTCCTGGATAGCAGTGGAGCCTGCCTCCCGGATGTGATAGCCGCTAATGCTAATAGGATTCCACAGGGGAACACGCTGGGTACCGAACTCGATGGTATCGCTGATCAGCCTGATTGACGGCTCGGGCGGGAGCATGAACGTTTTCTGGGCAATAAACTCCTTGAGCATATCGTTTTGAATTGTGCCCCCGACCTTGTCCCAGCTTATTCCTGCTTTTTCGGCGACAACCAGATACATTGCCCAGAGTATGGAGGCTGGGGGATTAATGGTCATAGAGGTGGTGACACTATCCAGAGGAATCCCATGGGTCAGAATTTCGAAATCTCTCAGGGTGTCAATGGCCACGCCACATTTCCCGCACTCGCCCCTGGCCCGGGGTGAATCGCTATCGTATCCCATCAAAGTAGGAAAGTCGAAGGCAGTGCTCAGCCCGGTCTCGCCTTCCTTGAGCAAGTGGTGCCATCTCTTGTTAGTATCCTCGGCACTGCCCATCCCAGAGAACATGCGAAAGGTCCATTCCCTTCCTCGATACATTGTCGGTTGACACCCTCTGGTAAAGGGGAAGATGCCGGGATAGCCGATATCCCTGGAAAAATCCAGGTCCTTGATATCTTCCGGGGTATAGACTGCCTTTATCTCCAGGTCGGAGACAGCGGAAAACTTCTTCTTTCTCTCAGTTTTTTGCCTTCCTCCCTTCTCCGCCTCCTTTTTCCATCTCTTCCGCCCTTCCTGCACCTCTTGCATGGTCTTTTCTGTAAACATAATTAGCCCCTCACTTTACACCCAATACCTGGCGGGCAATTGTCCACCTCTGCATCTCCGAAGTTCCTTCGTAAATCTCAGTTATTCTCTGGTCACGGTAGTAGCGTTCTACGGCAAAGTCCTTAGTGTAGCCATAGCCGCCGAATATCTGAACCGCTTTGTGGCAAACCCTGTGAGCTGCCTCGGAGGCATAAAGCTTGGCCATTGCCGCTTCCTTAGGAGGAGCGTGTCCCTCTTTCTTGGTCAACCAGGCAGCCCTGTAAATCAGCAGCCGGGCTGCGTCTATTTCAGTAGCCATATCGGCTATCATCCATTGGATTGCCTGAAGCCGAGCGAGTTCGGCACCGAATTGTTTCCTTTCCTTAGCGTAGGTCACCGCTGCATCATAAGCAGCCTGAGCAATACCCAGTGCTTGGGCAGCTATGCTGACCCTGCTGGCGTCTATGCCTTCCAAAGCTACCCTGAAGCCTTTTCCCTCTTCGCCCAACATATTAGCCACAGGTATTTTACAGTCATCAAATATGAGCTCCGCTACCGAAGCAGGGTGCAGTCCCATTTTTCTCTCCAGTTTGCCCACAGAGAAGCCTTTCGTACCTTTATCCACGACAAAGGCACTGATGCCACGATAGCCCAGTGATTTGTCCTTCGTAGCAAAGGTCGTTACAAACTCAGCTTCAGCACCATTGCTTATGAAAATCTTCCGCCCATTCAAAACATAATGATCGCCCTGCCGGGCGTATTTTGTTTCCATAGCCGCGACATCACTGCCGGCCATGGCTTCAGTTAAGCCAAAAGCCACTATCGCCCCATCAATTACACGCGGGATATAATGTCTTTTCTGTTTTTCGTTGCCATGCATGACGACGGGATACATACCCAGGCCAAGGCTGACGAGATACACGACGCCTATACCGGCACAGGCACGTGAAATCTCCTCGGTGGCTATAGAAAAAGTCACTTCGTCCCCGCTTCCTCCATATTCTTCAGGAAAGTGAACGGCATGCAACCCGGCGGCGGCCATCTTCTTGACAACATCGTAAGGGAACTCCTCCGCCTCATCCCATTCGGCGGCGTGGGGTGAAATTTCCGCGGCACAAAAATCCCGCACCATTGCCTGGAACATTTTTTGGTCTTCGGTAAATTCAAAGTCCATTTCTAACTCCTTTACAGCCTATTTCAAAACGTTTCTCGTTGAATGGTAATCAACGACCATCGCTTATCCCGACAATCCTTGGACTCTTGTTTCTTGAAGGCCGTCGGTCGCCTTCGCCTGCTTCTGTTCGCTTCAAAGGCTGATTTTACTACCCACCCACAACCACGGTCAATTTTTGCCTGTACCCCAACGCAGATGGTTCCAATCATGATCTAGTTCAGATAGATGGGCGACACTTCATATATTTATAATGTTGGCTAATAACCTCCCTGTCATTGCGAGCCCCTCTTTTCTCTCGTCATTGCGAGCGAAGCGCGGCAATCTCTTAGCCCCACCGAGATTGCTTCGTCGCTACCGCTCCTCGCAACGACACTGGGGATTGTGGAGCCTGTTCCGAAGCGTAAACGAGGAATCTCGTTACTCGCAGTGACGAAAAAGAAGTGTCACTAATCACATCAACGAGTACAAATCATTGACGGATGGAGCTTTTTGTACTAAACTGACGTCTCTAATATGTACATTCTGGCAAACAAAAGTGAGGGCACCGGGACTTGACTTGAGTGCCCTAATTTTATGTCTATCTAGGAGGTAGTGCTATGGACTTAGTCTGGATTTGCATAATCGTGGGCCTGGTGGGAGCAGCTGTAGTAGCATATTTTGTGCGGTACGTCTTAAGGCAGGACGAGGGCTCTGCCAAGCTCAAGGAAATTTCTGCCGCTATTAGAGAGGGGGGACTGGCTTTTATTCACAGGGAATATCGCACATTGGCCATTGTGGTAGTCGTAGTGGCCATTATTCTGGCAGTCGTCCCGGCATTGGGCTGGAGAATGGCGGTGGCTTTTGTATTTGGCGCCTTGTGTTCCATGGGCGCCGGTTATGCCGGCATGAATATGGCACTCAGGACCAACGGCCGTACTTGCGCCGCCGCACAGAAGAGCCTGAATCAGGGGTTAAGAGTTTCCTTCCGGGGCGGGGCAGTTATGGGACTGACAGTGGTGAGCATTGGCATAGTAGGTCTATCTGTTCTCTATTTTGTATGGCATGACCTCCCTGATTACCAGTTCCTGTATATCATCCCGGCCTATGGTACCGGTGCTTCGCTGGTAGCCCTGTTTGCCAGGGTGGGCGGTGGGATTTTCACCAAGGGGGCCGATGCCGGTTCTGACCTGGTGGGCAAGGTGGAGGCGGGGATACCGGAGGATGACCCCAGAAACGCTGCTGTCATAGCTGACAATGTCGGCGATAATGTCGGTGATGTTTGCGGCATGGGTGCCGACCTTTTTGAATCCTATGTGGAAACCGTCGTTGCCACTATGACACTTACCACAGTGGGCGTCATACTAGCGCCATGGCTGAAGGGAGTGTTGTTCCCTACCCTTTCCCCGGAGGTTGCCCTTCAGCGCGCCTGGTGGCTGCCCCTTCTCATCATGGCCGCCGGCATCGTGGCTTCCGTGATTGGCTGTTTTCTGGTCAGGGTCGGGGAGAAGGTGGAGATGAGCGCTCTTCTAGGAGCTTTACGCCGCGGCACACTGAGCGCCACAATACTGGCAGCAGTGCTCGGCTTCCTGGTGATTCATTTCTTGGGGGCCAGTCTAGGCCTCTTCTGGGCAATGCTGGCTGGTCTTGTAGCCGGTGCCTTAATGGGGGAAGCCACAAACTATTTCACCTCTTATGCCTTCAAGCCAACACAAGAAATCTCTGAATCTTCCACCAGAGGCGCGGGCGCTACTATAATTCGAGGCTTTGCCAACGGTCTGATGAGCACGTGGCCGCCGATAGTCCTGGTAGCCGTGGCGATTATCATTGCGTATAAGTTCGGCAGCTTCTACGGTGTCGCCCTGGCTGCCGTTGGCATGTTGTCCACCCTGGGCGTGACGCTAGCTACCGACGCTTACGGACCCATAGCTGACAATGCTGGAGGCATCGCCACTCAAGCGGCGTTACCACCCGAGGTGCGTGAGAGGACCGATGCTCTGGACTCTCTGGGCAATACCACAGCCGCCACAGGCAAGGGATTCGCTATCGGTGCTGCTGTTATGAACTCCCTGGGCTTAATCCTGGCCTACGCTATGGCTGTCGGGATAGTCACAATCTCATCAACAGGTGAGCTAAACCCATGGCCTCCAGAGTTGAGCTTACTAAGTACGCCTGTTATCGTTGGCCTGATTCTCGGTGCCCTTATCCCACCCGTCTTCTGCGCCATGAGCATGAAGGCGGTCGGCATAACTACGGCGGCAATCGTAGATGAAGTCCGTAGGCAGTGGCGCGAGATAAAGGGCTTGATGGAGGGGACAGCCCGGCCCGAATATGGCAAGTGCGTGGATATCGCCACCAGAATAGCATTGAAAGAAATGCTGGTTCCTTCCATAATGACGATAGTTGCGCCTGTCATCGTGGGAGTGGTTCTGGGCAAATATGCCCTGGCCGGCTTCCTTGTCGGCGCCCTGGCTACCGGTTTCATCCTCGCCATCACCCTGAACAACGCCGGCGGCGCCTGGGACAATGCCAAGAAATGGATTGAGTCCGGGAAGTTTGGTGGCAAAGGCTCGGATGCCCACAAAGCGGCTGTGGTCGGAGATACCGCCGGTGACCCTATGAAAGACACCGCCGGCCCGTCCTTGAATATAATGCTCAAGCTGATGTCGGTGATTTCCCTGATGCTGGCACCGGTATTAGTGCATTTTGGCGGTCTGATTTAACGGGTCTAACGGGGCAGGCACAATTGCCAAACGTTTAAGTGCCTGCCCCTCTAAACCCCATGTAGCTTGTGCAAAAGGCAGAGGCTGCTTGCCTCCTTCCCTCCACGCCACATCATAATCTCATCAGAACCGGGATAAACCTCTTAATACTACAACCAAAATATGTCATGAACCCTGCTACCAGTTTACGAACCAGGCCCTCTACAATCCTGCAATACCACGCTCAAAACTTCAGATGCCACTTGGACCTTCGCCCCCAAATTCTCTCTTTCCCAGGGCAACAAAAATAACTGCCAGTATACCCAAAAGGCCTGATATAAGTGCGCAGATAGCCCCGGCTAAAGACAGGCCAAACCTCTTCCTCCTTATGGCCGAGACGCCACCTACTACAGCTAATATACCCAGAAGAAGAAGTCCCCCCGCAATAATCAGCCAAATTGGGAAGTACCCATCGAAATAGATATGCCCCAAGATACGCACCAAAGGCGCCCACCAATCAACATGAACGCCTGGAAGGAACGGCAAAAGCGTCCAATCTGGCATGCGGTCGGCTAAGAAATACGTCGCTAACCCTATAGCATTACTTATCTGAAATATCCCTGCTACTATGCTCAGGATTCCGCCAGCAGTAAGTAACCCGCTCCTACTATCGCCGTTAGGTGCCATTTTCTTTTCTCCTTAATTTATGGTGACAGTACAGGATCTGAACCTGTAATCCTAAGCGCATTACACCCTGAACCTAGTGCGCCTGTCATGCCGTCACTTCGTCGTCTAATCCTCTGTCCTAAATTCTCTCTTTCCCAGGGAGACAAAAATAATTGCCAGTATTCCCAAAAGACCTGATATAAGGGCAGCTATAGCCCCGGTTAAAGAAAGGCCAAACCTCTTCCTTCTTATGGCCGAGATGCCACCTATTACAGCTAGTGTACCAAAAACAAGGATAAGTAATCCTATAATTAAGAATAGAATTGAGGGGTGCCAACCAACCACAGCAGGGATAAGATAGCCCCGATAATCAAAGCAAAGGCCCGGAAGGAATGGAATAATCGCCCAGTATGGCCTCATGCCAATGGTTAAGAAATACGCCATTAACACCACACCATTATTTATCTGAAATATCCCCGCCACTATGCTTAAGATTCCGCCAGCGGTAAGTAAATTGCGCCTCACATTTCCACTAGATTCCATTTTCTTTGCTCCTCACTTTATTGTAACTCTTAACAACTTCAAAATCAAGCCACCCTCAGCTTTTCTGAAAGATTAAGTGGTCTGATATAACGGGTTTAACGGGGCAGGCACTATTGCTAAACCTTGAAGTGCCCGCCCCGCTAAAGATGTTAGAATTGAGTAGATGCCCTAGTAACTATTTACCCATTCAGGGAGTCCAGCGATACCACGCCGCATTAATATATTCTCCAAAATAGGCTTTCCAAGGATCGATTCCATCGCGGTTCAAAGTATATATCCTAGCTTTGTATATACCGGTATATGGTGCAGTAAACTCGATTATCTCCCAAGCGCTGTCATAGCTAATAGAGTGTTTCCAAGGGCTCCACCAATTTACCCCAGGATAGACTTGTTTCCAAATCGAGAGCCCTAGGTCAGCACGGAGTTCATATTCGGCTAACCCCTGAAAACCTGTGTGTGCATACCAACTGATAACAAAGCGAACCGTTTCCCCTTGATTGGCTTCGAATTCAATAAAGAATGGGAGATCTTCTTCATATTTATAGGCCGACCATGTCCATCCATTCTCGAGACACTCCATCGCTGCAGCTGCATTCACTGTTCCTACGCCCTCTTTATCATCCATTGGTTTACCAGGATAGTTAGGTGTAACAACATCGTGATTCGCCGAAGCCATTATTATTGCCTTGGTAAGTGCTGGTCTCCAATAAAGAAGACCATAATTCTTCTCGATCAGCAGCGCTGCGATCCCGGCGACCTGTGGGGCAGCAAAGCTTGTACCACTCTCAGTTCGAAAATCGTCTTCTGTGCCTTCGGCAGGCATTGTTATATCGACTGCCGGGGCACAAACCTCCGGCTTTTCCCTGTCAAAGTAGGGACTATTGGGATTCCTCCAACTTGAGAAGCTAGCGAATGTGTCATTCTGCCAATTCCAATCATTTTTGTCATCTATTCCACCCACAGCTAGTACATTCCAGGCATTTGCTGGTGAAGACACATACCAATTTTCATCATTACCGGCAGCAACCACGGGAAGCCTCTTATGCTCGTCGGCAATGCTGTCAAAATACTCGCAACAATCATTGTACCACTCTCCATCAGTAGGAGCACCTTGGCTGAAGTTAATGATATTGGCACCCTGCCTAATTGCCCACTCAATTGCGTTTATTGTTTTATCCCACCCCCCACCACAGTCGTTTGCATCCAGTATCAAAGTGCCAGGGGCAATACCTTTATAGTCAGGCCAAGGGTCATCATCGCTGGCTACACACCCAGCGACTGCTGTCCCATGCCAATGACATATCGTTGTACCTGGACAGGTGCCTCCATTGGCATGTTCAAGGGCATCGTGATCAAAGTCTACCCCACTGTCAACTACAGCAACTCTTGTCTGACGGCCAGTGGGCGAGCCACTGCCATTGGACATTCCGCCATCATATCCCTTCTGCCAGACTTCGATTGCTCTTATTGTACGGGCAGCTTCATACATACAGAGCTCAGGCTCTTCAGGCAGGGAAATCCTCTTTACCTCCGCTAATCTTGCCAGCTTATAGACAGCCTCTTTGCTTAGCTCGGCAAACACCAGAGGGGCATACTGGCTTATATAGTCAATCTTGCACCCTGTGAATCTCAGAAAATCAACAACTGGCTGGACTGCCTCCTCGTTAGCCCTCAGCTTGATCTCAGTTATATCAGCCTCAATCGCGTCCAAAACTTCAGGGGAGACATCGGCTTCCGGGGCAGGATAATAACCTTCAAAGGGAATATCAGGATAGTTAGATGGAATTTGCAACAATTCTTCCTCAGGACTAACATAAATAGTCCAGATACTAACCGGGACAGTCTCGTCAGGCTTCATGTGCGACATGTAGTCAATTAGCTCATCTTCTATCTTTGGCTCTGCTATCCAGACCTTTCCCTGGGCGTCAGTGCTCACCATATAAGCTTGTTTGCTCTTTTTATCTACAATGCTGCTCAATAAAAACTTGTCGCCTCCAAAAGTGAATTCCCGTGACCTGGCGACCTCTAAGTTTGCCTTAGGAGTATCAAAAGCAGTGGAGACCTCGGACAGCGAAGCATCTAAAACCATTTGAGCTGGAACGACCTCCTTCTTGCCCCCACCAGCAAAAGCAAAACTCGTCAATAATAGGGTTAACGCCAATATAACAGCTAAAACTATTACCAGTATCTTTTTCACGTTCACCTCCTCATAAAATAAAACTTGTTAAACGCAGTCTAAATAGAAAAGATTTCCCCGGCGAATCATGAGGTATCTATCGCATTCACAGCTACCACCCCCTTTCGGCTGGCTCTCGCCGCTTTTCAGGCTAATTCGAGCCTCGCTAAGAATTTCTGAGAATAAGAGATGTGAGGATAGTTAATATGAGAATAACAGTTCTTCCCAAAAAAGTCAATACCCCCGAACGGATATTATTCATTGAGACTTCGGTCTTTGGCCTTAGCAGGACTGAAATCCGCAAGATGTATTTTGTGGCATCTCAGCCAGGAAGCGTCATTCCCAAGGTGTCAACCGAAGCTTTCTTTTGAGAAAGCCTGAGCGCCAATGCTACAATAAGACACCATGCCCGATGCCATATTCATCAAGGGTGCCCGAGAGCACAACCTCAAGGATATAGACGTCGTTATCCCCAGGAACAAACTGGTGGTTATCACCGGTGTTTCCGGCTCGGGGAAGAGCTCACTGGCTTTCGATACCATATACGCCGAGGGGCAGCGCCGATACGTAGAGTCTCTTTCTACCTATGCCCGCCAGTTTCTGGGGCAGATGGAGAAGCCGGACGTTGATTACATCGAAGGGCTTAGCCCGGCCATATCCATTGACCAGAAAGGGCCGCCTCATAATCCCAGGTCTATTGTGGGCACGTTGACTGAAATCTATGATTACTTGCGCCTACTTTTTGCCCGCGTCGGCCACCCCCATTGCCCCGAGTGTGGCAGGGAAATCTCGCGCCAGACAGTGCAGCAAATCGTGGATGCCGTTCAGGAAATACCTCAGGGTAGCCGCATTATGATTCTGGCACCGCTGATCAGGGACCGCAAAGGCGAGCATCAGGCGATATTCAAGGACTTACAGAAGGCCGGGTTTGTCAGGGCTCGGGTTGACGGGCAAATTCATGACCTCTCCGAGGAATTCCGGCTGGATAAGAAGAGGAAACATACCATAGAGGTAATAGTTGATAGGCTTCAGATAGAGCAAAATGAAAACGCCACCCGCCTTGCCGACTCCCTCGAGACAGCATTGAAACTGGGGTCGGGCGTGGTGCTCGTCAAGATACTCGATGGGGAGGAGTTGCTTTTCTCGGAGCATTTCGCCTGCGTCTATTGCGGCCTAAGCCTGGGGGAAATTGCCCCCAGAACATTCAGCTTTAACAGCCCCTACGGAGCTTGCCCTGCTTGCACGGGACTGGGCTGTAAACTGGAGATGGACCCCAATCTGGTCATTCCAGACAAGGGACTGAGCCTGGCGGAAGGAGCCATTCAACCCTGGCTGAGAAATGGGCAGCTCAGCACCTGGTCGAGCAGCATACTGGAATCTCTGAGTCGGCGCCACGGCTTCTCTTTGTCCGCACCGGTGAAGAATTTAAGCAAAGAACAGTTGCGGGTAATTCTCTATGGTGACGGGGGTGAAATGATTCCCGCCACATATGAGGACCGCAACGGCGCAATGCGTCAGTACTACACTGATTTTCCGGGCGTGATACCATACCTGGAGCGACGTTATCGAGAGACGAGTTCGGATAGTGTCAGAGCCGATATCGAGCGCTATATGGCATCCAACCCCTGCCCCACCTGTCAGGGAAAAAGACTGAAGCCGGAGTCTTTAGCTGTCACCATTGTGGACAAAAATATTATGGATGTTACCGCCCTGCCTGTCACAGAGGCTTTAAATTGGGTGGAACAGCTAGGGAGCAAAATCAGTCCCCGGGAACTCACCATAGCCAGGCAGATTATCAAAGAGATTCACGCCCGGCTGGGTTTTCTAAGAGACATAGGTCTGGGCTACTTAACCCTGGACCGTCCCTCAGCAACCTTGAGCGGTGGGGAGGCCCAGAGAATCCGGCTGGCTACCCAGATTGGCAGCGGGCTTAGCGGTGTCCTTTATATTTGTGACGAGCCTACAGTCGGTTTGCACCCCGCAGACGGTTCCCGGCTTATAGCCACGCTAAAGCGCCTCAGAGACCTGGATAATACCATAATCATCGTGGAGCACGATGAAGCTATGATGAGGGCTGCTGATTACATTATTGATATGGGGCCCGGCGCCGGTAAACAAGGGGGAGAGGTTGTCGCCACGGGGACACTGCAAGATATAATGGCTTGCCCTCAGTCAATAACGGGACAGTACCTCAGCAGGACGAAGCAAATTCCCTTGCCACCGGAACGTCGCGCTGGCTCAGGAAAAGAGCTCGTGGTCCTGGGTGCCAGGGAAAACAACCTTAAAAATATCAATGTCCAAATCCCTTTGGGCAAGTTTGTTTGTGTCACTGGCGTTTCGGGCAGCGGTAAAAGCTCTCTCATTAACGAAGTCCTGTATAAAAGACTGGCCCGCCTTTTCTACCGGGCCAAGGAAAGGCCAGGCGACTGCGACAGCATCATCGGCACTGAGTATATCGACAAAGTGGTTAACATTGACCAGTCACCGATTGGCCGCACCCCGAGAAGCAATCCCGCGACTTATACCGGAACATTCACTCCTATTCGAGAGCTTTTCGCTGCTGTTCCCGAAGCTAGGGTGCGTGGTTATCCCCAGGGACGCTTTTCTTTTAACGTAAAGGGGGGAAGATGTGAAGCCTGTCAGGGGGCAGGCTATGTTCAGATTGAGATGCAATTTCTGCCTAATGTCACCGTCGCCTGCGAGGTATGCAAGGGGAAAAGATATAACCGGGAAGCGCTGGAAATCTACTTTAAAGGGAAAAATATCGCCGAAATTTTGGATATGACGGTAGACGAAGCCTTGCTTTTCTTCGACCATATCCCTAAAGTTAAACACAAGCTGGAAACCCTCCGGGACGTAGGTTTGGGGTATATTTGCCTGGGTCAGCCGGCACCGACCCTTTCTGGAGGCGAGGCCCAGCGAGTAAAACTGGCTACTGAATTATCCCGCCGCTCCACAGGCAAAACGCTTTACATACTGGATGAGCCGACTACCGGGCTTTCCTTTTCAGATATTGCCTGCCTCCTAAAGGTACTCCAGCGCCTGGTGGATTACGGAAACACGGTAATTATAATCGAGCACCACCTGGATGTGGTCAAAAATGCCGATTGGGTCATTGACCTTGGCCCTGGAGCCGGTGATGAGGGTGGCTACCTCGTGGATGCTGGCACACCTGAAGAACTGACTCAAAACGATGCCTCTTTCACTGGACGGTATTTACGTGCTATATTATCAACGCCTCACGAAAAGGTATTGACATGAAATCAAAGCTCAACAGAGAGGAAATCCTCGATTCCATCCACGGCAATGTCCAGGATAAAAACATGATTAAGCATATGCTGGCCACCGAGGCCATTATGCGGGCATTGGCCAGGAAGTTGGGAGAGGATGAAGATGAGTGGGGCATTACCGGGCTCATCCACGATATAGATATGGAACTGGTTGAGGGTGATATGAGCAGCCACAGCAGATTGAGCGCCGACATTGCCCACGAGCTTGGAGCCAGTGCGCCTATGGTGCATGCTATCTTGAGCCACAACGAAGCTCATGGTGTTCCCCGGGAAACAAAATTGGATAAGGCCCTTTTCTGTGCTGACCCGCTGAGTGGCCTGATCACTGCCGCTGCTCTGGTCCGCCCTGATAAACTGGGCGGACTGACTACTAAATCAGTAATGAAGCGCTTTCGCGAAAAAAGCTTTGCGGCCGGAGTCAACAGGGAGCAAGTGGCTGAGTGCCAGAAAATCGGACTGGAACTGGAAGAGTTCATGAGCCTGGGAATCGAAGCGATGAAAGGAGTCGCCCCAGAGCTAGGACTATGACGTTTTCGAATTCTGTAGTGCGACTCTTCAGAGTCGCGCATCACGAGGCCAGAGCCTCACACTAAATTTCTGAACATATCTTATTTAGGAGTAGCACCACGGCGGTCATGATTTCGGATTCGGCATATGCCCCACCAGCCGAATAGCGTAAACGTTCAGGCCTGGATTAATTTTCCCCACCCTCATAACCAGATTCCTATTGCAAAAAGATTGACGCGTTTGGTATAGTTGACTATATTTGGTTATGCTTGGAGCTCGAATTTCTTGGCCAGGTAGGGAAGGAAGTAGGTATGGTAGCAAGAAGAAAAATCGCTCATGGAAGAAATAGAACCACCACACAAAAAGTCAGAAACGCTACCTAAGAGCGGAGACATATACAAGGCCCTCTTAGCATACTCCCGGGATGCCATACTGGGGGTGAATCGCAAAGGGACAATCCTGTTCTGGAATAAAGGCGCAGAGCAAATCTTTGGCTACTCAAGCGAAGAGATACTGGGCCAGCCAGTAATTAAGTTGATTTCGCAGAAACACAGAGAGGCTCACACACTGGTGCTGCGGGCTTTCTTAAGCGGAAATTGCGGCAAAACAGGGCGCATCGAAGGCGAAGCGTTAAGGAAAAACGGCTCTACATTCCCCATCGAATTGTCTTTGTCTATTGAGCAGCGAAGCGACAAATTCTGGGGACTTATCGTCGGCAGAAACGTCACCGATCGCAAACACATGGAACAGGCATTAAGTGAAAGCGCAGAACACTACTGCAATCTTTTTGAGAATTGCCTGGAAGCAGTTTTTTCTGCGAACATCCAAGACAATAGTGGAGCAGGTAACAAGGCGCTTGAGAAACTGTGTGGCTGCTGTCTGGAAGAATTGAACAGGCTGAAGCCAGCAAAAATCCTCCCTCCAGAAGGCAGAGAATGTCTTTCCAAGCAAGTAGAAAGGATATTGAGTGCGAATGAACCTGTATCCAGTATAGTTCATGAGATTTTTACGAAGGATGGCAAAAGAATACTGGTAGAGCAGTATCTGAATTTCCTTAACAGCAAAGACAAATTTGCGGAATTTCAGGGCTTCCGCAGTGACATCGCGGAGCGCGATAGAACGGAAGAACAATTGAAGAGTTCCTTTATCGACCTGGCAAAAATCGTTTCTCGTGTCATCGAATCGTGTGACCCTTATACGGCGGGGCATCAACAGAGAGTAGCTGAACTAGCCTGTCTTGTAGGTGAGAATATGGGATTGGCTGAGGACGTAGTTGACAGGCTCTATCTCTACGGATTGCTCCACGACATCGGCAAGGTGTCCATTCCCAAGAGCATTCTTACCAAGCCCGGTGAACTAGCTGATGAAGAATGGGCCCTTATCCGTGCCCATACGAAACAGGGCTATAGCATATTGAAAGATGCCAATCTTCCCTGGCCAATAGCCGACGTAGCGCTGCAACACCACGAACGACTGGATGGATCGGGTTATCCTGATGGTATCACGGAGGAAGGGCTGGGTCTGGAGGTGAGCATTCTTGCGGTCTGCGATGTGGTGGAGGCCATGAGCTCCCATCGTCCTTATCGGCCAGCAAGAACCACGACGGACGTTCTACGAGAGCTGAAAGACGGCAGGGGCAAGAAGTACAATGCCGGTGTAGTAGATGTTATGCTGCCGATGATTGAAAGCGGGGAATTCAGGTCTACGTGGAACTGTAGAAATTCAAAGAGCACAGCTACATAAGGTTCAATTCCTCGACGACTTCAAGAAAGGTCTCAAAGGGCCTACACTTAAGATTGATGTCTCTGCAATATGCCAGTAAATCGCCTGTGGCAAAAACATGGTGAGCGAACTTCGCCGGAGCGACATCGGAATCGCCATTTCCGACATACACTACCCTGTATCCTAGCTTCAGAAATGATTTTATATATGCCTCCTTGAAGCCGTCGTCCCGTCTTTTGCCATCTGGCCCTACGTATTGAACTTCCATTCCTTCAGGGTGAAAGGAGGCTTGTGCAGCATGCACTTCGGCCTCTCCCAAACCCAGGTCCTTGAGCACGGCCCTAATGTAGAAATCCAGACCATTGCTCACAATGACCAATCTGAAGCATTTACCCTGACAATAATTCACCAGTTCGTGAAATCCGGCTCGCACCTTAACCTCGCCTTTTAGAGATGCAAGTAAAGTGCGCTCATCGGCTTTGATCATGGCAAAGGCCCTGGTATTGAACTCCCCAACTGATATCTTATGCTCCTTATAATTGCGTAGCAGTTGTCGCCAATCTCCCTGAGCGAAAGCGTCCAACAGAAGGAAGCTAATATCTTTTTCGGTAATCGTACCGTCGAAATCACATTGAACTAAGGTCTTCACTGTTGACATTTCACCGTCAATATCCCCATTTCCTTTACGGGCTCCCTACTCGTTTTAACAACCAGAGACAAATATAGTTAGATTAGCATACTACGTCACGAAGATAAAGGCTAAGCTCTCTCTCCCAAGATTTAGATTGACAGCGTCCACTTCGGAAGTTATCATTTATTCTTCGTGGGAAGCACAGAACATAACCCGGCCCTTGCTGAAGTAGCCGACGCTTTTCTATCACATCTACCGCCAGAAGAAAGAGGAAAAGTACAGGCAGAGATATTCAAATTCGTCAGATGGCTGGGCTCATCCAGGCAAGTCAAGGACATCAGCCCTGTGGATGTGGCTAGCTATGGCGAGCAAATTATCCCATCGGCGGCTAAACCCGTCAAATCCTTTCTCACGTATATCCGGAAACAGGGATTCAGCAGCATGAGTCTGGCCCCCCACCTCAAGGCGAAGAAAACCTCTGCAAAAACAGTGGCTGTCTGGCAGGGCGGTCAGGTCCCGGTCACATTAACCGCACAAGGCTACGCAAAATTAGAGAAGGAATTAGCTGACCTAAAAGGTCGACGTTCGCGGGTCATTGAAGAAATACAAACGGCAGCCGCTGACAAGGACTTTAAGGAAAATGCCCCCCTGGCAGCAGCTAGAGAGCAAAAATCACACTTGGAGGGGCGCATCAAAGAGATAGAGTCAATCCTGAATCAGGCTAAGATAATTGGGGAAGGCCAGGACACGACCAGGGCAAAATTCGGAGACACGGTGGTGCTTCGTGATTTATCCTCGGGTAAGGAGTTCAGCTATACTTTAGTCGACCCCCGAGAAGCAGGTCCAGCTAAGGGCAAACTCTCTGTTGCTTCTCCCTTGGGCAAAGCAATCCTAGGCAAAGAACCAGGGCAAACGGTCGAAGTTGCTGCTCCTGCTGGTGTCTTCTGTTGCCGCATTGAAAGCATTATGGCCCCGTCGTCGAAAGGTAGACTGAGCCCGCAGTGACACAAGGGACTCACGGGTGCCGATGAGCAAGACAGGACTCAGGCCGCACTAATCTCCGTCAGGTTCGCCTCCGGAATGATTTTCAGGTTTGTCGATTCGTCTCACGTGTGGCATAATAAATTAAGTCGCAGGAAGCGGAGGGATCGCATAGTGGTCTAGTGCGGGCGCCTGCTAAGCGCTTACTCCGAGTTAAATCGGGGTCGAGGGTTCGAATCCCTCTCCCTCCGCCAAGAAGTCAAAAACATGTTAATCACGAGCATCCCCTTGCCGAACCAAAATGCAGGGCTATCTATTACCTAAAGACTATAAATTGCCTGCCCGATCCAGGCAACGCTTCCACCGGGTATTTACCCAGCGCCGCAGTGCCTCAACCTGCTCTTCGGTAATACCCTTGAACCTTCCTTGTTCCACGAGATACTCTCTCAATGGCTTCAGGTTACCCTTCTTGGCAATGGATTCACTCGCCGAAGTGAGGCGGAAAACCCCATCCTCAACCTCATAAAGTATCACCCACCCCGTTTCCACCGCGAGCTTGCCGATGCTGACAGTATTGTTGAAAGGGAATGACCATCCCGGGGGGCAAGGTGTGTACACATGTATGAACCTAGTCCCTCGTATGGCCCTGGCTTTTTTGACTTTTTCGTAGAGGTCCAGGGGATAGGAAGCATTTGCGGTAGCAACATAAGGGACGCCATGCGCCTCCATTATGGTCGCGATGTCTTTCGGATTCTGTCGCTTGCCCAGAATCGGCGTAGTGCCTGAAATTGCACCCGGTGGTGTGGAGCCTGAGCGCTGATTACCAGTATTCATGTAGCCTTCGTTGTCGTAGCAGATATAGAGAAAGTCTGTCTGTCTTTCTGCAGCAGCACTCAATGCCTGGATTCCTATATCGTGTGTCCCACCATCACCCGCAATAGCCAGCACGGTTAACCCTTCTTTCCCCAGGGCTTTCAAGCCGGCAACCAGGCCGGTGGCCGATGCCCCAGTAGTGGCAAATGGTGTATTCACACAGGGCACAGTAACGGACGTTACGGGATACATGCCATGCAGCACTGTGAGGCAGCTGGCCGGCACCGTCACAATAACTCGCCCTTCCAGTGCTTTCAGGATGTGACGATAGGCGAGCGACAAAGCACAGCCAGGGCAGGTTCTGTTGCCCGGCAGCAAGTACTCTTTTTCGGTCAAATTGACGGCGTTAGCCTTCATCGGTCAAGCCTCTCAAATAGCACATATCCATTCAGGATATTCTCTGGTTAAATCACCTTCCTTCAGTGACAGCAGCGATTTATTTACCGCTTCTGCCAACTCTCTGGCTTTAACGTCACGACCACCCAGCCCAACGATGAAGTTCCGTATGACCGCTCTCACCGAACTCCCGTAAAGGGCCGATTTTATCTCCGAGCAAGTGGCCCCTTCCAAACCATAGCTGATATTCTTGTCAAAAATCACAATAACGCGGGATTTTTCCAGCGCCTTTACCACATCTGCCTTGGGAAACGGCCTGAACACCCGCAATCCCAAGACGCCCACCTTATGTCCTGCCTCTCGAAGGATGTCCGCGGCTACCATGGCCTCCATTACCAAGCTGCCCATGGCCACAATGACTATGTCAGCGTCATTCAGTCTGCTTTCCCAAAGCGTATTAGCGTAGCTTCGGCCAAACAATTCGCCGAATTCCTGACCGACCTTGATTATCGTTTCTCTGGAGTTCTGCAACGCCTCCTGGAGAAGATACCGCAGTTCCATGTATCCGTGGCAGAGCACGCCTTCGGCGTTAACTCTGGGATTGGCAAAGGTCACAAGGTTGTAATTCTTCGGGTTGTTCGGGTCCAGTGTCGTGTGTGGTTTATACGGGGGCAGAAATCTGTCCACATCCTCCTGCGACGGCACATTCACCGGCATTTCGGTATGAGATAAGACAAAACCATCGTAGCAGACCATAACCGGGACATAAATTGACTCGGCAATCCTATAAGCCTGGATTATCGAGTCCAGTATCTCCTGATTGTTTCGAGCGTATATTTGTATCCAACCGGTATCTCGCTGGGAGACAGAGTCCTGCTGGTCATTTAGCACATTCCAGGGTGCTCCAATAGCACGGTTCACGCAGGCGAGGACCACGGGAAGACGCGCCCCGGCGGCCCAATGTAGCATCTCATGCATGTAGGCCAGGCCGTGCGAACTGCTGGCAGTGAAGGTTCTGGCCCCCACCATAGAAGCTGAAGTGCACACGGCGAGGGCACTGTGCTCACTTTCGACGGCAATGTACTGAGCATCCAGTTCGCCTTTTTCGACAAATTCCGATAGCCTTTCGGTGACTGGTGACTGGGGTGTAATAGGATAGGCAGCAATTACCTGAACCCGGCTGAGTTTTGCCCCTTCAGCCGCGGCATGATTGCCATCCAGTATCCGAGTGTTGCTCTTTTTGGCCATCTTTTTGTTCGCCAATATCGCCTAATCCGTCTCATCGAGACAAAATCACTGTTCACGTACCATGGTTATGGCGTCTGCTGGACATATCTCCGCGCATATTCCACAGCCTTTGCAGTATTCCATATTAATCTGGATGGGTATGGTTTTGGTGACAACTGCATCTGGACAGTAGAGCCAGCACAGAAAACAAGCGGGCTTGTTCTGTCTAGCTACGACACATTTTTCCGGGTCTATCACTGGAAACGAGTCGCGCCATTCGCCAGTTTTGCCTGCTTCGCCAATGGCCGGTGACGATTCACCGCATATGTGTTGGCAATCCCTGGTTCCCATGCTCCGTAGTTACCTTATTCTTTCGAGTCTAGTTATCTCGTAGGTCTGCGCGATTGCGGCAAGATTAATACCCGCCTGGCTGTCTGAGAATCTTTCTCTTATTGCCTTTTCCATACTTGCCATGCTTACTGCTTCGGTAGCGCGGATAAACGCACCCAGTATCGCTGTATTCACGACCGTTACGCCCGCGACTATCAGTCCCAGGCCTGAGCATACCTTAGTAGCGTCAGCGGCAGCAATGTTGAAGTCGCCCCAAAGGTCAAGCTCCTTCGGATGCCTCCAGGAGTTCACGATGAGCCACCCTCCTCTAACCAGCCCGCTAGTTACCTCGTCGTATTTTAGCAGGGTATGGTCCAGAACGACCACAACATTGGGATTTTCTACCTGGGATACGACCATGATGGTCTGCGGGCCGATCCTGGTTGAGGCACTGATGGGAGCACCTCGCCTTTCGGCACCAAATGATGGGGCAGCAGTCACCCCTTTATAGCCTTCAAGATAGGCCGCTTGCGCCAAGATTTTGGCTGCTGTTATAGCTCCCTGACCACCTCGCCCATGCCACCTGACTTCATAATAGTCTTGCATCCACAAATAATATCTTTATGATTCCGTCAATCTTAAGAAACTACCGTTTCCTATTTCGAAGGTTAGAGTTATATACTATCGCTCATTAGCTACTTATGTCAAATACGAGTCACACGGTAAAATGAGAAGGAGTCAACTCTATTTTTTCTTCTCACTTTTCCTTTCGGCCTTAATGAAGCAAATCGTCAACAAAATAGAGTTGACCCCTTTTTTAGAATTCCATCAGCTTTTCGCCCCCATCCAGCAGCTCTCTTGCCCTTTCCAGACTTTCAGCTTCAGCATAGATGCGGACCAGCGGTTCTGTGCCGGAAAAGCGGATGAGCAGCCAAGACTCATCGCCAACGAAGAAGCGAAAACCATCAACAGTATCTGCCTTGGCCACCTTGGAACCGCCTATGCTGGTCGGAGGGCTCGAGCTGAGTCGATGCAAGATTGTCTTGCGCTTAGCTGCGGAGATACGAAAGTCCCTGCGGTCATAGTAGTGAGGCCCGACCTTGCTGTACAGGTAATCCAGAAGCTGAGACGGTGTCTTTCCTGTTTTTGCCATAAAATCAAGGAAGTAGAGTCCGGCAAGTATGCCATCTCTCTCCGGGACATGACCACGGAAGCCATATCCACCACTCTCTTCCCCACCAATAATGGCATTTCTTCTCATCATCAAGGGAGCAACATACTTGAAACCTACTGGCGTTTCATAGACAGGCACTCCAAAGAGCTTCCCCAGGCGGGAAAGCATCATGGTGGAAGTCAGCGCCCTCACCATGGCACCACGCTCACCACGGACTTCCAAAAGATAGAGACAAAGCAACGCAAAAACCTGATGCTGGGTCAGAAACTGCCCTCTTTCGTCTATGATACCAATGCGGTCGGCGTCTCCATCGGTGGCTAACCCTACGTCAGCTTTTTTCTCAACGACCAGACGGGAAAGTCTGGTCAAGTTCTTGGCAATTGGCTCGGGGCGAATTTGAGGGAACAAAGGGTTTCTTTCAGCGTTGATTTCAGTGATTCTCAGGTTACCACCTTGGAGCACTGCCTTCAAATAGCCAATACCAGCACCGTACATGGAGTCAACTATGATGTTCAACTTCCGGCGGCGCAACTCTGCTATATCCATGAGGTGACTGAGGTGCTCGAAGTAAACAGGAGAGGGATCCAGGTAGTCAACAACCCCTCTTTTTAGGGCTTTGTCCAGAGCAAGCCTTGCCACATTTTCTCGCCGCCGAGTGAGGGAAACAATATTCTTTTCTATCTGTGAAGTGACCACTTCTGGAGCGCTAGCCCCATCCTGAGATTTGTATTTGAATCCGTTCCACGAACCAGGGTTATGGCTGGCCGTTATCACAATGGCCCCGGCGGACTTAGTAGCCGGGACAGCAAAGCTCACCACCGGAGTAGGGGCTGGTTTGAGGCAGAGGTGGACTCTGATATCATTGCCGGCTATCACCTCAGCAGCGGCGGCAGCAAAATCCTCAGAGGCGAACCGAGTATCATAGCCAATAACCAGACCTCGTTTATCAAGTCTACTTTCCTTGAGATATTCTGCTACGGCCTGAGCACATAGGCGCACGTTGTCGAAGGTGAAATCCTCAGCGATAATCCCTCGCCACCCGTCAGTGCCGAATTTGATTGGATTAGTCACAATGACCTGTGCGCTCCATTGTATTCAAAGCAGTGGTAGTCAGAACGATTCCAGATTTTTGTCAGAGTTCCAAGCCGACTCTAGGACAACGCCATTCCTATTTCACGAAGTCCGATTGCATTTCCGGCGCGCCATCCCTTGTGCGAACGTGCCCGGACAGCACCTATCATCAGAGAGGGCCGGAACTCAGGCCATGTCTGGCTAACCTCTCCACAGGCCCTGCGACCATTGCAGGAGACGTACCACCGGGTCGAGGAGCACCTCCCTGACAATTGCACGCAGAAAATCGTTCTTGGCTATGAAGTCGGCTATGGGCGGACTGACTCTATAATAAGCCTCTACGAATAGCGAACCCAGTGCACTCTTCAATAATACCTGATCTCGGAAATCGCGCAATGTATCAAGCTCGGCAGCGGTTTCTGTGCCATAAGCCGCGGTCGCAATAAAGCAAAGGGCCCCCATCGGTGCGTAGAAGCCAATATCGTCGAACCGCACTTCTGCCCCGTCGTGCCAGTCAGTTCCCCAGAGACGGATCCTTGTACAATTCGCCCCCATCGGCGACTGCATCAGGCCACTCACCTGCGCATAGCCATTGTTCGTGTCGTTGGTGGATAGTATCGTCGTCGAACTCAGCTGGGTACCATTCACTCCCGCCCAGAAGTCAATACCGATGATGCCAGTGACTTCGCCCGACACACGTATCCATCCCCAGGCCTCAAATGTCACCGGCATAGTGAGATTTCCTATACACAACCACTCGGTAAGGGTATCGTTGCTACCTGTGATCCGGGCAGACCAATTGCCCGCATAGATCGGTCCGGTATCCACGCGCGCGGCGTCTCCGGTAACGTTCCACGCAGAAGGGACTTCTCCTTCACCCTGTTCAAAGTCCCCATTCGAGACCATTCCGGCTGCGCCTACGTAGCCGGAGGGCAAGACGACCAAAACCCCAGTCATAATTAGTAAGCTTGCCAGCATGACTCTGAAATGCTTATTCATGTTCTACCCCCTCTGGTAACAGTCCAATTCTTCCAAAATTCTAGCTCCTAGCTAACATTATATTATACCCCGCACTACCAAGATTTTTCAAGAAACGAGTCAACACTTGTAAGAAGTTGGCAAACTGGGTAAGAAGGACTCAGCCTTACGCCACTCTGTTAATAGGAAACTGATAAGCTGTAAGACTCTTGAAGTGAGTTCAGGGGGATTTTGCCTGTTATCGAGTGCACTGTACAGACAGCACTTCTAACAACTGAATAGTGGAAGGAAGGAAAACTTCAGACATTTGACGACAAACTTTTCAGTCTGTCGACCGACCTGGGAATCATCAAGCTTCTGCTTATGACTCCTTAGAAAGGAGGTGATTCAGCCACACGTTCCCGTACGGCTGCCTTGTTACGACTTCGTCACAGTCACCAACCCCACCTTAGGCGATTGCCTCTTGTTAAAGTTAGCCCATCGACTTCAGGTGTTGCCGGCTCCCATGGCGTGACGGGCGGTGTGTACAAGGCCCGAGAACGTATTCACCGCAGTATAGCTGACCTGCGGTTACTAGCAACTCCGACTTCATGCAGGCGATTTCAGCCTGCAATCCGAACTGAGGACGATTTTCGAGGATTAGCTCCGGATCGCTCCTTGGCAACCATCTGTATCGTCCATTGTAGCGTGTGTGTAGCCCAGGACATAAAGGCCGTGCTGACTTGACGTCATCCTTTCCTTCCTCCTTGCTGTACAAGGCAGTCTCCTATGAGAATTTAACATAGGACAAGGGTTGCGCTCGTTGCGGGACTTAACCCAACACCTCACGGCACGAGCTGACGACAGCCATGCAGCACCTGTGACAGCTCCTGACTGGATACAGGTCGTCTGCCTTTCGGCTTCCTACTTCTGTCATGTCAAGCCCTGGTAAGGTTCTTCGTGTAGCATCGAATTAAACCACACGCTCCGCTGCTTGTGCGGGCCCCCGTCAATTCCTTTGAGTTTCAGCCTTGCGGCCGTACTCCCCAGGCGGGACACTTAAAGCGTTAGCTTCGACACAGAAAGGGTCGATACCTCCTATATCTAGTGTCCACCGTTTAGGGCGTGGACTACGCGGGTATCTAATCCGCTTCGCTCCCCACGCTTTCGAGCCTCAGCGTCAGAAACAGCCTGGAAAATCGCCTTCGCCACTGGTGTTCCTCCCGATATCTACGCATTTCACCGCTACACCGGAAATTCCATTTCCCTCTGCTGCTCTCAAGTTCCTCAGTATCAGATGACGCCTTCTGATTGAGTCAGAAGATTTCACATCTGACTTGAGGAACCGCCTACGCTCCCTTTACGCCCAGTAAATCCGAATAACGTTCGCCTCCTACGTATTACCGCGGCTGCTGGCACGTAGTTGGCCGAGGCTTATTCCCTGGGTACCGTCGAGATTCTTCCCCAGGAAAAGAGGTTTACAACCCGAAGGCCTTCTTCCCTCACGCGGTGTCGCTGGGTCAGGCTTTCGCCCATTGCCCAAGATTCCTTGCTGCTGCCTCCCGTAGGAGTTGGGGCCGTGTCTCAGTCCCCATCTGGCTGGCCATCCTCTCAGACCAGCTACCGATCCTTGCCTTGGTAGGCCATTACCCTGCCAACTAGCTAATCGGACGCAAGCCCCTTTTGGAGCACCCGAAGGCTTTAGTAACCAAGCATCCGCTTAGTTACCACATGGGACATTAGCCCGCCTTTCGGCGCGTTATTTCCCACTCCAAGGCAGGTTACTTACGCGTTACTCAGCCGTTCGCCACTAGGTTACGATCCGAAAACCATAACCCCGTTCGACTTGCATGCATAAGGCGCACCGCCAACGTTTATTCTGAGCCAGGATCAAGCTCTCCACTTAAAACCTTCCTTCCACTATTCAATTGTTAAAGTACCAACACGCCCATATTCTACAAGAATTCTTTTTCCTCTGTCAACTTTTTCCCTCGACCCCAAGGTAAAATAATACACCAGTCCGCCTGCTAAGGCAAGTTTGACATCAAGGAAATTTTCCATTATATTCTGTAATGAATCCATTACGAGGCCCCGTGGTGTAGCGGTCTAACATGCCACCCTGTCACGGTGGAGATCAGGGGTTCAAATCCCCTCGGGGTCGCATTCATAATGCTCAGTCCGGCAGTCCCTCACGCTGGACATAAAAGAAAAACCTAAATTCAAATGTCTATTGTAGGCCAAACTGAGACGGACTTTGTTTTTGAAGACCATCACATTGAAGTCCCGTGCGAGAATTAGGGCAAGACAGAACCTGTGACCCTCTCTTGCCCTGTATTTATCGCATTCAGCTTCTTAGACCGAAGAAACCTGGGATTTACAGAAGCAGATCGTTATTAAAAGAATCGCTTATGGTCGGCTTCTGCATCAGGCAGTTAGCCTTGGCGTAGTCAAAACCTTCTTCAATCGTAACATCTGCAACACTTGGAATATTATCGTATTTGTCAGCTTTGCTCACCAGCATGCCCTGGTCAACGAAGTAATAAGTAAACTGGCCGTTCCCCCACGAGTCATCTTCATAGGACAGCCCGCTTTCCGAGCAAGCCATATTAATGACCCTTCCCGGAGCCTGCAGGTCAGTCATACCACCGGCAAGACAACTATCAAATATGAAAATGATCCTTGAGGTATCGAACCCAGTGAACCAATCCTCTAGCTGCCCATCCCATATGGCAATGAAGTTGCCCGATGGATCACCGTCGTGGCTGACAATTGCCTCATCAGTTCTTTCCCTGTCGCCATCGTCTGCCACGCCCTTGGTGCCATGCCCGCTGAAGAAGAAGACAACTTCGTCGCCGACCACTGCTTTCGACTTGATGTCGTTAATAGCATCCCGAGTCGCATTGAAACTGGCATCCATATCCAGAAGTAGATGAATATTACTCGAGCTATAACCATAGAGTGTAGTCAGCGCAGTATATATGTCCTGTGCATCATCATCGCAATATTGAAGGTCATTTACCGTACCCGGGTAATCGGAAATACCGACTATGACGGCATATTTAGCTCCTGAGCTTGGCTCACCCAGAATGCCAGTGGCTGCCTGCTTAACTGGCTTGCCTACACCAGCAGGCTTGCCCTGAAGGGTGACCTTTTTGGCCAACTCGACATCAGTGGCTGGCAATGGCTTATCCATATCGGGTTTAGCAAGCACGGCTGGTGTTATTAGCACCAGGACCAGCACCGCCACCAAGATAGCAACTACTACTTTCTTCATTTGGGCACCTCCTCAATTTGTTTGACGCCTGGACGTTTATTCTAGCACCTGGACTTGCCCTGTCAAGCGTCTGTCGCCAGCTTAAGAGTCGGGAGGTCACGAGTTACTATTTCGTCGGATACCTTTCTACTATTTATACCTAGTTAGCGGTCAGGATGATTATTGACCCCTGTCTAGATAGCGGTCCTTCCGAGATAAATCAATACGATAACGATGATGAGCAAAAACCAGTATAGAGCAGGAACCGGTCCCCACCACGTTTTGTGCCACCAGATTTTTCCTTTGCGGAAGTTTTTGATCCCATAATGTGGATTCAGGACAAACCACAGGAGGTCCTCCAAAAAGACCATGCCGACATAGAACCCAAGCAACAGACTTTCTAACTGCCAACTCCAGGGAACGAAAAACAACGGCACATGAACTATTGCGATCAGGAATAGGGTCATAAAAAAGTGGTAGCCGGTTATCGGAAGTCCACCCGTTAACTTGACGAGGCGCCCTGTTTCTATACGCCAGCACGGTAGCTTGGCTGCCCAGCCATCCTTGCCTTCGATTTGTATTTCCCAGAAAGCAAGCAGAAAAGCCAAGAAAATCATGAAAATGATTAATCCTGCAATCATCACTACCTTCCTCCGTACTTTGCGGCTAGTTTACCATCTTCCAACCCGTTTTGGTGAAACGACCTGTAACAGGAGAATGATTAGTGTTGCGTTGGGGGAGGGTGCATTAAGCGGCCATCTCATCAGCGATAGAGCGCATGCTGAGAGTGACGAAGAAATGACTGAGCTGAAGCGCACAACGGCGATAACCAGCTGTTCCGGATGATAACGGGTCAGCTCAACCAGTGATTAGTCGGTTACTCAAGTTCTTCTTCAGCGAACCGCCTGACTGTCGTCAAGCCATTGGACTCGATTCTCGCCATATACCAGAAGCGAAAGGCATCATTGGTGGGTTCTTTGTCCACGACACCGAGCTGGCCTCTATAGGGTGAGGGAGAATTGGCACCGATCTTCACTTTGCTGCCTTTCTTGAACTTTGGCACTCTCCTACCATACCCACGGGGAAGATCGTACTCCCTGCGTTTAATCGGGTCAGACAGGATGGCGTAAGCCTCATTTATCTCTTCCATTTTTTTGTGGGCTTCGTCGCTTATCCCATTCCTGTCCGGGTGGCATTGAAAAGCCATCTGGTGATATGCTCTTCTTATTTCCTCTGCGCTGGCATCTGGCTCAATGCCCAAGACTTCGTAGTAATCTCGCTCAGTTTGCCTTCCGCACGTAATGACTCCCATGGGAACTATTATACTGCTATCCAAGGGACAGTCAATAGGTTTTTTGTACTATGTCCAAGTCATACTTTTGTACTATCTCCAAGCCATACTGCAGAACCAAGAAGCAACACTACGTCTTTTGGCGCAGCGGGACAATATTCAACCTTCGATTGCCCGAGCTATGCGATATGGACTAGTGTTCACTTCAACCTGCTTCGGATAGCGTCACTTTTTTGGCTCTCTGAGAGTATAATTACTGTTGGTAGGCTAGTCTTTCCATGATTCTTAGAGAAACCTATGCGCTCAGCATATTGTCCAAATCACAAGTCTTCGACTATGCGGTCAACCCGTACGTTGGGTGCCAGCACGCTTGCACCTATTGTTACGCTCGTTTTATGAAGAGGTTCACCGGACACAAAGAGCCGTGGGGTGAATTTGTTGATGTGAAGATCAATGCCCCGGACTTGTTGAGGCACGAGATAGTTGAGAGGCCGCCCAGCAGAGTATGGATAAGCGGGGTGTGCGATCCCTATCAACCACTCGAAAGAGAGTACGAACTGACAAAAGAGTGCCTTAAGATACTGATTCAACATGATTGGCCTGTCACAGTCCAGACCAAATCTCCACTTGCGTTACGTGACATAAACCTACTCAGAAGAGGCGCTGAGATCGAGGTCGGGTTGTCAGTTGCTAGCGCCGACGACGAGATAAGAAAGTTGTTTGAACCAGGTGCGCCATCTATTAGAGAAAGGATCGGAGCACTCGAGGAGTTGCATCTTGCCGGCGTTAGGACCTATGCCATGATCGCGCCAGTGCTTCCCGGGGCGGAGGAACTTCCTGACCAACTCAGCGGGAAAGTGGATTACGTGCTGGTTGACAGGATGAACTACCACCATGGCGATTGGGTGTATAGAAAATACCATCTCGAAGATGCCATGAGCTATGATTTCTTCTACTCAAAAGGCAAAGTACTTGCCAGTGCCTTTTCCAAACAAGGCATCGAATGCCGGGTGCTATTCTGATGACAGCTTGTGAACACCTTTATTTCTTGATAATCCTGGGTGGTGGGACGCCTGCGCCTCTCGGCCAGCAAAGAATTCGCCCAAGATGTCACGGCACTTACTTCAATATGGGATGGCGCTTGCGGCACTGGATGAGATAAATGATGATCACCTGCATAACGCACTCGTTTGAATGAGAGTGTTAAGGAATCGCCTCTGCGAGGATAGAGCATCAGCTTCAATGCTATAATGTCTCCGAATCGGTCTCGGAGGTGGCAATGGAAAAGTCAATAATTATCATTGGGGCGGGCATTACGGGTCTGTCTGCCGGGTGCTACGGACAGATGAATGGCTATCGCACCTCTATCTTTGAGATGCATGACAAGACTGGCGGGGTATGCACCGGCTGGAAACGCAAGGGCTATACCATTGACGGCTGTATGCACTGGCTGGTAGGCACAAGTCCGGCAAATAACTTCTACCATATTTGGGAAGAGCTGGGGGTGGCACCGGGGTGGAATGTCGTTGACCACGAGCAATATATAAGTATTGAAGGAGAGGGAGGCAAGGTCTTTACTGCATATGCTGACATTGACCGTCTGGAGCAGCATATGAAGGAGCTTGCCCCCGAGGACAAGGATGTTATCGAAGAACTTGCCAAAGGGGCGCGTGACTGCAGCCGCGTGAAGATGCCGATAGAAAAAGCCCCTGAGCTATATGGTCCTATTGACGGACTCAAGATGATGTTCACCATGTTTCCTTCGTTAAGGTTCATGAGAAAATGGAGCAAGGTCTCGTCTCATGATTTTGCTGGGCGTCTCAGGAATCCCTTTCTGCGCCAAGCTTTTTCCCTGGCATTTGTTGCTGACTTTGCTGATTTCCCTCTGCTGTTCATGCTTATGACTCTTGCCTGGCTGCACAAGAAGGCGGCCGGTTATCTCGTCGGCGGTGGCCTAGCGCTGTCCGATGCCGTTGAGCGTCGTTACCTGAGTTTAGGTGGCGAACTTCACTGCAAATCAAGGGTGGACAAAATCCTGGTGAAGAATGATAAGGCGGTCGGCGTGCGATTGGCTGATGGGACAGAGCACCGTGGCGACATCGTCATCTCCGCCGCCGATGGCCACACCACCATTTTTGACATGCTTGATGGAAGATACATCGATGAGGAAATCCGGGGTTATTACGATAATCCCAAGCTGTTTCCGCCGCTGGTATATATCGGCCTGGGGGTAGCTCGCTCGTTCGACGATGTGCCCTCTTCAGTAGTCGGGACGAGCTTCCCTATTGACAAGCCGGTTATCATTGCCGGGCAGGAGCATAAGCGACTGGGCGTACAGATTTACAACTTCGACCCCACCCTGGCCCCAAAGGACAAGGCCGTATTAAAAGTCCAGTTCAATACTGACTACGATTACTGGAAGAACCTGAGGCAGGAGCCTGAGCGCTACAAGGCAGAAAAGGAGCGTATCGCCGAGCAGGTAATTACTGCGCTTGACCAACGTTTCCCCGGGCTAGCTGCCAAGGTGGAGATGCATGATGTTGCTACGCCTGTGACCTGGGAGAGATATACGAGCAACTGGCGAGGTAGCTATGAGGGATGGCTACCCACCACCCAGTCTGTGATGAAGCGCATGAGTAAGACCCTCCCCGGGCTGGATAACTTCTATATGGCTGGACAGTGGGTTGAGCCGGGTGGCGGCCTGCCCACGGCTGCGATGTCTGGTCGCAATGTGACACAGATAATCTGCAAGAAGGATAAGAGGCCATTCGTGACAACGATGGCATAATGTTGACCCTGTTCATCTCGGGTCATGAGAATGCACATGAAGCCACTACGAAAGAATTAGACTAGCTTCTCTTTGCCCTTCAATCTGATGGAAAGTGCACACTGCGATCTAATGTGCAACAACCCAGGTAACCGTGATCCATCTAGCTACACTACTGGTTTGCCACCAACTCTCGAACAGCCGGAATGGAAACAGTATTTCAGGGTCCTACTGCTGTCCTGAAATATCGGTAGCTTGACCATCTTGAGATACTGTTGTAGCTATTTACAGCATTCACCCGCCAGTAGTAGGTCGTGTTCCAGTTGAGTACCCCTCCGGGGACATCGCAAAAGAGGTCGGTTATCCCGGTCTCGTTAATTACTAAACTGGCGAAACTGGAACTGGTCGCTACCTGTATCCCGTAAGAAACCGCTCCGCTCGATGTATTCCACTCCAGCCTCGGCATTAAGCTAGGCACCATTGAACCAATCGCCGGCGCCTTTAATGTTGGTGCTGACGGTGGTGGTGGCAGGGTTGTGGCTGAAACTTCTTCGCAATAAGCAGAGTTTAATGTCCCCTTGTATGCCCTCACCCGATAGTAGCAGGCCGTACCAGCACTAAGAAAGGTATTACTGTAGCTGGTAACGCCGGCACCTACGGTGGCTATCTGAGAATAGGAACCAGAAGCCGCCCTTCTTTCTATCTTAAATCCAGTCTCGTCGCTGGAGTTGTCCTGCCAGGTCAGGTCTATCCGGGATGAGGATATAGTGGTCGCTACTAAGTCGCTCGGAGCGTTGGGGGGTGGTCCTGCCGCTGTCCTGAAATAGCGATAGCTTGACCACCTTGAGGTACTGTTATAGCTATTTACAGCATTAACCCGCCAGTAGTAGGTCGTGTTCCAGTTTAATATCCCTCCGGGGACATCATAGAAGAGGTCGGTTATCTCGGCCTCGTTAACTATCAAATTGGTGAAACTGGAACTTGTCGCTACCTGTATCCCGTAACAAACGGCCCCACTTGACGCATTCCACTCCAGCCTCGGCGCCAAGCCGGGCACCGTCGAACCACTGGCCGGCAACTTTAGCGTCGGTGCTGATGGTGGCGGCGGCAGGGTTATGGCTGAGGCTTCTTGACAGTAATCAGAGTTTAGTGTTCCCTTGTATGCCCTCACCCTATAGTAATAGGTGGTGCTAGCAACGAGACCTGCATTACTATAGCTGGTAACACCGGCTCCTACCGTCGCTATCTGAGAATAAGAACCAGAAGCCACCCTTCTTTCTATCTTGAATCCAGTCTCGTCGCTGGAGTTGTCCTGCCATGTCAGGTCTATCCGGGATGAGGATATAGCAGCCGCTATTAAGTCGCTCGGCGCATTGGGTGGGGGTCCTGCCGCTGTCTTGAAATAGCGATAACTTGACCAGCTCGAGGTGCTATCAAAGCTGTCCGCAGCGTTAACACGCCAGTAGTAGGTCGTGTTCCAGTTCAGTGTTCCTGGCGCTATATCGTAATAGAGGCCGGTCATCCCGGTCTCATTGACCAGTAAATTGATGAAGCTAGAAGTGGTGGCTACCTGTACTCCATAAGTGGCCGCTCCACTTGAAGCGTTCCACTCCAGCCTCGGAGTCAAGGTAGGTGTCGTCGAACCGCTGGCTGGGGACTTTAGTGCGGGTGCCGATGGTGGCGGTCCAGTAATAGTGAAGTCAGCATTGCTGGTGTCGGTATAAGCAGCATCAGTTGCGCTGGTTATCTTTATCCTGTAGTCAATCCCAGAAACCTGAGTGGAAGGTACTGCCCAGCTATAGGAGCCGGTGCCACCTGTCCCTATCGCCCTGCTGGAGCTAATCGTCCGGCTGAGAACCCCATCCTTAAAGAGCTCGATCTTTACATAAGGGCCAGGATTCCCAGTATACGTCCAACTTATTGTCCGGGTGCTCCCGGCAGCCCATGTCTCTACTCCATCGGGTGAGGTAACTGTGATTGTCGGTGGCGGCGGCGTAAGGGTTGTTGCCGAGGCCTGATTGGAAGAAAGAGAATCGCCAGCGGCACTATATGCCCTCACGCGATAATAATAGGTGGTGCTGGCACTAAGCCCGCTATTACTGTGACTCGTGACGCCAGCACTTACGGTAGCTATCTGGGAATAGGAGCCAGAACCTGTCTTTCTCTCTATTTTGAAGCCAGTCTCATCATTGGA
>Ga0256868_10000144_pt1 | contig 41250 bp, 38 predicted proteins | sample RVTome_13_FD_187341 | JGI IMG/M metagenome (GOLD analysis project Ga0256868, IMG submission 187341) | Soil microbial communities from uranium-contaminated site in the Upper Colorado River Basin, Wyoming, United States - RVT92D227 HiSeq ...
CTTACAGAGAAGTGTTTAATGTGGGGACCGGCATTCCCATCAACTTCATCGACCTGGCAAAAAAGATTGTAAAGATTGCCGGAACCGGTAAGGCGGCTTTTACCGAGTTTACTCAAGAGAGAAAGGAAGTCGAACCGGGAGACTATTATACCAATATCTCCAAGATCAAACGCATGGTGGGTTGGGAGCCGAAGACCGATTTGGAGGAAGGGCTGCGAAGGACGATTGAATTCTACAGAAGGTATAAGAAGGAATATTGGGGCTAAAGGCATTGCAGATTGCAGATTTCAAATTGCGTAACAGTTTAACGGTTTGAAAACATCTTTATAAAATCCCTCCCAACCTCCCTTTACCAAAGGGAGGAGATATTTCTTCCCCCTTTCGTAAAGGGGGATTGAGGGGGATTTAAGGTTCTGGTTACTTTCGATAGGCACTTTTTTCAAAGCGCTGAAGTATTACCAAATTGCAAATTGGAAAAATAGATCCTTGTGGTGTCATTCCCGTGAAAACGGGAATCCAGAACCGACAAGAAAAATCCTGGATTCCTGCTTCCGCAGGAACGACAACCTTAAAATAGTCCGAAATCTAAAATTTGAAATGGGTTGACGATGGTTCCTTTTTTCGATTTAACCAGGCAGTATAAAAGGATCAAGGGCGAAATCCTTTCAGCGACCCAAAGGGTCTGTGAGACAGGTCGTTTCATTCTCGGAGAGGAAGTCTCTGCTTTTGAGAAGGAATTTTCTCATTATTGTGGGGTTCGATATGGGGTCGGAGTGGGCTCCGGGACCGATGCCCTCTGTCTGGCCTTGAAAGCAGCCGGCATTGGGGAGGGAGATGAAGTCGTTACCGTGGCGAATTCTTTCATTGCCACGGCCCTCGCTATCTCTTTTACAGGGGCGAAACCCCTCTTCGTCGATATCGATCCTAAAACTTACACTATGGATCCCGATAGTTTAGAAATTCTTTTAAAACGTCGAAAAGTAAAAGGTCTTGGGCGAAAGATCAAGGCCGTCCTTCCTGTCCATCTCTACGGCCATCCGGCGGATATGGATTCAATCATGGAAATTGCGGATCGTTATGATCTCGTTGTCATTGAAGATGCCTGCCAGGCTCATGGAGCAAAACACGGAAGAAGGAAGGTGGGTTCATTTGGGACGATGGGTTGTTTTAGTTTCTATCCGACTAAGAACTTAGGGGGATACGGAGATGGCGGGATGGTGGTGACCGCTCATCAAGAATATGAGCGGAAACTGAGACTCCTTCGATGTTATGGAGAGAGCAAGAAATATCGACACATTCTAAAGGGGCACAACAGTCGATTGGATGAAATCCAGGCAGCGATCCTTCGGGTCAAGTTAAAATACTTGGATCAATGGAATGAAGAGAGGAGGAGGAAGGCCAAAATTTACACCGAACAACTCTCTCCTCTTAGTGTGGTATGCCCGTCAGAGAGAAAGGGGGCGAAGCATGTCTTTCACCTTTATGCCATCCAGACGAGTCAGAGGGACTCTCTCCAGGCATTTTTAAAAGAGAAGGGGATCGAGACACTCATTCATTACCCCATCCCCATCCCTCTTCAGAAGGCTTATCAGGAAATGGGATATCGGAGAAGTAACTTTCCCTTGACCGACCAGTGGTCTCGTAAGATTCTCTCCCTTCCTTTTTTTCCAGAGATGAAAGAATCAGAAATGGAAGAAGTTGCGCGGCAAATAAAAATTTATTTTATGGGAGACAGGAGTCGATGAAGGTCCATTCATTGATGATCAAAGTCTTCGGGCTTCAACATCCTCATGATAAAGTGGTTGAAATTTTTACTCGCTATGGTGATCATGGGAAGTTATTGGATGCCCCTTCAGGTCCGGGAATCATCTCCCAGAAATTGAAAGAAGCAGGTTTTGATGTGGCCGCTGTGGATATCGACCCCAACATGTTTTGTGTCCAGGGGATTTCCTGTGAAAAGGCTGATCTCAACTTTGACTTACCCATTTCAGATGAGACCTTCGATTATATCCTCTGTTCCAACGGCATCGAACATTTAGAAAATCCAGTCAATTTTATCAGAGAATGTTTTCGAATCCTCAAGAAAGAAGGGAAACTCTTGATCAGCACGCCGAATATTTTGAATCTGAAATCAAGACTAGCAAACCTCTTGGTGGGATTCAATCTTTTTACGGGGAGACCCAATAATGAAGTCGATGACTTTTTAGGAGGGGAGCACATCCATCTCGCCAACTATTATGAATTGAGAACCCACCTTCATCGAAACGGATTTCGGATCTTGGAGGTGACCACCCATTGTTACAGCCATCGAGCCATGCTGTTCGCTCCGCTTTACCTTATTGTTTATTTAGCCACATGGCGTGCTTTCCGAAGAGAGAGGAACCTGAGACAACGAGAGAGAAACAGGGAGATTTTGAAACATGTGTTATCTGCTGATCTCATACTTGGGAAGAAGCTCTTTCTGATGGCCGTAAAAGATCCCCAATATATCAGAAGCCAAGGAGCATAAGAACGAATCAGGTGAATGAAAGCGAATAAACCGAATACAAACGGATTAAATAAGGGGTCGTTGCGAGGAGCGAAGGCCTGCACCGCCCTGAACCAGCACGGTTTGGGGCACCGTATGGTATACAGGGTGAAGCGACGAAGCCATCCCGAGCAAATACAAGATTGCTTCGCTATGGCTCGCAATGACAATACCAGGGAATTAAATGGGCTTGTATCAGTATTTTCGATTCATTCGGTATCATTCGAGTAATTCGTTATAAGTATGAGAAAGATAAGGTTTGCGATAGGTCTTCTGGACTTTTCTAAAATGAAGGGGGGAGCCGAAAGATATTTGGTTGACTTATGCACTCGAATGGCGGGGGAGGGCTACGAGGTTCATGTTTATGCAGAGCAATGGGATGTAGAGGATTCCAGGATCTTTTTCCATTCTGTCAGAACCATTCCGTTCCCCAAGAGCCTTCGACTCCTCTCTTTTGCGATCCGGGCGACGGAAGAGATGGAGAACGGGAATTATGACATCACTTTCGGAGTGGGAAATACGCTGAAGGCAGATATTCTGCAACCTCATGGAGGGGTGCATTGGGCGTGGTTCTGGCGGAGCCTCAGGGCCTACCAGCATCCGCTTCTGTGGATGATAAAATTTCTGGGTAGGATATTTAGCCTAAAACAATGGGTGAACGGTTGGGTTGAGGACGCCCCTTACAAAAAGGCAACATTGACCAAGATCATTGCCATTTCCGATATGGTGAAACAGGACATGATGCGTTGGTATCAGATCCCCGAGGAAAGAATCGCCGTGGTCTACAATGGGGTTGATATTGAGCACTTCCATCCACGAAATCGTCAATATCGAGGGGAGATCAGAAGGCGACACGGTATTGGGGCAGATGAGCTGGTTCTTCTCTTTGTCTCAAACAACTTTCGGATGAAAGGATTGGCTTTCCTGGTCAAGGCCTTGGCAAAAATTAAAAAAGAGATTCCTCTTTCTTTCAAACTTCTTATTCTGGGAAGGGATCGTCAAGGTTCCTATTTACGTTTAGCCAGGGAAATGGGTATTTACGAAGAGACGATTTTCGCGGGCTCTACAAACGAACCAGAAAAATATTATGGCGCTTCAGACCTTCTCATTCACCCCACCTTTTATGATGCCTGTTCCCTCACCGTGTTAGAAGCGTTGGCCAGTGGAGTTCCGGTCATTACCACTCGTTCCAATGGGGCAAGTGGGATTATCACCCAGGGCCAAGAGGGTTTTGTCATTTCTGACGCCCGGGATGATCAGGTTTTGGTGGAAAAAATTTCCTTCTTTTTAAATCATGAGAAGGTGGAGAAAGCTTCGATCGCCGCGCGTCTTTTGGCAGAATCCTATTCTCACGAGAGAATCTGGAAAGAGATGAACCATATCTTCCAAAAGAATCTTAAAGAAAGAGTTCACTCAAGATGAAGAAAAAGTGGTTTCTGTATCCGGTTGCCAATATTAAAAACCGTTTCCTTTTTGGATCTTACGGGAAGGATGCCTACATTGAACCCGGGGTGGTGATTAATCGGCCACGATTTGTCCATGTTGGAAATCATGTGAGAATTAAACGAAATACCAGCATTAACCTTCACCCGAAGGATAAGAAGTCAAAAGAAATCCTTCTTTTCCTTGGGGATGACGTGATCATTTCGGAGAGCTGTTTTATCAGCGCCTGCAACCGTATCGTCATCGAAGAGAATGTAGGAATTTCTCCAAACGTGATGATCATTGACAACTCGCGAAAACTTGGAGATATCAGTCGGCCAAGTAAGGAGCAAGAGTTGAAGATCGGTGAGGTCCGTATTGGAGCGGACTCTTGGATCGCCTATGGGGCCTGTGTCATGCCCAATGTGACGATTGGAAGACATTGCATCATCGGCGCCCTCTCCGTGGTGAATCGTGACATTCCATCTTATTCTTTAGCGGTGGGGGCACCGGCCAAGGTTGTGAAAAAGTTTGATTTTGAGAAGAGGGAATGGGTGAAAGTAAATGGGTGAGGGGGTCTCTTGGAGCAAGCTTTTTGAATACCGGGATGAAATTCACACCCGTTATCCCGAAATTTGGGATCTAAAAATCCTTCGGAAGCGATTCCCTTTGATGGTGAAGACGATTCAGGACGGTGAAAAGGTTCTGGATATCGGAGCCTCAAACCGAAATCTTCAGGGACGGTTGAGCCGCCATTTCCCAAAACTGATTTATAAGAGCATGGATATTGATCGGCAACAGTTTCATGATTTTTATAGTTTGGAGGAGATTCGAGAATCCTTCGATGTGGTCTTTCTCTTTGAGGTCATCGAACATTTGAACCTTGAAGAAGGGGTCCAGCTTATCAAGAAGATTTATGATCTCCTCCATGAGGAAGGACGTTTGATCCTGACCACTCCTAATGTCTTCAATCCCAGCAGGTTCTGGAGGGACGCTACGCACAAGGTGGCCTATTGTTATGATGAATTAGGCGGTCTTCTCCTTGCCCGAGGGTTTCAGATCAAGGCGATGTATCGGACCTATAGCGATGCTTTTCACCGCTATCTCTTCAGGCTCTATGTGATGGCTCCTCTCCACCGATATTTGGGCATTGACTTTGCGAAATCAGTCTTGATTGTGGCGGAGAAGAGAAAAAATAGATAATCCCCCCCTTCCCCCCTTTAGAAAAGGGGGGTAAGAGGGGATTTGAAAAGTTATTGTTAAGGTAAGAGTGGATGAAAATTATTTTCCTCACTCATTCCAGTGATCAGGGCCACCGGTTCCGGGTGGAGCAGTATTTTCCATATCTCAGGGAACATGGGGCGGAACCAAAGTGGCAACCCCTCTCGGGTTCATGGAAGGAACGGCTCGTCATTTACCGGCAGCTCCCCTCCTTCGATGTGGTTTGTATTCAAAGGAGATTATTGTCTCCTTTCGAATTTTATTGGATCCGAAAAAAGTCTTTAAAGATTCTTTTTGATCTCGATGACGCTGTGATGTACCGGTCTTCCAGTTCTCCTCGCCCCCATTCTTTATCTAGGTGGCTTAAATTCAGATGGATGGTGAAAGGAAGCGATGTTGTCACCGTGGGAAACCAGTTTCTAAAGAATGAGGTCCTCAAAGCGGACCGGGGGAAAAAGGTCTTTGTCATTCCAACTTCCATCGACACCAATCTTTATCCAAAAAAAAAGAAAATCTCTAACCCAAGGGAGGTCACTTTAGGATGGATTGGGACCAAAGGGAATTTAAAGTACCTTAAAAAATTAGAGCCTGTCTTTGAGACCATTCACCAAAGATTTCCCCGGGTCAAACTAAAGATTGTGAGCAATGATTTTTATGATTCTCCCCATCTTCCCGTCATTAAGAAACCTTGGAAATTGGAAGACGAGAATGAAGACCTGATCACTTTTGATATTGGTCTGATGCCCCTCAACGATGATCTGTGGTCGAGAGGGAAATGTGGGTTGAAGATCGTTCAATATCTCAGTGTCGGGGTACCCGTTGTCTGCGCTCCCGTAGGGATCAATTCGGATATTGTCAAAGACGGGGAAAATGGTTTTTGGGCGGCGGATCAACAAGAATGGGTGGACCACTTATCCACCCTTATCCAAAATCCGGATCTCAGGCACCAAATGGGGTTGAAGGGGATAGAAACGGTAGAGCGGCAATACTCCCTGGCGGTTACCTCTGAAAAGTTTTTTCAAGTTCTCCAAAGCCTTCAGGCAAAATATCAGGAATGATGGAATAATGGAATAATGGGGAAGGAATAAGAACACAACGACATGCCTTGATGTTTTTACCATCATTTCATCATTCCATGTGTCCAATGTTCCATGTCACTCATTGAGTGGGTGTGTAAGATGAAAGTTTTATTCCTGATTCAAGGGTTTTCCGTGGCCGCAAGCCGGTATCGTGTGCTTCAATATATTCCCTATTTAGAATCAAAAGGGGTGGAGGCCGTGGTCAGCCTCTATCCGAGAAACCTAAAAGAGAATATCCAATTCTTCGATACCCTCCCCCAATATGACATCCTCTTTCTTCAGAGAAAGAGATTCAATCAGCCCCGACTCGGACTGGTGAGGAGGAGGGCGAAACGGATCGTCTATGATTTTGATGATGCGGTGATGTATCGAAACTCGAAGGCCAAGGATCCCCTTTCTTCAACCCGGAAAAGGCGTTTTGTCCAGATGATCAAAAATTCCGACTTTGTCATCGCTGGGAATGAATTTCTAAAAAGAGAGGTATTGCCCATGACCACACATGTTGAGGTGATTCCCTCGGCCATCGATGAGGAAACATATCATTTGAAAACTTATCCGGTTCTACAGGAAAGGGTGACCCTCGGATGGATTGGAGATCATGGCTCCATCCATTATTTAGAGAAGATGAGACCTATCTTTGAGAGGATAGGAGAAAAATATCCCCAAGCAGAACTCAAAATTGTCTGCGACATCTTTTTTGATTGCGAACGGATTAAGGTGGTCAAGAAAAATTGGAGTTCAGGAGACGAAGTGGCTGATCTACAGGGGTTCGATATCGGGTTGATGCCCTTAGTGGATGACCCATGGTCCTGGGGGAAATGTGGCCTCAAGATTATTCAGTATCAGGGGGTAGGAGTGCCGGTCGTCTGTACACCTGTCGGGGTCAATAAGGATTTGGTCGAGGATGGGGCGAATGGGTTTTATGCCATGACACCTGCCGAATGGGAAGAAAAGCTTTCTTTCCTGATTGAAAATCCTCAGCGCAGGGAGCAAATGGGCCGCGAGGGAAGAAAAAGGGTTCTCGAAAAGTATACCTTTCAGGCCTGTGCACCCCGCCTGTTTTCGATTCTAAGTCGTGTCGTAAATGGAGGGAAACGAATCCAGCATGCTTTTTAATTCATTCTCCTTTTTGATCTTTTTCCCTACCGTGACCGTTCTCTATTTCCTGATTCCCCACCGGTATCGCTGGTTCTTTCTGCTGACGGCGAGTTGTGTCTTTTATATGGCCTTCATCCCCGTCTATATTTTAGTTTTGGCCTTGACGATTGCGATCGATTATACCGCCGCACTCTTCATCGAAAGGGCGGAGGGGAAGAAAAGGAAAAAGTTTTTAATTGTCAGTATCGTCTCAACATGTGGTGTTCTTTTCGTCTTCAAATATTTTAATTTTTTTAATGCCAATCTCTCACAATTGGCCTCTTTTCTTCATTGGAATTATTCCCTGGAGAGCTTGTCGCTTATTTTGCCGATTGGATTATCCTTTCACACATTTCAAAGTCTGAGCTACGTCATCGAAGTTTATCGGGGGAACTATAAAGCCGAACACCATTTTGGGATCTATGCCCTGTATGTGATGTTCTATCCCCAGTTGGTGGCAGGTCCCATTGAACGACCCGGGAACCTCCTTCCCCAGTTTTATGAAAAACACGTCTATGACGATCAAAGGGTGATGGATGGATTAAAGCTGATGGTCTGGGGGTTTTTCAAAAAGGTGGTGATTGCAGATCGATTGACGATCCTTGTGGACCAGGTCTACGGGAATCCGACAGAGTATACGGGGATACCCCTTATCGTCGCCACCCTGTTTTTTGCAATTCAGGCGTATTGTGATTTTTCCGGCTATTCGGATATTGCCATCGGCGCGGCGCAGGTCATGGGATTTCGCCTGGTGGACAATTTCAACAAACCCTTTTTCTATTCAACATCCACCGCGGATTTATGGAGAAGATGGCATATGTCCCTCATGTCCTGGTTTCGGGATTATGTCTATATCCCTCTTGGAGGAAACCGCAAGGGTAAATGGAGATGGTATCTTAACATCTTTATCACGTTTGCCTTGAGCGGATTATGGCACGGCGCAAAATGGGGCGTGATCTTCTGGGGGGCGATCAATGGAGTCTATATTATTATTTCTATCTGGACGCAGGATCTTCGAAAGAGCCTCGTTCAGTGGGTGGGCTTGGATCGATTCCCGGCACTTCACAAAGTCTTACAAGCCATCATTACCTTTCTATTATTTTGTATCGGCGCAACCCTCTTCAGGGCAGAAAGCCTTTCAGATGCTTATTATATCGTGACCCACCTGGGGACAGGGTTGGGGAGTGCAGCCGGAATCCAGATGTCACTGAAGAGTCTATATGGTTTAACTTTAAACAGGTATGAATTGATCGTTGCCCTCATCTCGATCGGTTTTATGGAGTTTATCCAAGCAATTGAGAAACGGGGAGACATGAGGCATCTGCTTTCTGAAAAACCCATTTGGGTTCGGTGGCCGATCTATTATGTTCTCCTCTTATTTCTCATCTTTTTTGGTGAATATAATGATCAGGTCTTTATCTATTTTCAATTCTAAAGGGAACTGTCGAGGAGAATCCGTTTGATGAAAAAGGTGGTCTTTTTCTCCATTCTCACCTTGATCCTCGTTCTTACAAACTCCTGGCTGGATCGGGGAGGAGACCGGCATCTCCGTTTGCAATATGATGAAGCCTTTCATCCAAAAGTGAATGCCGATATGGTCATTTTTGGAGCTTCTCATGCCGCCCATGGCATCAACCCTAAATATTTCGAAAGAGATGGTTTAAAGGTTTTTAATTTTGCCCAGGACGGGGCTGGGCCATTATATTTTCTCGAATGGTATCGAAAAATATTTCAGCGTTACTACAGGAAGCCTGACACGGTGATCTACGGGGTCCATTGGGCGATGTTTGGCGAAAACCTTGGAAGAAAACTTGAAAACGATAGCATGTATTTCCCCCGCGATTTTTTATTTAAAGAATTTCGAGACTTAAAAACGATGACAAGTCTGATCATGAATCGAATTCCCCTCATCCGATATAGAAAAGTATTAATTTACCGATTGCATGGATTGGTAAACAAGCTTCAGAAAAGTAAGCGTCGGACGCAGACGTATTATGTCCAAACGAGTTACTATAATGGATTTGTTCCTTATGAAAGAAAGGGAAGACTTGACAGGGTGAAGAGTTCCAAGCCCAAAATAACTAAAGCGAATATTAGCGCTTTTGAGGATTTACTGGATGAGTTTAAGAAAGATAAAGTAGAGGTTATCTTCGTTCATATCCCGGGCAATCTCGCTTCGCATGATCCCTCTCATATCCAAGAAGGGATGCAACTTTTAAATGAGATTGCGGAAAAGAGGAAAATTCTTTTCATGGATTACGAAACGGAAAGGATTACGAACATCAATACAGATCCCAGCATGTTTTCAGATTGGATTCATTTAAACGAAAAAGGCAGTATTGCCTTTTCAAAATTGTTAAGAAGCGATTTAGACTCTCTTTTAAAACAAAGGACCGCTAAAGATTAAGACCCCTTAACCTGAAGCGAGTTTTCAAATAAGATGGATCCCGTGAAAATTAGTCAGTTGGAAAAATAGGGTGTGGGGCATTGTTTCCACATCGCCCCAAGGAGCGATCCAGGAGAAATTATCTTGGCAATGCAGAATAGCCCGAAGATCGAATGGACTTATGGAGCCATTCCTTTTGGGAGGAATGAGACCCACGACAAAGTAATTGAGATGATTGAAAAGGAACCAAGAGGGAGGGTTTTGGATGTTCCTACAGGTACAGGGGTTTTGGCAGGGCGGCTAAGCAAGATGGGGTTTGAGGTCTCCTGCTGCGATATCAATTCTTCTTATTTTTCTGTTCCGGATCTGAAAATAGAGTTGGGTGACCTTAACCAAACGCTGCCCTATCCGGATAATACCTTTGATTACCTCGTCTGCCTGGATGGGATTGAACATACAGAAAATCCTTCGAATGCCATCCGTGAGTTTCAAAGGGTTTTGAAAAAAGGGGGGAAACTTTTCCTTTCGACACCTAACTTTCTGAATATTGAACGGAGGCTTCGCTTCCTTTTTACGGGCGCCTTTTCCAAAATTCCTTCTCATGAAGTGATCAAAGATGTTTGGAAAGGAGACCTTTCAATGGCCCATATCAGTCCCCTGGGTTATCCTTTGTTGAAATTTATTATGGAGTGGCATGGGTTCCGCGTCCTCCGTCTGGAAAAGGACCGACCTAAACGCAAAATGGTTTGGCTGTTGCCTTTTGTCTGGCTGATTCGTCTCTATCGACGATTGGCATCGAAGAAGAGGCGGGAAGTCTACCGACTGGATGAAACGACGAAGAATGAAATCATCATGGGAGGAAATACCTTGATCATCTTAGGAGAAAAGGGATGAGGAAAGCCTATGAAGGTTGTCGATCGAATCCGTCTATTTAGGAAAAAGATGGATAACAAGTTGTTTCCCTCATCGGCCCCCCTGATTTACACCAAAGATCTTTTAGGCGACCGGTATACTGTTGGTAATTATACATACGGAAAGCCAAGGGTGGTCTCCAGGGGAGAGGGCACTTCTCTTCGCATCGGCAAGTACTGTTCCATCTCAACTCATGTTATCATCTTTCTCGGAAGCGAGCACCGAGCCGATTGGGTCAGCACCTATCCTTTCCCATCTCTCTGGAAAGAAGCCCGCTCGATCAAGGGCCACCCTTTTTCGAAAGGAGATGTAATCATCGGGAACGATGTGTACATTGGATATAATGTCACCATCCTCTCAGGAGTGACGATTGGAGATGGGGCTGCCATCGGCGCTTGTTCTGTTGTCACAAAGGATGTTCCTCCGTATGCTGTGGTGGCCGGGAATCCTGCCCGCGTCCTCCGATATCGTTTTGATGAAGAAAGCATTAATAAACTTTTAAAAATAAAATGGTGGGATTGGGCCGATGAAAAGGTTAAAGAAAATATCCATTTGATTTGTAGTGATTCGATCGATGCGTTTATCAAACAATTTGAATGATAGGTCTCTTTCGCCAGGGTTTTTGAGAGTTTTGAAACATGAACGACTTATCTATCATCATCGTTAGCTGGAATACAAGGGAATATCTTCTTTCTTGTTTAGGATCGATTTTCGAAGAGGAGGATGGCCCGTTCAAAGAGGTCATAGTTATTGACAATGGTTCTCGGGATGGGAGTGGAAATGAGGTAAAGAAAACATTTTCTCTTATCCACCTCGTTGAAAACGAGAAAAACCTGGGGTTTGCAAAGGCTGTCAATCAAGGGCTTCAAAAATCATCTGGGAGATATGTGCTTCTTTTGAATCCAGATACTCGGGTAAAGAATAGAGCGATTGAACGATTGATGTCGTTTATGGACTCCCACCCGGATACCGGGGTGGCGGGGGCGCAGCTGTTAAATTCCGATGGTTCAAAGCAAAACTCGATCGCCAATTTTCCATCCCTTGCGACAGAGCTGTTCAACAAGAGTCTCTTGAGGTGGTTGTTCCCGAAGCGATTTCCAGGAAAGAAGAGAAATTATCCTGAACCGGTGGAAGTGAATTCGGTGATCGGTGCCTGTATGATGGTGAGACGGGAGGTTTTGGATCAGGTCGGCCTTTTGGATGAGGATTATTTTCTTTTTCTTGAAGAAACGGATTGGTGCTATCGAATGAAGAGGGCAGGCTGGAAGATCTACCATGTGCCGGATGCCGAAGTCTATCATTTTCAGGGGAAAAGCGCTGAGAAGGAAAAGAAGAGAGCCAGGGTAGAATATTTCCGCTCCCGCTACCATTTTTTCAAAAAGAATAGAGGGAATTTCCAATGGTTCATCCTCCTCGTTGGATTGCTGATAAGATTGGGATTTGAATTACTGTCTATGACGGCGGCTTCTCTGGTTACCTTCTTTGCCATCAAAGGCTGGAGGAAAAAGCTTGCAATCTATACCTACCTATTTTGGTGGCATCTAAGGTTCTGCCCAGAAGGGATGGGCTTGAGAGAAGGGAGTTGAAATTGATCATCTGTAGGAGAAAAGATTAGTACGGATGAATTCAAAAAGAGTCTTTGTAATTGGTTTGGATGGATCCACATTCGATCTGCTCGATCCCTGGATAGAGGAAGGAAAGCTTCCCCATTTAAAAAGGATGATGGAGAGGTCAACTTTTGGCCGTCTGGAGAGCACGACCCCCCCTGTCACCCCTCCTGCATGGACTTCATTTATGACCGGGGTGAACCCGGGGAAACATGGAGTATTCGATTTTTATGCTTTTAATCCAAACTCCTTTGAGAAGGACTTGGTCAACTCGAGCCATGTCCGGTCAAAAAGGTTCTGGGACCTTGCTGGCGAGAGAGGAAAGAGGAGTATCATTCTCTACGTCCCTCTTACCTATCCTCCTCAGAGGCTTGAAGGAGTGATGATCAGCGGAATCCCTACCCCTCTTCATGGTGAACTTATCTATCCCAAGGAGATGGAAGAGGAGATTAAAAAGAAGTCAGAAAAATGGTTGTTCGAGGTCGATTTGGATAAACTTAGAGATTTTCATGAGGAAAGCTTTTTGAAGGAGATCTACCAGACCCTGGAGGCTCGCATAGGAGTTGCAAATTACCTGGTGAGCAAAGAATGGGATATCTTCGTCTTGGTGATCATGGAGACGGATTGGATGCAGCATTTCCTGTGGGGAGAGAAGGAACGATATCTGTTACCTTTCTATGCGAAGATCGATGGGATGATCGGACATTTTATTGACTCTTTGACGGAAGAGGACACCATTCTCATCCTTTCGGATCATGGGTTTGGGGAGGTTAGCAGGACCTTCTATATCAATTCCTGGCTGAGAAAGGAAGGTTTCTTATCGAGCAGGAGGCGGTGGGTTCGCTCGGATGAGACTCTGGATTTTGGAATGGGTCCCCATAAGAAGCAATCCACCCTGATGAAAAAGATAAAATGGCCACGCATCAAGGGGAGGTCTGGGATCGATTGGCGGAAGACCCAGGCTTACTCCGTCGCTACGGGATGGCTCTGGGGAGTCAGAGTCAACCTGATGGGAAAAGAGCCAAAAGGGATCGTCAAGCCCGAGGAATACGATGATTTAAGAAAGAGAATTGTTGAAGAGCTCAGATCAGCGGTGGATGAGGAGGAGGGGAGAAGGGTGATGGAAGGGGTCTATCCCAGAGAGGACATCTACTGGGGGCCCTATACAAAAAATGGTCACGATATCATTTTTACACCCGATTGCGAATGTACCCTTAGCGACCGTATCAAGGATAAGATCTTCAGGAAGAATAAAAGGGCCGGGAGCTCTCACCGACGTGACGGTATTCTCATTCTCTGTGGTCCGGGAATAAAAAAGGGGAAAAAAATTACGGGGGCCCATATCATGGATGTGGCTCCCATGATTCTCTACCTTTTAGGACTTCCTATACCTAAAGATATTGACGGCAGGGTTCTGACAGACGCTCTGGAACATGAGATACTGAAGGCATATCCTGTCAGATATGAGGATATTCCTCTGGGGGTAGAGGGGCCGAAATTTGTAATGACCGGTGCCGAAGAGGAGGAAGTGAGAAAGAGTCTGACGGGACTCGGGTATTTTGAGTAGTGACTCCTTCTTTGTCTCAGTAATCATGACATGATGGAAGAAAGATCCTGCTGTCAATCTATCGAATGGGGCTACCTTCAACTAAGGGATATTTACCGGGGAGGTTAAATGAAAAGAAGTGATATGGTTAGCATTGCTATCGTAGGAGCTGGGGCATGGGGGAAGAATCACATCAGGGTGTTTTCCGAACTTCCCAATGTTCGATTAAAATATATTTGCGATCAAGACCCGTCTAAATTGCTTTCATTAGATAAAACCTACCCCCAAACGAAGATGGTTGAAAATTTGGAGTCTATTATTAAGGACCCGGAGGTGAGGGGAGTTGTCGTCACTTCTTCAGCCATTTCCCATTATTCCCTTTCGAAAGAGATCATGTTAGCCGACAAAGACGTGTTGGTAGAGAAACCGATGGCCTTAAATACAAAAGATGCCGAGGAGATGTTAAGGATCGCAGAGAAGAGGAAAAGAATCCTCATGGTGGGTCATCTTCTGATCTATCATCCTGTCGTCGACCGGCTGAAGGAAATGGTCGGTTCCGGTGAATTAGGAAAAATTTATTATATTTATACTCAGCGGGTCAATCTCGGTGTCATCCGTCAAGATGAAAATGCCCTTCTTTCTTTTGCCCCGCACGATCTATCGGTCATCCTATACCTCCTCGTGGAAGAACCGGTTGCGGTGACCGCTCATGGAGAGAGTTATATTCAAAAGGGGATTGAGGATGTGGTGTTTCTCGGCCTCCGATTTTCTGACGGGAAGGTGGCGAATATCCACCTTAGTTGGCTGGATCCCCATAAGTTGAGAAGGATCACGATTGTGGGGTCAAAGAAGATGGCGGTCTTTGATGACATGGAAGCGTCTGAGAAATTGAAGGTCTATGATAAGGGAGTAAAGAGTCTCTCTTATGAGACATATGGAGAATATCTCGGCCTGAGGTTTGGGGATATCACTATTCCGAGTATTAAGATAGCAGAACCGCTCCGGGCTGAGGCTGAACATTTTGTTCAAAGCATCGAATCGAGGAAGGAGCCTAAAACCGGGGGCCGGGATGGCCTCAAAGTGGTGAAGATTCTTATGGCTGCTCAGGAGTCTTTAAAGAAAAAAGGTTTTCCAATCCGCATCGAGGGAGAATAAGGAGATGGGAAAAGAATATTCTATTCATCCCACAGCCGTAGTGGATGAACCCATGGAGATTGGGGAGGGGACCAAGATCTGGCACTTCACCCACGTCATGTCGGGCGCCAGGATTGGGGAGAACTGTATCATCGGTCAAAATGTCTTCATCGGTTCAGGTGCACTTTTGGGAAATAATATAAAGGTTCAAAACAATGTCTCTATCTATGATGGGGTGATCATAGAGGATGATGTTTTCTGCGGGCCCTCCATGGTCTTTACGAATGTTTTCAACCCTCGAAGCTTCATATCGAGAAAGAAAGAGTTTCGGAAGACCTTGGTCAGAAAGGGGGCCACCATTGGCGCCAACGTCACGATTGTCTGTGGAAATACGATTGGTCAGTTTGCCTTTATTGGAGCTGGTTCTGTTGTCACCAAGGATGTTCCGGATTATGCTTTGGTTTACGGAAACCCAGGAAAAGTGAAGGGATGGGTCTGCCAATGTGCGGGAGAGATTGCTTTTCGATCCGGGAAGGCCGTCTGCAATGCCTGCGGGAAGAAATATAAGAAAGACCGGTTCGGTGTAGAGTTGGTTTAAAAATGAAAATCCACCGTCAAAAGGGAATGGTAAAGACGTCCGTTTCGTCGAAACGGTGACGTTGTTAGTCTTAGAATCTTTTTAACCGGAATCCTTTGACGACATACGGAACTGGCATCGTAACCTTTACCCGTAGACTATTTTATTGATTGTGAATATTTATCCAGTCTGAAGCTCATCCTGGTTGGAGTCGAAGGAATGAAGATTGTGACGATTGTGGGTGCAAGGCCCCAATTTATAAAGGCTGCCACTGTCTCCCGTGCGATCAACGCTCTCAATAAAGGGAAAAGACAAATACGCGAAATACTGGTTCATACAGGTCAGCATTATGACTACCTGATGGATAAGGTTTTTTTTGAAGAACTTAAACTTCCCAAACCGAATTACCATCTGAGGGTGGGTTCTGGTTCTCATGCCAGGCAAACTGGATTGATGCTTGAGAGGATCGAAGCGGTCCTCCAAAAAGAAAAACCGGACGTCGTCATCGTGTATGGGGATACAAATTCCACATTGGCAGGGGCATTGGCCGCGGCAAAACTGAACATTCCCGTCGCTCATGTGGAGGCAGGTTTAAGAAGTTATAACCGGAATATGCCAGAAGAGATCAACCGTCTTCTGACGGACCATCTTTCGACGCTTCTTTTTTGCCCCACCCGCCAAGCTGTCCAAAATCTGTTAAGGGAAGGAATAAAGGAGGGAAGGGAGAAGATGGTTAAAAGGGTGGGCGATGTGATGTACGATTCGATTCTTTACTATTCAAAATTGGCGGAAGAGAAAAGTACTATTCTTAAAGATCTGAATCTATGTTTTTTAACTCCGAACTCTGAACTCCGAACTCTGAACTACTATCTTGCTACCCTCCACCGCGCGGAAAACACTGACGACCCTAAAAAACTGAAGTTACTCTTTGAAGCCTTGAATGAGATTGGGGGAAAAACTCCTGTCATCCTTCCCCTTCATCCAAGGACAAAAAAGATGATGAAGGTCTATCATCTCTCCTCCGAATTCAAAAATATTAAATCCATTGAGCCGGTATCTTACCTGGATATGCTTCAATTGGAAAAAAACGCCAAGGCCATTCTAACCGATTCAGGAGGCATCCAAAAGGAGGCCTACTGGTTAAGGGTCCCCTGTTTTACTTTGAGGGAAGAGACAGAGTGGTTGGAGACGGTTGGGAGCGGATGGAACATATTAGTGGGTTTCGAGAAAGAAAAAATTGTCGAAGAGGTGACCCGTTTCAGAAAGAAAGGCCCTTTGAGATTGAAGTCTACCTCATTTGGAGATGGAAGAGCGGGCGAGAAAATTTTTCAGATATTGAGAAAACGTTTCTGTCTGTGAGAAGATGAGCTATTCGCTTGAATATCTCAGAAATATTTTGGAGATATTCAAGAAGGGTGTTGAGGGATTCGAGTGAAGAAAAAGATCTTGATGGTAAATGTCATTCATCCCTATAGCGAAGTTGAAAAGCGCTATCCTCCACTTATTGAAAGCCATGCATGTCGCTTCTATCCATTTTGGGTTCGAATCTGGGTCTCCAAAAACATTGGGATATCCCAAATCGGTCAGAATGAGAGACGATTAAAAAGATAGCCATCTGAATTTTATACTATTTTTCCCAAGAAATGGTTAAAAGGAGAACTTTGGCAGAAGAGGGAAGAATACTTAAGGTTGCAACACTTGTCTTTATCCTCGCGGTATTGACAAAGGCTTTACAGGTCATCTTCTATCCTTTGGTGGCAGCATTCTTTGGCACGAGTGGAGAGTTTGAGAGTTTTGTCGTTGCCCTGTCCATTCCCACCCTCATCAGTACCGGCCTTTTAGGCAATTTTGGCGCTGCGTTCATCCTCATCTTCACAGAACAAAGGATGAAATATGGAGAAAAATCAGCATGGGATTTCGCCAGTTCGTTAATTAACATTGTCCTCTTGGGGGCGATTGCAATCACCGTCGTTGGAGTATTGCTGTCCCCATGGCTTATCCGCTTCCTCGTACCCGGAATGAAATTTGTCTACAGACAAATGGGAACTCAGTTCCTCCAGATACTATTTATCACAGTCTTTTTCTTCGAATTGATTATGATTCTGGCTGCCATCCTTCAATCTCATCAGTTCTTTATTCTCCCAGTTGGTACGTGGTTGATCAGCAATGTCGTCCTCATAGCAATCATATTAACGTTGAAGCAAAGAATGGGTATTTATGTGTTAGCCCTCGCCAATATTCTGTCTTTCGCCTGCGCCGCTGCATTGCTTTTGGTGGGGAGTAAAGGGCTTTGGTGGGGGAGGTACACCTTTAAAATAAATGCTGAGCAATCCGTCAAAGAAGCACTGCGGATGCTCATCGGCGTATCCATCATCGGAGCATTTTGGCAGATCAACTTGATCATAAGCAGGTTCTTTGCTTCTTTCTTACCTACGGGTAGCATCGCAACGCTGGAATATGCCAGCCGATTTGTGATTTTGATCATTGATCTTCTCTCATTGAGCGTAGTCATCCCTCTCTATCAAAAAATGTCGAGTGAGGCGGCGATAGGGGATAGAGGAAAAGTCATGGAAACCTTTTCCTTGGGTATAAAGATAACCGCTGTCGTCTTGTTCCCATTAATGACTTTTGTCATCTTTTTAAGATTTCCTATATTTCAGGTTTTCCTCGAATATGGTAAATTCACCACCCAAAACACAGCCGAGGTCTCGTCTGTCTTTTTATATTTGTCATTATCATTGATAGGTGGCGGATTGGGGCAGATAATAATGTACGCCTATTGTGCCTTCAGAAAAATGAGATTGCTGCTCATCCTTTTCCTTGGCGGGCTAATGCTGAATATTGTACTCAGCGCCATTCTTCATAAAGTGATGGGAGTCGAAGGGTTAGCGTTGGCAATGGGGATTACTACGCTATCGGGAAGTATTTTCAGCTTGGGAGTATTGAACAAAGAAGTGGGGGGACTGAATCTTATTTATCTTACAAAATTTACTTTAAAAACAATTCTGGCTGCCATATTATCAGGAATATTGGTTTGGCTTCTATTTCTTAGCATGGGTCATTTGGTGAGAATGAATCTATTGAGTCAAATCATAAAGTTAGGGATTTCTGCCCTTGTCTTCATGGTTGTGTATACCTTTTTAATGAGTTTTTTTAGAATGGCTGAGATCAATCTTGTATTGAACATCGTTAAGGACAGGCTTAAATCTAAAAGCCAAGTCCAACTTTAGTGGAGGACTGCGTAAAGGCGTATGAGAGTTTCGTCAATCTCTGTCAACAGGTGGAGGGGATAGTTGGCAAACCCAAAAGATGAGACCAGACTTAATCGATTCCAGACATGGCACATCCTTATGCTCATTCTTTTCATCGCTTTTGCGCTACGCCTTATTCTCGTTTTTCAACCCGAGGTGATCCACAATGACGGGATCGAGTACGTTCGTCATGCCAAAGAGGTTCTGGCTGGTAACTGGACGGGAGGGAAATCGAGTCCCCTTTATCCTGCCCTGATTGCGTTGGCCTATGGCCTCGTGAAAAATTTTGAACTGGCCGGGATCTGGGTATCCGTCCTCTTTGGGGCACTCCTCGTGCTTCCTGTCTTTTATTTGGGCAAGACCATCTTTAACGAGAAGGTGGGAATCATTTCAGCCCTCGTGGCATCGGTTCAGCCTCTTCTCTACATGCATTCTGGTTCTGTTTTGACCGAATCAATCTATCATTTTTTCATTGCCACGTCCGTTCTTTTCGGTTGTTACGCCTTTAGCAAAGGGAGGTTTTACCAGGTGCTCCTTTTTAGCCTTTTTACCTCCCTGGCTTTTCTTACGAGACCAGAAGCCATCGGTTTTCTCTTCGTTTTCAGTGTTTGGGTGGTATTTGTTAATCCCCCCAAAGAGAGAAGATATTGGATAAAAAGGGTTGCGATGATCCTTATAGCTGTCCTTGCATTTCTTGTCTTTTCCTCCCCCTATTTGATAGCCATTCGAAAAGAAACAGGAAAATGGTCCATCTCAAAAAAGGTGGAGGTTTCCATTGGGTCCACATCAGAGGAGAAAGATGAAACTCCACTCAAAAAGGGAAAAGCATGGAGACATGGTTTATCCTTGGTCTCATGGATTAAGCACCCTCTTTCCGCATTGACTATCATTGGAACGGGGCTTTTAGATTCCTTCTATAAATTTCAGCAAGCCTTCAACCCGGTTCTTTTTCTTCTTGCTTTGTTGGGGTGGATTGGAATCATTCAAAGGAGATCTCAATACTCTCTCAAGGCAAATTTTTATGTGATGAGCTATCACTTTTTTTTCTTCGGCCTCGTTCTCCCGTTCTTTTTGGTCAGCAGGAGATATACCTCTCAAATGGTTTCCATTTCCATCCCTTGGGCCGCATTTGGATTTTGGGTGTTTCTGGATTGGGTTCAACAGCGATGGAAGTTTGTTTGGAAAAAAGAGAGGTTTGTAACTATCCTGCTTATCATCCTCCTGATGGTACTTTTCATTCAAGGAAGGATGATCCATACCCGAGAGCATCGTGCTATCCATAAGGAAGCAGGTCTATGGATGAAGGATCATCTTCCAAGGGGGAGCAAAATAATGAGTCGCATGCCCCAGGAAGCCTTTTATGCCGAGCTGCCATGGACCATCTTTCCTAAAAAGAGTTATGAAGAGGTCCTAAGGGTAGCTCGTTTGAGTGGGGTCCAATACCTTAACATAAACGAGGATATCGAGGAGGATTCACCGGGTTTTTGGGGAAAAATGGAAGAAAAAGACTTGACCCTCTTGAAAGATTTTAAAAGGAAGAACCAAAGAATGTCGATATTTAAGATTTCTTATTGAGGGTAAGAAAAGCGATGGAGAAAAGTCAGCACTGGGTGGTTCGGGACGGATCCGAAAAAGATTTGCAGGGGATCTTATCGCTCAGGAAAATTGCTTTCGGAGAGATGGAGGAGGATAAACTGGATCCAAGATTCTGGAGGTGGGAATTCCAGGAAGGATTTGATGGAAGTGCATGGATCTATATTGTGGAGGATCAGAATAGAATCATCGGGCACTTTGCGGATATTCCCAGGCGGTTTTCTGTTCAAGGAGAAGTCATTCTGGGAGCCCTTTCTCTCGATTTGATGGTCCATCCTGATTACTGGAGAAGGGGCATCTTTGCGGCGATGGGGAGATATGGAGCCCAACGAGTTAAGAAAGAGAATGGACTTCTTATGATTGCATTTCCGATCCGGTCAGAGACCATCTTTGGATTAAAAAAGATTGGCTGGAGGGAGGTGGTGAAGCTTCCTGTCCTGGTTTATCCCATAAGATTTCGTGGCATTCTGAACCGGTACCTCCATTTTCCGCCACTGAGCCTTCTTGTTGGAGGAGTGGCAAGGCTCATCTACTTTCTTTTCTTCGGGGTCAAGAGGGGGAAGCGAAGGGAAGGGGTTGAGATTGAAAAGGTTCTCTCCTTGGATGATCTATTCGATGGTTTCTGGCACAAGGCACTATCCCTTCACCCCATCATGGGGGTCCGGAATCGAAACTATTTGACCTGGCGCTACCTTCAACACCCCACTCGGAAGTATGCCATTTATCGAGCGATGAAGAGTGGGGAAATGAGAGGATACATTGTTTTGAGAAAGGTTGAACTTCTCAACTTCAACAGTGCCGTCATCGTCGATTTATTGGCACTGGATGAAGTTACACTTACAGCGCTTGTGAAAAGAGGAATCCAACACAGCCAACAAGAAGGGGTTGATCTTTTGGGTTTCATGGCCCCTCAAGATCATCTTTACTATAAGATCCTGAGGAGGAGGGGGTTTCTTCCCAGCCTCAAAACATTTCTCTTTATGGTCTATTCCCATTCCGATAAAAAGATATTTCTTTCTCCGGAAAAATGGTATGTGAACTGGGGAGATACCGATGTTATCTGAATGGCTATGTATTATCCGTTATGATTGATTGATCACCTAAAGAAAGGTGAGATCATGAAAATCGGTATTATAACAATGTGGTACAATGAAGAATGGATAGCGCCGTTTTTTTTGCAGCATTATCGTTATGCAGATAAAATCCACCTTCTTTATGATGTGGATAGCTTTGATCGCACAAAGGAGATTGCCTCAACATTCCCTAATATTGAAATAGAAGATTTTAAATTCCCGAATATGCTCAATGACATCATTAAACAGAACAGATTTAACAATGTCCTGAATAGCGACACATTTAAAGATTTTGATTGGGTTTATTGTGTTGATGCGGACGAACTCATTTGGCCTCCGGATGGCCAAAATGTCCATCGTTTTTTGGAAAGACATAACCATTACAATGTGATCTATGCCGCCATGTGGCAAGTCTATCGGAATGTCTCCGAGCAGGATTTGGATGTTAGTATTCAACCGGTTGATTTGCAGAGGCGTCATGGGGATCCAGAACGCTTCAATGGTTCTAATGCTTTCTATTATAAGCCTTGCATTATTAAACCTGGATTCAAAATCAAACTTGGTTTAGGCAATCACAAATACAAAAGGAATTGGCGTATTAGAGTCGCTCCTCAACATTTTGACGGGGCCCATTGGGCGATGGCCGATGTCGAAATGGCGATCACAAGAAGAATAAAACATAGAAAATTCCGCCTCAGTCGAATCAACCGTCTTTTAAGACTGGGAAGTCATTATAATCAAATTACGGAAGAACAGATTCGAGATGAATGCAACAAACACTTACATGATCCGCGGCTTTTTTAAAAGGCGAAATAAGAAGTTCTTAAGATCATAAGGTGATATTCTTGCTAAAGACGAACCGCTCTTGTTTGGAGCGAGGTGACAAACCTTGGATGAAAAGGATCAATGCGTTGTCGATTGATTTAGAGGAACGGCAGCATTCGGAATTGGTATTTCAGCATTCCTATCCAGTTTTGGCGGTTAATATTTCTTAAATTGGAAGGATAAAAGAGAGGGAATTGGGTTTTCATGTTATTTAATTCGTTAACCTTTTTGATATTTTTCCCCACAGTCACCATTCTCTATTTTGCAACTCCCCACCGCTATCGTTGGTCTTTGCTTTTAACAGCCAGTTGCATCTTTTATATGGCCTTCATCCCCGTTTATATTTTGGTTTTGGCTCTAACCATTGTGATTGATTTTACCGCTGCACTCTTCATCGAAAAGGCTGAAGGGAAGAGAAGAAAATGCTATTTAATCGCAAGTATTGTGTCAACGTGTAGTGTTCTTTTCGTTTTTAAATATTTCAATTTTTTTAATGCCAATCTCTCAGAATTAGCCCGTTTTCTTCACTGGAATTATTCTATTGAAAGTTTGTCACTGATACTGCCTATCGGATTATCCTTTCATACCTTCCAAAGTTTAAGTTATGTCATTGAGGTTTACCGAAGAAACTTTAAGGCGGAACATCATTTTGGTATCTACGCTCTTTATGTCATGTTTTACCCTCAACTGGTGGCAGGACCGATCGAACGACCAGGAAATTTAATTCATCAGTTCTATGAGGAGCACTCCTTTGACGGGGAGAGGGTGTTAAACGGGTTAAAGCTGATGTTTTTCGGATTTTTTAAAAAGATGGTGATTGCTGACAAACTGGCGATCCTGGTTGAGCGTGTGTATGATAATCCCTCCGAATATCAAGGGCTTCCATTAATCGTCGCGGCCATCTTCTTTGGGTTTCAAGTGTTCTGTGATTTTTCCGGTTATTCCGATATTGCCATTGGTTCTGCGCAAGTGATGGGCTTTCGCTTGATGGACAATTTTAACCGACCTTTTTTCTACTCCCGATCGACTGCAGAGTTGTGGAGAAGGTGGCATATTTCCCTCATGACGTGGTTCAGAGATTATGTCTATATCCCGCTGGGGGGAAACCGCCTTGGGACATGGAGGTGGTACTTTAATATCTTCATCGCCTTCACGCTGAGCGGGCTGTGGCATGGCGCCCATTGGGGGATGATCTTGTGGGGATCTTTGAATGGATGTTACCTGATCCTTTCCAACCGAACTCAAAAACTTCGGGGAAAGGTGGTACAACTGATCGGTCTGAATCGCCTCCCGACCCTCCATCATGGGTTACAAGCTACCTTCGTCTTTCTCTTGTTCTGCTTCACCTTGATCATCTTCAGAACGAAGAATCTCAACGACGCCTATTATATGATTACCCACTTAGGGTCAGGACTGGGAGATTTAGCAGGGATTAAGATGTCCTATAAAAATCTATTCATTTTAGGTTTGCCCCGATACGAATTCGTTCATGCCCTGATGTCGATCGGATTGATGGAGTTCATCCATAAGATTGAAAAACAGGAAAATATGAGGCATATGTTTTCGGGGAAGCCAATCTGGGTCAGATGGCCGATCTATTATGCCCTCGTCCTGTTTCTCATATTTCTTGGAGAGTATAACGATCATGCCTTCTTTTATTTCCAATTTTAGAACGGAGGGATGATGAGAAAGTTCTTAAAAAAGATAGCCCTTTTCCTTTTTTCTCTCCTCCTCATCTTAATGTTGATGAACTATTGGATGGATTATGAGTCTAATCCACATTGTCCTCTCCAATATGATGAGGTCTTCTATCCCAAAGTGAACGCCGATTTGGTCATCCTGGGGGCCTCCCAAGCGACCCATGGCATTAATCCAAAATATCTCGAATCGGAGCATTTAACAGTTTTCAATTTTGCACTCGATGGAGCCCCCCCCTCCTTCTATCTGAATTGGTATAATAAAATATTTTCTCAATATTACCCAAAACCCTCCTATATGATCTACGCTGTTCACTGGGTTATGTTTAATGACATATTTACCCCGCGGCAGATTGAGCATGATAGTGAATATTTCCCCTTCCCATTATTTATCAAACAATTAAGGGATGTCGGATCCTTGCAAACCCTTCTTTTCAATCGTTTCGCCTTTAGCAAGCATAGAAAAGATGTGTTATCCATGTTGTTTGAAAAGAGAAAGGAGATTTACCCAAAAGCCAAGTATTACAATGGATTTATTCCTTTTAAAGAGAGGAAGAAACTTGGAAAAACAGAAGTTGTGAATCCCGAAGTCAACCCAGTTCAATTGGAGGCCTTCGTACAGCTCCTGAACGATTGCGAGAGAGATGGAATAAAGGTGATCTTTGTCCACCTACCAGGGTACCTATATGGCCGGGAGGCTCAAAATATTTTGAAAAACGTCCAACTCATCAAGGGTATCGCGGAGAAGAGGGGAATTCCTTTTTTGGATTATGAGACCGAGAGGATATCGTCCATCAATATGAATGATGATCTATTTGCTGACTGGATTCATATGAGTGAAAAAGGGAGTGAGGCTTTTTCTAAATTGTTGAACCAGGATTTAGAGGTTTTGTTAAAAAGAATGTGACGCTCAAAGCAAAATGCTTTATCCATGTTCCTCTTTGTGGATGCTCGAAATGGTATCTTCTTAAATTGGCGTTACTTTCAGAATCCGGCACGGAATTATAGGATATATAGAAGAGTGAGAAGAGGGGAGATGGGAAGATTTTATTGTTCTTAAAAGGTAGCTTTCCTTGAATTTAACAACGCTGTCATTGTAGACGTTCTTAACCTTGATGAGAATATTTTCATGGCATGGGAGGGGTTAAAGGATTTTGTATGGAAAGGATAAATGCGCTGTCTATAGATTTGGAAGAGTGGTACCACACAGAACTGGCGAGAGGAGAAAGGTCTTCTCTCTCACAGGCAACTGAGGCAACACAACCCATTCTTGATCTATTAGATCGATATCAGATGAAAGCATCCTTCTTTGTGGTGGGAGAGGTGGCTGAACAGAATCCGGACCTCATTCGGTCGATTTTCGAAAGAGGGCATGAAATTGGTTGCCATACCTTTTCCCACACCCTTGTATGGGAATTGGGCGAGAATCTCTTCCGGCAGGAGTTAGAGCATTTTCAATCTGTCATGGAAAGGATTCTCGGAAAAGTGAGGATTAAAGGGTTTCGTGCTCCCTGTTTTTCTATTGATAACCGGAATAAGTGGGCGCTCAGGGTTCTCGCGGATTTTGGGTACCAATATGATGCGAGCATCTTTCCTTTGAAAATAAACCCTCTTTACGGAATCAGTGGAGCGCCGATTCGTCCATACCGTATCTCTTTTGAAGATGTAAGAAAGGAAGATGCCCGAAGTCCCCTCATTGAATTTCCTTTTTGCCCATTAACGGTTTGGAAGCTGAGAATTCCCATTTCAGGGGGATTTTACCTGAGGATTCTCCCGCTGCCTTTTATTTACTGGGGGTTGAAGAGGATTAATCGTTCACAATCTTTCTTGGTCTACTTTCATCCCTGGGAGGGTTCCGAGAAGACACCTCGACTGAAATTGCCTCTCTACAATCGTGTGATATCATATTACGGCATCTCTTCCGCATTGAAAAAATTTGAATTTCTTTTGAAACATTTCAGATTTGCGAGGGTTGACCAAGTCCTCGATTTGAGATAAGAAAATGGATCGTCCCCCCTTATTATCAGTCATTATTCCTAATTGGAATGGGAAAAGATTTCTGATGGAGTGTATTGATTCACTAAAGGAGCAGACGTTTCATGATTTTGAAACCATTTTGGTGGATAATGGATCCACCGATGGTTCTGCGGACTTTGCCCAGCAACATTATGGAGATTTTATTCGAATCATCCGAATTGGAAAGAACCTCGGCTATACAGGAGGAAATAATGTTGGGATTCGAGCAGCCAGAGGGGAATATATCGTTCTATTGAATAATGACACACAGGCGGATTCGACCTGGCTCGAAGCCTTGGTGGAAGCGATAGGCTCAAACCCTCAAATCGGTATGTGGGCATCTAAAGTTTACTCCTATCACCAAAGGGATCGAATTGAAGCCGTTGGAGAGCTCATCTATTGGGATGGATTAAACCGGGCTCGAGGGCAGTTTGAGAAAGAAAAGGGGCAGTACGAAAAGAAAGAGGAAATCTTCTTTCCTCCAGGGTGCGGGGCGATGTACCGAAAGGTAGTCTTCGAGGAAATCGGACTTTTTGATGAAGATTTTTTCGCCTATGGGGATGATGCCGAGATCGGGATCCGAGCTCGATTAGCCGGCTGGAGATGTCTTTACGTACCCAAGGCTGTCATCTACCACAAAAATTCAGGCTCTACTGGCCAATATTCACCCTTCAAGGCATTTTATGTAGAAAGAAATCGCTTTTGGATTACCTTAAAGTATTTTCCACTGGCTATATTGTTCCTTTGCACCTTTTTTACATTTTACCGGTTTACCCTTCAAGCCTATGGGGCTCTTGCTCACCGAGGGGCTGCTGGGAAATTTACAAAAAGTTATTCACCTTTAAGATTAGTGGGTATTTTACTTAAGGCTTACGGTTCTGGGTTCCGTAATCTCCCTCGAATGTGGAAGAAAAGAAAGAAGCTAGCGATATTGAGAAAAGTTAGGTACGGGGAAATCTTTAGCTGGTTTAAGCGTTTTGGAATTCGGGGAAGAGAGATCGCACTCCGAGATTAAAATTTTTAAGTAACTGATAAGTTCTTTGAAATAAGATATTAAAAGATAATAATAGACTAGGCCAAAATTCCATAAATAGGAAAATTATTTCAGCTCTTAAGGAGCAGGGCAGAGGAAAGAACTCAGGATGAAAATTATACTTGCGCCGATGGGATCAGATGGGGATATACGTCCTATGATTGCCTTAGCTAAGTCCTTACAACAATCGGGACATAAACCCTTCATGGTAATCCCCCTCAATGGAAAAGAAATATGCCAGAAGTATCATCTCCCCTATCATCTCATTAACATTGACTATCGTGAGGAGTTACAACGCTTGCTTATAGCAACCTTTAGGATACGGATAGCTATGCGGCATGACGAGATAGTTGCTCAGTTTTCAGAATTGGCCAAAGTGGTTGAAGGTGCGGACCTGGTTATCGGGGGTACAGCACAATTCGCTGCCGTCCATGTTGCAGAAGCTCTGGATATCCCCTATTATCACACCCCTCCCGTTACGATTCAGGTCTTACCATCAAAGCATTATCCTCCGCCATTGACGATAGCTCGTCCACTCAGCCAAAAAATGCCCGGATGGATGAATCAGATATTGTGGCGTATCTACTATACACTTCTCAACCGGATTGGGCGAAGCACCATCAACCGCTATCGAAGGGGACTAGGGCTAAAGTCGACTCGGAGGCCGCAAGAGAAGCTTAAGCGGTACATTATTGCAGTGGACAAAGCGTTAGATACCGTTCCTGCCGATGTGAAAACAGATTATGTTCAGACGGATTATTGGCACTTGTTCGAGGATGAAAAACTTGACCCAGAACTGGCAGCGTTTATCGAATCGGGTCCACCCCCGGTCTACTTTGGACTGGGTAGCATGCCCCAGAAGACTCCCAAGGAGTCGGAAAAGATCCTGGAAGAAGTAGCAAATTCTCTAGGGATTCGAATGATTATTTCGAGGGGGTGGGCAGGGTTCGGCCAGGATATCGCCAATAGGAACATTAAAGTGGTAGGGTTTTCGCCTCATCATAAGTTATTTCCTTTAATGTCAACCGTGATTCACCATGGTGGTGGAGGCACAGTCCATACCACTGCCTGGGCGGGAGTTCCCCAACTGATCATTCCTCAGTTTAGCGACCAATTTCACTGGGCAGAAAGAATCTGGTATCTAGGATTGGGACCCTATCCTATTTTGAAGAATAAATTGACGGTTGAGACGCTGAAATCAGCAATTCAGGAAGCGATTTCAAATCCTAAAATAGCGGAACACTGCAAGGAGGTGAAAAGTGTTGTTCAGAAGAGAGAAGAACCATACAAAATTCTGGACCGGCTCGATATTTCATGGAAGACCAGAAAAACAGAGTAATGCGTCAACCAAGACATATAGGTGACCACCCTATGCCTTGGGAGGGTGCGAATTGCTTTTTAGTTAGACATTCTGAGATTACCCCTTGGGTATCACAGCTTTTTCCGAAGCGGTTATCCCTTGTTTTGAAAAAGGTTGATGAATTCTTATTACAGGGAGGCTCTTATTGCAGTAGGATGGAAAAGGAAAAATCTTTGTCGACCTGATCCTAAATTGATTTTATTTTTTTGCCTGATGTAATACGAAGAGGATACAAGAACAGGAAACTATCAATATGACCCGAATACTCATTATCATTCCTAGCCATAATGAGAAGAATAAGATTGCCTCAACGTTAGGAAAAGTTAGTTACCCGGAAGTACTTAGCTGGTTTAAACGTATTGGAATTCGGGGAAGAGAGATCGCGCTCCGAGATCAAAATTTTAAACCATTTTACTTCAATCCTATATAATTCGTTAAAGGTTCAATGAATCAAAAAAGAGGTGGATATTCCTTACTTTCTTTTAAGGACGCCCTTGTAAAGGGAGGGGAATAAATGGAAGGTCTTCAAGAGAACCGAGATCGTTGTTTTTAGCTTATTCTGTTCAGGGAGATTTAAAGGAAACCATGATTCTTCAAGGATTTCAAAGTGAGGGCAGAGGTGAGATTCTAAAAAACGCTTGGTCAACGCATGGGGATGTTCTTTGTCCAAAAATTGGAAGAGGGAATGTAAGGCCGAGGCAGTTTGATTATAGATATTCACATGCAAGATGAGGATTCCGTTGGAGTGGAGGCATCGGGCGATTTCTTCCAGAACGGTTAAAGGTTCCCAACAGTGATCGAGAACATTCAAAATTAATATTACATCAAAAAAGGAGTCCGGATAGGGTAGCTTTTCTGCCATCCCTTGGATGAAATTTACTTTTGGATCTATGAAAAGAGAGAAATTTTCTTTAAAGTAAGGAGCGAGGGGATCAATAGCAAATCGGTCGCCAGATAAGAAGTGAATCTCTGCGTTCGCTCCCGGACCGATTTGAAGAATTTTCCTAAGGTCGGATGGGTAAAAAGGATCGATGATCTGCTTAATATGGTTAGCTCTTTCAATCAATTCTTTGTGAGCGAGGCTAAGATCGGTTCTGCTTTTCCATTTGGTCCACCACTCCCGTTCAAATTGACTGCTTTCTTCCCATTTACTCTTTTTGGCCTTATGGTTTAACATTCGGAAATGATTCCTTTAGCATCTCATCTTTGGTTGGAGCGACTATCCCTTTATTCGGATCGGTCGTTCCATTTCTATCATACGAAGAGTCTTATTGCAATAGGATGACAAGAAGAGAAATTTCTATAGACCCGAGCGCAAATTGATTTGTTTTTTTTTCACTAATGTAGTATGAAAAATATACAAAAACAGGAAACTTCAATATGGTCAAATGCCTGGTGATCATCCCTGCCTACAATGAGGAGAAAAAGATTGCCTCAGTGATTCAAGGCGTTAAGAAATCTTTTTCTGGCATGGATGTATTGGTGGTAGATGATGGCTCAAGCGATGAAACCCCGCATCAGGCGATGGAAGCCGGAGCCAAAGTCATTTTGCATCACTTTAATCTCGGTTATGGCACAGCCCTTCAAACAGGCTATAAGTATGCCTTAAAAGAAGGTTATGAAGTGCTCGTTCAGATGGACGGGGACGGGCAACACGATCCTTCTTCCATTCAAGAACTGCTTGGAGTGATCCAGAGAGGGGAGGCTGATATGGTGATCGGGTCCCGTTTCCTGAAAACCAAATCCACGGTAGGGTCAGGCAAAATTTACCAAGCATCTTTTATAAGAAGGTTAGGGATGAGGGTCTTTGGGACCATTACTTCCCTGATCATCCGACAGAAGATTACGGATTCTACGTCCGGCTATCAGGCCATGAACCACAGAGTGTTGGAATGGGTTTCCAGTGATCAATTCCCTTGGGATTACCCCGATGCCGATGTCATTATCATGCTCCATCGAGCGGGATTTCGCATCCGGGAAGTACCTGTTTGGATGTTTCCGAGTGAGAATAAGAAGTCGATGCACAGTGGGTGGAAACCTATCTACTATGTCTTTAAGATGTTCCTATCCATTATGGTCACGCTAATGAGAAAGTGAGAAATGGAGGGAGGGGGAAGCCATGCCTATCCGGAATAAAGTAGTCGCCCTGGTGGTTGGTCTCTGGATGTTGTTGCTCATTATTGAATTGGTCAGAAGAAGAAAGCTGCGAGAGGAATATTCCTGGTTGTGGCTTATGACCGGATCGGGCATCCTTCTCTTAACTTTATGGTTCGATCTTTTAAAATGGATGACCCATTTGGTGGGAGCAGTTTCACCTTCTTCGACCATTTTTCTGTTTGCTTTTTTATTCCTGATCTTCATCAGTCTCCATTTCTCTGTCACCATATCCAAGCTGACGGACCGGAATAAAGAGCTGGCTCAACGATATGCTCTTCTCGAATTAGAGGTCCAGGAGCTGAAAAAGAGGAGTCTCCCCCCGGAAGAAGGTGTTCTACCGAAGAAATAAAACCGGCGAGACCTTTTCAGGCCAGGAAACCTTTATGCTGTTTAATTCTGTATCCTTCCTGCTCTTTTTTACCATCGTCACGGTCCTCTATTTTTCTATTCCTTATCGCTACCGATGGATATTGCTGCTTTTTGCCAGTTACCTCTTTTATGCGGGCTTCCAACCGGAATACCTCCTTCTGATCGTCCTATTAACCTTTGTCAGCTATTTTTCCGGTCTCCAAATGGGAAAGGAGCCCATGCAATCTAAGCGGAAAAAGATTCTTCTTTTTTGCTTAGTCTTCCATCTCGGCATTCTGTTTATCTTCAAATATTACAATTTTTTTAACTCCTCCCTGGGGGCTCTTTTCGGACATTTCAACCTCTTCTATGGCCTTCCATCACTCCCTTTTCTTTTGCCTGTGGGCCTTTCATTTTTTAGCTTTAAAAGTTTGAGTTATGCTATCGATGTTTACCGTGGGGAGCAGGCGCCGGAACGGTATGTAGGGCGTTTAGGACTCTATATCGCTTTCTTTCCTCAACTGCTAGCCGGTCCGATTGAAAGGGCAAAGAGGCTCTTGCCACAATTGTATGAGAAGCATGATTTTGACGATCAGCGGGTATCGGATGGCTTAAAATTAATGCTCTGGGGACTCTTTCAGAAGATAGTGATCGCGGACAATCTTGCTCCCTTAGTAGATGCTGTTTACAACCATCCAGCCCATTATCAAGGAGCCAGCCTGATACTGGCAACTCTTTTTTTTACTTTCCAGATCTATTGTGATTTTTCAGGTTATTCGGATATCGCTATTGGGGCCGCTCAAGTCCTTGGGTTTAGGACCATGGATAATTTTAATCGACCTTATTTTTCTAAATCCATCCAGGAATTTTGGAGAAGATGGCATATCTCGCTATCCACTTGGTTCAGGGACTATCTCTATGTCCCGTTGGGTGGAAATCGCATTTCCGTTCCGAGATGGTATTTGAATCTATTCGTTGTTTTGTTGGTATGCGGTTTCTGGCATGGGGCGAACTGGACCTTTATCATCTGGGGGGGGATCCATGGGTTCTTTCTCGTTTTTGCCGCCTTCACACAGGAGACAAGAAATAGGATTCATCAACGATTGGGCTTAAGCAGAATACCAACGATCCAACACGCTTTAAAGGTGTTGGTTACCTTTTCCTGTGTCTCTTTTGCATGGATCTTTTTTAGGGCTAATAATATTTCAGATGGTCTCTATATTATTTCCCATTTATGGACGGGTTGGGGAGACCTCTATGCCGGGGCTGTCGTTCCATTTGCAGGGGTATTGAAATTCAACTTAATAATAGGGGTGGCATCCACCGGGATATTGCTGATCATCCATTTTCTGCAAGGAGAGGATAACTTCTGCCATTGGCTTTCCCAAAAACGGATGGCATGGAGATGGTCGGTTTATTATTCGATGATTCTAGCCATCTTGTTATTTGGCCCTTTAAAATTGAAGGAATTTATTTATTTCCAATTCTAAGTGAGATCAATGAAGAAATTCTTTCTAAAATTATTCTTCTTCTTATCCCCTTTTCTGCTTCTGGTCGGTATTGAACTGTTCGTCTTACCCATCGACTTCTTTACCTTTCGGGTCTGGGAAGCAATCATTGTCAAGGAATTTCACTCGATTTTATCAGGGCAGTTTTATCCTCGTATGGACATTACAAAGATAGAAAAAGGAGGCGATCTTGATCCCCACTCTCCTGTTGCTGTTCCAAAGCGGGTAAGATGGATGACGGATCGCTATGGTTTCCGGAAAGAGGATAGAGAGGGATTAAAACCACAAGTGGTTGTCATTGGAGATTCGAATATCATTGGTGCCGGGGTGTCACAAGAGGAGATATTCTCTGAGGTATTGGAGGGCCAATTAAAGGTTCCTGTTTATCCTTATGCCTCAGCGGGATTTAATACCTTTTTAAAGGAGTTACGATTTAGGAAGGCTCCGCCCCGCATCGTAATCGTTTCCAGCATTGAGAGATACATCCTCAATTTACGCTTTCCAAAAGAAAACAAAAAGAGGGAGAAGTTTTTAGCCTTCTATGAATGGAGAGATCACGTAAGGCAAATCAGATGGGTTCAATCGGCAGGTATGCTGTTTGACCGGCTTTGCAAAATGAGCATGCTCCATTCTGTCCGTTCCAGAATAGGGAATAGGATGATCAAGCAGAATCATCCCTGCCCATCACCCTTTGGTCCTATCTACTTTTTTCAGGGTGAAGAGGCGAACCAGCTGGTTTCCAGAGATCAGCTCGAAGAGGTCGCCAATACCATCGAAGCCTACGATCGGGTTTTAAGAGAGAAGGGAATCCGCTTTATCTTTCTTCCTATCCCCAACAAAGAAAATATTTACCACGATTTTCTGCCAGACCCCCGAAGACCCGTATTCTTAGAACAGCTGATTCAGGAGTTGAAAAAAAGAAAGATTGAAACCGTTGATACTCAAAAAGCCTTTGAAGACGAATATCGTAAACATTCAGCCCTGCTGTTTTTTCTCGATGACACCCATTGGAATCCGAGGGGCGTCCGATTAACAGCAGACCGAACCGTCAAATTAATCGAGGGAAAGGGCAACGAATAATAATGATCTCAGCGATGTGTCTTCCTATCTTTTCTACGTCAATGCACTGCACACCATAGGGATATTATTTCTTGATAAATTAGGATCATTTTGTTAAATAGAAGCAATAGGAGATCAACATGGCAAATGTATTAGTGACGGGAGGAGCGGGGTTTATCGGGTCAAACCTTACGGAGACCTTGCTCCAGAAAGGGCACTATGTTCGAGTCCTCGACGATTTTTCAACTGGCAAAAGAGAAAATCTGATTTTTGATAAAGCCTATCCTTCCCTGGAGATTGTCGAAGGAGACATTCGTGACCTCAGTACCTGCCAAAAAGCGGTAGAGGGAATGGAATATGTGTTTCATCAGGGTGCGCTCCCATCGGTTCAACGTTCTGTCGAGGATCCAGAAACCTCCAATGCAGTCAATGCAGGAGGGACTTTGAATATTCTTCTTGCCGCCAGGGAGAAAAGGGCGAAGAGAGTCATCTATGCCTCTTCTTCTTCAGTCTACGGCGATACGCCTACTTTGCCGAAAGATGAAGAAATGCCCTGCGATCCTCTCTCACCTTATGCGTTACAAAAATATATTGGAGAACAATATTGCCGGCTTTTTTACCAACTCTATGGTCTCGAAACCGTCTCCCTGAGGTATTTTAATATTTTTGGACCCAAACAGGACCCGAACTCCCTTTACTCTGCTGTCATCCCGAAGTTTATCGATGCCCTGCTTCAGGGGCGTCCCCCGATCATCTTCGGAGATGGAGAGCAATCTCGAGATTTTATCTATATTGAGAATGTGGTTCAAGCCAATCTTCTCGCCATGTCCGCAGGGCACCTCCATGGAGAAGCCATGAATATTGCCTGTGGGGAAAGAACCTCGTTGAATCAATTATTGAACGTCCTGAAAAAAATTCTTGGGTCGAAGCTATCCCCTATTTATCAGGAGCCTCGGCAAGGAGACGTGAGACATTCGCTGGCCGATATCCGCAAGGGAAAAGAAATGATCAAATATGAGCCGAAGGTTGGGATCGAGATCGGATTGAAAAAGACGGTTGAATTTTTTCAGAGAAAAACAAAATATTGAGGGAATGGATGAAATGATCAGGATGAAAGAACGGAAAAAGCTGGAATCCATATTGAGAAATTTTCCTCGGGTGAAACTCTTAGTCGTGGGCGATATTATGATGGATCGATCCATTTTGGGGAAAGTCTCTCGAATATCTCCAGAGGCTCCCGTTCCGGTCGTCATTGTGGAAAAAGAGGCTTTTAACCTTGGAGGGGCTGCCAATGTTGCGCATAATATTCGTTCACTGGGAGGAATCGTATCGCTCTGTGGCATCGTGGGGGATGATGAAAATGGGAAAAAGATATATAAAAGAGTTGTTGAAAGGGGAATTCAAACGCAAGGGATATTTTTTGAACAAGGGAGACAGACGACGGTAAAGACCAGGATCACCGCTCACCACCCTCATTACCAACAATTGGTTCGAGTCGATCGGGAGACGACCGATCATCCCAAGGCTTCTACTTTGAGAAATCTATCAAGGTTTTTGACGGAAAAAATTGAAGATTTCGATGGGATCGTTATCTCTGATTACGGGAAAGGTTTATTGACGAGAAAGCTGATTCAAACCATTATTAACAGAGCGAAACATTCAAAGAAATTGATCATGGTTGATCCGAAGCTAAAAACTTTTTTCTTTTATAAGGGAGCCACCGTAATCACCCCAAATACCAATGAGGCGAGTGAAGCCTCAAGGATTCCTGCCACCGATCAGCCTTCCGTGGAGAAAATGGGGAGGGTCCTATTAAAGAGATTGAACTGTAACGCTTTAGTCATCACACAAGGAGAAAGGGGAATGACCATTTTCGAGCCTCATCAGCACCCCTATCCTGTCCCCACGGTCGCCAAGGAGGTTTATGATGTGACGGGTGCCGGAGATACGGTGATTGGAACGATGGCTCTTGCTTTAGGAACGGGGCCTCGCGTGAGTGTTAAAGATGCGGCGAGTTTAGCGAACTATGCGGCGGGGATTGTCGTTGGAAAGGTCGGAACCGCAATCGCAAGCAGGGAGGAGTTACTGAAAGTAATCAAGGAGAGGGCTTAAGCCTTGAATTCTACGGGCTTTTATCGCCGTTGAATGAGAAAAGGGAATCTGAAAATAGAGAGGCCCTACCTCAGCTTTGGAGATAGGGCCTCTCTATTTTTAGTCCCGCCTACGCTTGCCTGCCGGCCCCCGTCCTGACCGATGGCGGGGGTAAATGTCAGATAGATAAGTCATTAGGTTTCAAGGACGAAAATGATTTCCAACCTAACCCTGTATTCTATAATCTTAGAATTTTCTACTGCCACCCGCATCTCGGCAACACGCATTCCGGTGATACCCCTTAAGGTCTTTGTCGCTCTTGCGAAGCCGACCTTGATGGCATCCTCAAAACCCTTTGAAGAACCTGCAATAATTTCAGTCACCCTCGCAACTCTTGGTTCTGCCATTTTTATCACCTCCTTTTCTTAAAATGGATACTAATATTTTTAGTCTATACGGAAAGCTTAAAGAATGTCAATGAGAAAAATATTGATAAATTTGAGAATTATGTTATAAAATTAAATTTTGATAATATTTTCATAACTTACATCATGTTTGAAGAGATGACAAATAGGGGGATCAATGGCCTCTCGATCTGTTGATAAGCGGGGGTTGATTTATCAATTTATACAGTATCTGTCTGTGGAGAAGAATGCGTCACCCCATACCTGTCGATGTTATCAAAGGGATTTAAAAGGTTTTGAGGATTTTTTGAAGAGTTCGGGAGTGCACGTGAGTCCTGCGGGAGAGGCAGCAATAGAAAAAGCGGATCGGATAGCCATTCGAAAATATTTGAGCTTCCTCCACCGGAAAAATAAGAAGAGTTCTATCGCTAGGAAGATTTCGACGCTGCGCTCTTTTTTTAAATACTTGGTCAAAGAGCAAGTGGTTCCTTTTAACCCGGCCAAGGGTGTTTCTACTCCGAAGGTGGAGAAGACCCTTCCTACCACTCTCACTGTGGATGAGGCTTTCCGGCTGATGGAATCACCCAATCGTGTTTCTGAAAAGCCTTTAGGAGGATCAAAGGAGAAGGGTTTAAGGGATCGAGCCATTTTAGAGCTCCTTTATTCCAGCGGGTTGCGTGTCAGCGAGTTGGTGGGATTAAATTCGAATCAATTAGACCTGGATTTGGGCATTGTGAGAGTGATGGGAAAGGGAAGGAAAGAACGCATCGTTCCGGTGGGGGTGAAAGCAATAGAGGCAACAAAATCCTATTTGGAAGAACGAGGAATGGTAAGAGGCGATGGCCCTATTTTTGTCAACTCCTTAGGAGGGAGATTGACTGCACGGAGTGTGGGAAGATTGATCAAGAAGTATACAAGACATTCTGGCATTTTCCGAAAAGTCAGCCCTCATAGCCTCCGTCACACATTTGCAACACATCTTTTGGATGCCGGGGCTGATATCCGGGAGATTCAGGAGATGTTGGGACATTCGAGCCTCTCGACCACTCAGAGATATACCCACGTCAGCATGGGGAAATTGATGGAGGTCTATGATAAGGCCCATCCCCGCAGCTTCAAAAACCAACATCGGCAAGGTAAGGGAAAAGAGGGTGGATGAGTACCATCTGGAATTGGGGTTGTCTAGAAAACAAGAACTTCGTCTTACGGCAAGGGTTAAGATGCCCGTATCATTTAGGGACGATGAACGTTAAACGATAAACGATGAACAATGTATTTTCTTTCTTGTTCATTGTTCATTGTCCATCGTTCATTGTACGAAACGGGCTTCGTAGCCGTAACCTTAGCCTAAAGACCGGATGATTTTCATGGTTCACGGAGAGAGTATGATGCACAAGATACGAAGTACGACAGTATTATCCGTTCGGCACAAAGGAAAGGTGGTGATGGCGGGGGATGGTCAGGTGTCTCTTGAACATACCATCATGAAGCATACCGCCAGGAAGGTTCGAAAGATTTATCATGATAAAGTCCTTGCTGGTTTTGCTGGGGCCACGGCAGATGCCTTTACCCTTTTTGCAAAGTTTGAGGAAAAACTGGACCAATTCAGCGGGAATCTTCTCAGGGCAGGCGTGGAGTTGGCCAAAGATTGGAGAACCGATCGGATTCTCCGGAGGCTGGAGGCTTTGCTCATCGTCGCTGACTCTGAACACACGCTCGTCATCTCCGGAAATGGAGATGTCATTGAACCCGACGATGGGGTGACCGCCATTGGAAGCGGCGGTCCTTATGCCCATGCGGCTGCCAAGGCATTGACTGAGTTTTCAAATCTGGATGCCAAGGCCATTGCTGTAGAAGCGATGAAGATCGCTGCCTCCATCTGCATTTATACCAATGATCAAATCATCGTGGAGGAATTGTGATGAAGACCTTCACGCCCCGGGAGATCGTCTCCGAACTGGATAAATACATCGTCGGGCAGACGGATGCGAAGAGAGCGGTGGCCATTGCATTGAGAAACCGTTGGAGACGTCAACAGGTTCCGGAGCCTCTCCGGGACGAAATTGCGCCCAAGAACATCATTATGATTGGCCCCACGGGGGTCGGTAAGACAGAGATCGCTCGAAGGTTGGCTAAATTGGCCCAGGCTCCTTTTCTGAAGATTGAGGCATCGAAATTTACAGAAGTGGGTTATGTAGGCAGGGATGTGGAGTCGATGATCAGGGATCTCACGGAGCTGGCTGTCAATATGATGAAAGCGGAGGAATCCCAAAATGTCCGACAGAGAGCAGAGGAGATAGCTGAAGAGCGGCTCATGGATTTGCTCCTCCCTTCCTCTGGGAGGGGGACACAGAAGGAAGGCGAAGATCAACGAGCCACTCGTGAGAAACTACGGAAGTTGCTGAAGGCCGGAAAGCTAAATGATAAGTATGTGGAGGTAGAGATTGTAGATCGCAACCTTCCCATTGTTGAGATCTTTTCCGCCTCTGGCCTGGAAGAGATGGATGTCAACATCAAAGATATGTTTGGGAGTCTCTTTCCGAAGAAGAAGAAGCAGAGAAAGGTGAAGGTTCCGGAAGCACTCACCATCCTCTCCCAGGAGGAGGCGTATAAACTGATCGATATGGACTCTGTCATCAAACAGGCCGTTGAACGGGTTGAACAATCGGGAATTATTTTCCTCGACGAAATTGATAAGATCGCTGGGAGGGAATCGACCTTGGGTCCGGATGTCTCTCGGGAAGGCGTTCAGAGGGATATCCTGCCGATTGTGGAAGGGACAACGGTGACGACGAAATATGGGATGGTCAAGACAGACCATGTTTTATTTATTGCTGCCGGTGCATTCCATGTTTCCAAACCCTCGGATCTCATCCCTGAGCTTCAGGGGCGGTTTCCGATCCGGGTCGAATTGGATTCTTTAGGTAAGGCAGATCTCGTGCGAATCCTCACCGAGCCAGAAAACGCTCTGATCAAACAGTACACCGCTTTATTGGAGACAGAGTCAGTCAAGGTCAATTTTAAAGAGGATGGCATTGCAGAGATTGCCGAAATGGCGGCTCTCATTAATGAAAGGACAGAGAACATCGGAGCCAGGCGGCTTTACACCATGATGGAGAAATTACTGGATGAGATTTCGTTTGATGCCCCTGAGATGTCGGGAAAAAACCTGGTAATCGATGCTCAATATGTCCGAGAGAAGCTGAAAGATTTTGTAGAGGATGAAGATTTGAGCCGATATATCTTGTAGGAATTTCAAATTTCGGATTTTGGATTTCAGATTGAAAAATCTGCGATCTGCGATCTGAAATCTTAAATCGGAATCTCACATTGTGTTAGTAAGGACCTGATATTATGAAAAGTCTCATTCAAAAAGCAAACGTATTGGTGGAAGCCCTACCGTATATTCGACGATTCTATGACAAGACCATTGTGATCAAGTATGGTGGGAGCACGATGGAGGAAGAGAGGATGAAGCGGAGCTTCGCTCTCGATGTCGTTCTTTTGAAATATATCGGCCTTAACCCTGTTGTCGTCCACGGCGGAGGGCCTCAGATCGGTGAGATGTTGACCAAGATAGGGAAAAAATCTTATTTCGTAGAGGGGATGAGGGTGACGGACGGAGAGACAATGGATGTCGTGGAAATGGTTCTCGTCGGGAAGGTGAATAAAGAGATTGTTTCCTTGATCAACCAACAGGGAGGGAAAGCCGTCGGGCTGAGCGGAAAAGACGGCCATCTCATCACCGCAAAGAAATTAAGATTGGCGAAGAGCCGTGGTAAGGATGAAATGCCAGAAATCATTGATATCGGAATGGTGGGGGAAGTAAAGGCCATCAATCCTGGAGTGATCGAGGCATTGAAGAAGGAGAATTTTATTCCGGTCATTGCGCCGGTAGGCGTAGGGGACAAAGGGGAGACCTATAACATCAATGCGGATCTGGTGGCTGGAAAGATAGCCTCTGCGTTAAAAGCGGAAAAATTGATTTTACTTACCGATGTGGAGGGAGTGATGGATGAGAGGCATCGGTTGATGCCCACCCTCGATGTTAGACGCGCAAAGCGATTGATCACCCGAAAAGTCATCTCGTCCGGAATGATTCCAAAGGTAAATTGTTGCCTCCATGCCTTAGAAGAAGGGGTGGCTAAAACCCATATCATTGACGGAAGGATGGAGCATGCCATCCTGTTGGAGATTTTTACTGATGTAGGAATTGGAACACAGATCACGAAACAAGCGTGACCGTGTATCGTGTCTCGTGTCCGTGAATAATGCTCAAGCTTAATCTCCCCAATCCCCCTTTAGTAAAGGGGGGAGAGGGGGGATTTGACAGGAGTTTTGATGGATTCTCAGACTATGATGATGTTATCGGAAAAATATGTGGCCAATACCTATGCCCGTTTTCCTATTCTCTTGGTCAGAGGGAAGGGGACCCGGGTTTGGGATTTGGAAGGGGAAGAATACCTTGATTTTGTTTCAGGCCTGGCGGTGTGCAATTTAGGACACTGCCATCCAAGAGTCGTTAAAGCCATTCAGACTCAAGCAGAGAAATTGATCCATGTTTCAAACTTCTATTATATCGAACCACAGATCCAGCTCGCTTCTCTTCTTTGCAAGCACTCCTTTGCTGATAAAGTTTTTTTCTGCAATAGCGGGGCAGAGGCCAACGAGGGAGCGTTCAAATTAGCCCGGAAATATGCAAAGGAGAAGATGGGAAAGGATCGATATGAAATCATCACCATGGAGCGATCCTTCCATGGCAGGACCCTGGCTACCCTGACCGCAACGGGTCAAGAGAAGTTTCGCAAAGGTTATGAACCTCTGATGCCTGGGTTCAAATATGTCCCCTTCAACGATATCGGGGCAGTGAAAAATGGTATCAATTCGAAAACCTGTGCTGTCATGTTGGAACCCATCCAAGGAGAAGGAGGAGTAAATTGCCCGTCGGAGGGTTATCTTAAAGCCCTCAGGGAGGTCTGTGATGAAAAGGGGCTCCTCCTCATTTTTGATGAGGTCCAGGTGGGAATGGGCCGGACAGGGAAACTTTTTGCTTATGAGCATGACAGGGTCGAACCGGATATGCTCACTCTTGCAAAATCATTGGCAGGAGGGGTTCCCATCGGAGCTCTGTTAATCAAAAAGGAGGTTGCGGGCAGCTTCGAGCCTGGTGATCATGCCTCCACCTTTGGAGGGAATCCTTTGGCCACGGCAGCCGGTGTGGCAGCCCTGACAACAATATTGGAAGAGGGGATGTTGGAGAATTGCGAAAAGATGGGGAACAATTTCC
>Ga0256868_10000147_pt1 | contig 41192 bp, 38 predicted proteins | sample RVTome_13_FD_187341 | JGI IMG/M metagenome (GOLD analysis project Ga0256868, IMG submission 187341) | Soil microbial communities from uranium-contaminated site in the Upper Colorado River Basin, Wyoming, United States - RVT92D227 HiSeq ...
ACAATGGCCCGGGCCGCGGGAATCCCTTCGCGCGTGGTCATGGGCTATGTCTATGCGCTCGGCATGTTCGGCGGGCATGCCTGGACGGAAATTCTGGTCGGGGACGACTGGATCCCCGTGGACGCGGCGATCGTCGCCGAGGGCGTTGCCGACGCGGCGCGGTTATCCTTCAGCACCGCCTCGATGTATGAAGGCGCGGGCTCGCTCAGCGGCGCCGGTCCGCAGCTCTTCGGCCGGGTTGATATTAGAATCCTCGAATACGCGGCCGCCGACGGGAGAAAGATCGCCGTGGCTGAAGGAACATTTCCCTATCGGGTCAGAGGAGATATTTATGAAAATCCCTGGCTTGGCTTGACGCTCAAGAAGCCGGCGGATTTCAAATTCGCAAAACTCGACGCCGTCTGGCCCGATCCGGCTGTCGTTGCCCTGGAAGGGCCCGGCGGGGCAAAAGCGGAGCTTCAACAGTATTATCTGCTGCCGTGGAAAGAGAATGACCGGTCGGCCAGCGAGATCATAGGAAGGCTGGATATCAGGGCCCGGACGGAAATAGGAACGCGAAATGGGCTGCCCATGTTTTCCGTGACGAGCCCGGCCAAAGCCGCACTGGTGATCATCGATGAGCCCGAGGCCTGGGTCTTGGTCGCGGAGGGCAAGGACGCGCCGAAGCTCTTGGATTTGATCGCATCCAGCCTGAAGTTTGAGCTGCCTGTCAGACCGACATCGCGATGAACCACTGCCCCGCGAAGTACGTGCTCAGGATGAGGGCCTGGGCGAGCCTGAATTTTTTGGCAAAGCGGTTGAGCGCCAGCGCCGAGTCCGAAACGACAAAGAGGATGGCGCCGAAGAAAGCGAAGAAGGCGTTTGTTCCACCGCCCTCGATAAAGCGTTCGGCGGCAAGCCCGGCCATCGCCGTAATGACGAGAATATAGAGAACCACCGGCGTTTTCATCCGGCCGAGATGAGGAAAGAGGACCCTCGTCATGAACAGAGCATAGAGGATGAGAGGCAGGGCGGTTCCGAAACTCAGGTGGAGCGGCATCGTTTGGAGCAGGGCCGCGATATAGAAGAGATGGGCAACGAGAAAGCAGGCCAGCCCCTCCGCGAACCGCTTATTCCTGAGCATGAGGAAAACGTCCCCGGCCAGGGACGAGACGAGGCCGGCGAGAATGAAATATTTATAGGTTTGAACATATGACGGCTTGGCCATCGCGGCGAGGGCGACGATCAGGGCCATGGTCATCGGCTTGAAGACATAGACCAGCCTCCACTGGCCTCGATAGTCGGCGAGGATGGTGTTGACAGCGGAGACGAGAGCCAAAACCGAAAGCGTCGAGGCCGTGTCTATCAAGTCCCCATCTTTTCTTTTTTGAGTTTTTCCCGGGCCTCGGCGAACATCGGCTCGGCGTAGGCGCTGTTCCAGGTCCGTTCCTCGAACGTTCTTTTTTCGACCATCTTCAAGAAACCCTCGAACTCGCTGAAATACGACCCGTAAATATGGAAGCTGTCCACAAGATCGGCGTAGCGGCCGACCCGGACTGGCTTCCCGATTTTCGCCCTGATTCTCTCGGCGATGACGCGCTGCAGGTCGGTCAGGGCGAAGACGTTCATATAGGCGGCTTTGTAGGCGTCGCGCGAGCGCCAGTGGGTGTTCATGTTGAGAACCAGCCCGCCGTTTTTGTCCTCGAGCATCCGGCACCAGACCCGCTGCAGGCAGGGCGGGTCGTAGGTCGGAGGATCGAGCTTCGGATTCCAGGTGATGGCCTGGGCACGGCGCGAGTGTCCGGCTTCAGCGAGCCTGTTGACAATGAAGGCGATCTGGTCGATCGCCTCCCCTTCGATCTCATAGGAAAACAGCCGCTTGTGATATGTATATGTCCACTTGCCTTCTTTCGGGGCAATCCAATGGTCATGGACGCCGTCTACGACTTCCTGGCGGTAGATTTCCAAGTCTTCAAGGCCGCCGGGGAAGGCGCGGTGAATCCTCGGCTCGGCGAAGGGATCTTCCACGGCCCACAAGATGGTGCAGTCCTTACTCGGCGGGTCGCCGGGTTTATCGTATTCGGTCTTGATGGCGACGCCTTTGTGCCAGCATTCGAGGACCGCTTTTTCCCAGGCTTCGGGGAGAGTCTTTCCGGTTACGAATAAAGTCGGGATGTTGCCGCGCATATTCACCTCGCTAGTCTTCTCCGTCGTTTTATCACAGAAAAACAGGGGGACACAATACCCTGTCCCCGATTTTTTGAAGAAGGAACCGGCTATTTTGTCCCGTCTCCCGTGCGTGCTTTCTTAAAGTTAATCCTCTTTATCGTTCCGACTTGACAATTACACGCAAAAACCAATTATAAATAGAATGTCCCATGACCTCGCGTCAAAGAATCGAAGCTCTCTTGGCCGGGAAGCCCGCCGACCGGGTGCCCTTCTGCCCCGCGGTCTATGAGCATAAAGCCGCCCTCATCGGAACGACGCCGTCGCGCCTGAGCCGGGACGCAGCACTCTTTGAGCAGGCGCTCATCCGCGAAGCCGAGCTTTACCGGCCGGACATGCTCGTCGTCGGCTGCGATGTCTATAATATCGAAGCCGAAGCCGCGGGCTGCACGGTTAGATTCTATGATTCCAACGACGTCCCTTCGATCGCAGAGCGGGCGGTTCGGGTCAACGATGCCGTTTCAACGTTGCGCCTCCCCGACCCCGAGAAAGACGGCCGCATGCCGATTTGTCTCGAGGTTGGGCTGAGGATCCAGGAACGTTTTGGCCGCGATATGATCGTCCGCGGCGCGCTCAGCGCGCCATTTTCGATGGTCTGCGAGCTCGTCGGCGCCGAACAACTCTTAATAGCGATGATCGACGATCCCGAATGGGTGTCCCGGCTCCTTGCGGTAACGTCCGAAATCGCCATAAGCTATGGCCGGGCGTTTGTAGAGCGTGGGCTTGGCGTGATCATCTTTGACTCCCATGCCTCACCGCCGCTCGTCTCTCCGGGCCTCTATAGAAAGATCGTTCTCCCCCCGACTTCGGCCGTCATTCATTATTTCCGCCATGAGCTGGGCGTGCCCCTCGTTCCCTACATCTTAGGCGGCGACACGGCCGGTCTCCTGGATTCGATCCTCGAAACCGGGACAAACAACATTCTCTGCGATTTCCGGGCGAATCTTGCGACCTTCATCGATCGCCTTGGGGGAAGGCCGGTCCTCCTCAGAGCGAACCTTGATCCTCGCTTTCTCCTGGAGGCCTCCGCCGAAGAGATAAAAACAAAGGTCCGGGAGGTTTTGACCATCGGCCGCCGCCATCCCGGGTTCATGCTCGGGACCGGGATTCTGCCCTATGACCTGCCTCCGGAAAAGGTCATTGCCGTCCGGGATGTCCTCGAAGAATTATGACCCGTGCTTGGGCTCAAGAGCTAGCTTAAAAACAAGCGAGTTATCCTCCCTCACCATCCTTTGCTAAAAGGGGAAGGAGGATTATTTTCCCAAATCACCCTGATTTTTTTATGGATTTGCTAAATATCTCAATTATGAGCGTCTTAATTATTGGCCTGTAAGGATGAACCTCATGGAATACCCTTCGGATGAAAACGGTCTTTCTCAACATGATCGTGAAGGCCACCGGCGCCGTCTCCGCGAGAAATTCCTCCGGGCGGGGCTTAACGCTTTTCTCGATTATGAGATTATCGAGCTCCTCTTGACGCTGGGAACGCCCCGGAGGGATTGCAAGGAGCAGGCCAAAAAAGCGCTCAGAGAGTTCAGGTCTTTGCGCGGGGTCCTCGAGGCGGACGTTCATGAGCTCCGGAAGATCAAAGGCATCGGCTCGCACAACGTTTTCGGCATTCGGCTCGTCCAGGAGGTGTCCCGCCGTTTTCTCAAGGACAGGATGATGAGCCGTCCCTATTGCCGCTCGTCCCGCGAAGTCTTCGATTACCTGTATCATTCGCTTCGTGACCTGAAGAAAGAGAACTTCAAGGTGCTCTTCCTTGACCCAAAAAACCAGATCATCGAGGAAAAGACGCTTTTTGAAGGCACCGTGGATTCGTCCGCCGTCTATCCCAGGGAGATCATGAAAGACGCCCTTCGTTACGACGCTACCTCGCTCATCTTCGTCCATAATCACCCTTCCGGAGATCCTGAGCCCTCGCTCTGCGACCGGGAGATCACCAAGGAGCTCGTTTTTTCGGCCAAGGTCATGCAGCTCAAGGTGCTCGACCACATCATCATCGGCAACAACTGTTTTTTCAGCTTTGCCGACCGCGGCCTGATCGAGGATTACGACCTTTTATTCCTCAGCCTGAATAAATAGTCGCATCGCGGGTCCCGGCGCCGACCCCCAGAGACGCGGACCGCCCTTCCCCCGGCCGTTTCCTGATCTTTTCCTTATAGCCTGCACGAAATGGAAGGGATTTAAAAAACATGGAGACAAAAATTCGATCCGTGTTGCCGAATTTCATTGGCCACCGGCAATCTCCCCAAAAAAAACAAAATCTGTTAAGATAGTCCGAAGCAGAGGACTTGAATCCCGTTGGTTGTCCTCGCTTTAATCTGGGCCGGAGGGTAAGATGAGTGACGAGAGAAAAAACGCGTCCTTCATGCGGCCGATCGAAGAGATCGCCCGGAAGCTTGGCATCAAAGCGGAATACCTGGAAAAATACGGCCACTATAAAGCCAAGATTGACCTCCGACAATCCCTCGAGAGCAAAAAAGAACCGGGAAAACTCGTCCTGATCACGGCCATGACGCCGACCCCTGCGGGCGAAGGGAAAACGACGACCGCCATCGGCCTGACCGATGCCTTGAATCGGGTGGGCAAGAACGCCGCAGCCGCCCTTCGCGAGCCGTCCCTGGGCCCTGTGTTCGGGATGAAAGGCGGGGCGACCGGCGGCGGCAAGGCCCGCGTCGTTCCGAGCGAGGACATCAACCTTCATTTCACCGGAGATATGCACGCGATCACGTCGGCGCACAATCTCTTGGCGGCCATGGTGGACAACCGCCTCCATTTCGACAACGTCTGCGGACTTTTGGACTGCAAAAGCATCGCCTGGCGGCGGGCGTTGGACATGGACGACCGGGTCTTGCGGGACATCGTCATCGGGATCGGCGGTCCGCTCCAAGGCATCGCCCGCGAGACCGGCTTCGACATCACCGCCGCTTCTGAGGTCATGGCCATTTTCTGCCTCGCAAAAGACCCCAAGGACTTAAAGGAGCGTCTGGGAAAGATCTGGATCGGATATAATCCGGGCGGCGCGCCGGTCTTCGCCAGCCAGCTGAAGGCCGAAGGCGCCATGGCGGTTTTGCTCAAGGACGCGGTCCGGCCCAACCTGGTCCAGACCCTGGAAGGCTCGCCGGCCTTTATCCACGGCGGCCCGTTCGCCAACATCGCCCACGGCGCGAATTCGGTGATCGCCACGCGCATGGCCCTCAGCCTGGCCGAATATGTGATCACGGAATGCGGTTTTGCCTCGGACCTCGGCGCCGAGAAGTTCTTCGACATCGTCGTCCGGACGGGCCATATTCCGCCGCCGTCGGCGGTCGTGGTCGTGGCCACGCTCCGCTCGCTCAAATACCACGGCGGCGTCAAGCCTGATGCGCTCAACATGGAAAACACCGAAGCGGTCACAAAGGGCTTCGAGAATCTCCAAAAGCACATCGAGAACGTCCGGCTCTTCGGCCTGCCTCTCGTCGTCGCCTTGAATAAATTCCCGACGGACACGGACAGGGAGATCCGGGCGTTCTCCGGCCTATGCCGGAAGGAAAACGTACGGTTCGCTCTTAGCGATGTCTATGGGCAGGGAGGGAAAGGCGGGGAAGACCTGGCCGCAGAAGTCCTCGAAGCCCTCGAAAAGGACGAACATCGCTTTCAATTTCTCTATCCTCTTGAAATGCCTTTGCTCGAGAAGATCGAGACCGTGGCCCGCAAGATCTACGGTGCCGCGGGCGTGGCTATGGAGGGAAAGATCCGGCGAAAGATCCAGCGGTTCGAGAAGGACGGCTTCGGCGGCCTCCCGGTCTGTATCGCCAAGACCCAGTATTCGCTGTCGGATGACGCCGAGCACCTGGGCCGGCCCCGCGATTACACCGTCATCGTGACGGATGCGTCGCTCAGCGCCGGGGCCGGGTTCGTGGTCGCGTTGTGCGGTGAGATCATGACCATGCCCGGCCTGCCCAAAGTCCCGGCCGCGGAGAGGATTGATGTCACGGACGACGGCGAGATCACGGGGATCACGGGATAGGAACAAAGGGAAATCCCGAAATATTCAGGGAGTCATCCGCGTCCGCTTCCCAAAGAGTCTGGTTTACAGCCTTTAAAAATTGTGATAAAAAAAGAATGAATTCATGCCCGGGACAAGGGAAAGATGAGACATGGGACGAAAACAACCGGATAGGCGTCTACATTAAATGAAAGCAACCTTCGTAATGACCGCATGTCATACAAGTCATTGACCAGGAGGACATTATGAAAGAAGACGAGACAGAACAGAAACACGCTTCAAGAGGCAGGGCCCTCGAGGCTGCCGTTTCCCAGATCGAGAAGCAGTTCGGCAAGGGCTCGGTGATGAAACTGGGGCAGAAGGAGGCGGCGATGAAGATCCCGGCGATCCCCACCGGCTCTGTTTCCTTTGATTTAGCCATGGGAATCGGCGGATTCCCGCGGGGCCGCGTCGTTGAGGTCTTTGGCCCGGAAGCCACCGGCAAAACAACCCTGGTCCTCCATGTCATCGCGGAAGCCCAGAGGCTGGGCGGCCAGGCTGCGTTCATCGACGCCGAGCACGCCCTCGACCCGACTTACGCCGCGAAGGTGGGTGTCGATATCGACAATCTCCTGATCTCCCAGCCGGATTACGGCGAGCAGGCTCTTGAGATCGCCGAGGTCCTGGTCAGGAGCGGCGCCGTGGATGTCGTTGCGATCGATTCCGTGGCCGCGCTCGTTCCCAAGGCCGAGCTCGAAGGCGAGATGGGCGACGCCCACATGGGCCTTCAGGCCAGGCTCATGTCTCAGGCGCTCCGGAAGCTGACGGCCATCGTCGCCCGCTCCAAGACCTGCTTCATTTTCGTCAACCAGATCCGAGAAAAGATCGGCTTTTTCCTGGGCAATCCCGAGACGACGACGGGAGGCCGCGCGTTAAAATTCTACGCTTCGATGCGGATCGATATACGGAGGCTGATGGCGATCAAGGAAGGCGAGAACGTCATCGGCAACCGGGTCAAGGTCAAAATCGTCAAGAACAAGATGGCGCCGCCGTTCAAGGAAGCCCAGTTCGACATCATCTACGGCGAGGGGATCTCCAAGGAAGGGGATATGGTGGACTGCGGACAGGAGTACGGCCTCATCGAGAAAAGCGGGACGTGGTATTCCTACAAGGGCGAGCGGATCGGCCAGGGCCGGGAGAACGTCAAGAAGCTCCTCAAGGAAAATAAGGACCTCGCCGCCCAGTTGGAGTACGATCTCCGGAAGAAAGTCGGTCTAATCGCCGCTCCTCCCGCGCCGGAAAATGCGGAAAAAGAGCCTGAGAAATCGCAAGAAAAAGGCTCTGAAAGGAAATCTAAATAGACAATCGGATAAGAAAATGAGCGGGAACGTACGCCGGAAAATCAGGGGAAAATCTCGGGGACATACGCGCTAATTCTTCTGAATTAGGCATGTATCCCCGAGATTCGCTCGAGATATAGATCCATGAGATATATTCATTTTTAATGGGAGTCAAGAAATGACAAAAAGAAGGCAATTCTTGAAAATGGCCGGCGCGGGAGGAGCGGCGATGTTCGCGGGGACGCCCGCTCCGTCCTTATCCGGCCAGGGAACCGAAGGAAAGGCTGCGGCTTACGCGGCCAAAGATTACGCTAAGCTCATCGGGATGCCGGGCTTCAGCGAAACCCTCCTCAAAAACCACTTTACCTTGTACCAGGGCTATGTCACGAACACGAACAAGGTCCTGGACGCTTTGGCCCAGTATCTCAAAGACGGCAAGACTGCCGCTCCGGAGTTCGCCGAGCTTCGCCGAAGGCTGGGCTGGGAATTCAACGGCACGAGGCTTCATGAACTTTATTTTGATAATCTCGGCGGAAAAAACGCGATGGACAAAGAAGGAAAACTGGCGAAGAAGCTTGCCGAGGATTTTGGGAGTTACGAAGCCTGGGAAAAGGATTTTAAAGCCGCGGGCGCGATGAGAGGGATCGGCTGGGTCGCGCTTTATCAGGATTCCGCGAACGGCCGGCTCATCAATTTCTGGATCAACGAGCACGACGCCGGCCACCCGGCGGGCTGCCGGCCGATCCTGATCATGGACGTTTTCGAGCACGCCTATATGCTCGATTATGGCCTGAAAAAGGCCGATTACATCGAAGCCTTCTTCAAGGCCATCGATTGGCAGGCGGCCGAAACGAGACTCAAATAACCTGGATAATCATTGCCGGACCGGCTGCGTCGGCCGGGGCAATAACAGTGGAGATGCAGGAAAAAATACCTTATGTTAGACTATTAAACTCCAACCCCCCTTAGTCAATTAGGGAAGGTAAAAGGAATGATGGCGGATCAAGTCAGTAAGCGGTCGAAGAAAACGGGGCTTCCCCCGGGGAGCCTCGTCCATGTCGGCGAGCGAAAGGTCGAGAAGACCCTGATCACGGTCATCGACTACGACGGCGACAATGTCTTCGAGAAAGAGGTCGAGACGGTCGAGGAATGCTTCCGTTTCCGCGAAACGTCCACCGTGACCTGGATCAACGTAGACGGCGTCCACGACTCCGAGATCGTCGAAAAGCTCGGCAGCTATTTCGGGCTTCATCCTCTGATCCTCGAGGACATCATGACCACCTCGCAGCGGCCGAAGATGGAGGACCTCGGCGACGCCGTCTATATCGTCCTGAATATGGTCGAGTGGGGGTCGGGCGATCCGGACCTCGTCACCGAGCAGATGAGCCTCGTCTTCGGCAAGAATTTCGTCCTTTCCTTCCAGGAGCGGCCGGGCGACACGTTCGATCCGGTGCGCGAGCGGATCCGCAAGGGGAAGGGCCGCATCCGGAAGATGGGCCCGGATTATCTGGCCTACACCCTCATCGACGCCGTCGTGGACGACTATTTCGTCGTCCTCGAGCGGATGGGCGAACAGATCGAAGAGATCGAGGACGAGCTTGTCGCCGACCCGAAAAAAGCGACGTTGAATGAGATCCACGCCATGAAACGGGAGATGATCTTTCTCCGCAAGTCCGCCTGGCCTCTGCGCGAGGTCATCAGCCGGCTGGAGAGGGCGGAGTCGCCGCTCATCCAGAAAACGACCGGCATCTTCTTCCGCGATGTCTACGACCACATGATCCAGGTAATCGATAACATTGAAACGTTCCGCGAGATGCTGTCCGGCATGCTCGATATGTACCTCTCGAGCGTCAGCAACCGGATGAATGAGGTCATGAAGATCCTGACGATCATCGGCACGATCTTCATTCCGCTGACGTTTATCGCCGGCGTCTACGGGATGAATTTCAAGTTCATGCCCGAGCTCGAGTGGCGCTGGGGATATTTCCTGCTCTGGGGTATGATGCTCGCCGTCGGCATTTCTCTATTGGTCTATTTCAAGCGGAAAAAGTGGCTTTAAGCATCGAACGCTCCGGCGTGAGCGGACCGGATATTTTCTGAAGGAGAGCAGGCTATGAAAACGAAAACCGTTGTCGTCTTTGTTTTGATCGTTCTCGCCCTCATCCTCATGCTGCAGAATTCGGGATTGAGGGATCTGAAACTATTTTTCTGGAACATCTACGCGCCCATGTTCATTCTCGTCTTTTTCATCTTCTTGATCGGCTTCCTCGTCGGCTTTCTGGCCGTGAGGATCGACCGAAAGAAAGATAGAAAAGCTCTCGACGGACGTCCTCAGACGCCCTCGAAACCTCAGTCGTGAAGAAGATCTTTAGACACCTTTCTTAAATCTCTTTATTCCCCAGGGCCCTAATCCGACATCGGGATTCATGATCATCGTCAAAGAATCCCAGGTTCGGGAGCTCGGCTGGAGCGTCGCGGAGGCGATGAATGCCGTTATTTCCGGCGGGCTCACCGGCCCCGAACTAATCGATTAAATTCGGGGAGAGGGAGGATTATTCTTTGAGCATCCCCACAGCCGTCATATACACCACGCTTTCTTCGCCTCCGTCGATGTCGAGGAGGGCGTTGACTTCATCGTCGTAGAGCGCGCCGATCTGGCAGGAGCCAAGCCCCAGGGAGACGGCCGCCAGGGCGAGGTTCTGGGCGATCTGTCCTGTATCGAGATAAATGTAGCGGTAGGCCCGCTGTTTGTATTTCCATTTCGTCCGCTCGAACACGGCCGTCCAGATAAAAACGGCTCCGGCTTCGGCCATAAAATCCTGGTCGAGCGCGGCACAGGCCGCGCTTTCCCGGAAATCCCCCGGCTTTAAAAGCTCGAGCGCATGCGGCCGCACGTCGTAGTGATAGAGGCCGGGCTCGACGCCATCGACGTTCAGGGCGGCGAGATAGGTCTCGATGGGATAGAGGGCGCCGGCCGACGGAGCGGCCCGGATCTCGAAATCCTTGTATGTTTTCGTGACGCCTTGAGACGCCCAAAGGAGCTGCGAAAGCGCCTCCCGGCTTAGAGGCCTTTCTCCGAAGGCCCGGCAGCTCCGCCGCCTCTCGATTGTCTCCCAGAAGGGCGTCCCTCCTTCTCTTTGGGGCGGCTCAAGCTTGATCTTCCTAGCCCGAGGATAGACCTTATAGCGGTCGGGCTTTTTGCTCCAGTCGAGATGACCCGCCGGCAGTTTGCCCCGTTGATATTTTGTTTCCTGTTGAAATCGGTCGCCGATGCCTTGGTCCATGATCATTCCTTTAAAACCGGGGATCCTCGAAATTCAGCCTATTCTTCATCGAGTTTGATATTTCCTTGGTACATGGTCACGCCGTGAGGGCATTTTCCAATGGAGACACCGATGGGTTTCGTGAAGAGCGGATCATCGCATATGTTTTTGAGATACGGATCGCGGAATCGAGGATGGGCGATACTGGCGATGGCGAGCGCTTTTTCGCCGGCCGTCAGCCCGCGGAGGTCGGCAATGCCGTACTCGGTGACAATGACCACGCCATCATAAGCGGAGGCCGTCAGGCTCACGCCGGGAGGATGAACCGGGACGATCTTAGAATCCCCTTTATCGGTGATGCTTTTGATGGCGATAATGGGCACGCCGTAGGCAGGATCATTCAAGGCCCGGACGAAGTCCGGCTGGCCTCCGACGCCGCTGTAATACCGGCGGGCGTCGACATAATCGGCCCAGACATTGCCGAAAAGATCGACGCCCATGGCCGTGTTGATCGAGATGAAGGGACTGTTCTTTCTTATGACTTCATCGGAATTCGTGTAAGTGCAGGGGCGCATTTGAATGCCGGCGCGCATATGGACGAATTCGTAGAGCTCCTTGGAGCCCATGATGAGGGACGCCGTGCTGTATCCCATATTTAATTTTTTCTTCCGATTCGTCACGATGCCCGCCTCCTGGAGAAACATCAAGCCGTCGTTGTAAAGCTCCGTCTGGATGCCGAGGTCCTTGTAATTCGTCTCTTTGATCGTTCCGACCACGGCGTCGGGAATTTGTCCGATGCCGACCTGTAATGTTGCTCCGTCCATGATGAAATATTCGGCAATGAGTTCGCCGACTCGCCGCTCTTCAAGCGGGAGGTTCTTGAAATCGGGGGCCGGAAAATCATATACGGGTTTCACGCCGTCGTCGTCGATGAGGAAGTCCAGCGACTGCGCGTCGACGATGCTTTGGCCTTGGGTGAAAGGCATGCTGAAATCCAACTCGGCGATGACGCATTTGGCATGGTCGATCGCGGTATGGATGGCCTCGACGGATAAGCCAAGGCTGTATTCGTTCGTGATTTCGTGGGGGCGAATCTTAAGGAGGGCGACGTCGGGTTCATACTCCCGGCCCTTGCCGATGAGACTGTCGATATTCGCCAGCGTGCAGGGCAGATAAAATGCCCGTCCTTCGTTCGCGGCTTGCCTGACGTCTCCCGCGGAAAAAATGGAATAAGCCATGATGCGGTCCTGCAAACCTTTTTCGACGTAGGGCACAGGTCCCTGGAGCAGCATATGAACCATCCTCAAGTAAGGCAGCTTGGGTTGGCCGGCCTTGAGGGCAGCGGTCAGATATTCCAGGGAGGCCGTCGGCGTCGCCGCGTTCGAGCCGACATAGCAGGTGATGACGTCTTTATGCCGGAATTCCCGGGATATGATCTCCCCGATCTGATCGAGCTTTATAACGGCGGGTTGATATGTCATTCCTCTTCTCCTAAAATAGGGGTATTCAATGAATTATTATGATGACAATTTTAAAATACATAATTTTAATTCGACGTGCAAGCCCTTTTAAATTCGGACTGTCGAGAGGATCATGACAAGAGGATGAAGCCAGATGCCGATCGGCGGGAGGGAAAATGATGACCTTCGGACGATTTAAGATTTCTGTCCATAACCACGGCTTTTTTCGCTTGGACGGCGGGGCGATGTTCGGCTCGGTTCCCAAAAGCCTCTGGTCGCGCCAGATCCTTGCGGATGATATGAACCGCATCCGGCTCGCCACCCGGTCCCTCCTCGTCCAAAGCGGCCGGAGAATATTTCTGGCCGATGCCGGGACCGGAGATAAATGGCCGGACAAGCTTCGCCGGCTTTTCGACATTGAGAATTTCGCACCTCAGGAAACCGGCTTTGATCCCGCCGCCGTGACCGACGTTATCCTGACCCATCTGCACTTCGATCATGCCGGCGGGATGTCCCGGCACGCGGCGGGAAGCTTGACGGACATCGAACTCTGTTATCCCGAGGCCCGGGTGTTTGTCCAGGCCGATAATTATGAGAGCGCCCAAAACCCGAATCCGCGCGAGCGGGCCAGCTACTTGAAGGAGGATGTTCTCATTCTTGAACAGGCCAAACTGGAGCTGACGCGCGGCACCCGGGAGATCTGCCCCGACATCTGGGTCCATCAGGGAAACGGCCATACGCGCGGCCTGCAGTGGATCGAAGTCAAAAACGGGGCGGAATCCATCGCCTATCCGAGCGATATGATCCCGACCTCTCACCATCTGCCGCTCCCGTATGCGATGGGTTATGACATGTGCGTCGAGGCGCTGCTCAAGGAGAAAGAGGATTTTCTTCGCTGCGCGGTCGCCCATGATTGGATTGTCGTTTTCGAGCACGATCCGGAAGTCCCTGCCGCGCGTATCAAGATCGATGGCCGGGGCCGCTACGCCGTCCGGGAAATCGTCGCGCTCTGAAGGCTCCGGACGCTTTCCCATGTCAGCATCTCCGCTTCGGTGATTATTGATAATTCATGAAGTGGGCGGTGCCGACCAGGGCGGCCGGATGCCCGAAGCGTATGCGACCGGCGGTGATTATTTTTCCGGAGACACTATTCCAGACTCTGAACGGGGATTTTTAGTCCATACGGAAAAAGAGATGCTTACCTTGCCTATCATTTCCTTGACATCGATCGTCCAGAGGCGATATATTTCTTGCGTTAACAGCGATTTTAGCTCAGGTTTCTAAAGGGCAAGAAAGAGCTCTCATGAATTCAGACAGGCGCACAGGTCATTCTCTCAAGCCGGAATTGTGGGATCAATTTTTCAAGGGCAGCCGTTTAGCCTGCGCCCGTCTGATCACCCTCGTCGAGAATTTCCCGGAGCTCGTTCCTGAGATTCGGGATAAGCTCTTTCCTCATCGGAGAGGCGCGATCCGCATCGGGGTGACCGGCCCTCCCGGCGTCGGGAAAAGCACGGTCACGGCCGCCTTGGCCCGCCGCGCCCTCAAAAAAGGGTACTCTGTCGGCGTCATCGCCGTCGATCCCTCCAGCCCTTTTACAGGCGGCGCGTTTCTGGGGGATCGCGTTCGAATGCAGAGCTTGATCGGCGACCCCCACATATTCATCCGTTCTCTGGCTAGCCGGGACGGGCACGGCGGACTCTCGCCTTCGACGCCGTATGCGGCGGATATTTTCGACGCTTTCGGGATGGACCGGATATATATAGAGACTGTTGGGGTCGGCCAGGCGGAGCTGGATGTGCTAACCTGTGCCGATCTTGTCATTCTCGTCCTCCAGCCCGGCACCGGCGATGTCATTCAAGCCCTCAAGGCCGGGATTATCGAAGCGGCCGACATGTTTCTCATCAATAAATCGGACCTGCCAGGCACCGAATCCCTTTTAGACTCCCTGAGATTCATTTTCGAGATCAGCGCGCGTCAAAAAACAATCCCCCGTCCTCCGATTCTTGCGGCCTCGGCTCTTCACAACAAGGGGCTTGACGAGGCCTCCGCGGAAATGGAGCGCCTGATCCATGGACTTATCCAATCCGGACGGTTTCAGAAAAAGAAGCGCCTCCGCCTGGAAGGCGAGATCAAAGCCTCCGTCCTGCAGAATTTGTGGGAACAATTTTCGACCCTGACCAACGCCCCAGAGGAAATTCAGGCCGCGGCGGACGATCTTTTGAAAAGCGGCCAGTCCCCGTATCCTTTTATTCGGAAAATCTCGTCTCGAATAAAAATGGAGACCGTGAATGAAAAGACCTGTTGTGAAAACCGCAGATAAAAGAAATTGGGAAAAGAAATATTGCAGTCCCGACCTGCGGAACGCGGATTTTTCTTCGATTTCCGGCCGTCCGCTTGAACCGCTTTATACCCGGGAAGACCTGTCCGGCTTCGATGTCGATACCGAGCTGGGCTATCCGGGAGAATATCCTTATACCCGGGGAATCCATCCCTCCATGTATCGCGGCAAACTCTGGACCATGAGGCAGTTCGCCGGGATGGGAACTCCCCAACAAAGCAACGAGAGATACAAATTCCTTCTGGCGAAAGGGCAAACCGGCTTATCGGTCGCCTTCGACAATCCGACGCTTTACGGCTGGGATTCCGATCATGCCTTGTCCGCCGGCGAGGTTGGGAAGACGGGAGTCGCCGTGGATTCGACGGCGGACATGGAGCGTCTGTTTCGTGAGATTCCCCTGGATCAAGTCTCGACATCCATGACCATCAACGCGCCCGCGGCGTGGATTTTCGCCATGTTTCTGGCCAATGCCGAAAAACAAAACGTCTCGTTCGATATGCTTCGGGGGACCCTTCAGAACGACATTTTGAAGGAATATATCGCTCAAAAAGAATGGATCTTTCCTCCGGAACCTCACCTCCGCCTCATCACGGATCTCATGGCCTTTTGCGCTGACCATGTCCCGCAGTGGAACACGATATCGATCAGCGGCTATCATATCCGCGAAGCGGGGTCCACAGCCGCCCAGGAGCTGGCGTTTACGCTGGCCGACGGATTCGCCTATGTGGAACATGCCTTACGGGCAGGGCTGGAGATCGACGACTTCGCTCCCCGCCTCTCATTCTTCTTCAACTCCCATCTGGATTTCTTCGAGGAGATCGCCAAGCTGCGCGCCGCCCGGCGGATCTGGGCCCGGCATATGAAGGAGAAGTACAAAGCGAAAGATCCCCGGTCCTGGCTGTGCCGGTTCCATGTCCAGACCGCCGGATGCAGCCTGACGGCGCAGCAGCCCAAAATCAACATCATCCGGACAGCCCTGGAGGCTCTCGCCGGAGTGCTCGGCGGATGTCAGAGCCTGCACACGAACTCCATGGACGAAGCCCTGGCCCTCCCTTCTGAAAAAGCGGTTGAGATTGCTCTGCGCACACAGCAGGTCATCGCTTTCGAGAGCGGAGCGGCGAACGTGATCGACCCCCTGGGAGGTTCGTATTTTATCGAGAAATTGACCTGTGAGCTGGAGGAAGAGGCGGAACGATACTTTCAAAAGATTGATGAGCTGGGCGGCGTGGTCAAAGCGATCGAACAGGGATTCTTCCAGCGGGAAATCACCCGGGCTGCCTATGAATACCAGATGGCGCTTTCAAGAAAAAGAAAGATCCTCGTCGGCGTCAATGAATTTATAAACGAGGACGAACATCTGGAGATCCCCATCTTGGAGATCGACGAATCCGTGGAACGGGATCAGATCAGACGGTTGCAGGAGCTCAGGCAAAAACGCGATAATCAGGCTGTCCGGTCCCGGCTGGACGCTTTGAAAAAGGCAGCCGCCGGAACAGAAAATTTGATCCCCCGCTTGCTGGATTGTGCGCGTGTCTACGCCACCTTGGGTGAAATCAGCGCGGCCCTGATAAACGTCTTTGGAGAATATCAAGAACAGCCTTTTTATTAGTTTAAAACGCGAGGCAGGAGAGATGAGTGTCGAACCAATGAAAGTCATTATTGCGAAACCGGGACTCGACGGCCATGACCGCGGCGCCAAAGTGGTCGCCCGCGCCCTTGTCGAGGCCGGGATGGAAGTCGTGTATCTTGGACTGCGGCAGACGCCGGAATCCATCGTCAACGCCGCCCTCGAGGAAGACGCCGATGTCATCGGCCTCTCGATATTGTCCGGGGCCCACATGACCCATTTCAGGCGGGTCAAGGAACTCATGGACAAGAACGGTTTGGGAGATCGTCTCTTAACGGGGGGCGGGATCATCCCCACGAAAGATCAGGAAAAATTGAAGGAGCTGGGGATCGAGAAGGTCTTCGGGCCGGGGGATGACATTCAAGCCATCGTGGATTATATCCGAACATGGCACCGGTCCCGGTCCACGTAGAACGGCCAGACGAGCATTTTTATTGATATTTATACAAAGGAGGACACGGCATCATGGATTTTGAACTGAGCGAAGAACAGAAAATGGTGATCGAGGAGGCGAAGAAATTCGCCGAAAAGAAACTTGCCCCGGCGGCCGCCGAATTCGATGAAAAGCAGGAAGTTAACCTGGCCGCCCTGAAGGAACTGGGCCAACTGGGCTATTTGGGCATGACGGTTCCTGAAGAATACGGAGGGGCGGCCCTGGGAACCGTCCCCTACGTTGGGGCCATGATCGAATTCAGCAAGGCGGATGCGGGCACGGCGGTGGGGCTGTCCGTTCAGAATTCCCTGGTCAACGACCCCCTCGTGTTGTTCGGGACCGAAGAGCAGAAAAAGAAATTCCTCCCCAAACTGGCCTCCGGGGAATGGCTGGGATGCTTTTCCCTGACCGAGGCGGGCGCCGGAAGCGATCCGGGCTCGGTGCGGGCCACCGCCGTCCGGGACGGCGATCATTTCATCCTGAACGGCACGAAGAATTTCACGACCAACGGCTCCTTCGCCGACGTCATCATCGGCTTTTTCAGCACGGACAGGGAAAAAGGCTCCAAGGGGATCTCCGCTTTTCTTATCCACAAGGACGTCCCGGGATTTGCCGTGGGAAAGCATGAAAACAAACTGGGGATCCGCTCGTCCAGCACGACGGAAATGGTCTTCACCGACTGCCGGATTCCGGCCGGAAACCTTTTGGGGCAGGAAAACAAAGGCCTGAATGTCGCCCTGGCAACCTTGGACGGCGGGCGCCTGGGGATTGCGGCCCAGGCCGTCGGGATTGCCGAGGCCGCCCTGGACGAATCCGTGCGATATTCGAAAGAGCGGACCCAATTCGGGAAGGCTCTTTCCGAATTCCAAGGGCTGCAGTTCATGCTGGCTGACATGGCCGTGGACGTCGAGGTGGCGAAAACCATGCTCTTCCGAGCCGCCTGGATGAAAGAGGCCAAGAAGCGCTATACCAAAGAGGCTGCCATCGCGAAACTGTTCGCTTCAGAAATGTCCCACCGCGTCTGCCACAAGGCCCTCCAAATCCACGGAGGCTACGGGTTCATGAAGGAATACAAGGTGGAGCGCCTCTATCGCGACCAGCGGATCACGGAGATCTATGAAGGCACTTCGGAAATTCATCGCCTTGTGATTGCCCGGTCACTTCTCTCGGACTAAGGAGGATAGGCCATGACTTATGAGGTTTTAAAAGTCAATGTTACTGAAGGCATCGCCACAGTCACGATTTCCCGTCCCCAAGCGTTGAACGCTCTGAACACGCGTTTTTTTCAGGAGATGGATAGTTTGATCGCCGAGATCGGGGCGCGGAACGACATCAAGGTCGTCGTCATCACGGGCGAAGGAAAAGCGTTCGTCGCGGGCGCCGATATAGGCGAGATGGTCCATAAAACAAAGGCCGAAGGCGTAGAATTCTCGAAAGCGGGCCAAAAGACATTGCGAAGCTTGGAAATTCTGGACAAGCCGGTAATCGCCGCCGTGAACGGGTTCGCTCTCGGCGGAGGATTGGAACTAGCCTTGGCCTGCGATTTTCGTGTCTCAAGCTCCAAAGCAAAATTCGGCCAGCCCGAAGTCAATCTCGGTGTCATCCCCGGATACGCCGCGACGCAAAGGCTCCCCAGGCTCATCGGCCTTGGAAACGCTCTGTTTATTCTCCTGACGGGCGAGATGATCGGTGCCGAGGAGGCCCTGCGGATGGGCTTGGTCCAAAAAGTCGTGGAGCCCGAAGAGCTTATGCCGACAGTCCTCGGCCTGGCCAAGACGATCGCGTCCAAAGGCCCCAAGGCGGTGAAGCTTGTCAAAAGTGTTTCCCGGCGGGGATTTCTGATGGATTTCGAAGCGGGCTGCGCCCTCGAATCCGAGACATTCGGTTCGCTGTTCGAAAACGAAGCGGCCGAGGGTATGCGGGCATTTCTCGAAAAACGGCCGCCGAAGTGGCAGGGTTAATCTGAAGAAACGGGGAATATCCATGAACTACGCCGATCGACTTGAAAACGTCAGCGTCCTGGGCGCCGCCGGGAAAATGGGGAGCGGCATCGTCCTGCTCACGGCCATGGAAATGGCCGACCTGAGCCTGGAGCCTGGAAATCCATCCAAAACATTCACCCTCCAGGCCGTGGATGTCTCTTCGACAGCTCTTTCAGGGCTGTTGAAATATCTTCGGGACCAAGTTCAGCGGGAGGCGGAAAAGAAAGCGGTCTGGCTCCGGAAAGCGTATGAAAACCGCGAGGATTTGATCGAAAACGAGGAGATCGTCAACCAATATATTGAGGATGTCCTGGCGATTGTTCGGCCCTCGACGAAGGTCGAGGCCGCCTATGATTCCACGCTCGTTTTCGAGGCCGTCAACGAGAATCCGGATGTCAAGGTCAAGCTCTTTTCTCAGATCAAGGCGCATAACCCCAAGGATGCCTGGTTTTTGACCAACACGTCGTCCATCCCCATTTCGGAATTGAACGACAGGGTCAATTTGAACGGCCGCATCATCGGATTCCACTTTTACAATCCGCCCGCCGTTCAAAAGCTCGTGGAATTGATTCGGGCGGGTTCCACGCTTCCCGAGCTGGCCGATTTTTCCCAGCAGTTCGCCAAAAAACTGCGGAAAACCGTCGTCCTGTCCAATGATGTCGCGGGCTTCATCGGAAACGGGCATTTCATGAGAGATGCTTTGCATGGGATTTCCGAGGTCGAACGGCTGACCGCGGACTTCGGCTTCGCCGGATCGGTCTACATCGTGAATAAAATCAGTCAGGATTTCCTGATCCGTCCGATGGGGATTTTCCAGCTCGTCGATTATGTCGGGCTCGACGTCTGCCAATGCATCTTACGTGTCATGAAGGAACGTCTCCCCGGAGCCGGGCTCGACAGCTCCCTTATAGACAAGCTGGTCTCGCTGGGGATTTTTGGCGGTCAAAACGCCGACGGATCGCAGAAGGATGGGATCCTGAAATACGAAAAGGGACGGCCCGCCGGAGTCTTCGATCCCGGTCAGCGGGTCTATGTTCCCTTTGCCGAGGTCGCCGGACGGTGCGACGAAAAGCTGGGTCCGCTGCCCGGTCAGGCCAAACCTTGGAAGCACGTGATATCCCAGGCCGACAGGACGGGTTTCCTCGACGGCTACTTCAAACAATTGAGGGAGATGAGCACCCTGGGCGCCGATCTGGCCCGCAAATACGGACGGAGATCCAAGGAGATCGGGCTTGGATTGGTAAAGGATCGCGTGGCGGCCCGGGAAGAAGACGTCAATACCGTATTAATGACAGGCTTCTACCATGCCTACGGCCCGGTCAATCATTATTTCCAATGAGAGGAAGGAAGATGAAGAACAATCGGCGCAAAGTCTTTATGACGGCGGGCTGTCAGACTATTTCCCTGGGAACCGGCCGCAAGGAGTTCCATCCCAAAAAGCCCAGGCCGGGCCTCGAAGAATACATCCGGGAAGCGGGGCAGGGAGTTTTAAAACAAATCGGGGGCGGGCAGAACGTCGACGAAGGCGTAATCAGCAATTTCATGGCCGGGCGGTTCAACAAACAGGGCAATCTCGCGGCCCTGATTCCTTATGTCGATGAAAGCCTGCGTTGGAAGCCGTGCTGCCGTGTCGAAGGGGCGTGCGGTTCCGGGGGGCTGGGGCTCATGACCGGGATAAAATCCGTGCTTGCCGAAACGGCGGAGGTCGCACTCATTATCGGCGTCGAAGTTCAGAACACCGTCAAGGCGATTTACGGCGCGGACATCCTGGCCGGCGCCGGCTGGTTCCGGGGCGAACGGAAAGCGGGCCATGCCTATTTCTTCCCAGCGCTCTTCAGCGATCGGGCGGGCGCTTATTTCCAAAAATATGGCCGGGAAAAGACGCGGCGCGCGTTCGCCCGCTGGTATCGGAACGCTGTCGAAAACGCCCGCTTATGCGAAACCGCCCAGGAATTCCACAACACGGCGGAAGATCTCGAATCGCTGGCCCTGACCGAGCCAAATCCTCGGAGTTTCGTCGATCACCTAAACGTCTACGACTGCTCCAAGGTTTCCGATGCAGCGGCCGGCATCGCCGTCGTCTCCGAAAAAGGCCTGGATAGGATCGGGATTCCCAAATCCGACGCCGTCGAGGTCGTCGGATGGGGCCAAGTCGAAGCGGACTTGACGATCCCGCCCGAAGATTTGACGCGGCTCGAAACGACGGCCAGAGCCGTCAAAAAAGCCCTCGAGTCCGCGGGAATAACCCTCGGCGATCTGGGGACCGTGGAATGCCATGACTGTTTCACGATTTCCGGACTGCTGTCCGTGGAAGCGATCGGGCTGGCCCCTGCCGGTTCCGGCGCGGATTACATTCTGGACGGGAAGACATCCCGGCAGGGAGCCATCCCCTTCAACACCTCCGGCGGATTGATCGGATGGGGGCATCCCACGGGGGGGACGGGAGTAAGGCAGGCCGTCACCGTCTGGCAGCAGCTCACGGCAAAAGCGGGGAATTGGAAGGTTGCGATTTCCCGGGAGCGTCCTTATGCGCTATCGGTCAACATGGGCGGAAACGACAAAACGGTCGTGGCCATCGTCTATCGACGGCCGGAGTGATGGGAGTTTTGGACAGACATGGCGGATAAAAAAACCCAGGAACTTGAACGGTTGAGAAACCGGCTCGCCGAGCTTGAAAAGCAGGCGGAGCTTGGCGGCGGGCGGGAACGCATCGATAAACAGCATGCCGAAGGGAAAGCCACGGCCCGGGAACGCCTCGAACGGCTGCTGGATCCCGGGACGTTCATTGAGCTCGATAAGCTGAAGACCCACCGCTGTTCGGATTTCGGCATGGAATCCAAAAAAATCCTGAGCGACGGCGTCATCACCGGATATGGACGAATCGACGACCGGCAGGTTTTTGTCTTTGCCCAGGATTTCACCGTGTTCGGTGGTTCGTTGAGCGGAGCCCATTCCGAAAAAATCTGCAAAGTCATGGACCTGGCCATGGACAACGGGTCTCCAATTATCGGCCTGAACGACTCCGGGGGCGCCCGCATTCAGGAAGGCGTGATGAGCCTGGCGGGGTACGCCGACATTTTTCTCAGAAATACCCTGGCCTCGGGCGTCGTTCCCCAGATTTCAGTCATCATGGGGCCCTGCGCCGGGGGCGCCGTCTATTCCCCCGCGATCACGGATTTCATCCTGATGGTCCAGAAGAAATCCTATATGTTCATCACCGGCCCTGATGTCATTAAAGCCGTAACGCATGAGGAAGTGACCAAAGAGGAGCTGGGAGGAGCCATGACGCATGCCACCAAAAGCGGGGTGGCTCATCTCGTCGCCTCCGACGAGGATCATGTTCTTCTGATGGTCCGGGAATTGTTCGGCTTCATGCCGTCCAACAACATGGAAGATCCTCCCTTAAGGCTGACGTCCGATCCTCAGGACCGGAGGGAGGATGCGCTGAAGACGATCGTGCCCTTAAATCCCAACAAACCCTACGACATCAAGGAGATCATCCGACACGTGGTCGATGATGGATATTTTTTCGAGATCCACGAGCACTATGCCCCGAATATCGTCGTGGGATTCGCCCGGTTCGGAGGGCTAGCGGCGGGAATCGTCGCCAACCAGCCGGCCCATCTGGCCGGGTGTTTGGATACCCATTCGTCCAAAAAGGCCGCCCGGTTCATCCGCTTCTGCGATGCGTTTAACATTCCGTTAGTGACCTTCGTCGATGTGCCGGGATTCCTGCCGGGGACAGAGCAGGAATTCAGCGGCATCATCAAGGACGGGGCGAAGCTTCTCTTCGCTTACGCGGAATCGACGGTCCCGAAAGTCACGATCATCACCCGGAAGGCTTATGGCGGCGCGTATGACGTCATGGCCTCCAAGCATATCCGGGGAGACGTGAACCTTGCCTATCCCACGGCGGAAATCGCGGTCATGGGACCTGACGGCGCGGTCAACATCATTTTCCGCAATGAGCTTCTCCGGGCTTCGGACCCCGATCGGAAAAGAGAAGAACTCGTGGCCAATTACCGGAATACGTTCGCCAATCCGTATAAAGCTGCCGAGCTCGGGTATATCGATGCGGTGATTTATCCGGAAGACACCCGTCGTCACATCATTCAGTCTTTGAGAATGCTCCAAAATAAGCGCCAGAAAAATCCTCCCAAGAAACACGGGAACATTCCTCTCTGATGGATGCCGAAGGATGATGAAACGGCGGAAGATCAAAAAGATCCTGATCGCGAACCGAGGGGAAATCGCCGTCCGTGTTCAAAGAACATGCCGGGATCTCGGCATAGCATCCGTGGCCGTATTTTCCGATCCCGACCGTCATGCCCTGCACGTGAGACACGCAGACGAAGCCTATCCCTTGCCCGGATCTGCCCCCGGGGAAACGTATCTGAATCAGGAAAAGATATTCGATGTCGCCCGGCGCTCCGGAGCCAATGCCGTCCATCCCGGCTATGGATTCCTCAGCGAAAATCCCGGGTTCGCCAGAGCCTGTAATGAGCGCGGGCTGGTTTTCATCGGCCCGCCTCCGGAAGCCATTGAACTCATGGGAGAAAAAACCCGGGCGCGGGCCCGGATGAGTCAAGCCGGGGTTCTGGTCGTTCCGGGAACCCCGCCGCTCGCGACAGCGTCGGACGCCCGGGCCGAAGCCCGGAAAATAGGCTATCCCGTTTTGATCAAAGCCGCGGCCGGCGGCGGGGGAAAAGGGATGCGGCGCGTGGAACGTCCGGAGGAGCTCGGACCCGCCTTCGAAGCCTGCCGTCGCGAAGCCCTTTCCGCGTTCGGAGACGATCGCGTCTATCTCGAAAAGTACCTCCCCGAGCCTCATCATGTGGAGTTCCAGATCCTGGCCGATACGTATGGACGCACGCTCCATCTCTTCGAGCGGGACTGCTCCATTCAGCGACGGCATCAAAAGATCATCGAAGAGACGCCGTCTCCGTTGATGACCGAGGATCTCAGGGCCCGGATGGGCGAAGCGGCCGTCAGAGCGGCCAAGGCCTGCGGCTATACGAATGCCGGAACGATCGAATTTCTCGTGGACGCGGACCGCAACTTCTACTTTCTGGAGATGAACACGCGTCTCCAGGTCGAGCATCCGATCACCGAGATGGTCACGGGCGTGGATATCGTCGAGCGGCAAATCCGCATTGCCGAAGGAGCGCGTCTTGAGGACGACGTTCTTTCGATGCGGGGAACGGCCATGGAATGCCGGATATACGCCGAAGATCCATGGAATCACTTCCTTCCCTCTCCGGGAGACATCAAAAAGCTGTCTTCTCCTGGAGGCCCGGGCGTTCGGGATGATACGGGCGTTTATGCCGGATACGCTATTCCTGTGGAGTATGACCCCCTGATTTCCAAATTGATCGTCTGGGGCGAAACGCGGCGGCAGACCCTGGCAAGAATGAGCCGGGCTCTTGAAGAATATCAATTGATCGGGGTCCGGACGAACATCCCCTACTTGAGAAGAATCGTTCAGCATCCGGAATTTGCCAAAGGGGTTTATGACACGCATTTCATCGTGAAACACGAGGACGAGCTTTTGCGGGCCGATAAGAACCGCCCGGAAGTCGTCACTCTCGCGGCCGCCGCCATTTTGGCCTGGCTGGGCGATGAAAAGGGGATGACGATCCCCTTTTCGAAGAAAACGGAAATTTCGCCGTGGAAAATGTCGGGGCGGCCCGGAGCTTTCGACTCATGAAAAAATATACCGTCCTGATGGATGGGAACGAAAAATGTCTGGAAATTACGCCGCTCAATGAGCACCTATTCAGAATCGTCATCGACGGGGTTCCTTATGACGTCGATGTCCGGTTCTTCGGATCAGATTGCATGTCCCTGCTGATGGAGAACCGCTTATGCGATCTTTCTTACTTTTTTCACGGCGACGAACTGGAGCTTCATTTCAGGAATCAATACTTCCGCTCGGAAATCCTGAATGAGCGCAAGATGTGGATGCGCCGGGCCCGCTCGAATCTGGAACACTCCGGACCAGAGATCGTCAAAGCGTTTATGCCGGGGAAAGTCGTCGAGGTCAGCGTCAGCCCGGGAGATCATGTGATCCCCGGCACGGGCGTTCTGATCATCGAAGCCATGAAAATGGAAAATGAGATATTCTGCCAGAACGCCGGCATCATCCGGTCTGTGCATGTGAAGGCCGGACAAGCGGTCGAAAACGACCAGGTCCTCATTGAAATCGATCCCGAAATGCCGTGACTATTCCAGCGCTTTTGGGCGGTCCCCTTTTCCCCTAAGAATGTTTTCGGAGGAAATGACCGGCCCTATTTCCGTTTATGGTCGTCCCGGCCTTTTTCATAAATCTCTATGAGAACATGACCGGTGTCGCGGGGATCAAGGAAGGCGATCCGTGAGCCTCCGGCCCCCTTTCGGGGCTCGGGGTCGATGGCGCGGACTCCGTTTCGGACAAGCCCGGCGAGTATCTCCGCGGCGTCATCCACGCCCAAGGCGATATGATGCAATCCCTCTCCTCTCCGCTCGATAAACGTTGCAATGGCGGAATCCGGCGATAGGGACTGGATAAGCTCAAGACGGACGTCGTTGATGTTGAAGACCGCAATTCTGATTCCCCGGTCCGGCAAATCTTCATATCCCTCAAAGGAGAGTCCAAGAACCTCCCGGTAGAACTTCGTGTCCTTTTCCAGGTCCTTGACGGCAATTCCAATATGATCGATTTTTTGGATCATGAAATTTATTATTCTCCGATGAGCTCCCGGGCGATCACCAGACGCTGGATTTCACTCGTGCCTTCGCCGATCGTACACAGTTTGGCGTCGCGCCAGAACTTTTCCACGGGATAGTCCTTGCAGTAGCCATAGCCGCCGTGGATCTGGATCGCCTCCTCCGCCACCTTGACAGCGACTTCGGCGGCATAAAGCTTGGCCTGGGACGAAATGAGCGTCGTTTTCCGTCCCGCGTCCTTCTCGTCGGCCGCGTGTTCGGTGAGCAGGCGGGCGGCTTGGACCTGGGTCGCCATGTCGGCCAGCTTGAAGCGGATCGCCTGAAAGGCGGCGATCACCCGGCCGAATTGCCGGCGCTGCTTGGCGTAGGCCACGGCCGCGTCGAGGGCTCCCCGGGCGATCCCCACGGAGAGCGCGGCGATAGAAATGCGGCCTCCTTCGAGGATCTCCATGGCCTGGATGAAGCCGTCGCCCTCGCGGCCGAGGAGGGCGTCCTCGCCGACCCGGCAGTCTTCGAAAACAAGAGAGGCCGTATCTGAAATCCGCATGCCGACCTTGTCCTCATGTTTTCCGACGGTCACGCCGGGGGCATCGAGCGGGACCAGGAACGCGGAGATCCCGCGGGGGTCGGTGCCGGGGCGCGTCCGGGCGATGATGACGGCGACGCCGCCCACGCCCGCGTGAGTGATGAAGTTCTTGGTCCCGTTCAGAACCCAGCCTTTCCCGTCGTGCGCGGCCGTGGTTTTAGTCGCGCCGGCGTCCGACCCGGCTTCAGGCTCTGTGAGGCCCCACGCTCCGATAATTTTCCCGCTGGCGAGGCGGGGCACCCAGGCGCGGCGGACATCCTCACTCCCGAACATATAAATATGATTCGTGCAGAGGGAATTGTGGGCCGCGACAGTGAGGGCGAGCCCGCCTTCCACTGCGCCGAGCTCTTCCAAGATCGCGACATAATGGCGATAGCTCATTCCCGCCCCGCCGAATTCAGCGGGAATGATGATTCCCATCAACCCCATCTCACCCAGCCGGCGGACAACATCGCCTGGAAAATAGGCCTTTTCATCCCATTCCCGGACATGGGGCGCAATCTCGGCCAGGGCGAAGTCCCGGACCATCTCCCGGCATTCTTTGATTTCGTCTGTCATCGTCCCGCCTTCCTTTTAAGATAACCGGGCTAAAATCCGGCCCGCTCTTTTATTTTTCGAGCTCGAGCTCGATCAAAAGCTTTTCCGCATCGACGAGCTCACCGGTCGATGTATGGATCTTCTTCACGACCGCTTCGCAGGAAGCCTTGATTTCGTTCTCCATTTTCATCGCTTCGACGATTGCCAGGGTCTGGTTCTTGCGGACCTTTTCGCCCTCGGCGACGTTGATCTTGATCACCCTGCCCGGCATCGGCGCCGTGATCCGAAGCTGCCCCTCCCGGGTTCTTTCTTCGCCCCCATGGAAAGCCTTAGCTCCTTCGCCGGGCTTCTCGACGATAGTGGACCGGCCGTTGAGGAAAACGATTTTTTTATCCTTATCCCGGACGATGGTCGCCGAATAAGACCGCCCCTCGATAATGATCGAAAGGACGTTTTCTGAGATCGGCCGGATATCGGCCTCAAAGGATGCTCCGGCTTCTTTAAACAGAAGCGCGGTCCCTGTCTTGTCGACTGAAACTTTGTGAAAGATATGATCGATCAGAAATTCGAATTCCACCGCTCTAGATCCCTCCGATCCGCCATTTGCCGAGAGACTGCCAGGGCGAAAACCTTTCCTTCCGGGATGGGCGAGACTCCGCCCCTTGGACGTGAGCCGCCGGATTAAGCTCGTCAAAAGCAGCCGCGGCCAGGACAGGCCTCAGCATGCCCGGGTCCTTCCCTTTCTCTCCCCAGCTCTCAAAATATCTCTTGATAAATCCTGTATTCGTCCGGCCCGCCCTGAACTCGGGATGATTGATGATGTCCTTGAGGAATCCGATGGTCGTGTGGATTCCGATGATGGCATAGTCATCCAGGGCGCTCGTCATCCTCCGGCAGGCCAGGTCGCGATTCTCCGCCCAGACGATGAGCTTGGCTAGGATCGGGTCGTAATAGATCGGCACGTCCCAGCCGCTGTAGATACCGCCGTCGTGCCGCACTCCCGGGCCTTTCGGCTCTTTGAAGAAAAGGATCTTGCCGGCCGAAGGGAGGAAATTATTGGCCGGGTCTTCGGCATAGATCCGGCATTCGATGGCATGGCCTCGCTGTCGCAAATCATTCTGAGCCATGGACAGTTTCTCGCCGGATGCGATCCGGATCTGCTGGCGGACCAGATCCACGCCGGTCACAAGCTCGGTCACCGGATGTTCGACCTGGAGACGGGCATTGACTTCGAGAAAATAAAAGTTGCTGTTTCGATCCAGAAGAAACTCCACCGTCCCGGCGTTGTTGTAGCCCGCGGCCTGCATCGCCTTTTTGGCCGCCTCTCCCATCTTCGCCCGCAGCGCATCGTCCAGGGCCGGCGAAGGCGTTTCTTCGACGATTTTCTGGTGGCGCCTCTGGATCGAACACTCGCGCTCAAAAAGATGGACCATATGGCCGAAATTGTCGGCCAGGACTTGAAATTCAACGTGGCGGGGCTCCTCAAGATATTTTTCCAGATACACCGATTCATCGCCAAAGGCGGACTTGGCTTCGCGCATCCCGGCTTCGACCGCCGGCTTTAGGTCGTTTTCCTCGCCAACGATGCGCATCCCTTTGCCGCCGCCGCCGGCCGAGGCTTTGACGATCACCGGATAGCCGATCGTCCGTGCCGCCGCCTCGCATTCGGCGACGCTCTTGGGAATGGATTTCATCCCCGGGATGATCGAAATGCCGGCCTTCTCCATTGTCTGCCGGGCACGGACCTTATCGCCGACAAGCTCAAGTGCGTTCGAATTCGGGCCGATGAAGATGATTTCTTCCTTTTCGCAAAGGCGGGCGAAATCCGCATTCTCGGCCAGAAAGCCGTAGCCGGGATGGATGGCTTGAGAATGAGCCGCCCGAGCGGCCTGGACGATCCGGCCCATGTTGAGGTAGCTGTCTGTGGCGGGTGGCGGACCGATCAAAACAGCTTCATCGGCCAGCTGGACATGGAGGCTGTCCCGGTCAGCTTCAGAATAGACGGCCACCGTGGCGATCCCCATTTCGCGGCAGGCCTTGATGATCCGGACGGCGATCTCGCCGCGGTTGGCGATCAATATCTTGTTAATCATAGCCTTTCCATAAGATCAATATAACTTCACAGGGCAATCAAATCCCCCAAACTCCCTTTGCTAAAGAGGGAGAGGGGAAAGATCCCTCTTTTTTACCAGCTTTTCTAATGTCATGGGCGAATTCTTCAATCAGTCCAGTTCGGCTTCCTTTTCTCTAAAAACGCAGCCATGCCTTCCTGGCCTTCCCGGCTGACTCTGAGCTCGGCGATCATCCGGGCTGTATATTCCTTTGCTTCTTCAAAGCTCATGCCTGGAATCCTTCGGAGCAGCTCCTTGCAACTGGCCAAGGCTTCAGGGCCCGATGAGAGGAGCGAATGGATGAGCACGTCGATCTTTTCGTCGAGCTTTTCCGGAGGCGCGACGACATTGACGAGGCCGATGTCCAGGGCCCGCCGGGCGTCGAATCTCTCGCCCGTCAGAAAGTATGGCCGGGCTTGGTTCTCCCCGATCCGGCGCAGGACATAAGGCGAGATCGCGGCCGGGACCAGGCCCATTTTGACTTCGCTCAAGCCGAACTTTGCATCCTCCGCCGCTACCACGATGTCGCAGGCTGAGAGGAACCCGGTGCCGCCGCCGATGGCCGTGCCGTTGACCCGGGCGATGGTCGGTTTGGGCAAAGAATAAATCTGGTAATGAAGCTCGGCGATTTGAAGCGATTCCGCAAGGTTCTGCTCAAAAGAATAATGGATGACTTCTCGCATCCAGTTGAGGTCCGCTCCGGCGCAAAACGATTTTCCTTTGCCGGAGAAGACGGCAACGCGGACCGATTCGTCTTCGGCGATCTTCCGAAACGCGTCGCTGAGCTCCCGGATCATGGCGGCGTTGAAGGCATTATGGATCTCGGGCCGGTTGAGCCAGACGCGCGCGATCTTTCCTTCATGTGAGACGAGGATCGTTTCGTATTTTTTCTCGCTCATCGCTCTTTAGCTTTTACATCCTGAAGATCCCGACTTTGTAATCCGGGATCAGCGCATTCAAAGACACGGCGATTCCAAGCGCCAGCGCCTGCCGCGTCTCCAACGGGTCGAGGATGCCGTCGTCCCAAAGCCGGGCCGTGCTGAAATAGGGGCTGGCCTCCTCATCGTATTTTTCGAGGATCGGCTTCATCATCTTGTCCTTCTCTTCTTCCGTCATCTGAGCGCCCTGTTCCTGGAGCCTCTTGACCTTGACCGTAACCAGGACATTGGCCGCCTGTTCGCCGCCCATGACGCCGATCCGGGCATTCGGCCACATCCAGAGCAGCCGCGGGGCGTAGGCCCGGCCGCACATGGCGTAATTGCCCGCGCCGTAGGAGCCGCCGACGATCACCGTGAACTTAGGGACGTCGGCGTTGGCCACGGCATGGACGAGCTTGGCCCCGTCCCGGGCGATCCCGCGGTGCTCGTACTGCTTGCCGACGATGAAACCGGTGATATTCTGAAGGAAGATGAGCGGGATCTTGCGCATGGCGCAGAGGGTCACGAAGTGCGCCCCTTTGAGAGAGCTTTCGGAGAAGAGGACGCCGTTATTAGCCAGGATTCCCACGGGATAGCCCATGATCCGGGCGAACCCGCAGACGAGCGTCTGGGCATAGAGCTCTTTAAATTCCTGGAAGCGGCTGCCGTCCACGATCCTAGCGATGAGCTCTCTGATGTCGAACGCCTTGTGCAGATCCCTGGGCACGATGCCGTACATCTCTGAGGGATCATAAAACGGCTCTTCGGGCTCGGCCATGTCGAGCTCGAACTTGCGGGGCGGGTCGAGCGTCTCGACGATGTTGCGGGCGATCTCGAGAGCGTGCCCGTCGTTCAAAGCGTAGTAATCCGAAACGCCCGAGATGCGGCAGTGGACGTCGGCGCCCCCCAGGTCTTCGTCCGATACTTCCTCGCCCGTGGCTGCTTTGACCAGGGGAGGGCCTCCGATGAAGATCGTGCCCTGGCGGCGGACGATGACCGTCTCATCGCTCATCGCCGGAACATAAGCGCCTCCGGCCGTGCATGATCCCATGACGATAGAGATCTGGGGAATGCCGAGGGCGGAGAGGCGGGCTTGGTTGTAGAAAATCCGGCCGAAGTGCTCTTTGTCAGGGAACGTCCCTGACTGATGGGGGAGAAAGATCCCGCCGGAATCGACAAGATAAATGCAGGGCAGCCGGTTTTCGAGGGCTACTTCCTGGGCCCGGATATGCTTTTTGATGGTCATGGGGAAATACGTTCCGCCTTTGACCGTGGCGTCGTTGGCGACGACGAGCACCTCGCGGCCGTGGACGAGGCCAATCCCCGTGACCATGCTGGCGCCGGGCGCCTCGTCGTCGTAAATGCCGTACGCGGCCAGGGAGCTGAGCTCCAGGAACGGCGTGTTGCGGTCGAAAAGCTTCTCCAGGCGCTCGCGGACGAGCAATTTTCCACGGGACTTGTGGAGGTCCCGATATTTGGGCGGGCCTCCCTCCTGAACCTTGGCCAGCCGCTCCTTGTATTCGGCGACGACCCGATTCATGTGATCGAAATTCTGTTGATAATCAGGACTCTGAGTGTCGATTTTGGATTCTATTCTAAACATGAATACGCCTCACCGGACCCTTGCCTCCCTTCAGGAGGGATATCCTGCCGGGAATCCGCTCGCCGGCAGCTTAAGTTCATGCCGGCACAAACTTATAGCCGTAATAGATGACGCCGGCAGCGCCCTCCTCATAGATCTTTCGGAACTCGATCCGGACCCTCATCCCAATCTTCAGAATTCCAGAATCGCAATCGACGATCTGGGCCGTAAGCCGGACGCCGTCGTCGAGCTCCGCGATGCCGACGGCGTAGGGGGCCTGGTCCTCGAACTGGTGGGGCGGGACGCGGATGATCGTGAAGGTGAGTATCGTGCCGGAGTCGGCGAGCTTTGTTTTTTCGAATTTGCGGTTTCCGCACTGCGGACAGACAAGGCGGGGCGGGAAGGCGACAAATCCGCATTTCGTGCATTTCCCGGCCTCAAGCCTGTACCTTTGAGGAATTTCGCGCCAATATTTCGATGGATTTGGCATCATGTCCTCCGTTTAATCCGCCTCGAAGACATGGACCAGGGAACTTCCGCCCGTGCCGCCCATGTTCTGGGTGAGGCCGCGCTTTGCCCCCTTGACCTGCCGCTCGCCCGCCTCACCGCGGAGTTGCTTGACGACTTCTACGGCCTGGGCGACTCCGGTGGCGCCCACCGGGTGGCCCTTGGCCTTCAGGCCGCCGCTCGGATTGACCGGAAATTTGCCTTTGTGCGCGGTCAGCCCTTCCTCCACGGCTTTGCCGCCTCGTCCTCGCTCGACGAGACCGAGGGCCTCGGTGATCATGATCTCGGCGATGGTGAAGCAGTCATGGACTTCGAAAAGATCGATGTCCCCGATCTTTTGGCCGGCCATCGCCAGCGCTTTCTGCCCGGCCAGATGCGTGGACTCAAGCCAGGCCATGTCCTTCCGCGAGCTCAGGGCGATCGTGTCCGTGGCCTGTCCGCTACCGGTGATCCGGACAACGGGCTTTTTCATTTTTTTGGCCATGTCGGCGGGACAGAGGATGACGGCCGCTGCGCCGTCCGTAATGGGCGAGCAGTCGAGAATGTGGAGCGGATCTGCGACGAGGACCGACTGGAGAACCGCCTCGACCGAGATCTTAAAAGGAAATTGGGCCAGGGGGTTCTTCGAGCCGTTCTCGTGGTTTTTTACGGCGACCATGGCCAGTTGTTCGCGTGTCGTCCCGTATTTATGCATATGGGCAACAGCCATCATCGCGTAGAGCCCCGGGAAGGTGAGCCCATGGTAGCCCTCATACTCCTGGTCGGCGGCCGTGCCCAGGGCATAGGTCGCCTCGCAGCCGGTGACGTCAGTCATCTTCTCCACGCCGCCGACGAGGACGATGTCGCTCATTCCCGAGGCGACTTCGATGAATCCCTGCCGGAGGGCCAGACCGCCCGACGAGCAGGCGGACTCGACCCGCGCCGCAGGAACGGGATTTTTTCCCAGATAATCGGAGAGCAGCGACGTCAAATGCTCCTGGCCGATGAACAGGCCCGAGGACATGCAGCCGACGACCATGGAGTCGAGGCGATCCACGCCCGCGTCATCGATGGCCAGAAGGGCCGTTTCGACAAAAATTGTCCGCAGCGATTTCTCCCAGAGCTCGCCCCACTTGGTCATTCCGATCCCGATCACAGCAACGTCTCTCATCGCTGCCTCCTATTCCGCTTTCCGGATCTTCCGACGGTACTTGGCATACACGCCGTAATCGATATAGACTTTATTCTTGTCCAGAAGGTCCCGGGTCATGGGGGCGAGAGCCTTGACCTCGTCAATACGCTCCGTGACACGGAAGATGAACGCATCGCTTCCGGCGCCCGAACCGTAGGAGACGATCAGGATCATGTCCCCGGGCTTGGAAATGTCGAGCGTCGCCGTCAGGCCTAAAGGCGAGGAAGCCGAATACGTGTTTCCCAGCTTGGACACCAGCCAGCCCGGCTCGATCTGTTTTTTGGTGAATCCCAGCATTTCACCTACACGGAAAGGAAATTTGCCGTTGGGCTGGTGGAAGATGACGTAGTTGAAATCGGCGGGCTTCATCCCCGCCTTGGCCAGGATGCCCTCGGCAGCGCCCGTGATGTGCTTGAAATAGGCGGGGTCGCCCGTGAACCGGCCGCCGTGCTGGGGATAATACTGATATTCCCGGCGCCAAAAATCCGGCGTGTCGGTCGTGAAAGAATACGTCTGGAGAGCTTCGGCGACGACCTTGTCCTTCCCGAAGATGAACGCGGCAGCCCCGGCCGCGGCGGAGTATTCGAGCGCATCGCCGGGGGCTCCCTGGGACGTGTCCGCGCCTACGGCCAGGCCGTATTCGATGGCGCCCACTTGGACCAGGCTAAGGGCGATAAACATCCCCTCGGTCCCTGCCTTGCAGGCGAACTCTAAATCCGCCGAGTGGACTTCCGGGGTGGCGTTAATCGCCTCGGCCAGGACCGTGCCGCTCGGCTTCACGGCATAGGGATGGGATTCCGAGCCGACATAGACGGCGCCGATAGCCTTGGGATCGATGCCCGCCCGTTTCAAGGCGTTCTTTGAAGCCTCGACGGCCATGGTGATCGTGTCCTGGTCGGGGGACGGCACGGATTTCTCTTCGAGCATCAGGCCCTTTTTATAGCCTGGGGCGTCCGCTCCCCAGACCTTGGCGATCTCCTCGACCTTAATTCTGTTCCTCGGGATGTAGGCCCCGTAGCCGACGATTCCAGCCATGGATTCGATCTCCTTTCGATGCAGACTAAGGCTTTTGCTTGGATAAAAAATGAATGCGGTGAACGCGCATAAATTAAGCCTGCCGTTAAATTTATTAAAAAGATATCCTTCCATAACTGGGCATCGAAGTCAAGGCGATCGGCCGCTGAGTAAGCAATTCTATTTCCAGTGTCAGGCCAATTTTGGGCGGGGTCCTGTCGCGGCTCTTCCCCGGCCGTGCTCGCGGCCAGGCCGCTCCGCGCGGGCGGGGAGCCCCTTCGCCGCGCCACCCCTGCGCGACTTTCCGGCGCCCCGGAAAAAGAATTGCTTACGTCCCTGACCGTATATCACTTTCAAACGCAAGGGAGATCCCCTGTCCCTGTCTGGTCGGTGGCTCCCCAAAGGACGATACCGTTCGAAACCGCCAGGGACAGGGAATCATGTCCCCAAAAGTGATATATGGTCAGGACCGCTCCTTTTTCTAAAGGCACAAAGGAGGATGATATTGGGCTCGATTTATATCCCAGCGATATTGCATAGTCAAACGGCAATGGTGATATAATACGCCCAATCCATCGAGAAAGGAGAAGAGGGATGGCCGATTCTTTGACGGTTGACGGCGGTTTTGGTCGCCGGCTGTTGAGCTTCATCGCCGGCGCGGGGATGATAGCCGCTTCGGGCCTTACGATCCAGCATTTCTTCAACGCGAATTTCCCCGAATCGATCTTCAAGGGATCGTTCTGCGACATCAACGCCTTTTTCAACTGCAACAGCTCGGCGTATTCCAAGATCGCTCATTTCCAGGGCGTCCCGATGGGCTATTGGGGCCTCGTCCTCGGCGCTTTGGTCTGCCTCGGAACGCTCTTTCCGTCGCGGGCCTTCGAGAGGACCATGAAAGCGCTCTCGCTCCTCAACGCCCTCGGCGTCGTCGCCCTTTTCTGTTATTCCGTGTTCTTTTTGAAGAGCCTCTGCCTGCTCTGCTCCGGCTACTATGTGTTCTCGCTGTTCAGCTTCTTTCTCTATTGGAAATACGGCCTCAAAGGGATCCCGGTCCCATCCCTCAAACAGCTGATCGCCTTCGCCCTAATCGCCGCCGCCGGCGCTTACGGCTTCCATCTCTTTTATAAGGCCAAACAGGACGCCCAGATCGGCAGCATCACGGCGCGCGCAGTCAAGGAATATTACAGCCTGGAGAAAGTGCCTGACCCGAGCTTCATCTCGCCCTTCTGGACCGCCCAGGCCACGGAGCGCTTCGAGGACGCGCCCATCCGAGTGATCGAGTACGCGGATTTCCTCTGCCCCGACTGCCTTTTCATGTCTGAGCAGCTCAACCGGCTGAGGGCGGAGTTCGCGGGCAAGATCAACATCGCCTTCCAGTTCTTTCCCCTCGACAAATGCAACACGGTCGTCGTCGAAAAGGAAGGCAAGCATCCGGGCGGCTGCGATCTCTCGTATATCGCGGCCTACGACCCGGCGAAGTTCGCCGCGATCCACGACGAGATCTTCACTCATTTCCAGGAAGCCCGGGATCCCCAATGGCGGGCCGACCTTGCGAAAAAGCACGGCCTGGAGGCCGCGCTCAGCGACAAGAACACGATCGACCTGGTCCAGAGGATTATCGATACCGGGGCCGAGTATGAAAAGACCTCGGACAAATTCGCCCACGGCATCCGCTCCACGCCGACCCTCATCGTCAACAACAGGATGATCATCGGCACGCTGCCATACGGCCAGCTCAGGGCCATCTTCGAATCGCTCATTGCCGAGGGGGAGAAGACCGGCGACAGGCGGTTCCTGGAGAACTGGGTCGAATTTCAGCCGAAAAAGAAGAAATAAGGGGACGGCGGCGATTATGGCCTCGGCCATGATTTCGTCTCACAAGGGCTGTCGATCCGAAGAATCCAGCCCGGGTGTTATCATCCTGAAGACTCATGAACTTGCCCCACAAGGAGGAATGACATGAAGAGATCCGCTCTCGTTTCGGTCCTGGCCCTGATTCTGACCGCTTCGTTGGGTCTGGTCGATGCTTATGCCCAGGAACAACCATCCAACCTCGCCGAAATTAAAAAATTGGCGCCCAAGGTTTATATCGACTGCGAAGATTGCGATCAGGATTACATCCGGACCGAGATCCTCTTCGTCAATTATGTCCGGGACAGGAAAGAGGCGGATGTCCATGTCCTGATCACGACCCAGGACACGGGCAGCGGCGGCACGGAATACACGATCGCTTTCATCGGACAGGGAAGCTATGCGAACATCAACAGCACCTTGATTTATGCCTCCGGCAAGACCGATACGGAGGAAGAGATCCGGCGGGGATATGTCTCGGTCCTGAAGATGGGGCTCGTTCCCTATACGGCGAAAACGCCCATCCGCGACCTCATCTCCGTCTCCTTCAAAGAAAAAGTCAAGCCGACCGACGTCGTGGACCGATGGAAGTTCTGGGTCTTCAGCCTGAGCGTCGGCGGCGAGTTCGATAGGGAATCCCAGACAAAATCCGACTCGATCAACTTCAGTTTTTCGGCCAACAAAGTGACGCCCGACATCAAACTCCGGGCGGGGTTTTCAACGGGTTACGAAAAAGATGAGTTCAATTACGAAGACGAAACGATCACCAGCGACTCGGACAGCGTGAACTTCAGCGGTGTGTTCGTCAAAAGCTTCGGCGAGCACTGGTCGGCGGGGATTGCCCTGACCATGAGTTCTTCCGCCTACAGCAACCTTCGTTTCAAGATCACGCCGGCCCCGGCCATTGAATACGACCTTTTCCCGTATTCGGAGTCGACCCGGCGGCAGCTGCGGTTTCTTTATAAAATCGGGTATGAATTCGTCAAGTACAGAGAATTGACGATTTACGACAGAACCAAAGAAAGTCTCCTCGGCCAATCCCTGTCGGCTACCCTGGAGATCAAGGAGCCTTGGGGGACGTTGTCTTCAAGCCTCGAGGGATCTCATTATTTTCACGATTTCAATTTTAACAGGCTGGCGTTTTTCACCGAGCTCTCCTTCCGGATCTTCAAGGGCCTCGATTTAAATATCGACGGGATGTATGAGCGTATCCGGGATCAATTGTCCCTGCCGGCCCGCGGCGCCAGCCGCGAAGAGATCCTTTTGCGCCGGAAAGAGCTGCGCACGGACTATAACTTGTTTCTCGAGGTCAGCCTGAGCTATACCTTCGGCTCGATCTTCAGCAATGTCGTCAACCCACGGTTCGGAGATTTGGGTGTCCTGCACAACGGGGGGGGAGGATGGGATTGATGCGAACCGTAGGCCCGGAGGGCCTTTTTGAGAGAGACCGCGGGACGGCGGGCGCTTTTTCTTCGGGACGCGGATTCTCCTCCGCCAGAAACAGGAGCGGAAGCACCTCTCGCAAGAAATTCTTTTTCCGGGCCGCCGGAGAGTCGAACCTGGGTGGCGCGGCGAAGGGGCTCCCCGCCCGCGCCGAGCGGCCTGGCCGCGAGCAAGGCCGGGGAAGAGCCGCGACAGGACCCTGCCCCAAACTGGCCTGACACCGGAAAAAGAATCTCTTACATACTCCTCCCGGTTATAGACAAACCTCCAAAAACTCAATTTTTCCCTTTATTCGGCGACTAAACAAATGGAAGCAGGGCCCCCCTCGGGCAAAGATACGGCCACTCTTTGAGATGAGATGCCGGAATGTCTTTTTGACTAACGCCGCAGCCCTCCGCGGGCCTCACAAGAGTCGCCGGAAGGAAAATGAGGATGAAAAGACTCATTGTCATAGTGATCATCACGGTGGGACTGATGTCTCTGGACATGTCCAACCCCCGTTCCGAGGATTTTATAAGCTACGTCGAGAAACAAATCGAGAGAGCCAAGAATACGAGGAACGATTCATTCTATGAACTTTTCGCCGGGCTCTCGGATGAGGCTAAGACAACGATCATGGAGCAGGGAGTAGAGCGGAGGGACTATCTTTTCTTCAGCATTTTCGAAGTCTTAGACCCGGAGCGTAAGTCCGCCCATAGAGTCCTCGGCATTGCGAAAAAGATTTTCATCCCCCTGAACGAACACCAAAAGCGGAGAACGTTTTCTATTTATTGAACTTCCTCCTAACTTTTTATCTTCTCGAGCTTCTCCAGATTGATCTTCGCCGCTTCCAAGTTTGGGTCGATCGCCAGGGCATTTTTATAATATTCAATCGCTTTTTCCCGTTGCCCCGTCAGGGCGAACATGTTCCCTGTCTCCAAATGCAGCCTTGCGCTCTTCGGATGGAATTCCAGGGCGATGAGGCCAAGCTCCAGCGCTTCTTTTAATTTATTCACCCTTCTCAACTGTCCCAGGGAGGCCGCGAACTGGTCCGAGCTTAGCGCCGAGGATGTGGAATCCAGAGAAATGGCCTTCATATAATGCGCTCGGGCTTCCTCAGATTTTCCGGTCCAGATGGAGGCCGCTGCAAGTGAGATGTAAGGAGCGGGGGAATTGGGATAAAGATCCCGGCAATGGCGGAGGATGCGGAAGGCTTTGTCGGGGCTATTTTTGTCGAGAAAGAATTGCGCCGCAGAAGCGAAATCTTCGCTGAAGTCGGGATAAAAAGAAGCGCCGGAAAACGTGTTTTTGAGCGTGTCAGCGAGTTCGTCGAAGTCGGTTCCCGGGGTGATATTCAATCGGCGGACAGAATTCGCATATGTCTTTTGCCAGTCTTTTTCCCAGCCGGCCAGCAATTTGGTGAAGTCGGATTTGAAGGCAAAGGCCTTATTATGTCCTGAGCGTGTTCTGCACAGCCTGATGTAATCGTTGAAGAACGCAACAGGGCCGCTTTTGGCGTAAGCCTGAAGTCTGCCCTCACCAAAAGCCTCTTTCAACACAGAGGCTATATAAAATCCGACGTTGGTGAAAGCTTGATTCGAGGTCAAGTGGATGCCCGCCAGTATTTTTTTCTTGGTTTCGCCAAAATCCTTCCGCAGGGCTTGTTCATTCACGTTGGCGTTGAAATAAGCGAATGCGTCCGCGAGGGCCTTGTTGTCTTTGGCCGAACCTTTCCCGTTCCATACGAACTGGCTCAAACCGTTTGAAAACGTCCAGTCGCAGGCGTTGTAGATTAATTGCTTTCCCCGGTCCGGCGCATAGGACGCACTGTCCAGGTCCTCATCGAGGACGAGCTCGGCCAGCCTTTTGACGTAGGGCATGAGGGCGGCCTCCTCGAAGTTTACAGCGGCGGCGACGGCAAAATGATCCTCCGGAAAGATCAGAAGATACGTTTTCGTCTCAGGCTGAGATCCGCTGTGACTCGCCTGGAAATGTCCTTTCAAGGGCCACAGGTGCCAACCCATGCCGTATCCGGTGAGTTGTCCATTGCGCTGGGCCATGGAGGTGAACATTTCCCGCAGCGTTTCGCTTTTGACCAGTTTCCCGGCGATGATGCCCTGGGCGTATTTGATCAGGTCTATGACCGTTGAGCGCGTCCCGCCTCCGGCGAACCGGCTTGAGACATCGACGTACTCGGAATTCTTGAGGAGACCGTCGACGATCTGATAGCCGCGGGCCCGGTTCGGGATGATGTCCAGCGGGTTGTCCATCCGGGAATTTTCCATGCCGAGCGGCGCGAAGATGTGTTTTTGAATGTATTCGCCGTAGGATTCTCCAGAGGCGGCTTCGATCACGGCGCCTAAAAGGTTATATCCGTAAGTCGAGTAGTTGTAACGCCTGCCCGGCTCGGCGACAAGGTCGAAATCCTGAAAAACGGCGATGGCCTGACGCGTATTCTTGGGCTCTTTGATGTGGCTCTCGGCGGCCTCGTTCCGGTAATGGCTGATCCCGCCTAAGTGGCCGAGAAGTTGGCGGATGGTAACGGGCCATTTCTTTTTCGGGAAATAAGGGACACAGGTCTGAACTTCGGCATCCAGGTTGATTTTGCCCGCCTCGACGAGCTGGAGGACGGCGAAGGCGGTGATGGTCTTAGTCACAGAGGCTAGGCGGTAGGAGCTTTCGGGCTTGGCCGGGACCGTGTTTTCGAGGTCGGCGAAGCCGTACCCTTGGGCCCAAACGAAATCATCCTTCATGAAGGCGATGGACAGGCCGGGCGTTCGGTCGAGGTCCATCTGGTGGCGGACGAACTTCTCGAATAGTTGAAGGGCGCCGGAATAGGGAGACGAGTCTTGCCCGAAGGCGCGGAAGGCCGAGGCCAGAAGAATTATGAATGCGACGAGACCGAGAAAGAATCGCGACGCTCTATAAGGCCGCTTCATGATTTCCTCCCGAGGAGTCGTTCGCTGATGAACCCGAGATCAAACTGAATAGGCTTGGCGATCTTCATGCGGAATGCTCGTCCTTTTATCGATGGCGGCCGCCATGTCCGCGTGTCCGGTAGCTTATACCAGGAAAAAGCGCGAAGTCAAACCGCAAACAAACCGCGAAAAATCAATTGACATTTTTGCGCCGGGACAAGCCTGCAAACACTTAAAAAACTCCATGAAAGATTCTTGCTTTTGGATAGCGTATTTTTTTATACTGAAATCAGTAGAAAGAGGCATATCCTGAAGCCATATGGTATTATATAATTCAGACTCGGAAGCGGGTCGTTGTTCCCTTTCATTAGCGTGGTATTTCTAAAGGAACGCTGCAGGCTATTCTAAAGCAGGCCGGGATCGACATTCATTAAATGGAATATTATTTACGCTCTGAAAAGGAAAGCGATTATCCGGGCATCGATGAGGTCAATGAGCGGGCGTTCGGGCAGACGAACGAAGGCGCTCTCATCCGGAAGCTGCGAGCGACTCCAAAATTTATCCCCGAATTATCTCTTATCGCCGCGGCGCAAGGCCAAATCATCGGGCATATTTTGTTCTTTCCCATTGAGATCCGGGGTGATTCCGGGATTTTTCCATCTCTGGCCCTGGCGCCGATGTCCGTTCTTCCCGAATTTCAAAAACAAGGGATCGGAAGCCGGCTCGTCCAGGAAGGATTAAAAAGAGCGGCGCGGCTGGGTTTCATATCGGTCATTGTCCTCGGGCATGCTGAGTATTATCCCCGCTTTGGCTTTTTGAAGGCCAGCCGATGGGGTATTCAAGCTCCGTTTAAAGTTCCCGATGAGGTCTTCATGGCCCTTGAACTTGTCCAGGACGGATTAAGAGACGTTCGCGGAACTGTTGTGTATCCTGCTGAACTTAATGATGTTTAGAAGGATTTAGAGGCGCTTTTTCAAATACTTCGCCGTGATCGAGGCCCGTGACTTGGCGACCTCTTCCGGTTTGCCCTGGGCGACGATGCCACCACCCCTCTCGCCTCCCTCCGGCCCCAGGTCGATAATATAATCCGCGCACTTGATGACGTCCAGGTTGTGCTCGATGACGATGACGGAGTGTCCGGCGTCCACCAGCCGCTGGAAACAACGAAGAAGAGTCGAGACGTCGTCCATGTGGAGCCCGATCGTTGGCTCATCAAACAAATAAAGGATATGCTTGTCCCGCTCGTTGACCAG
>Ga0256868_10000148_pt1 | contig 41168 bp, 39 predicted proteins | sample RVTome_13_FD_187341 | JGI IMG/M metagenome (GOLD analysis project Ga0256868, IMG submission 187341) | Soil microbial communities from uranium-contaminated site in the Upper Colorado River Basin, Wyoming, United States - RVT92D227 HiSeq ...
GTAACCAGCCACAGCGGCAGCGCCGACGTGCTGGAGAAACTCGGCTTCAACCTTAGCATGCCCGCTGATGCTGTTCAGAGCAGCATTGAGCAAGTAGGCATAGGTTTCATGTTTGCGCCCGCCTTTCACCCAGCCATGAAATACGCCATTGGCCCGCGGAGAGAAATAGGCATACGAACGATATTCAACGTTCTCGGTCCATTGACTAACCCAGCGTGCGCCAATGCCCAGGTGGTCGGCGTTTACGACCGCAAACTAACAGTGCCCCTAGCTCACGCGCTGAAAAGCCTTGGGTGCGAGGAAGCAATGGTTGTCCACGGCTTGGACGGGTTGGACGAAATATCTACTGTAGGCAAAACAGCCATCGCATGGCTAAGACAAGGCGAAGTTAAAACCATAGAAACCGCCCCAAGGGACTTCGGTGTCAAACACGCCACAATAACCGCGATAAAGGGAACGACGCCTGAAGAAAGCGCCGAAATTCTCTTCAAAACATTGAACGGACACTGCGCAACGGACGACGCAAAACGCAACATGGTGCTTGTTAACGCTGCCGCAGGCATTGTCGTGGACGGAAAAGCAGAAAACTTCAAGCATGGAATGGATTTAAGCCGTGAGTCAATTGACAGCGGAGCCGCCTACACGAAACTCAAAGCACTAATCAAAGCGTCCGGTGGAGACCTATCAAAGCTTGAGGAGTTGGAGTCAAAGTATGCCTGACTTTCTTGATGTGCTTGCACGGGACGCAAAAGAAACAATACGCAGTGGCTACTACCAGGTTCCAACCCAAACGAGGACAGCCCCAATCAGTTTAAAAAAGGCGATTCTGAAAAGCAAAACTGTTCCAGTTATTACTGAAATTAAGGCTGTTTCGCCGTCTGCAGGCGTAATCAGAAAAAACTTTGAAGCCGCTGAACTGGCAAGGGCTATGGAGAAAGGCGGAGCCGTAGGCATATCTGTTTTGACTGAGCCAACGCATTTCCATGGCTCTTTACACTCGCTTGTTGAAGCGCGGAAAGCCGTGAAGCTTCCGATTCTCATGAAAGACATAATCCTGAGCCCCGTGCAGGTAGAAGCGGCATCAAAGGTCGGCGCCAACGCTGTTTTACTAATACAGGCTCTCTTTAACAGAAAACACTCCGAGTGCAGCATCAAGGAAATGATAGCGGAAGCACATTCAAGAAACCTTGAAGTATTATTGGAAACTCATAATGAAGACGAGTTCCGCTTCGCCGTAGAAACCGATGCCGACTTAGTGGGAATTAACAACCGCGACCTTGGAACCTTAAAAGTAGATTTGAACGTTACAAAACAAATTCTGGAAAACAATAATGCTAAAGAAAAATTTGTCGTAAGCGAAAGCGGCGTTAATACGCTTGCTGACCTCCGTTTTCTCCATGCATGCGGCGCAAACGCCATTCTTATCGGTTCAGCAATTATGCAAGCGGGCAACGTTGAAGAAAAAGTCAAGGAGTTCGTGCAGAGTTTATGCGCACAGTTAGAGTGAAGATTTGCGGAATAACCCGAAAAGATGATTTGGACGCTGCAGCAGCGGCTGGAGCAGACGCCGTTGGCTTCGTAGTCGGCGCAACTGCTTCGCCAAGAAACCTCTCATTGAAAAAGGCTGAGAAACTGTTCAGGCAGGTTCCGCCTTTCGTGAAAAGTGTTCTAGTCACTGTGCCAATTAGCGTTGACGCGCTTGTGGAAAACTGCAAAAGACTAAGTCCAGACGTCATTCAAATTCACGGGGAAAACCGGCGCAACGCCGCGCTCATTCAGGAGAAAATTCCGAGTACGCCCCTAATAAAGGCTGTTAACGCAAATTCGACTGACGTGCTTGAAGCCGCCCAAGCGGCATCAAAAATGTTTGACGCTGTTCTGCTTGACTCCCTTGCAGATGGACAGTATGGTGGAACAGGCATTGTTCACGATTGGACATTAAGCAAGAGCATCAGAAATGCTATTCATCCAGGACGGCTGATTCTGGCTGGGGGCTTAAACCCTGAAAACGTTGCAGAAGCAGTGCGTGTTGTTCAGCCTTATGCTGTGGATGTTTCCAGCGGCGTTGAACTACAGCCTGGAAGGAAAGATTATCAAAAAATGATTAGTTTCATTAAAAACGCAAAGAATGTGAAAACATGAAAAAACTAAGTCAATATCCACTCGACGGCAAATACGGCAAGTACGGTGGACGCTTCGTCCCAGAAACGCTGATGGCAGCAATTAACGAGTTAGAGGAAGCCTACGCGCAAGCCAAAAAAGACCCGACTTTCCAGAAGGAACTGGACTATTACCTGTCAGAGTATGTGGGAAGACCCACGCCATTGTACTACGCAGCGAATTTGACGCGGAAGGCAGGTGGGGCAAAAATTTACTTGAAACGTGAGGATTTGGCGCATGGAGGAGCCCACAAAATCAACAACACGCTTGGGCAAGCGCTGCTGGCAAAACGGATGGGTAAGAAGCGTGTCATCGCTGAGACAGGGGCAGGTCAACATGGCGTTGCCACAGCTATAGCTTGCGCAGCGTTAGGCTTGAAGGCGGAAGTGTACATGGGCGTTGAAGACATGCAGCGGCAACGGCTTAATGTGTTCAGGATGAAGCTGTTAAACGCTGAGGTGCACCCTGTGGAGTCAGGCTCCAAGACGTTAAAGGATTCAATAAATGAGGCGTTTAGAGACTGGGTGACTAACATTCAAACCACCTATTACCTTATCGGCTCAGTTGTGGGTCCGCATCCGTACCCCATGATAGTTAGAGATTTCCAAAGCATCATCGGTACCGAACTTGAGAAACAAATCATGCAGAAAGAGAAACGTTTTCCAGACGCGCTTGTTGCTTGCGTGGGCGGAGGAAGCAACGCCATTGGCACGTTCTACCCGTTCGAAGACGACGCAAAAGTTAAACTGTACGGCGTGGAAGCTGCAGGCGAAGGCATAGCCACAGGCAAGCACGCTGCATCGCTTGGAGCGGGCGCAGAAGGCGTCTTCCACGGCATGTTAACTTACGTGCTCCAAGACAGTGATGGGCAAATCCAGAACACGCACAGCCTTTCCGCTGGCTTAGATTACCCTGGCGTTGGTCCTGAGCATTCGTTCCTGAAAGTTCTGCAGCGAGCGGAGTATGTTTCTGCCACGGATAAGGAAGCCGCAGACGCTTTCCTTACGCTGTCCAAGGAAGAGGGCATTCTGCCAGCTTTGGAATCTGCGCATGCGTTGGCGTACGCTATGAAGTTGGCAAAGCGGATGCGGCGAGATGAGGTTATTGTGGTGACTTTGTCGGGGCGTGGCGACAAGGACGTGGAAACAATCGCTGATTACTTGGGGGTGAAAATATGACCGCGATAACTGAGACTTTCCAGAGGCTAAAAAGCCGCGGGGAAGCGGCGCTAATTGGCTACGTTACTGCAGGCGACCCAGAACCGCAGTGCACGCCGAAAAATGCTGATGCATTAATCAAGGGCGGCGTTGACATTCTGGAATTAGGATTGCCTTTTTCTGACCCGATAGCTGATGGTCCGACGATTCAGGCGGCGAGCGTGCGCGCTTTGAACGCGGGAACCACACCGCGGAAGGTACTGGAAATGGCAAGAGCGATTCGCCATGTGCATGATGTGCCAGTTGTCGTTATGACTTACTATAATCCAGTGTTTAGGATGGGGCTTGACAGTTTTTTCCGTTTAGCCAAAAGCTGTATGGTTGACGGCGTGATCGTGCCCGACTTGCCAGTTGAAGAGGCAGGTGACTATAAGCAAGCTGCAAATGCGTGCGGAGTAGACACGATTTTCCTTGCGGCGCCATCCACTTCAACGCAGCGGTTACGTAATATTGTCAAGTGCACTTCGGGCTTTCTTTATCTGGTGTCCCACTTTGGCGTAACGGGCGCGAAAGCCGCAGTAGAAGAGTCAACCATCCAGCTGATAAAGAAGTTTCTGCCTTACACGAGTGGGCATGTTCCGTTGGCGGTTGGCTTCGGAGTTTCAAAGCCTGAGCACGCGCGCTGCATAATCGAAGCAGGAGCTGACGGCGTCATAGTAGGCTCTGCCTTCGTCAACATAATTGCCAAAAACCAAGGAAACACAACTAAAATGCTTGAAGAACTCAGCGCAATGGCACATAAGCTCAAGGCGGCTACGCGATGCGTTAACGGTTAAGACGGAAACATCCGAGGTCTACTGGAAACATTTTATAGTGCTGGCTGGATTGGTATAGTTGGCGGTGGGTCTTAGGCGGGGGGGTAGGGGTCCCTTGTACCATAAACCCTCTATACGATGGGCTGACAGCTGCGGATGAGGCGTCAAAGGCCGCTTAGACCTTCCTTTCCGAAACAGTGACTATCCGTCCCTTGGGGCTGGCGGTCAATGAGCAGTTTCCGTAGGGAAGCTGCCTTCACGGTCCACCAGGCGAACCCGGCTAGGCTCGGGAGAGAGCAACCTAAGTCTGGACGTGCAGCGCTCAAGGGGGCGCGGGTAAGAGCGTAGGGCTTGAAGGCGCTAGGCGGAGTCTAGGCGTCGAACCGCAGTGGCCCACCGCTATTCTTCAAAATCGCGTTTTAACCATTGCCAACTTGATGTACTTGGAAAATTTTAAATACTGTTGACAAACACATACAAGTGTTTACATAAAACAATAAGGAGAAAAAAGAAAACATGCACTTTTCAATGAGCAAAACAAAGGCTGTTATTATGATTATTAGTATTCTGTTGATGACTTTTGTTACACTGCTGACAGTGCCACCAGTCAAAGCTGGAGTGACAATAACTGGAGGAGCACCAGAGGGCACTCCCGGCGGTTCCGTGCTGCTGCCCTCGGGTGTTACACCTGATGTCGTTTGTACTAGCTACGCCTATCTCAGCGCCCGACCCCTGACTATAGGTAAAGGCCAGAGTCTGCTGGTTAACGTTTGGATCACTCCAGGTGTTCATGTAGCCACTTACCTTACTGGGTTCAAGGTGACGATTACAAAACCAGACGATACTACGGAAATAATAACGCTGAATTCTTATCAAGGAGACGCTACCTCATGGTTTGAATACGTTGTTGACCAACTTGGCACTTGGCAGTTCGACTTCGACTTCCCTGGAGGCTATTGGCCCCCAGGAGTCTACACTAGTCCTCCTGGAGCTGTAATGGGCGGTTCCCGCAACGCGACTTTTACTAAATCACAATATTGGACGCCCTCCTCAACGCTATATACAACGAACGTTACTGTGCAGAATGATGCGGTATGGGGTTGGCCTGCAGCGCCCCTTCCAGTAGGCTACTGGGAGCGACCAGTGCACTTTGAAAACAGAGAATGGTACACGCTTCTGGGGAACTATCCATGGACTGGCGATGGCACAGGTTACCCGAACTGGCCTGAAGGCACTAACCACTATCGAGGCAACACGAAGTACACCGCATTCGCTAAAGCATCGGCCACTTCGCACATAGTCTGGAAACGATTAGACTCCATAGCAGGAATGATCGGACCAGAAGCAGGCACTGACGCTATAAGTGGAGGTGGGTTTGGTGCTTCTGTTCCAGGTCTTATCTATGCAGGAAGAGTTTACGAAACAAGGACTCTACCAATCAACGGCGTGCCAACAAGCTGCGCGACATGCTATGACTTACGCACAGGCCAATTGTATTACGCAATTCCAGGCGGTGTAACGCCAACATCCATTAACTACATTTGGGGCTCAGGCTTAGGTGGAACGACTGGAGAAGTTGAGGGTGGAACCGCAGAAGTCAGTACTGTAGTGGAGCTTTTGAGACTATCTGGAACGACGATGCAGAAGATAAATCCCATTACGGGGGCTGTTACTAACTATACAGGTGTCTTGTCGGGCACTAAAATCGGCGAATACGTCATAAGCATATCAGGCGGACGGTGGATCAATTGGACCACAAGAGGAACTTCTACAAACTTCGCTACTAGAATAGTCGAGAACAGATCTGCCAACGGCGTAGCCTCCAACTCCTTGAGCGGTAATGTCGATTGGGAGTCAGGCTGGTCTGGCAGTGTCGGGTGGCAGCAGTATCAAGCGGCTCTCACCGGAATGACCATCACAGGCACAAACATATATACGGGACAAAAGACAAGCGCCAACGACACTTTAGTACCGTACACTCCTTCACAGGCTATCGTTGACCACGGAAAAATCGCCGTCCTCTGCCAAGACGGTATTGTGGGTTGTTGGGACCTGTCAACTGGAAAGAGAGTATGGACAAGCCAGTCAGTGTACACTGCCGGAGGCTATCCTTGGGGAATCTGGGGAGCCTACAGTGCAGCGTCATACGGCGGCAACCTAATCCTAAGCGAATACGCCGGTGTCTACGCCTTCAATTGGACCACAGGCAAAATATCCTGGGTGTACCAAGATTACGGTGTACCATTCGAGACCCCATATGAAGGCTTGAATCCTTTCAACGCTGGAGTCAGCATAGTAGACGGAATGATCTATACGTACAACACTGAGCACACACAATCACAGCCAATTACCAGAGGCTGGAAATTCCACTGCATCAACGCTACTACAGGCAAAGGCGTATGGAACATTACAACACCAATGAATCCGGGCGCAATGGCTGACGGCTATACAATAGCTTCTGCTCAGGATGGTTATATGTACGTGTTCGGCGCGGGCAAAAGCGCAACAACAGTCACTGCAGGACCAAAAACAATTGCACTGGGCGACAAAGTCTTGATTGAAGGTTCAGTGGTAGATTTGTCTCCCGCTCAGCCTGGCACTCCATGCGTTAGCGCGGGTTCGATGACCACACAAATGGAATACTTACACATGCAACAGCCGATCGGCGGAATTTGGGGCAATATTACAATGACTGGTGTTCCAGTGTATGTATACGCTATTGATCCAAACAATAATTACAAAGACATTGGCGTAGCTACAACCAACGGATACTACGGCACGTTCGGCATTCCCTTCACTCCGGAGGTCGAGGGCACCTACACCATTATGGCATCGTTCGGAGGCGACGTATCCTACGGCAGTTCAGGAGCATCAACAGCTGTATTTGTAGGTCCAGCACCAACAGTAGCGCCCACAACAGAACCGGAACCGGCACCAGACTACACAGGACTACTTTACGCAATTATGGCTGCAGTTATAGTGGCCATAGTCATAGGCATCGTAGCCATCTTCCTAGTGCTCAGGAAACACTAAGAAAGCAGGGCAAATCCACTCAAAACTTCCCCCATTTTTTACTTATTATCGTAGTTCAAACGTGCTAGTGCAAAGGCTGAGAAGGCTCTGCGGCACCGAAGAAACAATAGCGTTAAGGCATAGTTAACTGCGCGTGAAGGTGCGTCTGTGAAGCGCGGTATACAAAAGCATCAACCAAACTTGCTTTTCTGTGCGTATTCCCTCACCAAACGCGTCAATCGATGCCACTGTATAGCTGTTACGAGTTGTTTATGTGAAAAAAAGAGAAAAATTAGGAAATGTAGGCATATCCTCGTTTAGATTTTCTTCTTGTCTAATACTTGCCTGAACGTTTTTCCACAGCACTCGTAGAGTCCTATGGTAAGTTGCGTTCGTTTTCCGCTTTTGTCAGGTTTGCCTGCCATTTTCCAAATTTTCTTTGCGTTTTTGACTTCTTTTTCGCATTTAGGACATTTAGCCACTAAATTCCCCTCTGGTATACCGTTACATGGGTTACTACATAAAACATTTTCTATCCCATGTGCAGAACGGCTCAGTCAACCAAGAATGCAAATAGTGCAAGTTCAGGCAAGATCAACCTTGGGCACTCTGCACCAAAAGATGCCCCATCGTGGAGACGCCTAATAATCGCAAATGCTCTTTTAGACTGTTTCTTTCGCTGCATCCGCGTAAACTTTCAGGTCACATTCAGAAAACAAGACAAAAACCACTTCATCAAGCTTAATCTCCTTTTTCAAAAAATCCTTTACAGCTTTTAGAGCTATACGGCTTGCGTCTTCAACAGGGTAGCCGTACGCGCCTGTGCTTATGGAAGGAAAAGCCACTGTTTTTACACCATTAGCAACTGCTGTTTGCAGCGAGTTTAGATAGGCTTGGGCTAGAAGTTTGGGTTCTCCATGTTTTCCTCCGTGCCAAACTGGTCCAACCGTGTGGATGACGTGTTTGGCTTTAAGGTTGCCCGCGGAAGTTATAACCGCCTTGCCTGTTGGAAGACCTGCAGGCAACTGTGCTGTGCGTATTTTTTTGCATTCTTCAAGTATTTTTGGTCCGCCTTTGCGGTGAATTGCCTCGTCTACGCCTCCGCCTCCCATGAGCGACGAGTTAGCTGCGTTCACTATGGCGTCTGTTTCCATTTCGGTTATGTCGCCTCTGACCAAACGTACTGTTGCTCTGCCGATTTGTAACTTGTATTCTTTCATTCATCTTACCTTTCTATAGAAGAGTGTTTATGGCTAACCACAGCGACGAACTAATAAATTGTACGCCTAAACCCACGAAGACTGCAAAACAGAAGATAAAAATTGCTTGGTGCACTCTTTCAGTCCAGAAACGGCGTGACTTAAAAATCACTACTGCTGCCACTGTGTACCATAAGAAGTCGCAGAGCCAGTGAATTACTGCAAACACGGAAAAGCCCAATAAACCGAAAAACTTGGCGTTAATAACCAGTGTAATTCCTATTGTTAACCACCATATTATAAAGCTAGGGTTAACGGCGGTTGTCCAAATTCCAGCAATCAGCGAGTCCTGTTTTGAGCTCTCGTGTTTTTCGTCGGTTTTGTTTCTGTTTCTGAATGCTTGCGCGCCCATGTATATCATTAGTAAACCGCCGACAAACATTACTGTTATTTTCACGGCGTCAGGAATAACAAACTGAGTCATTGCGAAGTAAAGGAGGAACATAAGTGGAATTTCCACTATGCCGTGTCCAATTGAAATAAGCAGTCCAGCGTTTTTCCGTTTTGCTGCTTTTTCAATTGTAGCTGCAAACAATGGTCCTGGCATCATCACTCCTGACAAGGAAATGAGCACCACTAACGCTAAGAACAAGTAAAAGTCTGGGGTAAACGTAAACGTCAGTTCTGGCATCATCACGCCTAACAAGATGAGGAAAGCCACGAATGCCATGAACAGGCAAAATTCTTTGAACTTCATGCTTTCTCGAGTCCCATATAATCATAGTGGCAGTTTATTACTTTTTGCAGGTTGCTGATGGACATTTGCCGTCGTATAATTCTCTCCTGCCTGCTGATGGCTTTATCACAGTATATCCTGTGCCCTTCTGGTATGGAGTCTGTATACAAAAGCATCAACCAAACACACTATTTCCTGCCTAATTACTTTTAGCAAACGCGGTAGGCGTCATTGACGAATCTTTTTAGAGCAGTTTTCGCGTAAGACAGTTACTTGCTTTTGGGACGTTGGCTTTTTCCTTTATACTCTCTGCCTACAAGCATTGTAGACGTCAAAACTATGCTGGGCACGTTTCTGAGTTTCTGAGACAGGAAATCCTCCAATGCATCCAAGTCTGACGCTGACATTTTTGCGATCACGTCGTATTCGCCGAAAATTACGTCTGCTTCCAAGACCTCGTCGAAGGTGACGATTTTTTGGCAAACTTCCCTTTCAGTGCCTGAATTTACTTTGAAGAGGACATAAGCAACCACTGCCATAGTTTCACCAAGCCAATATTAGTTCAATGCGACGCTTAATTACTTTTTCTTTAAGCGCTGACTTGCAGCCTATAACTAAACCCTTGTGCAATTTCGAATTTGAGCGAACCTTATAAATACATGACCATTCTGAGCTGAAGAGCGGCGTCAGTTTCCTGTTCCTTATGGAACAACATAGCAAAACAGGTGTTTAGTTCATTCAAGCTGCTTATCAGCGGCTTTCACAGGGCTCCTACAGGCGTTTCCGCTCACTCACCACCGTTGTTGTTACAGCGAAAAATCTTCGAATGATACTATTTTACAATAAAAAGTTAAAAAAGCAAGTACCTATGGAGAGAAATAGTGCTGTATAGTTAAAGTATTGGGTATCTCAGGCGGCTTAATTGTAACGAAAACGCGAAGCGTGAAAAAAAGCGAAATCTGCTGCATCACGGGATCAGCCTGCGAGGAATTCGCGGAAAGGGTTATTGTTCGCCCATAATTTGTATTATAACTGTTCTTCTCCGCGGGTAAACATCTGTTTCTACGAAAAGCAGAGATTGCCAAGTTCCAAACTCCACTCGCCCGTCAATTACTGGCAAGGTTTTATCTGGCGGCAGCAGCACCGAACGCAAATGTGCATAAGCGTTGGACGGGTGCCTGTAGGCCTTGCCCTTTGGCGCTATCTCTTGCAGGAAGATTTTGATATCTTCTAGTAGGGCGTAGTCGTTTTCTGTCAGCAGCAATATGCCTGTTGCGTGGGGCGCGAAAACGTGAACCAAACCATTCTTTATGTTTGACTCAGCTACTGCTGCTTGAATAGTGTCGGTTAGGTCTATGAAGTCAATTTCGCCTTTTGTGGAGAAATTGTGGCTTGTGCTGACAACTTTAAATTCTGGCAATACAAAGTCCCTTGTTTTGTTATCTCGCTGTGCCTGTTCTAAAATGTTTCTGAAATACGGCTAAAAAAAAGTGTGTTCGGTTGATGCTTTTGTATACGCGGCCTGCAATGTTAAGATAGGCTTATTTCTTATTGAGTAACATTACATTACTCAGAGGCACAAATATGCGATTGCAAAAAGAAGGCACTCAACATATTTCGAGCAGAGAAATGCGCGCCTTAGAAGTGAACGCGGAATACTTCGGAATCACGCTGCTCCAGCTAATGGAAAACGCAGGACACAACGTGGCTGCTGAAATCGCTTCACGATGCCCAAAGGAACAAAAAATCGCGATTTTCTGCGGCTTAGGCGGAAACGGCGGCGACGGCTTCGTAGCCGCAAGGCACCTAACAGCGATGGGCTACAAAGTAGCCGTCATTCTTGCTGGAAAAAACCAAAATATCGCCCATCCAGCAGCACTCCAGAACTTTTGCGCTCTCAAAGCTCTGAGTGAAAGCATTCCAATTCACGAAGTCACAGACAGCTCTGAATTGCCCTCTGTGGACGCGGAAATAGTAATTGATGCCTTACTGGGAACAGGCACAAAAGGTAAACTTAAACCGCCACTAACGCAGCTAGTGAAATACATTAACTCGCTGCACGCTTTCAAGCTTGCCGTGGATGCGCCAACAGGCATAGACTCTGATACCGGCGAAGTCTTAGGCACGGCGGTGAAGGCAAAAGTTACAGTGACTTTTCACAAGGCAAAAACAGGATTAGAAAAAGCCAAAAAACACGTAGGCGAATTAATCGTGAAAGACATAGGCTTGCCCAAAGAACTGGAAAGTTACGCGGGTCCCGGCGATGTTCTCCTCGTCACAAAACCGCGACTTCCAAGCGCTCACAAAGGCGATTTCGGACGCTTACTAGTTATCGGCGGCAGCGAAGTTTTTTCAGGCGCACCCGCCCTAGTGTCGCTGGCTGCCCTACGAACAGGCGTGGATCTTGTATATCTTGCGGCGCCGGCAAAAACTGCAACGGCAATTTCATCCATGTCGCCTGACCTGATAACTTTAAAGCTTGACGGCGACCACCTAACTCCGAAAAGCCTGGCAGCCTTGAAGCCCTACGTGAAAATGGTTGACGCTGTTGCCTTAGGGCCTGGTCTTGGCTTGCACTCTGAAACCAAAGAATTCGTCAAAGCCTGCGTCACAACCATTGAAAACGCTGGCAAAGCTTTGCTTTTGGACGCTGACGGCTTGAAAGCCTTTGCAGAATTCAAAAGGTTATTAAAAGTTCCGTTTGTGCTCACACCGCACACTGGCGAATACGCAGTGCTTACTGGGAGAAAATTGTCTGAAAGCCTGTCGGAACGCGTTGAGGAAGTGCAGCGAACAGCCGCGAAACTGCACGCGATAATTTTATTGAAGGGACAAGTGGATGTGATTTGCGATGGAAAACGGGTTAAACTGAACTTCACAGGCAACGCTGGCATGACTGTAGGCGGCACTGGCGACGTGCTTTCAGGCATTGTTGGTGCTTTTCTTGCGCAGAAAGCTGATCCTTTTGAGGCTGCGGTTGCTGGCGCTTTCGTTAACGGCGCTGCAGGCGACTTCGTGGCAGATGACATTGGCCATCATATGATGGCAACTGACATTATCAACTGGCTTCCCAACGTTCTGAATGATCCGATGAGCCATGAAAAGGTGCGAGAGCCAAGTGCAAGCGGCGCCTAAGATAACCATTTACCACGCATCGCAATGTGACCCGAAACGCTGCACGGGCTTAAAACTTAAGCGTCACGGCATGGCTAGGATAGTGAGCAAGACACGGTTTTTGCCTAAACGCGCCATTGTTCTCAACCCTTTTTCAGAAATAGCTTTTTCGCCTGCTGACAGAGAACGCATCGCAGACTTCGGCTTAGTTGCTTTGGACTGCAGTTGGGAGCACGCTCAGAAAGTTTTAATGAAGCACGTAAGGGGGACTTCCCGGTGCTTGCCCATATTGATAGCAGGCAACCCTGTTAATTTTGGCAAAGCGACAAAGCTAACTACTGCAGAAGCCTTGGCCGCAGCGCTGTACATTGCAGGGTTCAAGCAGGAAGCAGTTGGCTTGTTATCCATTTTCACATGGGGACACACGTTCCTAGACTTGAATGCGACGCTGCTTGAGAATTACGCATCAGCGCAAGACAGCACAGAAATAATACAGATGCAAGCCAAAATCGGCGCGAACCGAAACAGCTCTTAACAGGTTTCAAGGTAGTTCGGTTGATGCTTCTGTATACCAGCGTCTTTTTTAACTGCAGCAACTTGTTTGCAAAACGGCTTTCCGTTCAGCCTCTTTTGGCAAATGCGCCGTTAGAAATGCTTATTTTCTGACTAACGCTGACACACCAACCTGTGGGTAACCGAAAGAAAACACTTATAAAACCGCGCAGTTTTTTAGCAGAACGACAAAACTCAAAAAGCTCAAAACAAGCCTTAAACAGCCAAATGACCCTGTTTTAACCAGTTCCGCTTCGCTTTTCAGGCTAAGCAATGGAGATTATCGTGGCCTCATATAAAGACAGTCGAAAATCTCCATGCCTAGCAAGCAGGGCTGCTCTTCGGGTTTACTTCGAATTTCTGTGCAGTTTTTCGATACTGTGTGTTAGCTTACGCGTGAAACAGCAGCGGAACGCACTTCAATCGCAGGCAAGAGTCTTTGCAGTTATGCACTAATGCTCTTTCGGGAAACTTTACCAGTTGGCTAAGTTTTCGTTCAGTTGCACTTTTGCGGCAGGTGTTTCTTGCTTGCTTTGCGGATTGTGGTGGCGCTGGGTTTGTTGGTGTTTCTGCTGAACGCACAGCGTAGTTAGGGGAGCGTTGCTTTGTTGGTGCTTTCGTGTGTTGCTTTTGTTGTGCACTGCCGTTTGTAGGTGCTCACCGTGTGGATTTTGATTTGTTTTGTGCTGGAACAGCGGCTTGTTTCTGGCTTGTTTTTTATGGAAGTGTGTTTTGGTGTTGGTTGGTATAGGCTGGACTGTGGATGTTTTTGTGTTGTTCTTGTTGTGTTTTTCTACTTGTGTGAGTATGGTTGTAGGTGTATTACCTGTGGCGAATATACGTCACCAGTATGCTCCCAGACCTACTGGTGAGAACCAGCGTATACAGAAGCATCAACACAACTCCCGATTTTTAGGCACACAGCCAATAATTTTATTTTACACTGCCACTCACACATAACTATGAGTAACTGAGGGAAACTTTGTGGTTAATGAACTTGACAGGATTAGGCTTCGCAGGTGGCGTAAGAGAGGCTTCTACAGTGAGAACGTGCTTGTGAAGCTGCTGCAGAAACACGGTTACAACTCCGTACGCATCCCCGTCAGCAACCCCAGCCTGAACCCGCTGCCGGATATTATGGCCCGCAAAGGCACGCACAGCTTTGCGTTTGAAGTTAAGAACGCAAGTTACTACGCGTATTTTCCCAAACAGCAAATCGACAAACTGTTCAGGTTCCTCAACGAGCTTATTCCTGCAGACAAAGCGCATAAGCACGCGGTTGTGGCAGCGCATTTGGGCAAGAAATGGCTCTTCAAAGAAATAGACTGGAACGAGTGGGAAAAAGATAAACTGCCGGACAAAGTGCGAATCCTAAAGCGTGACAGGGGAAACATTAACTTGGAAACAAGCTACGGCACATAGCCGGCGGGTAAGGAATTGTACCTCAACAATTAATAGTTGAAACGGTTTTAGTGGCTACTGAACAGAAGGCTTGTGTTAGATGGAAAAGGATAATCTTGCTGTTTCGGCGGAATTGCTATGCAAAAAGTACCAGATGGGCGAGGCGGAAGTTGAAGTTTTGAAAAACGTGAACTTAAGCGTTGCCGCAGGCGAGTTTGTGGCTATTTGTGGTCCTTCGGGCGCTGGGAAAACAACTTTGCTGAACATTATCAGCGGAATTGACAGGCCTACAAGCGGTAAAATAGTTGTTTTCGGCGAGGATTTAGCAGACAAGGATGAGGATTTTTTGGCTGAGTTTCGATGCAACGATGTTGGCTTCGTCTTTCAAGCTTACAATTTGGTTTCTACTTTAACTGTGGCTGAGAACGTTGCGTTTCCCATGGAGTGGCAGCGGAAACCTGTAAAGGAGATTGAAGCGCGCGTTGCAGAGTTACTAGACATCGTGGGTTTGCAGCATAGGGCAAATCATTTTCCCGCACAGTTAAGCGGCGGTGAACAGCAACGTGTTGCCTTTGCGCGTGCTTTGGCAAATGACCCGCAGTTGCTGCTTGCGGATGAGCCTACAGGAAATTTGGATACTGCAAACGGTCAGAAGATTATTCAGATACTGCGGATGTTGAAGGCTAAGGGAAAAACTGTTATCGTTGCCACGCATGACGTGCAGATAATACAGTTTGCAGATCAGAAACTGGTTTTGGAAGACGGACAATTGGCGAGCCAAAATGAGTGAAACATTTTTTCCAGTCAACGACCTTCTGCGTAGGAAATTTCAGACAAGCTTGACAATAATTACTTTGACATTGAGTGTTACTGCTACCCTTTTTTTGCTGCTTTACAGTGAAAGGCTAGGCTTCGGAATCGCAGCAGTGAAAGAGGAAACATTGACGTATGGTTTGTCAATGGTTTTTTCGCAGTTCTTGATTTTTATGGACATTCTGATACTTGTCGTAGGCGCAGTGATAACGGCTTTCATTGTTTTCTTGATGATGAAGCAGAGAACACGAGATTTTGGACTAATAAAAGCTGCCGGATGCCCAAATAGTCTCGTTTTCGGTTACTTCCTAAATGAACTGTTGATAGTGACCTTCGTGGGCTGCGTTCTGGGTGTAGTGCTGGGATTTGCAGCTGACTTCGTAGTTGCCAATGTTTTTCGCCTCCAAATTTATCAAAAACCGCCAAATTTGTGGCTTGTGCCTTTAGTGTTCGGCGTGTTTCTTGTTCTCGCTCTCTTTCTTGGAGCAAAGCCCCTTGTCAAAGCTGCGAAGTTGTCGCCGATAACGGCGTTATCGCCTGTTCAGTATTTCGGAATGGACGAAGCAAGCAAATTCAAACCTTTATCAAGATCGGGAATAATTTTGCGGTTGTCTTCCAGAAGTCTGTCTCGTCGGCAAGCAGCCAGCGTCCGAATTGTCATCTTGCTCTCAGCAGTTTTTGTTTTGCTTACCGTATCAATTTGCGGGGGTATAGTTGCTGGCGACACTACCAGGTCATGGGTTGAAGGCGCTATTGGCAAAGATGTTATTGCGATAGCTCACGACAGCATGGTCACTCAATATAAGCTGTTGTTGTCAAAGTTTTCTAGAACTGTAGAAAACGGTGATTTTAATTATCTGGATGAAAAGTTTGCAGTGCCGGAAAGTATTTTGCAGCAGTTGAACACGGCACCTGAAATAGTGCATATTGATGCGCGCTTAGTTTTGGAGGAACATGTTCGAGAGTTGAGTGGCTACAAGATTGAACCAGAAACGATGAGTACCCTGCCAGTTGGCGATAACCGCACAGGTCAGTCGTTAGTGGTCGGTGTTGACCCAGAAAAGGTTCTGTCGACAAGCTTCATGAAAGGATATGCCTTGAATTTAAGTGATGTGCAGGAGGCAGTTATCGGTGATACTTTAGCGCAGGCTATGTATTCACCTACCCCACGGATTGATCTCTCAGACCCTCTGCTTCAAAAACTTATAGTGCGCGAAAAAATTTTCACAATTACTGGTGTTTGTGTAGATCCGATTAATAATGGCAACGTCACGTATATTCCGCTCAAAACTCTTCAGAATGTAACAGGCATTTCTTACGTAAACATTGTTTTAGTCAAGTTGGCCTCTTCAGTTGACCGCGTAGCCGCTTTGGCACAGTTAAGAGAGAAAATTCAAAACATAAACTCTGATTTTGCAGTTTTTGAGCTTAATGCGGTGTTGCAGGAGAACGTGGCTTTTCTAGGCTCGTTTTGGTCTACGATTTTGTTTTTGCCGTTATTCACTTTGGCATCTGCTGCATTGTGCTTGATAGGGTATATGCTGCTTGCTATAGATGAGCAGCGTCAAGAGTTTGCTATTTTGCGAGCCGTTGGAGCGAAGCCGAAAACGGTTACGTCTATTCTTGCAGTTCAAAGCTTGGTTGTTCTGCTTTCAAGTTGCGCCGTGGGTGTTTCGCTTGGCGTGATTACTACATTGATGATTTTGATGCCGCAACCAGTGGTTACGAGCTTTACTATTTTGGAAGTTGCTGGGTGGTTGTTTGGTGCTTTAGGCGGAATGTTTCTTTTGAGTCTTTATCCTGCTGTAAAGTTCGCTAGGACGCCGCTTCTAAAAATCATGGCGTAAATGATTAAACTCCTTCAAGAAATACTTCAATGCTTCAGTGTAAGCGGGCAATTGGCTTAAGAAGTCCTGCAACTGCAACACAGGAACAATAGGCACTTTATCGTAAAATTTGAATCTAACAGGCATAAGCGTCAATATGGCTGGAGCAAATTTGGCTTTCTCCCATTTGGTGCATTCAAGCTCAAGAGACACATTTGGTAAAGACTCAGCCAGTGCCCGTGTGCGTTCCACTTGAGCCTCAGCAATACGCTTTAAAGCGGATGGCGATGTTCCATGGCGCCAATGCTTGCAGTCAATGCAGATAACTAAGGGCTTTCGGCAGCCAACTATATCTATCTCCCATTTGCGCCCTGCATGTTTGAAACGCACGTTTTTTGCCACAGTATAGCCGTTTCTTTCCAGCGCAACCGCAGCTATTTCCTCGAATTCTTGCCAGCGGAGCATATTGCTGACATACTCCATATCAGAGCCTGTGGATACGGCTTTAACGGCTAATTTGAGGCGGCTGTAACTGTCTGCTTCAACTGTATCCTGATTCAGATAAACCATGCCTTCGCTTTGCAGTTTTTCCAGCAATTTTCTCGCAATGCTCATAGTGATCTTCGCGTCTCTTTTGACATTTTCAACTAAAACAGGGCCGTCTTTGGTCAATTTCAGAAGCGAAATTAACAAATCCCGCTCAATTACCATCGATAAACCTCACATGAATACGCATGAACTTGCCTAAGACACCCTGCATTGCTATTGCTGCAGAAGCGGTATACGGAAGCATCAACAAAACACACTTTTGGAAACAGCTAGCCATGCTTTTCCATATAGCGGTTCTAACTGAAATAGCTTATTTTTTTCATCACTCACGCACTCTGACGACTTTGTTCCTTTTCTGGTTACGCTATGCGTGAAGAATCTGGACCGGCAGCACACACTGGTTGTCCTTCGTAATACGTACCACGCGAACTGAGCGTTATATGAGGATTTTTAACAGGTATACGCTGTTTTACATTTGGCAAAAAGGAGTTTTTTAACTTTTTAATGTAAAATGGGGCATTTCGACAATTTTTCGCAGAAGGCAAACAGCATAATTCAACGAGCAAACTGTAACAACTGCGAAAAAGCAGCAAAAACAGCACATGACTTGTTAGGAACGGGTAGAAGTTGCGCCTCAAAAAGCATAAAACAGGCTAGTTAAGGTTCGATTTTGCCAGCTTCCGCGGCGTCAAAGTCGTAAAACCTTGCGGAAAACCTGTTTTTCAATCTTCAATCCCCATGTATTTATAAGATTCGTTCAGGTTCGAATTTCTGCTACCGTTTAGACGCCATGCTCAAGGAAGACACCAAACAAGTGACTACTGAACAAGTTTTGTTGATGCTTTTGTATACAGAGCCTACTTAAAAAAGAGGAGGTAGCTCCACAGAGCACGATAGCTCCAAGGCACAGTCTATTTGGAGCCTGATAGACACTCTATGCAGAAACCTATAGGGGGTCTATCATGAGCTGCCTGCACAACGTAGTTCACGCAGTTTTTTTTATAGCAAACATATAAGGTAAATTACACAAATTGTTAAGCGTATCATCCATGTTGCCCGAAAACGACGTCATTAACAGCATCTTGCAGCCGATAATAAGTCCATGGTACGCTTCGCTGGAGAACCCGCAGAAAACGCAAGAACACATGTTATATGACTTAATCAAAAAATACGGAACCACAGACTACGGCAACAGCCACAACGCACTGCAAACCGCTGAAATAGCAGAATACCAAAAAAATTTTCCCATAATAAACTATGATGGCTTACTGCCTTACTTAACGCAAGTTAAAAAAGGCAACTACAAAGCTATTCTGCCCGAACCGCCAGACTGCTGGGTAATGACAAGAGGCTCAACAGGGCACTCAAAAGTCTTGCCAGCCACGCAAACACACCTGAAACAAATTTTCAGTTGCGGCGCAAGAGCCATAATAAATTACACGTTAAGAACTAAAAACTTCGAGATTTTCACAGGCAACATCCTGAACCTGAATTTCCCCTCAACAGTCCACACGATGACCGGTGATGGACGCGAAATCACCTACGGCTACAGCTCAGGAACATACGCAAGACTTAACCCCATGTTCAACCAAGTCAGCCTAATACCAAGACAAGAAGAAATAGACACGCTAGGCTCAGGAATAGGTCGAACCGACTGGGAAAAAAGATTCGAACTAGTCTACCAGCAGGCAAAAGACAAGAACGTTACAGCCACAATGGGCGTAACACCCGTAATCTTAGCCTTCGCCAAATACGTGCACCGAAAACACGGCAAAAAACCCGCTGACCTCTGGAAAACACAAGCACTATTCTGCACCAGCGTACGCAAAATCCAATTCAAATACCAGCCACTTCTCCAAAAATATTTCGGGCCCGCGCCAGTTGTGGAAATGTACACGGCAACAGAAGGCGTTTTCGCCCAGCAACTAGACGATTTGCCTTACGTCACGCCAAACTACGACAGCTACTTCTTTGAGGTTGTAACAGGCAAAGGCGTGAAAATGCTGCATGAGCTGAAACGCGGCGAATGGGGCAAACTCATCATTTCATCCTGCATGTTTCCCCGCTACGACATCGGCGACATGATAGAAGCAGCTGGAAAAAACTACTTCCGCGTATTCGGCAGACGCACTGCTTTAACGCTTCTGGAGCATAGACTGTACAGGCTGTTTTTAGGCTGGTTGCTCTGACTTTGGATGGGGAGTGCGTTTTTTCGCTGTCATCGCAAAGTAGATGGCGACAATTATGATTATCACGCCGACTACCAGCAGAATCAAAGCCCACCCAACTGCTGTGGTGACAAAATGGTTATACACGTTGAGAAAAGCCAGTACACCTATAACTATCAGGATTAAGCCGCCGATTAACCAGCCCATGAAGCCAAACTCGCTCTTCTCGTGTTTTTCGCTTTTTTCTGGTTCCTGCTTTTCCTGTTTCTCGCTTTTCTCGCCTTTCTCTTGTTTTTCAGCTTTTTCGTTTCTCCGCACAACTTGCACAGGCGCTTCCGCTTTCAAAGGAGCCCCACAGCGCGGACAGAAAGTCATGTTCGCCTCAACCTGATTGCCGCATTTCGGACAGTACACCATTAACCTCACCCTACTCCACTCTTTTATTGAAGAGATGAGTATTTAAAAGCATGCACTCAACACTGAAAAACGTTATATTCACTACAGTACAGAATAGCCAATAGGAAGGGGAGTGAATTGAACAGGAATTCAAGCGTGCACCCGCGTTCATCCAAGACTGAAGAAAACATAATAGGCGCGATTTCCGCAGGAGCAGTTTTCATACTCATCGGAACAGTTTACGTTACTACTTTACCAACGTCTCTTTGGGATAAAATAGTAGACTTTTTCAAATCCTTTGAAATCGTGAAACTAAGCGACACTCTTTCCTTGCCAGCACCAGTATCGCCTGGAACCCACGCAGCGGTTTACAACGCTGCATTCCAATTCTGCATAGGCTTAGCCATCCTGCAAGTCATATTGTTAGCGCTGAGGCTTCTGTGGCGTTCACCGATTGACAAGACATCGGAAACAGTCGGGAACCTCGTTTACTGGTTCGGAGCAAGCTACCTAGTGCCCACGTTCCTCAACACTGCCACAACCGGGACAACATGGTTTGCATTCTGGGCTGCAATAATCATAGTCATAGGCATATCAATGATAGCTAGAGCAATAGTGTTTTTCATCAAGAAACGAGTTTAGCTGAGAAAACAACACTAAGCACAGAAGTGCATGTGCCTGAGCTACTGCTTTTTCAGTCGCCACCAGAGTTTCACCACTTGCCCCGCCATGCTGAAGGAATCCTTAAGCAGACGCACTTTCGTTTCGCGTGGACCTTTCCACTCCACCGGAATCTCCTTAATTTTAAAACCCTTACGCGCTGCTCTGACAAGGAGTTCTGTGTCCCAGAACCAGTGACGCGCAACTACTTCATCAAGGAATTGTATTAATGCTTCTCGCTTGAACGCTTTAAACCCGCACTGGTGATCCTTAAGTTTAGAGCCTAACATTGCGCGGACAAGAAAATTGTATGATTTGGAAGCTATCTGCCTCGTGCGGCTTCTTTTAACTTTGCTTTCAGAAAGCAGCCGTGAGCCAACCGCAAAGTCGAACCCTTCCTCCTCAACAGCTTTAACAAGAGATTTCAACTGTTCAATATTCGTGGCTAAATCAACATCCATGTAAACGAGAATGTCCCCGCTGCTCTGCTTGAATGCATTGTTTAATGCGGTTCCTCTGCCAAGACGTTTTTCCCCGTGAATGTGCTTGACAAAAGGGTATTTCTTGGTGAGCTCCTCTGAGCGCTCTGCGGTACCATCAGTGCTGCCGTCCTCAGCGATTATTAGCTCAAAGGAACGTGTGAACTCAGTAAGGGCTTGCACGGTTTTTTCTACTGCATGTTCCAAGTAGTCGACTTCGTTGTAGGCGGGAAAAACCACCGAAACCTCAACCAACTTTTGAAAATTTTGTTTCGCTGTCATGGCTGTAACCAAGTCGGTCCGAATAGTTTTAGGCTGTTAATCAACGATCTTGACGTGGGCATTCCCGAGATCACCGCGTAGAAAAGAACAAACACTGCAACCACCACAGCCAAATAAGCGATTGTTGCCGCCTTTCCATATTTCTCGCCCCACATTTTGCTTATAAAATACGCTGACGCTAAGCACAGAATCGGCACATTAATGTAGAAATGGTAAATGTACGTTATCCTTGAGATTAGCATGTATGGAAGCCACTGGAAAAAGAAAACAGCTACAAGGAAAATAGCTGCTAAATCCCACGTACGCGGTTTATTAGTTACCGTCGAAGGTGCATCTTTCTTCATCACCTTTTCCCGCAGTCTGAAGAATAACTCTTTTATGGGTACAGCCTTGCCTACGAGTAGGATTATGCAGGCGAAGCCGATCCACCAGACAGCAGGGTTTCCTAAGAGCATGATTGTTGATACGATACCGGTTGGCAGATAAGACACTGCAAGCCATTGGGTTTTTAAAACAAAAGGCCAACTCCACCATTCGTTACCCGCTACGCCTAATCCTGAATGGAAACTGAACATTGAAAATTGCAAGTTGAAAATATCTAAAATAGAGTTCCCTGCAAGCATGTCTGGAATGTATGTAACGAAGTAAATTACGGCTACAACACCGACAAGGCCAAGGATAAGTAAAAATGGGTGGTCAAAAAACGCCACGTATTTTGCGCTTAAGCTGCTTTTGAGTTTTGAAACTTCTCTAAGTCTGATGGCTGCAAGAAGGGCAAGCATTCCGACTGCACCATAGAGAACAATCCATTTCGTCGAGAAACCCAACACAAAGAAGATCACTGCTGCAAGCAATGGGAGTACCGAAGTCTTCCATCCATCCTTAACAACGTTCAGGAAATATATTAGAAAGAAGAATTGCGAAAGCATCGAGAAGAACACAACGTATGTGTCTGCGGTTCCCATGCGCGACATGGTGAAGTGCATAAAATCAAATGTAAGCAAAAAAGCTGCGGAGAACCCGCCAATCCATGTTCCGAACAGTTTCTTCCCCAGAAGGTACATCAAGGGTATCATCAAAGTAGCGAATATCACGCCCATAATGCGCCAACCAAACGGAACATCGCCGAAAAATGCTAATCCTATGCTCTGAATTAGCTTTCCAAGGGGAGGATGCGTTCTTTCATGGGGTACCTGATGATTCAAGTAGTTCGCTGCAGATCGCGCGAAGTAGACCTCATCAAAATAAGTTTGAGACATATACGTCGGAGGAATCTGCACTAAACTTTGCTCATCAACCAGCTTAAATAAGCTAGGGTCAGAAGTGTTTTCTCCTGTTACTCCCGCAATTGGAATCTGCTGGTTGCTTTGGCTTAACACACCAATCTCAGAAACTTCGACGAAAGGCTGTGGCGCTTTGTCAGAAGGGTTAGATATGCTCCACCAGAAATTGGGACGCGAATCATACAGTGAAGGTTGAACTTCGAAACGCAAATACTGTGTATTCGTGCTAACGCTGCAACTTTGCCAGACGGAGTAGTCAGTGCCTAAATTTTGGAGCAGGAACCGTCCAACGTAACTCCAGTTTCCAACAGAACCAGAGTACACTTCAACTGTTGCGTTGCCGCTTTTAACCCAGAAGTAGACTATCTGGACAGGTTGTACCCCGTCTAGGTCAATGTAGAAGCCCTGTTTTTCTGTTCCTTGCCAGCTATTAACGGGTGCTTGTGCTATGCCAAGGTTCCAGGTGGCTACCGCAAAGAAAACTATGCAGAGCACCGCAATTGTCAAGAAATCCCGCTTGGTTAACTGCATTTTCGATTACCCGTCTCCCTTTTGAAGCGTTGGTTCAGGCTTCATGTTGCCCTGAAATAGCGACTTTCTGCCCCATAATTCTCCGAGCATAAGCATTAGGACAGTAACAAATGTTGCTATGTTAATCAAGCTTACTGCTAAAACAACTGGGTCGCCGTTGAGATTCTGACTCCAATGGCCACCAGAAGCAGCGTAGGAAACATTAAGCCAGTAAAGGACGTAAGCTTGGTTGACAAGGCAAGTTGTCGTCAAAACTAAGTAGAGTGGGCGAGTTTTCTTTATGAACGGGAACATTAAGGCTAACATGCTTATGGCTGGGAACATGTAGCGTTCATGCATGCGTGTGGGGAGCATGAAAAAGCCGAAGAGAAGCACAAAAGCTGCAAATATCACGCACAACTCTGGAGCTGCACTGGCGCGTTTGTGGACGAAGTATAAAGTGAAAACGGCCAATGTCCCGAACATTATCCAGCCTATGATATTAAAGTTTAAGAAGGGTAAGCCTTGCATGTCGGATGCGTACATGTTGAAACCCCATATGTTAAATGCGTTAAAAGAAGTAATCTGGTAAACTGGGTTATTGTACGCTCCAAAGTAGATGTTGAATAGAAAAGTGACTGGGTCGTTCCACTCAAAAGGAAGAACCACGGCGAAAATCGTTGCAGCCCCCGCAAGCACTGGCGTAATCAGTTTTTTCCAGTCCCAGTTATACTTTCTGAAGACAAGGAAAATTATTAGTGGCGCCAACGCTATGCTCTGGGGCTTTGTCAAGACAGCCAGCATGAACACTGCTGTTGCCCATTTTGGCTTAGATTCCAGAATTAGATACACTGAAAGGACAAGGAAGAAAGTGTAGATGCCGTCTAATTGTCCCCAAACTGCCGAGTTAAAGATAACTACGGGATTAAAAGCGTATAAGCCAGAAGCTAAGAGCGCCATTTTAAAGGTTAAGCGCTTCCGAACGAAGGCAAATATGAGAAACGAAGCCGCTATATCAAAGAGGGTTGCCGGCAATTTTATAATGTAAAGTATGAGGCTGCTTCCGAAAAGCGATAAACCCTTTGCAAGTGAACCGAACGCCCAGAAGAAATAGACGTTCAGAGGCGGATAATCGCACCACACTTTCTGGTAAAAAACTCGAGGTCCATAATCCGCTGCGGCGCTGAACCATGAAATATTAGTGTTATTGTCTGTAATGTATCCTGAAATCGGGAAAAAAGCTAGTCTGACCATGAACGCTATCAAAAGCAAGGCTGCAAGTATAACTAACTCGCGTTTTTCGAATGGGAATTTCAGGGCTGCTAATCTCTTCATTCAAATCTCATTCAAGCATGTTTAGGCATAAAAGAGTTTTGAGAATAGAGCATACTTTCGCAACATGGCGACTCTGAGCGTTCCTTATCTTGTCACTTGTGATAGGTTGCTGTGCTAGAATGCCCATAAGCCCATTGCGAACAGCACCGTGAAAAAACACAATGCCGCAGTGAATATTGCTACTATCGTGTAATGGATTATTCTTTTGTGTGCGAGAAGCCCGAGTAAAATGAACATGGGGAACATGGCCATCATGTAACGCGGAATGCTTATCCACCAGCCTGTGGACACGCTGAGCATCCAAGTCAACAGCATGTACACGTTGTAAGAAGGGCGAAAGCGACGCAGTAATCCCGCTGCGACTATCAGCAGCCCGAATACGGCGAAGATTAGCTGTGCACCGCCAAGGGTGATGCTCTCTGGGAAACTGGCGCCGATAGCCCAATTGCAAGCGTTGATAAAACCTTGCGCTGGGTCAATGGACTGGTACCAGTGGGTTCGCTCAATTTCCATGAACGTGAAGTAGCTGCCTGTTACCTGATTGTTTATGCTGAGATATATTAGAAAGCCTGCTAAAGCCAAAAGCGGCCAAAAGATGTTGATTCTTATGTCTTTCAGTTTCCACTTTTTTTGATGCAAGTACTCAATAATCAACGTTGGCAAGAGCAGCAGGCCAGCAATTCTGGTTAACGCGGCGAATAACGACAGAAAACCCGCTAGAGCCCATTTTCCAACTCTTGCGTAGTAAACGCTGGCGATAACCAACGCGAAAAAGAGTCCTTCAGTGTATATTGCGGATAGGAAGTATGCTGTTGGGAAAATGCTGAGGTAAAGAACCGCTTTTTTCGCTACGTCATCGCCGAACTCTAATTGTGCTAGTTTGAACAGGTACACGGCGGCGAAGATGGAGCTTACATTGGACACGATAAGCGCTGACAAGTTAATGTACTCGAAGTTAAACGTGATTAACCTAATCAGGACAGGGTAAAGGGGAAAGAAGACGATAAAGAAGACTTGATCGCCTTCGTTAACGTAGCCGTTTTTTGCGATGTCTATGTAGTGTGGGCTGTCCCAGTGGCTAAATTGGCGCATTATGATTGAGAGTGGCGGTGCAGCGCCTTCATTCATGTATGACACGGCGAAGCCTAAGGAGAAAATGAAGACTTTTACGATTAATGTGATGAGGAGGACGATTTTGAGCGAATAGGGAATTTTTTTGAATATGGCTGGAGTTTTCAACTGAGTTCCCGATTCTTGCTGATTTTAACGCTTGTTGCTTATAGCAGTGTACGAAATTAACTTATAAACTTGTGAGAACTGCTGACAGGGCATGCGCATTTGGGAAAATTATTAAAGCAAGGATTCATCTGCTAAACTCTGTATCTGTGCGGAGGGTTAAGCTTTCAAAAAGAAGGTTTCAGTGGCGAAGTTCGGCGGCAGCTTGCTGAACGTTGAAGGTGTAGGTGTTCCGAAGATTCTGAAGCGTTTGAAAGAGCTGAAAGAAAGCGATGGCATTGGACCTGTTGCCGTGTTTTCAGCGCCTATGGGCTGCACAGACGCTTTGATTAGGATAGGTGAATCGTATGCGCAGTCAACGCCAGTTTCGGTGGATTCGGTTTTCAAGATTTACGAACGCATAGCGAGGCGCCATGTTAAAGGCGAGTATTTGGCTGAAGCATTAACGGAGTTAGCCAGTTACAAAGCGAAGACGCTGGATGCTCTTGATTCAGTGAACAAGCGGTTCAGCGGCAACGTGAAAGCGAAAGTGCTTACGCTTGGCGGGGAGCTTGCAATGGCTGCGTTAATGGATTTCGTCATGAAAAGCAATGGCCTTAGCTCTTGTTGTATTTCCCTGCAAGACTGGCCTGTTATTACGGATGATAATTTTGAGGATGCTGCGCCACTTTACGATTTAAGCAAAAAACGAGTTGACGCGTTGATTGAGCCGTTGGAAAAGGGCAAAACGGTTTCGTTGGCGGGTTTTCTCGGCGTAACAGCGGATGGTTTGGAAACGGTTTTGGGCAGAGGCGGTTCAGATTTAACCGCGGTTTTTGCTGCTTGCCTTTTGAAAGCGCGGTATCATACTGAGATGTTGCTGTTTAAGGATGTGCCTGTGCAGAGTGCTGACCCGAAAGTTGTGAAGGGACAAGCAACCACGCATGTTGCGGCGCTTACGTATAACGAAGCTCACAAGGCGAGTATGATGGGTATGAAAATTTTGCAGAGTCCTGCGATTGCGTTGGCTCGGCGTTTCCTGCAGCCGTTGCGCGTGGTGCCTATTGATGAGCCTGAGAAATACTCTTTAATTCAGTCTGAGACTAGTGGCAGCGAGATTGTGAAGTGTTTAGCTGGTAAGGCTGGCTGCGCGATTCTTTCTATGAATGATGAGAAGAGCAGGTCTTTGGAGGATTCGCTACGGATTTGGGAGAAACGCAATGATTTCATGGATTTAGGCGCTGAAACGCTGGAAACAGGTGAGCACATTAGGGATTTTCTGTTTTTGGACTCGGATTTTCTGCAGAAGAACGAGGAGAAACTGAAAGGGTTTGATGAGAATTTGAAGGTGGAGTATGGCTTAGGCGTGGTTACGCTTATCGGTGATAAAATGAAGGATTCAGCTGGTGTAGCTTCAACCGCAATAAGCGCTATTCAGGGAATTAACATTAAACGAGGAATTTTTGCGCCGCACACGTCACAAATCATAATCGTAGTAGAAGAGAAAAACGTTAACGCAACAGTAGCCGCGATTCACCTGAAAATGACAGAACTGAACAAGCTGCCAAGCTAGCAACTATAGTGTTCAGAAAAAAAATAGTTCAGCTTAAGGGTAAAGTTAAATTCTTACTTGTTATACAACACGTACCCATGAGACTCTTAGCAGTATTGGGCACTGTTCTTGTGGCGGTTCTCTTATTTTTCGCAGTAATCTTCGCCATGGCAGCTTCAGTAGTAGCAACTACCACAAGGTTAACGGTAAGCGTGATGTTATTCGCCCTCAGCTTCGCACTTGCAGCAATAATTTATTATGCAACGCGCAAGCCCAAAACCGTCATTCAACAGTTAGAGCTTTCGGGGCAGATGAAGGCGGCAGCGTTGAAGTGCCCGCACTGTTCAGGTTCAGTTGACGCTAACCAGATTAAGATTGTTTCAGGCGTGCCTTACGCCACATGCCCTTACTGTGGCAGTACATTTGAAGTAGCTGAGGAGCCGAAATGGTAAAAAAACGCTTCCTGCTCATCGCACTATCTGTCACTCTAGTTTGCACCACATTTCTGAGCGCCACTGCTCAGGCGTGGACAGGCACCTATCACCTTGAGCATGAATGGGTAAAAATTTGGATAAACCAAGACGGCAGTATCGACCTGCTCTACGATATTCAACTAATGTTGGATTCTGGCGACTCAATAAGCAAAGTGTTCGTTGGACAGCCTAAGCGCGACTTCACAATAGGCGCAGCAATCGACGAATACGACAACACGATGGCTGTATCTGACGCAAGCTCTGGAAGCGACTACAAAGTCCAAGTGACCCTGAGCTGGGCATTAGCAGTTAGAGAAAGCGTAAAGTTCAACCTTATCACCAACGTCGCAGGCATGCTCTACAACGACACCACAAACCCCGGCAACATAGGCATGCAATTCATCCCTTCATGGTATGAAGCACCAGTAAACGACCTGCGCATACAAATTGTTCTCCCACCCAACGTGACCGCAAGCGAAGTAAAAACCACGCAAACCTACTGGAACAACACAGCAAACGAAGACGGCAGCCTAACAGTCTATTGGGAAAAACAGAACCTTACACCAAACGAGCAGTACCCCATAGGCATATCGTTCCCAGCAGAATACCTGCCAAACTATGAGCCGCAGCCACCACCCACCGAAGACACATTTGGAACATACGCCTTCGTCGCCATCGGCGCAGTAGTCGTCATACTCGCAATAATAGTTGTAGTTTTTGTTGCTCGAAAAAAACCTTACACCACCCCCCAACTCAGCATGGAAACCCTCGGCATAAAACGCGGATTAACCGCAGTCGAAGCCTCCTACCTGCTTGAAATAAAACCAACACAAGTCGTCACGGAAATCCTCTACAGCCTGCTCCAGAAAAGAGCCGTATGGACAGAAGCAACAAACCCCGCGCTTAAACTACGCGTAATGCCTGACTTCAAAGACAAAACAGGCACCGCGGAAAACCCACTGCGCTACTATGAAATAGACTTCTTTCACGCCGTAAAAAGCGACGGCACATTAGACGAAGAAAAACTAGCGCACACAGTAATGTACCTACGCGACACAGTGGAACAGAAACTACGCGGATACAGCCGAAAAGACACCGTAGATTATTACAGAAAAATCGTAGCCAAAGCATGGACACAAGTAGAACAAGCAGGCACAGCAGACATAGCATCCAACGCCTACGACGAGCAATTACTGTGGCTTCTCCTCGACCCGAACTACCGCGCACGCACAGAAACAGCCTTCCACAACCGCATCTTCGAGCCGAATCCACTCTGGCTCTGGTACTGGCACGGTTATCACCACAATCACCCGCACCCCACGTACACGCCACCCATTGGCACATCAGCCCCAACCGCAAAGCCACCAGCAATCCCCGGCGCAGAATTCGCAAACAACATAGCCACAGCCGTAGAAAAAACCTCCAGCAACATCGTACTCAACATCGAAAAATTCGCCAACGCCATCCTCCCAGCACCACCACCCACGAAAGCATCCCATGAACCCGCACGTCACGGAGCCGAATGTGTCTGCGCTTGCCATGCATGTGCTTGCGCGTGCGCCTGCGTCTCGTGCGCTTGTGCCTGTGCAGGTGGAGGTGTCGGCTAAAAAATGAGTTTCCTCAAAAAAATTTTCCGTTCGCCAGCCATTCCACAGGGGCGTTACACGTACCGCGGAAAAGACAAGTTCAAAGGCATGGCGCTGCAACTGCGCATCGAACCAGACCAGCGCGGCGTAATGGTGATAAACGCTAACACTGTGCTTCACCTTAACGCGTCAGCATCCGCTTACGCTTACTATTTCATGCAGGGCATTCCTGAAAACAGTGTGCTGAAGCAGATCCGTCGCATGTACCGCGTAGACTCTGCCGAAGCAAAGGCAGACTACGAGAAGCTCGTTTATGCGATTAGCACGTTGGCGCAAACTGAAAATGTGTGTCCCGTATCCTTCCTCGAAATAGCAAAAGAAGAGCCATTTAGTTATCAGTATTCTGCGCCGTTGCGCATGGACATGGCGGTTACCTTCAGATGCCCTAACAATTGCGTTCACTGTTACGCGGGCGGACCACACGAAACCGCAGAATTAAGCACGCAGCAATGGAAAGAAGTAATAGATAGACTCAGCCAAATCGGCGTTTTCATCTTAACCTTCACAGGCGGCGAACCCACCATGCGCGAGGACCTGCCTGAACTGCTGCAGTACGCGCAGAACAAAGGCATGGTCACGGGCTTAATAACCAACGGCAGAAAACTCAAGGACAAGGCCTACGTGCACACGCTTGAGCAAGCAGGCTTAGACTTCGTGCAGGTAACACTTGAATCGCATCTGCCTAAAATTCACGACTTAATAACAGCCTCCGAAGGAAGCTGGAAAGAAACCGTAGCAGGAATAAAAAACGCTGTGAAATCGCAGATTTACGTGACCACTAACACGACGCTGAACAAGCACAATGCTCCGGAATTCCTGAAAACCATCGATTACATTAAAGAACTTGGTGTTGCCGCTTTCGGATGCAACAGTCTAATTTACTCGGGAAAAGCAAACGCGGTAAGTCAGGAATTCGCCTTGCCAATCGAAACCTTATGTGCGTTGCTGCCTGAAATCCGCGACAAAGCCCAACAGCTGAACCTCAAATTCCTCTGGTACACGCCCACACAGTACTGCCGCTTAGACCCAGTGCAATTAGGCTTAAGCGTCAAATCCTGCACGGCGGCGATGATAAACATGTGCGTTGCGCCAAACGGGGACGTTTACCCGTGCCAAAGCTACTTCGAAAGCTTAGGCAACATTCTCGTTGACTCGTGGACGAAAATCTGGAACCATCCGCTTGCACTGCAACTTCGAAGCAGAGCTTATGCGGAGCCTAAATGCAAGGAGTGCCCGCAACTGCAGGTTTGCGGTGGAGGATGCCCGCTGGAGCTACAGAGCGAGAAGTTTATTTGCGGACAAACGGGCTGACGAAGACCAAACGTTCAGCTTCAGAACTGGATTATTTTTTGGTGCTTCGTGAGTTGATCAAATTAAGTTTTTGTTGGTGTGTTAGTTTTTTGATTTGTTTTTCGCGTTTCATGGCTTGCGCTCGCGAGTCGAAAAGCTCAAGGTAAGAGATTTTCTGGGGTTTGTGCATTTTTGTGTATCTGGCGCCTTTGCCGCTTTCATGTAGTTTTATGCGGGTGTCGATGTTTTTGGTGTAGCCTGTGTAGAAGCTTCCATCCACGCACAATATGACGTAAACATAGTAAGGCATTGCGCGTTTTTCTCCTGCGGTTAGGTGGCGCTATCAGCGTTGAGAAAGCTCTTGCGCAGTATGCGCTTCAGGTAGGTTTCAGGGTCCACTTCTTGGACACGCGCTTGGTCTACATCGATAATGTAGATTTCTTGGATTCGGGCGTTGAAGATTTCTTCCCGTGTCACTGGTGGCTTATTGTAGTATTTGTCGCAGAGGTTTTTAATGAACTCGATGTCTCTGGGCGTTCTTTTCCTCGGTTGCTTAGCCAGTGCCTGTGGAAATGGTAGAATGTAGTGGGGTGGTACGCCTAAGGCGAATTTTCCAGCGAAACTGCTGTATCTGATTATTTTGCTGGCTAATCGCGCTGACGTGTACGTTAACGGGTCTAGCGCGTGTTCAGGCGGGATGAAGCCTGTTTCTATTTCCACTATGAAGTTTCCATAGCCTTTTGTTGCGTACAGGTCGCATGTTAAAGGCTCGTTTAATGCGTATTCGAGTTGCACTTCGTAGCCTTTTAGGACGAGGTATTTTGCGCAGATGAGCTCCATTACAGAGTGGTTGATTTTCACGACGTTCTCTTTGTGAAGCCTTAGCAGCCAGTCTTTAAGCGTGTTAAGTTTGTTTTCTGCTTCTTTGCTCACGTCGGCTGTGAGTCGCGTTAGTAAAGTGGATAGGTCCTGTTCGAATTTTTCTTTGTTGTTCATTAGTTACTTCCTTTACGGCGCCATTTGTTACTTGCGTTTCGAAGGTATGTTTAACTTTTACGGTATATAAACTCGAAAGCCACGTTTCATCATAGTTGCAGCGGCATTTGAGTGCTCTGCGACTTTAAATAGTGTCCATCGTTTGCCGCTTTATAGCCAACGGTATCATGCGTCTCTTTCGCTAAATTTGTCAAAAAACCTGTTGCATAAATGCCGAGTTAGTGTGTTGCGGTACAATCAAATTTATATCGAATTAAAGGCTTATTGTATAGTTGCCAAGTTGGGAAGCAGGCTGGAATGTCTCAGCAAAGAACGGTTGTCACATTGACCTGCTGTCCAAGTCAATCCTAAGCGATCACTTCAAATGGGAAAGACCTCTAGCAACGGGTTAACAGCTGACTGAACTAAGTTGAGCGTTCGGGCTTAGACTCAACTTGGCAAACAACTTTTGACTATTGCGATTTCGAAATGAATATCGCGTGCAAATGCGGTGAGTATAGAAACGGACATACTTTAGAAAACAAGAAATAGCGGCAATGTTGATGTTCGTTGTACTGAGAGATTGTTTGGACGCATGCCAAGAAACATAGCATTGATCATTGTGGTGGCGTTATCAGCGTTTATTTTGATTTATAGTTTTACAGCTTGTTTTATGTTATGTACTGATTTTGCTGGTGGCTTCGGCTGGAAAGGGACATATGCTGCTGGAAAATTCTTCCACACAACAATCTACCCTAACCTTGCTTCCTACAACATTAGCTGGATTATCGTCAAGTGGCAAGACACCAACGGCAACAGCTTCGTCAACAACCCAAGCGACGGCGACACTTACACTGTAATTGCGACAAGCGCGTAATTTCCTCTTTTTTTTGGTTGGTTGGATTATTTCATTGTGGATGTTTCCGCGTTTTTCGCGCGAAAAAGATCACGATAACTATAGCGGTTGCGGTTGCTGCGCCGGCAATTGCGTATGTAAAGTAGTTTGAAAATGAGTTCACGTTTGGGATTGACCAAATTCGCATGTTAGGGTCGCATAATGTGTCTATGGCTGTGCATCCAACGGTTATTATCTCTGTAATGCTGTCCTTGTCAATGTCGCCTGTTGCTACGTTCCAAGCGCAAACGCCATTGTTGATCACCCAATCTACACTTTGCGTAAGTGTCAAGGTTGTTCTGTTCCAGCTTGAAATTCGTAGTTGTCCTCTGTCAGGGTTTGCTGTGGTATTTGCAAAGCTTCCTTTAGCCGCTACCATGCCACTGGTGATTATATCCAGTTTTCCGTCGCCGTCAACGTCGTCAAGTGCTATGCATTTGACTTCGGTTGAATAGTCGGTTGCCCATTCTTCGCTTTCTTCCTGAGCTAAAGCGTTTCCAGTCCAGTTCCAGATTTTCAGTTGAGCGTTAACTTGTTCGCCGTCGTAAGCGAAGCCGCCCGTCACTATTTCTTTGAAACCGTCGCCGTCTACGTCTCCAGCTTTAACGTTGTTGACAATGGTGTTTCCTTGGACGGCTCCTGCGATGGTTAAAGCGTATCCTTGGGTTACAAGCTGCCAGTTTTCGTTGCATTTTAAGGAGAATTCTTTTCCGTTCCACTGCCAGATGCAGAGTTGCCCTTTGCTATTGTTGAGGTTGTCAGAGTAACCTGCAGTGATTATTTCTACGTTGCCGTTGTTGTCCAAGTCACAGGCGAACACTGAATCGGCGTAGGTTACGTTAGCAACATCTAGTTCAAGTTGGTCTATCAAACTCAAGGCGTTGTCCTTGAAGTGCCATAAGCAAAGTAAAGAAGTACCCAGAGTGTCATTAGGTAATTTTCCGACTGTAATTATTTCTGATGTTCCGTCGTTGTCTACATCGCTGACGAAAATGGAGCCAACGGATATTCCTTCGTAGCAGGCTTTTTGGCTTAACTCGCCATTGCGCCATTGCCATATCCTGAGGCAACTGTAGAAGACTGTTTCGTTAACGATTGCTCCGCCTACAATTATCTCCACCACGTTATCGCCGTCGGAATCAGCGGCGAAGACGCAACTAATGCCGCCTGGCCACTTCGCGTTTGCCTCGCGCGTAACGTTTTGCCCGTTCCAGCTCCAGATGTTAAGTGGGGCTTCAATGTTCACTCTAGAGCCATTTGTTACAGTGTAACTGAAGCCGCCTGTGATTAGTTCCTTGAAGCCGTCGCCGTCAACATCTGCCACATAGAGGTTGTGTGTTCCAGAAATGCAGGTGGAGCCTACTCCGTAGGTTTCCCATGATTGTTCAGCTTCCAACGTGAAATTTCCATATTGAGCCTTGACCGTTATCACGCTGAGCGAACAGCAAACGCATAGTAGTATGACAGCGAAGCACAATCGTAGTTGACACATCTTACCCTTTCACATGGAGAACTAGGCATTACGTGATTTAAATAACTGCTGTTAATTGGCAGTCTGCGGGAATTCTTTTATTGCTGTTTAAGCCTATTTACTTCTGCCGGATGATGAGAAGGCATTAGCTTGACCATCATGGGATGACAACTCAGAGTTACTCGGACGGCAAAGCTTAACAGTAATTTTTAATAAGCCAGCAGACATCTCTTCCCATATTACATTACACCAAGGAGAGAGATGGCGACGGGCTCAGGCGTCAAAATCGTGCTTACTGCGTCAGCTACAGAAATGAGCGACTTCTTCAACAACCCCTTCATGGCTTTCGTAGGCGGTTTCGGCATAGGCCCAATCCCACTGAGCTATGCAAGAAAAACGCTTTATCCACGGGTTCCACGCAACGCTGACGGCAGAGCCAAATACGCGCCTTACGGCTTGAGAAAAGTCGAAGCCATGCTGCTAGAAAACGGCTTCACGAAAACCGACGTTGCCGTTGTCCACCCTGAAGATTTAGACGCCTTCGTAGGCTCAAACACAAAAGTCGTCGGCATCTCCTCAATGGACCCGACTGGCATGGGCTACGTAAGCAAAACTTACTCATCAATCATAGGCGGCGGCGAACCATTAAACGCCGTGGAATTCAAAAAACTCGTAAATCACCCAGCCATTAAAAAGTTCAAACCTAAAGTAATTGTTGGCGGCTTTGGTTCATGGCAACTGGAACGCAAACACGTAGCTGACAGCTACGGCGTAGACTGCGTATTCATCGGCGGAAGACCAGACGGAATAATCGCGATTTTCAAGAAAGCAGTTAACGGCGAGCCAATTTCACGTGTTGTCCGCGCTGCTGAATCCGCAGAAAACTGGGACTACACAAAAATGCCCCTCGTAAAACACGTAGCTATTCACGGCGCAGTGGAAATCTCTAAAGGATGCGGCAGAAACTGCCAATTCTGCACGCCCACAATGCAGCGCAAAGTAGACATACCACTGGACACCGTCATGAACGAAGTTAAAACAACCGTCAAAGAAGGCAGCGACCACGTTACGCTAGTCACAGAGGACCTCTTCCTCTACGGCGCAAAAGACACAAAATTTGTACCCAACAAAGAGGCAGTTGTGAAGTTAGTCAAAAGCGTAGCTGATTACCCTGGCGTGAAAAGCATCCAAACTTCACACATGTCGCTGGCGCCCGCAGTCTGCAAACCAGATATGATTAAAGAACTAGCTGAAATCCTAATTGAACGCAGCTGGTACTCCCACGGAAAAAAACCCATAATAACCGCTGAAACAGGCATCGAAACAGGCAGTGCAAGGTTAATGAAAAAGTACATGGCGGGGAAAATGCTGCCGTATACTCCAGACAAGTGGCGAGAAATAGTCACTGACGCCTTCGGCATACTGAACGATAACGACTGGTACCCGCTAGCGACCTTAATTATAGGTTTACCTGACGAGAAAGAAGAAGATGTCCTCCAGACGCTTGAACTCATGGACACTTTGAAGAGTTACAACGCGTTTTACGTGCCGCTCTTCTTCGTGCCCCTGGAAAACTGCATACTAATGAACAATAAAGGTGCCGAGTTGGATTCGCTGTCAAAGGCACGATGGGACTTTTTCATTCGCTGCTGGGAATACAACATCCGCATTTGGCGCGACACATTCCTCGGAAACAGGTTTGCCAACCCTGTAGCGTACGCAGCCATGAACAACGTAGCAATACCCACTTTTGCCAAGATAATGGGACTCTATTACGGATGGAAACGCGGCGAACAGTTAAAAGAGGCATTCTGGCGGTTAGGCATGCCGCAGAAACCAATAGAAGCTTAAGCGGTGCTTTTTGGCTCTTCGCGTTCAAGCCTTAACGCTTTCCGCGCATAAGTAATATAACCCGTATGCCCAGTCATCAGCGTCTGAGGCCTAGTTTTTCCGCGTTCAACCTGCATGCCCCGCATCAGGCACTCCACCGTCTCAATGCAGATGAAATTTTGCTCCCGTAAAGCCTCAGTCATCCTAACAACTTGGTCTATGGTTGGGCTGAAAGAAACAATTATCCCTGAAGGCTTCAACGCTTCATACGCTTGGGGCGCAACCAGCCACGGCGTCGCCAAATCCAAAACCACCGCATCCACATCACGCTCCTCTATTCCAGCAATAACGTCCTTGCTCTTCAACTCAACAGACTCCAGTAAGCCAGCGCGTTTGAGATTTTTCTCCGCTGCTTTCTGAAACTCCCCGCGAATCTCGTAACTGTAAATCTTGCCGTCAGGTCTAACGTAATGTGCAAGAGCGGTTGTCAAAGCGCCTGTGCCAGTACCCGCTTCAACCACGCGGCTTCCAGCGCCTATGCCGCTGAACATGACAATCAACGCGGCGTCCTTCGGATACGTTATTTGCGTCTGGCGCGACGACTTCATTATGTAATCCGTTAAAGTAGGCTTCAACGCTGTGAACGCTATGCCTAAGCTGCTTTGGATTGTAGCGCCGAACTCCTTTCCCACAAGTTCATCGAGCTTCACGTAGCCCTTGTGCGTGTGGAAAGTTTTGCCTGCTTCCACTATCACCATGTACGTTCTCCGCATATCCAAATAGAGAACCACGTAGGCGCCGTCGCTTATTTTCTGATTAACCAACTATTTCATCACCTAAAGTGTCTCAGCCAGAAGTAAACTTGCAAAGTGTACCATTTAAACCTTGAATAGCTCAGGACTCTTTTTCAGCGACCAGCCGCTTCAGCTTCTGCTCCATTTTCAACTCGTACGCGTGCTCCTTCACTGGAGGCGGTAGGCTTTTACGTTTACGGGCAGTGTTAGGGGGCACTATGCGTCTCTCGCCAACTTTAACCGCGACTTTCTTGCCTTCAATCACGTCTTCAAACGCCTCCACTGCCTCAACAATCCAGTAACCAGCACTTTTCGTCACAACCTTAACTTTGTGCTTGCCCTTGTAGTAGCGTATCTCTTCACTCATAACAGCCCACACTATGTTTCTTAGTTAATAGCTAATATAAAGCGCACGTAAGACAAACGTTTCATTCCAATAGGCTTGCTCGTTTAAGCATTACAACAGGTATTCTCGGCATTTTTCAACATGTGTCACTTGGCTTTTCAAGTCCCGCATGAACTTCGCAAACAATTCTGCATGTTCAGTGTGTATTGGAAATGTTCTTTCCGCGTTTATCTCTTTGAGCGTTGCCTTCAGCTGCAGAGGCATCATGTGTCCGCTGACGTGCACGTGGTACTGAGGTACGCCGTAGTGGCTAAGCCAGTTAGTCAACCGTTCATGGTCGATTTCCATTTCCTCGTTGAATGGTTCTGAAGAGGACAAGATGTAGCTGCTTCCTGCTGTGGGCTGCAATGAAACCAGCTCTTCAAAATCGTAGAATGACATCACTAAGATGACTTTGCATTGCTGCTTCGAAGTTTCGAACACGTCGAAAATCTTGTTCTGCGGCGCGTACTGTTCAATCAGTTGGCTTTCCCACATGTCAAAGCGTTTCTTCGACTTTCGAAAAATCAACATGGCGTCATCGTCTAAACACGGAATCCTTAAGCCCTTATCCTTACGCAGTGCATCCAGCAGATAAGCTTGCTTCAGTGAAACAGCCAAGCACCGCTGGTTCTTTTTGGCAATGTGATAGAAAGAGTTCAAGCGGTCAACATCCGAATTGGAGAAGCCAGCCAACACTATGCCGTCAGTCCGTGTGACAATGCGGTTCAATTTGTCTTCAACTTCAGCTTCGCAAGAGACACTTGCATCCGTCATGTTAGTAGCTTCAGTCACTATTGCCACGGGTTTCGCGTCCTTGGCTTTTTCAACAAAATCGCGGGTCATTTCAGGCTTGGCGCCGTGATCTCGGAAATCGCCCGTGTACACAACTGCGCCGTTTGAAGTGTGAACAATGAAGCCGTAAGCACCGGGAACCGAATGGTCAACGTGGAATGGTTCAATTTCTAAGCTGTCTACTGTGATTTTTTTGCCTGTGCGGAAGCTTCGAAAGTCTAAGTCGGCAACGTCAAACTCGAGGTCTGCACGGCGGATTTCGCTTAGCGCCTGCAGGATTATCTGGGTGGTTTCTCCGCAGTAGACTGGAATTTCCCGTTTGATAAATGATAAGTGCGCGGAGTGATCTAAGTGCCCATGCGAAAGAAATACGGCGCCAACTTCAGGCGGGTTAGGGTCAGACTTGTAGATGCCCTTTATTTTTGGCAGAATTTCAAGTTCTTGAAGGCTGTTTTCGCTCTTAGGCGAAAGAAACGGCGGTGAATAGAACTGTTTCTTCATAGTGAAGGACATGCCGAAGTCGAAAAACACCTTTGTATCGCCGTCTTTGAGTAGGATTTTGTTTCCGCCGATTTCGTTGACGCCGCCATAGAAGGTTAAACTTGTCGTATTCTTCACCATTATGCTTCTACCTTCGATGCTTCAGCTTTTTTGCAAACGTTTGACATCGTAATTATCACAGCGGGCAGGGTGAAAACGCTGAAAACTCTAGTGTACTTGGGGGTCCCTGCATTTTGGATAGTGTCAGCATCACCGCCAGCTTTCAAATAGCCCTCAATGAAAGCTCTGGCGATTGATTCTGCCTTGCCGTTGCTATTCAACGGCGGAAGATAATGTCCCGAATAATACAGGAATTCAGCTACGTCCCATGCTTTGTCGCCGTCGCGAGAAGCCTGTTCGAAATCTAACAAGTAAATTTTATCAGCTGGGTCAACGATTACGTTTTCGGGCTTTGTGTCGCCCAGCGCAAAGTTAAGCGCATGAATTCGCGCGAATGCCTCGCCAACGCTCACTATTTTAGCCAAATCTTGCTGTATTTTCTCCTTGTTTTTGGCTGCTGCTATTCGTTTGATGGCGCTACTGAGGTTTTCTCCCTCTATGTACTCCATGAACACTAAACGTTCGTTGTGGCTCACGTGTAAAACTTTTGGAACGTTGAATCCTTCGCAACGCAGGAGCTCGCTCATGGCGCATTCGCTTTCGAGCCTATACCGACCTAGGACGGTGAAATTTCGGGCGCCAAGCGACCACAGGGTCAGCGGGAACCACTTGAAACCAGACCAGTCCTTAAACCGTTTGACAAGAACTTTCTTTTCTATGCCGTTCGAATGAGCTTTAATCAAGTACACATCGTTTAAGACGCCGCCGACTCTTTCAACCTTAATTGCAGCGTCTTTGTCATTCAAAAATATCTTTCGGGCGAAGGTTTTGATGTCAACTCTATCTGCTAAGGAGACTAAGCCTTCGGCTGTAGGGACAAAAACGTATTTTTGCGGGTCCACGAGGTGTCGTTTTGCGGTGACCCCTCGGGTCCAGGGGAGTTTTTGGAATTTCAACAGTGCTTCAGTGTTCTGTGAGAAAAAGTTCAAAAACTGCGGGAAAACCCCGAACAGCGACGTGAACAGGGTTCTCGGCGCGTTCTTTGAAATATTTGCAAGACGAACTTTTGGGTTTTTGTTTTCTGTCACCAACGTTTTGGGAATCATCACGTAGCCTTCGGAAAGAATGACTCTTTTCTCTTTTTCTAGTTGTTCTAATGCTTCCAAGTAACCGGAGAGAACAGAATCGGTTTCCTTCTTGGGGAATTTGCCGCGTATAAAGTTTGATATGCCGTAAGCCATAGGAGGAAAAACCCGAACGCGGTTTAACACGACCTCACACATGAAATATTGAGGTTTAATGTGGAGGAGATAAGAGAGCTCTGGAAAACTCAGAACCAAATTTGATAGCAATTCAAGAATTAGGCGTTTCTTCAATAGGATTTCATGTGCGTGCAAATATTCTCTGCCAGTAAGGGCGCTGTAAGGAAAAATTAACGTGCTTGCTAGAGCTTCGCCTAGAAAGCCGCGTTCCACATCCCTTTCAAAAACCCACTGGTCAATCGCAACAATAATGATGCTTCTTCCATCAATGACCTTTACGTAACTGAGCAATCTGGGTTGAAAACCACGAATCACCACCACTATCTCCAGCGCTGCTTTCACGCTTGATGCGGTTATTGAGTTATTGTCAAGCAAGATTATGGCGGTGATTTCGGCGGTCCCAGCGAGGTGCCTGCAAAAATCGAGAATTTGGCGGCGTAACTCGCCACTTATGATAGTGGGACCTTTATTCAACTTGTCACCTTTGCAAGAGACACTTAGATAGAACTATACGGAAGAGAGATATATTTGCAACGCGTTCGTTGCCCTGTCTTCGCAGAGAGAAGCATACACTTTAACATGATTTTAAAAAAACTCGACCAATGCAGCATCAAAGTTAAAAAGAATATAAAGCACGATCATGCGATGATTTTCACTGGAAGCGCATGCGTGTTTGACTACACAAACCAGAGGGTTAGGCTATTTGGTGTGCGCCAATTCTTCGTATCATGGGCTTTAATGTTGCTCGGTCGGATTGTTCAACTGACACGTCTGCCTCAGGTGATACACTGATTTTTCTGCAGATGAGGTTAAGTGAATCTTCAGTGAAGTTCAACATGCTTTGTCCTTCGCTTGTCAGCGTGTACACTTTTCTAGGTCTCTCGCTGGTCATGTTCCACTCGCTGTTTACGTATCCTTTCTCCTCGAGAGTGCCTAAAAGCGGGTAGATTGTGCTTGGGCCAAAGTAGACGCCGAAAGATTTGCGGATTTTTGTTATTATTTGGTATCCGTGCATTGGTTCAGTGCTGAGGAACTGCAATATTATGAGGTCTAGTAGACCTTTCATCAGTTTGACTTGAACTTCTTTTTGGTTGTTTACCATTTTTTGCTTCCCTCTATGTTTATGCTTACCTGTTTTTCTGTTGGACTTGTATGCAATACGTCTCTTTTGCGACGTATCACGTATCTTTATACACAATAAACGCCCATATAAAGGTTCATATGCCTCCCGAGCATACACAAGCATACAACTACACGGCAGTATTCCGGTTACTACATAAAGTAAATAAGCCAAAACATGGAAAAAGTCAGTTTAAGGCGTTGCCAAAGGGAAAATCATGGCTGAAACTTATAGAAAAGAACTTGTACAACGCATGATCAGAAACTTTTTTGATATCCAAATTTTACGGCTAGTCGGCGCCCAACCCTTATGGGGATACAAGATAAAAAAGAAAGTGGAAACAGATTTTCACATGAAAGTCAGACATGGCGCCCTTTACCCCATGCTTAACCGCCTGGAGCAACAAGGTTTTCTTACG
>Ga0256868_10000150_pt1 | contig 40960 bp, 40 predicted proteins | sample RVTome_13_FD_187341 | JGI IMG/M metagenome (GOLD analysis project Ga0256868, IMG submission 187341) | Soil microbial communities from uranium-contaminated site in the Upper Colorado River Basin, Wyoming, United States - RVT92D227 HiSeq ...
CGCATGGCTGACCTCCGGTTTGAAGTATCCGCTGGACTCCAGCATGCGGCTCTGGCCCCAACCCGGCCAACCCGCGAATCTGCCGGGGGTCAGCCCCGCTTCGCACCGGAAGTCATGATGTCTAGGCCACCCTCTTCACAAGACCGTCAAGTTGGAGCGAGCACGTGGTGGGACGGGCGCGCCCCCAGCTGACACCAGAGCTAGTGGTGAAGGCAATGGGCCGAGCAACGCTCACGGCGTCAGGGCTCCTCGCTGATGCCGAACTCCTTTTCGAGCACGGTCGTTGGGCGCGCGCCACAGCAGTAGCGACCTTGGCAATCGAAGAGATAGGGAAATCCGTCCTGCTCAAGCTGATTATGTTGGCGGCCAATGACAAGCAGCGTCGGGCGCTCTGGAACAGCTATTACCAACACTCGCCCAAGACGCTGGCGCTTTGCTTTCCGGCGATTACTTTCATGCGTGGCTTGGAGGGGAAGCACCTTACGTTTGACGAACATTTGGCCGATGCTAGGGACTTCTGCGAGTGGCTGGACGAATTCAAGCAAGATTGCTTCTATTCGAACTGCCTTGGGGAGCACGAGTGGCCCATCCCTTCGGAGATTTGTACCCCCGAGGACTGCCTCAAGATCATGAACTTTGCCAGAATCGTTGTGAACTCCCAGCTTCCACTGTCAAGTGAGGGCGAGCTCACCCTATTACTCAAGCACTTCCATGGTGCTATTTCAAGTCCGCGACCTGCGTGGGGCGCCTTATGGCGAGCCTTCAGCGCCGAAATGCAGATGTCCGGCTACCTTCACCCACAGGCGGACCCACTTGCGCTTAAGATGTACTGGACGTTGCTGGCCATGACGCTTGCTGTCGGCAAGGAGATTGTGTCGTGAACCTGTTGCAGGGGTTGCCTAACCAGCGCCTGCAGCGTCAGCTGGCAAGTGAGGCTCTTAAGGAGGTCGCCGTGGACCTTGGGAAGAGGGGAGTGGTCACGCTCGGAGTCGCGACCGCGCTCCCCCTCATTTGGATGGTGATCTTTTTCGTTGCCTTCTTTGCGTTCTTCGTCTACATGGTGGCCGATTCGGCGGCGGCTGCAGCCTCGGCACGGGTCACTGGCTCGGGTGCAGCTGCAGGCTCGCGACCACAAGTGAGCGGGCCACCGCTTTGGTTCCTGGGGGCCTTCCTAGCACATTTTCTTGTTATGCTGCTCATCTTCGCGCTGACAGTTCTCTATATCGTGGACCTTTTCCAGACCAACCGCGTTTCGACGGACAAGAAAGCGCTTTGGGCCGTCGTCCTCTTTCTCGGTAACATGTTCGCGATGCCGGTCTATTGGTACCTGTACTTCTGGCGCCCTTTGAGCCCCCGCAAGTCCAATGGTCGAGCTCCACTCCCATCCGCCGGCTAACAGGCGCTTGCAGCGTCACGCCGGGCGGGGTTCTTCCGGGGTGGTGTCGCGTGGTTGATCATCGTGTCATGTTGAACGAAGAACGGTGCGCCGGCGTGACGGTGAAGCGCGGCGTTCGACGGCGGACAAGCCAGCTATGATTCCGCGCCTGAGAGCTCCAGTGGTGTTGCTCCTCGTGGCGCTATCTGCTCTGGCTGTCGCCTGTGACGACGCCGAACGCGGGTTCGAGGAGCTTATCTGCGTCGGCTCGGCCAAGGAGATGCACGGTGCCGTCGTCTCGCTCGACGGCAAGCCGGTTGGCCGCCTTGACTACCTCATGCTGCACGATACCTGGTTTGATCAGCTCCTGAAGAAGCTCTACCCCGACTCACCAGCCCACGATGCCGTAGCGCTTAACATCGCAATCAGGCCTGATGGGCTATCGAAGGGCGAGCACGAGGTGTCGATCAGCAAGCCAGGTTTCGCCGATCACGTTCAGACGTTCACATATCCGTTCGAGGGTCCGGAAGAGACGATCTACATCGTCTTTGCTCCGCAGCCGCTTGTACGTCTGCAGGATGGCCCGAAGTGAGGCCGCCGCCTAACAAGCGCTTCCAGCGGCGCGTCGTGAGAGCTGCTTGTTCGGGGGTAGTGGCGTGGTCCATCATGCGGCCGTGTTGATCCGCCAACTAGTAACGGGCGCGCGCCTTAAGCGGAGCGTTGGGTGCCAAAAAGGACTGTGAGTGTCGACGTTGTCTAACGCGGTCGTTGAATCGGAGACCCGGGCCTTACGCAGGCGCTAATTGAACTCCTCGTCTGTGAGCAACGGGTTCATGTTTGCGGCGGTCGTTAAGCGAAAGAACAAGCCGTAAGAAGGCCGGGCGAGCAAAGGCGAATGAAAGAGAGCAGAAAGGAAAAGACAGAAATGCAAAGAGCAAAAGACATGAAAGCAAAACAACGTGAGGACCTACTCAGAGCGTTGAAAGCCCGTTTTGAGAAAAACATGAACCGCCATAAAGGTCTTGAATGGGGTAGAGTACAAGCAAAGCTGGAAGCTAATACTGAAAAACTGTGGTCACTCAATGAAATGGAAAGAACTGGCGGTGAACCGGATGTAGTTGGTCACGATAAAAAGACGGGCGAGTATATTTTTTGTGATTGTTCAGCAGAAAGTCCTAAAGGCCGCAGAAGTGTTTGTTACGACCGAGAAGGGCAGGAGGCGAGGAAAGCATTTAAGCCAGAAGATAACGCTATTGATATGGCAGCTGCCATGGGCATTGAGCTTTTAACGGAAGAACAATATCGAGAGTTGCAGAAACTTGGAAATTTCGATACCAAAACGTCGAGCTGGGTGAAAACACCTTCTGATATTAGAGAACTCGGCGGCGCCCTTTTTGCTGATCGCCGGTACGGCAATGTCTTCGTGTATCACAACAGTGCGCCCTCTTACTATAGCGCTAGGGCGTTCCGTGGCTCGCTAAGGGTCTAGATTTTGCACAGACAGCTAAGTTTGAATTTGAGGACGGATCACGCAAAAGAGAGGAATGCAAAAGACAAGGTCTTGTCCGTCAACGTCGGCTGGCAACTTGAAGCGCGCACCGGCGCCCAACAAGCGGTTCCAGCGGACGGCCTCGCTTCGCTCGGTCGCCGCTGAAGCGCGGCGTTAGGTTTCACAAACGTATCGGTCAGGTTGCCATGAACTACACGCAAGAACGACCCGATCGAAATAATCTTCAAGGAGGCCTATGAGAGCGATCGTATACACAGAATACGGGCCCCCGGATGTTCTTCAGTTCACGGAGGTAGCAAAACCTACCCCCAAAGACGATGAGGTCTTGATAAGAATTCGTGCGGCTTCCGTCAATGCACTTGACTGGCGCTTAATGAGAGGCGCGCCGTACATCGTTCGCATACTGTTCGGGCTGCGCAAACCAAAGATCGCACGACCCGGACGACCCGGACGAGATGTGGCCGGCCAGGTTGAAGCGGTTGGCAGGAACGTAACCCAGTTCAAACCAGGCGACGAGGTGTTCGGCGTGTGCCTTGGGGCCTTTGCCGAGTATGCCTGTTCTATTGAAGATAAATTGGCGCTGAAGCCAGCCAACATAACGTTTGAGGACGCAGCAGCCGTACCAGTGGCGGCAATCTCTGCCCTTCAGGGTCTTCGTGACAAGGGACGGATCCAGCGAGACCAAAGGGTTCTGGTTGATGGCGCGTCTGGTGGTGTGGGTACGTTTGCGGTCCAGATTGCCAAATCGTTCGGGGCTGAAGTCACTGCCGTGTGCAGCACGAGGAATGTGGACACGGCGCGATCGATTGGCGCAGACCATGTCATTGATTACACGCGAGAAGATTTCACGCAAAGTGGGCAGCGTTACGATCTGATCATAGCTGCGAACGCATATCATTCGATTTTCGAGTACAGGCGTGCGCTGAGTCAGGACGGAATTTACGTCATGGCCGGAGGCGGTTGGGCTCAAATTCTCCAAGCCTTTTTTCTGGGACCATTACTATCACTGATTGGGCGCAAGAAGATGTGTAACTTCATGGCGAAGATAAACAAGAAGGATCTGGTTCTTCTGAAAGATCTTCTTGAAGCCGGAAAAGTCACTCCGGTCATCGACAGGCGTTACAGGTTGAGGGAGGTCCCTGAGGCTATCCGGTATCTGGAAGAAGGGCACGCTCGAGGAAAAGTAGTAATAACGATGGAACATCGTGGTGAAACCTAACAACGTCTTGCACCTGACCGGGACGTTGCCCCGATGAAGCAGACACCCTGACCTTACGCCGGAAGGGGGCCAGGATGGCGAGGATCAAGGGGCCGATGAAGATTCATCGGTTCGGTTTGACGAATCGGAATGCACCTTTGTTGACCCCGAGCTACGTGCATCGCAGAGTGCGCACGTCAAGGTAAGCAGCGAGCAGAGGGAGAGCTCAACCCATGGACATTCTCCATGCCATTGGAAACACATCGATGGTTCGACTTCGCAAGGTCGTTCCACCCAATTGTGCGGACATCTTCGTGAAGCTCGAGTGGGAGAACCCTACCGGGAGCGTCAAGGACCGGATGGCGCAGGCCGTGATTTCGCGGGCGGAGGAGGACGGTCGACTGAAGCCCGGAGACACCGTCGTCGAGTACACGGGTGGCAGCACGGGGGCATCGCTTGCATTGATCTGCGCCGCCAAAGGCTACCGTCTCCGGATCGTCAGCTCCGATGCGTTCAGCCAGGAGAAGCTGGATCACATGGCGGCGCTTGGTGCTGAGCTGACGCTGGTCCAGAGCGAGGGAGGCCTCACCACGAAGAAACTGATCCTGGGCATGATCGAGGCCGCCCGTGGGTTGAGCCAAGAGCCTCACACCTACTGGACCGACCAACTCAACAACCATGACAGCGTCGCGGGCTACTACTCGCTGGGCGAGGAGATCTGGAGTCAAACGAAGGGGGAGATCGACGCCTTCGTTCACTGCGTGGGTACGGCGGCTTCTTTGCGTGGGGTCGCCACTGTGCTGAAGCGATACAAACCGAGTATCAAGATCGTCGCCGTCGAACCCGCAGAATCATCGGTGTTGCTGGGAGGGCAGGCCGGCCCTCACAAGATCGAAGGAGTCGGGATTGGCTACACTCCTCCACTCTGGGAGCCGACTCTCGTGGACGACATCCTGCCGGTCAGAACAGAGGACGCAAAGGACATGGCGAGGCGCATCGCGCGGGAGGAGGCCCTCTTCGGGGGGACGTCTTCCGGTGCAAACGTCGTCGCCGCGATTCGAGTCGCAGAGCGGCTTGGGCCAGATGCCAAGGTGGTCACGCTGATGGCCGACTCTGGCCTGAAGTATTTGAGCACCGATGTGTACCGGAGCAGATAAGCCACCGTCTCGATCAAAGCGGGGTTGAACCGATAACACCAGGCTGCCTGCACCGAAGGATGACGGGAAGGACTGTTCTCGCTCTTGGTGATGCCGCGTGGTGTGCAGTGGTACGCTCGTAGCTGTTGAATGGCGATAGATTTGGACAACCGGCCTCGCAGCTTGTCGGCCACCCGTTAGAACGCGAGAACCGCGGACGCCTGGGAGAAAACTATGGAATCTGATATCCAAGTGAAGCTGGCTGTTTACTCGCACTTCGCGGAGACGGGGCACAGGCCATCACCCAGAGAAGTGGCCGAGCGTGTCGGTTCGGATGTTGAAAGTGTGATCGATGCCTACGGCAGGCTTCGTGCTCAGAGGTTGCTTGTCCTCGAGGCTGATGGATCGTCAATCCGCATGGCCTCTCCGTTTTCAGGTGTTCCGACACAGCACGTCGTGGAAGCCGGAGGGATCCAGTACTTCGCCAATTGTGCTTGGGACGCACTTGGAGTGCCTGCGGCACTCCACAAGCCCGGTACGATTCACTCCCGTTGCGAGCAATCCGGCGAGCCTTTTCACCTAGATGTGGGCCTCCAAGGACCTGTGCCCTCGACCTGGCTCTTCCACTGCCTTGTCCCGGCGGCGAAATGGTGGGACGACATCGTCTTTACCTGAAACAACATGCTCTTCTTCCGGTCGGAAGAACGAGTTCGAGAGTGGTGCGCGGTCCACGGAAGCCCCATGCGACCGCTTGTGAGGATCGACCAACTCTGGACGCTGGCGACAACGTGGTATTCGACTCGACTGCAGGAGGATTCTCGGCGTCCTCAGCCGAACGAGATGCGCGAGATTTTCGCTGGCCTGGGCCTAGAGGGTGACTTCTGGGATCCAAGATCGGATAGCTTTGGATAGCTCGCGTCCTACCAAGCGCTTGCAGCGCACCCTACCTCGCGTGCAATCATGTTTCGTGCATGCGTCTTCAGCTCACCAGCCTTCGTTGTCGAGGCGCCCCGGTCGCGGGGCGGCTCCGCTGAAGCGCGGCGTTTGGCGGACCGTGATCGCAAGGAGGCAGCATGAATGTACTCGAACAGCTGGCCGAGAGTTTCAGGGAAATGGTCAAGAAGGAACCGCCGGCCTCGCACTTCGCTGGCGGGAAGCAGGTGGTATGTGGTCACTGTGGTTCCGGGACATTCAGCAGTCGGCGCGTGCTCGTTCGGGGGCCGCTTTCGCATTGCCTCGTGTGCACGAAATGCGGCCTTGCGATGTGGTTCGAGACCTCCCCAGGTCGTGGCGGTGAGTGAGCCGAAGGCCGGCCAACAACCAGTTGCCGCCGACGAGCGCGTAATGGCACGCTGGTGCGCGCCCGGTCCTGAACAGGGCGGTGGGCAGCCAGAGAGGAGGGGCATCTGAACACGAAGCAGCCGTCGCTGAACCGCGTGAAACTCATTCTCCCTGCGCTGACAGAAGCGACAAGCCCCTATTGGCGCCCGATCAAGTACTCCCTGTTCCCGCCTTTGGGCCTGGCGACCCTCGCCGCCTATCTTGATCCCAACCTTGAGATCACACTTCAAGACGAGCATGTCGAGAAGCTTGATCTTGACGACTACCCCGGCCTTGTCGTCATTCAGGTCTACATCACGAACGCCTATCGGGCCTACCAGATCGCGGATCACTATCGCGCGCGAGGCGCCTACGTCGTGCTCGGTGGTCTCCACGTCACTTCACTGCCGGACGAGGCTGCGCTGCACGCGGACACGATCTTTCTTGGACCTGGAGAGCACACGTTCCCCCAGTTCCTGCGCGATTTCGCAACTGGAAGGCCGCTGCGCCGCTATGAGTCGGCGACACGTACGCTCGAAGACCTACCAGCGATCCGCAGAGATCTCATCCAGCGAAAGCGGTACCTCGTCCCGAACTCGATCGTCGTCTCGCGAGGCTGCCCGCACCATTGCACGTTCTGCTACAAGGACGCCTTCTTCTCTGGGGGCCGCTCGTTCTATACGCAGCGCGTGGACGCCGCCCTTGCCGAAATCGCTCGCCTCCCGGGCCGTCATCTCTATTTCCTGGACGACCACCTCTTTGCCAATCCCCGGTTTGCGAGAGAGCTTTTCCGCGGCATGAGAGGGATGGGTCGAGTCTTTCAGGCAGCGGCAACGGTGGACTCGATCCTTCGTGATGACCTTATCGAAGAGGCAGCGGCCGCGGGCCTCCGAAGCCTGTTCGTTGGGTTCGAGACGCTTTCCCCGAGCGGTCTGGCAGGCACGGGCAAGCGCCAGAATCTCGGCCGTAGCTATCGAGAAGTCGTGCGAAGGCTCGATGATTTCGGCATCATGATCAACGGAAGCTTTGTCTTCGGCCTGGATGGCGACGACCGCGAGGTCTTCCCCCGAACCGTTGAATGGGCGGCTCAGAGCGGGATCACAACAGCCACGTTCCACATCCTGACGCCATACCCAGGTACAGCGCTGTTTTCGGATATGGTCGCGCAGGACCGGCTCGTAACGCGAGACTGGGATCTCTACGACACGCGGCACGTGGTCTATCGCCCGATCGGGCTTTCGCCGGAGGAGTTGAAGCGCGGCTACGACTGGTCCTACGAAACGTTCTATCGCTGGGGTTCCATCTTCGAGGCCGCCTCAGCCCACAGTTCGGCGAAACACGCGCTGAAGCACTTCATCTACAGCGCAGGATGGAAGAAGTTCGAACCAGCATGGAATCTCGTCATCCGGATCAAGCAGCTTTCCCAGATGCGACCTCTTCTCGAGGCTGTTTTGTCCCCCGTGGTGCGAGAATCGAGAGACCCTGCCGTAGCACGGCTGCCCAACAAGCCAATGGAGCTGACGCGCCTCCCGCTTCGCCAACCCGGTGCTTCGGCGCCATCATGAGGCATCGCGTCGGCTGGGGCGCGGCGCCATCAAGGCGGCGCGCAGCTCATCGGCGATCCGTTAGGTAGTGGCGGGAACCTTGATGCTTAAGACCGTCCTGTGGATCGTTGTCGTCCTGTTCCCAGTGTCGGAGATCACGCTCGCGATCCTCAAGCGGGCCGACTCGCAGTCTGCACAGAGGCAAGACCGCGGCTCGATGCGTCTCCTTTGGCTCGCCATCGCGCTCAGTGTCACCTCGGCTGTGGGGTCCCAGTGGGTGGTATCAGCCAAACTCCCGTTCCCCGGCAGCTTGGTTCGCGTCCTTGCTCTCACCTTTCTCGTCGGGGGGCTCGCCATTCGCTGGGCCTCGATCGTGACTCTCGGTCGGCTCTTCACGGTGGATGTCGCTATCCAACAGGGCCACACGTTGGTCCAGCTAGGTCTGTACCGGTTTGTTCGTCACCCCTCCTATTCTGGGCTGCTCCTGGCCTTTCTCGGTCTGGGTCTTTTCTTCGCCAACTGGATCAGCCTCCTCGTCCTCATGGTGCCGATCACCTTGGCGGTCATCAACCGAATCGCGAAAGAAGAACGAGCGCTTCTCCTGGCCCTTGGCCCCTCGTATGCTGCCTACTGTGCACGCACGAAGCGCCTTTTCCCCGGCGTGGCCTAGCTCAGTCGCCACACGCTGCCCGACGCAGCGGGCACAGGCACGCGTTCATCTCGCATGGCGGTTGTACGGGGTGGCGGAGTAGGCTATGCGTATGGCCTGAAGCAACGTGGACGTGCCGCTGAAGCGCGGCGTGCGGCAGGCCTGGGGTGGTGACTGGTTCGGAGGTGCGTCATGATTAACGACAACGTCGGCAGTAGCACTCTGGGTGAATGGCCGGAGTCCCTCGACGCCCTGACCGCGGCCCCTGATCACCATGCGGTTCTCCTAGAGAACGATCGGGTGAGGGTTCTCGACACTCGGATAGGCCCGGGCCAGAGAACGTCGGTGCACACACATGCCTGGCCAAGTGTTCTCTACGTCTTGGGCTGGAGCAATTTCATTCGATTTGACGGTGACGGAAACATGGTTCTTGACTCGCGGACCTTAGCCTCAAGACCCGAAAAGGGGACCGCCTTGTGGTCGCCTATTCTCGGTCCGCACTTCGTGAGAAACGTTGGCAACGAAGAGCTTCGCGTTATCGCTGTTGAACTCAAGAGCCCGCGCGCATGATCGCCCCTATAGAGCGGGGCATCGGGGAGTGGCCGGCCGTCGAGCGAACGGCATCTTAACGGAGCAAGATCATGAAGATCGCGGCCGCTATCTGCAATATCGTTTGGTTTCTATTCACCTGCTTGGTCCTCGTCACCGACGGTCCTCCCCAGGGAGCCTTCTACATTGTTGTCACACTGTTGGTGCTGTTGACTCCGCTTCTCACCCTGGTGGTGATCTTTCGTAGCGGAGCGGGCGATTGTTGGCTGGGCCTCTACATGAAAAGGAAGGCGGTAGAGGAACAGAGGAAGATAGATGACCTATCTTCCATGGGCACTATCATGAAGATCGTGGCAATCATCTGCAATCTCGCTTTATTGGGATTCGTTTTCTGGGCCCTCGTGAGCCAGCCCCCTCATCCCGCAGAGGAAGGGTACATTCCTTTCGTCCTGGTGTCCGTGGTGACTCCAATTGTCAGCGTGGTGGGGATCCTCCGTGGCGGGACGAGCGGGCGGTTGGCAGCTTCACATGGATAAGGAAGGCGTCACGGGAACCAAGGAAGATCGTTGACCCTGCGCAACATCGCCGGATACCCAAGCATTAGGCTCCTCCGCCGGGAGGGTGCTTCCGAGGCTGCCGTGGTGCCACCCCAAGCGCGGGCCCTCTCAGTTCGGTTCGACGAGCGTTCCCAGCACTACGAGCTGCGTGTTGAACTCCCCCAGACAACCATGATCCCGCTCGGCTCTGCGAAACGGCGCGGAGGAGGGATGTTGTGAGGGTCGGCCTCCTCGCGATTCTCAAGGTGGTGGCCGCCGTGCTGGCGTTCGGCCTCGTGCTCTTCCTGCTGGACCGTTTCCTTCTCTGGTGCGAGTCGCGGGGCTGGATCTACTGGCGCCGCCGGAAGGCCTCTCCCGGGACCGCGGGGACCGCGTTCCTCGAGGTGCAGGCGATGCTCGAGCCCGGCAAGGCTCACGTGGTCGAGGAGCGCACGCGGGTCCAGGACGAACGGGAAGACGAGGGCGACCCGCCCGACCCCTCGCGCGCGCGTTGACGACGCCCGCTTTTCTGCCTAACCTGCGCCGAGCCCCAATGGATGAAGCCGCCCCGACCCGCCCGGTGATCCGGCACGCCAGCGACCACTCCCTGCTGGTGTCTTTCGGGCAGGAGATCTCTCAAGAGGCTCACGCGCAGGTCCGCCGCCTTCTGCACCGCCTCCAGGGCGACCCGGCAGCCGGGGTGCTCAACTTCCATCCGGCCTATGCGTCGCTGCTGGTGAGCTACGACCCGCTTCGCGCGGACCGCGAGGAGCTGCAGCGGCACGTCGAGCGCCACGCCACCGGGGAAGGTGAGGCAGTGTTGCCCGAGACGGCTGTGGTCGAGATCCCGGTCTGCTACGGGGGGGAATTCGGCCCCGACCTCGGGGACGTCTCGGCGGCATGCGGGCTCCACGCGTCCGAGGTTATCCGGGAGCATGCAGCCGGGGACTACCTCGTGTACTTCCTCGGGTTCTCGCCCGGATTCCCGTACCTGGGCGGGATGTCAGGGCGCATCGCCGCGCCGCGCCGCACCACGCCACGCAAGCGCGTGCCCGCGGGGAGCATCGCCATAGGCGGGAACCAGACCGGCGCCTACCCGCTCGCCTCGCCCGGAGGGTGGCAGCTGATCGGCCGCACACCGCTCGTGCTCTTCGACCCGCGCAGGACGCCGCCGGCCCTGCTCTCGCTCGGCGACAGGGTCCGTTTCGTCGCGATGAGCGAGGACGAGTTCCGGGTGGCCGCGGGCGAGGGAGTAGCCGCGGTCGCGGAGCCGATCTCCGGCGAAGGGCAGATTCGCGTCATCGAGCCGGGCTTCCAGACCACAGTACAGGACCTCGGTCGGCCCGGGCAGGCTCATGTCGGTGTGTCGGCCTCTGGGGCGTGCGATGCCGTGTCGCTGCGCATCGGAAACTGGCTGGTCGGCAACCCTGAGGACGCCCCGGCGCTAGAGATGACGCTCTCCGGTGGAACGTTCGCGTTCTCCGGATCCGGCGTGATCGCGCTCGCCGGCTCCGATCTCGATCCGGTAATCGACGGCTACCGGGTCCCCCCGTGGGGGGCGATCGAGGTCAAGCAGGGCCAGACGCTGGTGTGCGGCGCGACTCGCTCGGGTGCTCGCTGCTACTTTTCTGCGCGAGGCGGGATTGCGCTGGAGCCTGTGCTGGGGAGCTGCTCCACACACCTCACCTCCGGCCTCGGCGGGGTCGGTGGGCGAGCCGTCCGGAAGGACGACGTGCTAGCGGTCGGCCAGGCAACAGGGCAGGCGGCGGCGACGCGGCGCTTCCCGAGGGAGGTGGCGGGGAAGCTACTGCGCCGGGGGGAGTTGAGGGCGACACGGGGGCCGCAGTGGGAGTGGTTCGGAGACACGGCGTGGGAGGCGTTTCTCGAATCGACCTACACGGTGAGCGAGGACTCCAGCCGTATGGGGCTTCGCCTGCGCGGGAAGGCGTTGCCCGCCGAGCGTCAGGGCTCGATGCTCACCGAGGGGGTGTCGTTGGGGTCGCTGCAGGTTCCACCGGATGGCCAACCGATCCTCTCGTTCGTGGAGCATCAGACCACCGGCGGCTACCCCCAAATCGCTTGCGTGATCGCCGCCGACCTGCACCGGGTCGGGCAGCTCCGCCCGCGCGACGAGGTGCGGTTCAAGGAGGTCTCGCTCGCGGAGGCCGACGAGGCGCTGCGCGAACAGGAGGCGCTCCTGCGCGCGCATCTGGACGGGTCTGAATGAGCTCGACGTTGCGCCAACCCTGGGTCCGGTCGGTCACGCCACAGCAGTGGAAGACCCTGGCGGCGGCGATGCTCGGATGGCTGCTGGACGCGATGGACGTGATGATGTACGCCTTCGCACTCACGGCGATCCGCGCGGAGTTTGCGCTCTCCGCCGCCGCCGCCGGCGGCCTGGCGTCCGTGACGTTGCTCACCTCCGCAATCGGGGGCGTCGGCTTCGGGATGCTCGCGGACAGGATCGGCCGTGCACGAGCGCTCGTGTACTCGATCCTGATCTACTCGGTGTTCACGGCGCTGACCGCAACCGCGCGCTCGCTCCCCGAGTTGATCCTCTGGCGCTCCCTGGTGGGAATCGGCCTGGGCGGGGAGTGGGCGGCAGGATCGGTGCTGGTGGCAGAAACGTGGCCGGCGGAGCACCGGGGCAAGGCGATCGGGCTCATGCAGTCGGGCTGGGCGATCGGCTACATCATGGCCGCGCTGCTGGCCTCGGCGATCATGCCTTCCCTCGGTTGGCGGGCGCTCTTTGCGGTAGGTGTCCTCCCGGCCCTGCTCGCAGTCTGGATCCGGCGGAAGGTCGCTGAGCCGGAGATCTGGCGCCGGGCCAGGGGCGAGCAGCGCCGGCCCCTGAACGAGATCCTGCGTGCGCCGTACCTGCGAAACGCCGTGGCAGCGACCGTGCTCACCACCTGCGTCCTGTTCGCGTACTGGGGGCTGTTCACCTGGGTCCCGGCCTATCTCGCGAGCCCAGTGGAGAGCGGGGGCGCGGGGATGAGCATCGTGCGCTCCTCAGGGTGGATCATCCCGATGCAGGTGGGCGCTTTTCTCGGCTACGTTCTGTTCGGGGTGCTGGCCGACCGCTTCGGGAGGCGTCCGGTTTTCATCGCCTTCGTGCTGGGCGCGGCTGTCCTGGTGCCGGTCTACGGGCGGATGGCGCTCCGGCCGGGGGTCTTGATGGCGCTCGGGCCGTTGATCGGGTTCTTCGGGCACGGTTACTTCAGTCTGTTCGGCGCGATGCTCGCGGAGCTTTTCCCCTCGTCGATCCGGGGCACGGCGCAAGGGTTCTGCTACAACTTCGGGCGGGCGGTGAGCGCCTTCGCGCCGTTCGTTATCGGGGCGCTGGCCGACCGCCACGGGATCGGGAGCGCGCTTGGCCTCACCTCGGCGTTCTTCCTCGCGGCCGGCGGGCTGATCATGTTGCTGCCGGAGACGAGGGGGGAGCAGCTGGCATGAGTGAGCCTTCGGATACACCGGTTCTGATCGACCTCAACGCCGACGTCGGGGAGCGCCCGAAGGCCCTCGCCGATGGCACCGAGGAGGCGCTCCTGCGGCTCGTGACCTCGGCAAACGTCGCGTGCGGAGGTCACGCCGGCGACCCCGAAACGATGGCCGCGACGCTGGCGTTGACGAAACGTCTGGGCGTGGCGGCGGGTGCCCACCCCAGTTATCCCGATCGCGCGGGGTTTGGGCGTGACTCGATGGGAATGAGCACCGCCGAGATAGAGCGAACCGTCTTTGACCAGGTACACACGGTTGCGGGGGTGGCGCATTGGACAGGGGTCGAGCTTCGCCACGTGAAGGCCCACGGCGCTCTCTACAACGACGCCGCGCGCGATCGCGGCATTGCGGCCGCCCTGGCACGTGGCGTAGCACGCTGGAGCCGCGAGGTCGTGCTGGTTGGCCTAGCAGGCTCGGTTATGCTGGAGGTCTTCAAGGCCCACGGCTTCCAGACGGCAGCGGAGGCGTTCGCCGACCGCGCCTACGAGGCCGACGGAACGTTGCGGTCGCGCAAACACTTCGACGCCATGCTCACCAACCCTGGGCGGGCGGCGGCTCAAGCCGTCGGCATCGTTTGTGACGGGATGGTCACCGCTTTCGACGGCCGGGCCATCCCGATTAGCGCCCGCACTATCTGTGTACACGGCGACACGCCCGGCGCTCCCACGATTGCCGCGGCGGTCAAGGCCGCGCTTCTGGCACGCGGGGTGCGCCTAAGACCGCTCGGGCGTCGGGACGCCTGATCCGTTTCCTCACGAGCCGGCAAGCGCGCGCACGGTGTCACGCGAGAGGCGCACGGTCCGGAACGACTCGGCGAGCTGGAGGCCACGAGGCGCGCCGGCCTCGCGCGCGATGCGAGCGAACGCGGCCCGCGTCGCCTCGGGCGGGAACTGCGAGGCGTGATCGCAGATGAGCGCGATCTTCTCGTCGAAGACGTCGGAGATGTCTACGAAGATGTCCGGCGCGTCCGTCGGGCCGAGCCACACCTCCTCGACCACATGTGGCTGGTGCCCCTCGGTGAGCAGTTCGGGGAAGATGCTCGCTTTCTTCACCGCCGGGTAGAGCGCCTCGATGGCCGCCTGGCCGGCCGCCCGGTGATCCGGATGGTTTATGTACTGGCCGTGGCGAAACCAGACCGTGGGGTCGTTGGCGACCACCACGTTGGGGCGCACCTGACGCATCACCCGCACCAGGTCCCGCCGCAGCCCGAGCGTCGGCTGCAGAACGCCGTCCTCGTACCCGAGCGTGATGACCGTGGCTTTCAGGCGGGCGGCGGCCCGTTCCTGCTCGGCGCGGCGGCGGGCGACCACCGCTTGGGGCGTGTCGTCGGGGTCCGAGGTGCCCTTGTCCCCGTCGGTGATTAGGCACATGGTGATCGCGTGGCCCTCCTTGGCCCACTTGAGGAGTGTGCCCCCGGCCATCGTCTCCGCGTCGTCGGGGTGGGCAAAAACCGTGAGGACCCGCTTTGCCATGACGCTATACTACAAGCGCCGATGTCCTCAGACGATTCCCCGCTGCGTCGCGCGGGCCGCCGCAACACTTCCCCAACGGAGTGAGCCATGGCGAGGCTCACGGTCCTGGTGGTGGACGGCGAGGAAAACCGCAGGAAGGAGTTGGTCAGGGGACTCGCCGGTCAGGCCTACGAGGTAATAGCCGCGGCCACCGCTGATGAGGGAAGGCGCTTTGCCGCCGGCCTGAAGCCCGAGGTGATCGTGGCTGCGGCAGCGCTCGTGGACGTCACGGATCCCCTCGGCGCCCGAGGGAGCGACCCTTCGGCCGGTGGCCTCTCGCCGACGACAATCCTCCTCGTGGAGACGAAGGCAGGCGTCGAGGTTCCGGCCGGGGTGCTCTTGGCGGAGGTCGAGGGCCTGACACCCCAGGCCATCCTGCATAAGGTGCGCACGGTCCTCCTCGGACGTGCGCTCGGCCTCGGCAGCGACCCCTTTCTCGGCTCCCTGGTAGGCGACCTCGCTGCGCTGCCACTCTTCGAGCTGCTCCCGATGCTGCAGACGGCCGCCGTGACCGGCTGCGTTCGAACCGGTGGCGGCGAGCTCTCCCTCGAGGAGGGCGAGGTGATCGCCGCGCGGGTCGATGCACAGCGAGGGGTCAAAGCGTTCGTGAGGCTCGCGCGCACGGCCGCCGGGCACTTCCGGGTGATGTTGGGCCAGCCTCCCGCGGCGCGCGAGCTTTTCAAGGATCTCCTGAGCCTGATGGCGCTCGCGATGGAAGACCAGGACAAGTACAAGGAAGCTCGCTCCCGGCTCCCCACGCTCTCGAGCCGGCCGAGGCTAGCCTGCGGGGACGCCCTCCCGCCGGGGCTGCTGCCCGGCCAGGACGAGGTGGCGGCGGCAGCTCGCAGAAGCCGTACCGTGTGGGACGTGCTGGACAGGACCGAGCCGCCTGACGGCGCCGTGCTGGCCGATGTCGCACGGCTCATCGAGATGGGGGTCGTGGAGCTCGACGCTGCGAACACTGCGGTCCGGATCGTGACCGACTCGACGGCGGATCTTCCGACCGAGCTCGCAACGCGTCACCAGGTACACGTGGTGCCGCTCTCGGTGACCTTCGGCAGGGACGTCTACAGGGACGGTGTGGACCTCGTCCCCGAGGCCTTCTACAAACTGGTGAGGAGAAGGGAAGGCACGCACCCTCAGACCAGTCCGCCGGCCCAGGCGGAGTTTCTCGCCAACTACCGCATGGTTGTTGAGCGCAGCGACGTGGTTTCCGTGCACCTCTCGGAGCGGGTCTCCCACACCGTGGTGAACGCACGCGCCGCGGCGAAGGAGGGCCGCAAGGAGTTCTGCAGGCTGCGCGGCGTCGATGCCCCGGTGCTCGAAGTGGTGGACAGCATGCAGGTCAGCACCGGGCTCGCGCTCATGGTGTTGATGGCCGCGCGGATGGCGCAGCGCAGGCTGCCGGCACACGAGATTCGCGCGCGGCTGGAGGCGATGCGCCCGCGGGTCCACCTGCTCTTCGTGGCGGACACGCCCGAGTACCTGGCCAGGGGAGGCCGGCTCGGCAAGACGCAGGCGTGGCTGGGAGGCATGCTGGGCGTGAAGCCGATCCTCGGGCTGGAGGAGGGTGAGATCGTGCCCGTGGACCGCGTCCGGCGCGCCGAGGCGGCCTACCCTCGCGTCGTCGAGCTTCTCAAGCAGCGAGTTGACGTCACCAGGCCCGTGATGGTCGGGATCGGCCACGCGGTCGCCCCGGTCGCGGCGGTTCGGTTGCGCAGCCTGCTGCAGGACAGCTTCACGGTCTCCGAGGTCATCGAGAACGAGATCGGGCCCGTGGTGGGGGCTCACGTCGGCCCCGGCTGCGTGGGCGCGGCGATGTTCCAGCCCACGGAGGAGGAGCAGCCTCTGGTCGCGCCAGTCACCGACGCCTGGTAGGCGGGGGAGTTCGGTCTGCCCCTGCCCCACAGCGCGAGCGCGCCCGGCAGAGGCGGGGATCCGTCCCCGTCCAACCGTGCTGGAGCGCGTGGTTCGGGCGACAGGGTTGGACCGTTCGAGACTCTCTCGCCCGTCGGTACGAGTCTGAGGGGAAGGTCGGTTGTGATAACCTTCGTAGACTTGGGGGACGAAGGAGGGGTTATGCGTCGTGTTCTTCCAGTTCTATTCATGCTCCTGGCTGTGTCCGCACTGGCGGATGAGCTTACGGCGTCGGCGGTCATCACTGCTTTCCGCATGGGGGCGACACCGGAGGCGATCACCGCTTCCATCAACAACGCGGGCAATACCGTCGCCCCGGTCACCCAGACCGACCTTGCCAACCTGAAGGCGGCCGGTGTCCCGGATGCCGTGGTGCAGGCGCTTGTGGCCAAGGCACCGGCCCCGACGCCACCGCCCGGACAGCCGAGACCCGACGACCCAAGGCTGGTGAACGTGGTACGCATGGCCAGGTCCGGGTTGTCGGAACCCATCGTCCTGGAGCAGCTCAAGCGATCCGGAGAGAACTTCCAGCTCACGCCCAACGACCTCGTGTACCTCAAGGCCGAGGGGGTTCCCGAGTCGGTCATCACTTTCCTGGTCACCAACAAGAACGTCTCGTCAGTGACCTCCGCCCCGGCTGTGGCCGCAGAGCCGACCGTCACCCCCGCCCCCACCGTTGCTCCGACGGCGACGCCCACCCCGGAACCGACGGAGCTGACCGTCGAAGACGTCGTGCTCATAAAGCCGACCTTCATGAAGAAGAACCGGCCCGGCCGCCTCGTCTTCAAGGGTGACGACGTGCAGTTTAACGACGCAGTGGATCCGAGGGAGAGCTTCGGCTTCCAGATGTCAGGCGTCGAGAAGGTCTGGTTCACCTGCCAGGCTCGGCCGAGCGAGAGCTTCTGCTACCAAATCAATCTCCAGATCGTGAAGGGGGCGCGGTACCGGTTCCAGGATGTGAAACGGGAGACCGGCAGCAACGAGGCGATTCAGAAGATGGAGGAGTGGATCAAGAAGCACTTTCCGTCCGTCTCCTGGGCGCCGCCCGACATGAACGACTAACCCGTCGGCGAACTCCGCGTACCGCGGCAGATTTCAGGACCGCCGGTCTGAACGGCCGAGCGGGCGCGACCTGGTCATCGCCCCGGGCGAGAGGAGTTCGTCGAGATCGTCGGCGGAAAGCAGCCCACGGGCGAGGATGATCTCCCGGACCGATCGTCCGCTTTCGAGCGCCTCCTGCGCGATCTCGCTCGCCTTCTCGTAGCCGAGGACAGGCACCACCGCGGTCACCAGCCCGATCGAGCGGTCCACCATCTCGCGGCAGCGCTCGGCGTTGGCGGTGATGCCGCGAATACAGCGCGACGTGAGCGTGCTCACCGCCGCCGTGAGCATCTGGAGCGACTGGAAGAGGTTGAAGGCGATGACCGGCTCCATTACGTTGAGTTGGAGCTGCCCGGCTTCGGCGGCCATCGTGATCGTAAGGTCGTTACCGACCACCTGGAACGCGACTTGGTTGACCACCTCGGGGATCACCGGGTTGACCTTGCCCGGCATGATCGACGAGCCCGGCTGCACCGGCGGAAGGTTGATCTCGGCGAGGCCACAGCGTGGGCCGGAGGACAGCAGCCGGAGGTCGTTGCACATCTTCGAGAGCTTGACGGCAGTCCGTTTGAGGACACCGGAGAACATGACGAACGCGCCGGTGTCCGGCGTGGCCTCCACCAGGTTCTCGGCCAGCACCACGTCGAGGCCCGTGATCCGGCGGAGGTGCTCGATCACGAGCTGCGGGTAGCGCGGATCAGCGTTGATCCCGGTCCCGATCGCCGTGCCGCCCATGTTGAGCTCGAGGAAAAGGCGGGCCGTCTCGCCAAGCCTGGCGATGTCCTCACCGGTGGTGACGGCAAACGCCGTGAACTCCTGCCCGAGCGTCATCGGCACAGCATCCTGGAGTTGCGTCCGCCCCATCTTCACCACGTCTTGAAACTCCTCGCCCTTGGCGGCGAGCTCGGCGCGCAGCTTGTCCAGGGCGGTGACCAGCGCCCGCAACGAAAAGACCGCCGCGATCCTGATCGCGGAGGGATAGACGTCATTGGTGGACTGGGAGAGGTTGACGTGGTTGTTTGGATGGCAGTTCGTGTACTCGCCGCGGGCCGCCCCCATCAACTCGAGCGCCCGGTTGGCGATCACCTCGTTCGCATTCATGTTCGTGGAGGTTCCGGCCCCACCCTGGACGGCGTCCACGACGAAGTGCCCGTGGTGGTGCCCGTCCACGATCTCCTGGCTGGCGCGGTCGATCGCGGAGGCCACGTGCGGGTCGAGCAGGCCGAGCTGGAGGTTGGCCCGAGCCGCCGCCTGCTTCACCATGGCCAGGGCGCGCACGAGGGTAGGAAAGTGCGAAAGGTGCACCCCGGAGATGGGGAAGTTTTCCACCGCCCGCAGCGTCTGAACACCGAAAAGCGCTTCTGCCGGCACCTCGCGCTCGCCGAGCATGTCACGCTCGGTCCGGGTGGCGCCGGACCCGTACGCCTTGTCGCGGCCAACCGGCCCCGAGCTGGCGTAGGAGAGGCGGCGATTGATAAAGAGCGCGACCCGGCTGAGCACCTCGACCGCCGCCCCGCCGTTGGTTGCGAGCCTGCCGCGGACGGCTTCCCTGCCCAGCTCGACCGCAGTGAGGTCCGTGAGCGCCCTGGCGGTCGCGGTGTGGAGCGACTCGTGAAGCAGGGCGCCCTCGCCGAGGGCATCACCGGGTCCGAAGACCGCAAGGGGCTCGGGCTCGCCGCCGCGCGTGCGGAATATCTCGGCCTGCCCTTCCACGATCACGTAGCACGCTTGCCGCGGGGAACCCTCGCCGAACAACGTCGCGCCGGTCGAAACCCCCCGGGACGCAGCTGCGCCAGCCAGAAGCTCGAGCGCGTCCGCGCTGAGGCCGGCAAAGAGCTCGCAGCCGCTCAGCGTCTCTCGGGCCTTGTCCATCGGTCCTCCCCCGTCGACGGGGCCGGGCCGACAACCCCGAGCCCCGCGCGATGCCCCGATTGTAGCGGTGGGCCGAAGCCCGGTGCTTGCGCCAGCGGCGCGACGTCGGATAGGGTTGGCCTCCTCCCGTCTCGGGGCTGGAAGGAAAACGGCGCCTACCGGTGTTTGGAGTCGCCGGAGGTGGTCTGTGGAGCCTGTTGAGTCATGACAAGTAACGGTCTGAATGCGGTGGTGACACAGAGGATCGAGGTGGGGCCGGGCCTCGTCATCTTGCGGGTGGTGCCCGACGGCTGGCAGCTGCCGCCGTTCCGGGCGGGGCAGTTTGCGGTGCTGGGGCTTCCACCGGAGGCGCCGCGGCATCCGATGGCCGATCCCGCCGACGACCCATCGCCCAAGCCCGGGGTGCTGATCCGGCGCTCGTACTCGATCGCGTCGTCCGCGGCGGACCAGCAGTACCTCGAGTTCTACCTCAACCTGGTGCGATCGGGCTCGCTCACGCCGCGCCTGTGCGCCCTCGGGGTGGGGGACCGGCTGTGGCTGGGGCCGAGGATCAGCGGGTTGTTCACCTTCGACCAGCTTCCAGACGGGGTCAACTTGGTGATGGTCGCCACCGGCACGGGTCTTGCGCCGTACATGAGCATGCTGCGGACCGACCTCGAGCACGAGAAGAACCGCAGGCTCGCAGTGCTGCACTCGGCCCGCCACTCCTGGGACCTCGGGTATCGCGCCGAGCTCATCATGATGGAACGTCTGCGCCGCAACCTCACGTACATCGCCACCGTCTCACGCCCGCAGGAAGAGCCGGTCCCGTGGGGAGGGCTCGTAGGGCGTGTGCAGGATCTTTGGCAGAGGCGGGTTCTTGACGACATCTGGGGTTTCGGGCCCGAGCCGTCCAACACCCATGTGTTCCTGTGCGGGAACCCGGGCATGATCGAAGAAATGACCACGATCTTGGCTGGCGAGGGGTTCCGCGAGCACACCCCCCAGCGACCCGGCGATGTCCACGTCGAGAGGTACTGGTAGCCGGGGAATGTCTCGGCCGCCCGTGCGCTAATCTAGCGTGGGACAGAGCGGACGGATGGCCCACGCCCACACACACCGGTCGTTGCCAACGGCCGGATTGCGACATCGCAAGAGGCTCACGTTTGTCCTCGTCCTCGCGGGCATCTACATGCTTGCGGAGGTCGCCGGTGGGCTTCTCGCCAACTCCCTCGCGCTCCTGGCCGATGCGGGCCACATGCTCACGGACGTCGCCGCGCTGGGCTTGTCGCTGTTCGCAATCTGGGCGGCCCAGCGGCCGGCGACTCCGAGACGGACCTATGGCTACCATCGGATGGAAATCCTTGCGGCGCTGGCCAACGGTGCCACCCTCGTCGCGATGGCGGCGTTGATCTTCGCGGAGGCGTACCGTCGCTGGTCCGACCCTCCTGATGTCAAGGGCGGGCTGATGCTGGCAGTCGCCTGCGGGGGCCTGGTGGTCAACCTCGCTTCGCTCTGGATCCTGCACGGCGGACGTGATGAGAGCCTCAACGTGCGCGGAGCGTGGCTCCACGTCGCCACCGACACGCTGGGCAGCGTCCAGGCGATTGCCGCCGGGGCTCTGATCAGCGGTTTCGGCTGGAAGTGGGCAGACCCCCTCGCATCGGTGCTCATAGGGCTGTTGGTTGTGATCTCGTCGTGGGGGCTGCTCAAGGACGCGGTCGGGGTGCTGATGGAGGGCGTGCCCGCGCACCTTCAGCTTGACGAGGTTGCCGAGATCATGGCGACTGTGCCCGGAGTCACGGCTGTCCACGACTTGCACGTGTGGACGATCACCAGCGGGTTCGTGGCGCTCTCCGCGCACGTCGTGGTCGAGCCGGAATGTCCCGAGGACGTCCTCTGGCACGTACGCGCCGCCATCCACGACCGCTTCGGGATCGACCATTCCACCATTCAGGTCGAGAGAACGGCGGTGCCCCGGCCCACGGGTGTCTCGCACGGCGGTGGCCCGCCGGCGACTCCTGGCGTGGGGTGCGAGGAGTAGGGTAGCGAGGGATGGGAAGGTCCGGAACGCGCGTAACGAAGGTTAAACTCCTCCCATGAGCGTCATGGAAGAACTCGTCCAGCTGGAGCGGGCGATTGACCAGTTGATGCGGCGCTGGGACGGCTTTCTTGGGCACGAGGTCGGGGCAACGATGCCTCCGGTGGCGGAGATCGGCGCCCTGGAACAGCGGCTGCGCCAGCTCGGTCTTCGGGACGCCGTTTCACCGGTCGAACGTGGACGACTCCAGCAGCTTACTTCAAACCTGGCGGTGAAGGCCGCCTCCTGGCGGCGCCTCGCGTCCCAGGGTGACCGCCAGCCGAGCGCGGCCCCCCCGCCCAGCACGGCGGCACCTCCGGCCGAACCTGCCGAGGCCAAGGTCACTCCAGCCATGCTGGAGGAGTACCGTCGACTCTTCGCCCGCTACCAAGCGACAATGGAGCGGGCAGGGGAACCGGTCCCCGTGAACTTCGGCCGTTTCGTCCATGAGCTGGAGGAGCAGCGCCAACGGCTGACCGCACGCGGAATTCAGGTCGACGGGTTTGACGTTGTCCGCGAACCCTCGGGCGTGCGGGTGAGGCCGCGCACCCGCGCCCCCGGCCACTAACGTCGCGCCGCGGCGGAATCGCCACACACCGAGGGGTTCGTCTCGTCTGCGAGGGTGCGCTTCACCGCGCCGAGCGCAAGGCACAAGGTGACAAGGCGTACACCGAAAGCAAGAAGAGCACCGGTCCCCCGGTGCCCTTCAGAGTGATCGGACCTCGCGGCGTCAGTTGGCCTTGGGCTGCTCGCCGGGGAGCTTGGCCAGGTACTTCGCCGGCTCCTTCTCGAACTTGGGCGGGCACATGTTGCAGCAGAACATGATCGTGCGCCCCTTGTAGCTGACCGCGACCGGCGGGCCCATGTCGCCGCCCTCGAGGCTCTCGTCGCTCACAGGGCAGGTCGTTTGAATGTTCTCGAGCGTCACGCCTTCCTGGGCGATCTTGGCAAAGATCTTCTCGGGATCCTTGCGGAAGACGTCGGCGGCGGCCGTGTCGGCGAAGTAGATCCGCTGCCCCTGCCAGTCCACGTGCGGACTGGTCTTCGAATCGATAGCCGTGCCGGTTACCGGGCACGTTGTCTGCAGCTTGGGCGCCGGGTTGTCCGCAGCCATGACCGTCACTGCGCCAACCAGCAGCGCCCCCACGACGAAAACAACGAGGTTTCTCTGCATGTCTAGACCTCCCTTTCAACGGTTAACTTTGCCGCCCGCGACCCGAGCGTAACAGGACCCGGCGGATGACTTCAGAATGCGAACCGGAACGCCTCCTGGTAGTTGGCGGCGTTGGTGGTGTTGTCGACCACCGACAGGTAGCTCATGATCGCGCCGTCACCCGCACTCACGCTGGCGCGCACGATCAACCCCTGGCGCTGCCCAGCCGGGAGTCCAGCCAGGATGTCGTCCTTCTGCTGCATGTCGTACGCCTGGAGTGTCATGGTCAACGACGAAGTGCCTGGCGCGGGTTGGCCGTCGGACGTGAATACCTCGACGGTCACAGTAACGGGCGACGAGGTCACGTTCGCAAGACCGAGATTGACGCGGAAGCCGTCGGTCTCGTTGACAACCATGCGCAACGAGCCGGAGGGACCTGCGCCCGGCACCGCAGCCATCGAGACCGGTATGCCGTAGATCACCTGACCGTAGCTACCGCCGTCCTTGCCGGGTGTCCAGGTCCGGCTCACCACCTCGACCTGGCCATCCGCCAGGTAGTGGATGCTGCCCTTGGTGGCCGAGACGGCGAAGGCGTTCTGCAGGATGTCGGGAAGGAATGTAACCGGGCCAGTAAGCGGGAGGACAACGCTCTGAACGTCCGTGTTGTCACGCCCCTCGTGGTTGAACCACAGGTGCACCCTGGTTGCCGACTCGGTGTAGATCCAGACATCCGTGGTCCAAAACGAGTTGAACCTGCCCGACAGATGTGCGGCCTGGGGGATGTAGCCCTCGAGGTGCCCCGAAGGGGCCGCCGAAGCGGGCAGGGCGAGCAAAGCGACCGCTACGACCAGGAAGCAAGGAGCAAGCATTCTCACGGAGGGTCTTCTCATGGCATCATCCCGCCGGACTGCGAGAGGTCCACGGTCCATAACGCGGTGCCGCTGCGGGTCAGGGCGACGACCTTGTTGATCATCTGAGTGGCCCACCCACCGGTGTCGCCCTGCCGCAGCGGGCCGCCGCCCATCATTCCGACCTGGCCGAAGTCGGTGACCGTGACGTAGATGCGCGAGCCATCCGCCGCGAACTGTGGGTACGAGCCCATGTCACCGGGCAGTGTCGCGCTCCAGCGCTGGCTCCCCGTGGCGAGATCGAGCCCGACAAGGGTGGCGTCCTGGCTGCCCCCCTGCGGCTGGCTGCCCCACGGGAACCACCCGGAACCGGACATCGACCGCCACATGAAGGCATTGTTCATGACGACGACCACGACGAGGTCGCCGTTGTTGGCGGCCATCATCGGCCATCCCTGGGTGAAGGTCGCCCGCCAGCGCTCCTGGCCGTTGCTGCCGAGGTCGACGATGGCGCGCTGGAGCGAGGCGCTGCCGCTTCCCCCGGGGCTGCCCATCATCGACATCCCCATCTGGGTGACGAGCAGGCTTCCGTCGCTGGCTGCCACCAGCATGCCCGTGCCATTGGCCATTATGCCGCCCGGCCCCATCATTCCCTGGGCGCTGGCCAGGCTCTCAAGCCCAACCATCAGCCCAATCACAAGCACAGCGTTTCGCTTCATGGTTACCCCCTTTGAGGTTATGGATCCCCCCGGTTCAGGAGAACCGGAGTCGACTCCGGTTGCATTTCCAATGTCGCATGCCGCCGGTGTGACCGCGCTCACGCGCGGCCGGGCAGTCGTTTCCGTTGTGATTTGTGGTGTGGTCCATCGCGACTTACTCTTGACCCCGCGCGAGCGGTACCACACGCAGGGCGAGGATGCGGACCGTCCCTCGCCCGTTCACGACCACGCCCACACGCCCCGGCGACCCGGGTTCCCGGTGGCCGTGGACGACGGTTTTGCCTTCGATCATCCCCTTTTGGTGGCCGCCGGCGGAGGAAACCGCCAACGTAAAGACGTGGCCCGGAAGGGCGGCCGGCGCGGCGTCGAGCTCCGTCTCCACTCCCTGTGAGCGGACCCGCAGCCCCGCGCGACCCTCCGAGCTGACCACGAGGAGGCAGGCGTTGCTCGCGTCCTGCGCGTGGTGGACGAGTCCCACCTCGCCGGCAAACCCCCTAGCGTCGAGCTCTGCCTCAACCTGGACATCGTCGAAGGCCTCATCGAGCACGAGAACCCCAAGACCGGCGACCTCAAGGCCGAGCCCCTTGCCCTCCGCGCGGGCCACCCGGACGGTGTGTGGCGTACCGCCCTCTGGGGCGTGCAGGATCGTGCCGAGGGCGGCCGAGTCGGATGGCTCTGGCGTCCACTCGAGCGAGCCGTCGGCTAGATGCCGAAGGCGCGTCGTGGTGTCCGCCCCTACCGTGGGTGGCCGCTCGACCGGCATGGAATCCGGCGCGGCTTCCAGGCGAGCAGACACCACGGCCACGCCGTGGCGGTAGACCAGCGCTCCTCCCCGATCGGCTGTCTCGACGAGCAGCCAGACGCCGACCGCACCCAGCGCAAGGGCCACCAGCCGGACGGGTGTCGCAAGGGGGCGCTGGTGGCGGGACGAATACCAGAGGAGGAAGATCCTCGCCAGCGCCAGGAGCGCGAACAAGAGGAGCGTGCGGAGTGCCCAGTCTGCGTGCTGGGCAATCAGCGGCTGAACGCTCGGCGCGACGTTGATAAGGCTGTCCTCGGCCTGGCGGCCCGTCAAGTAGGTCGCGCCGGCGCCCGCGGCGCCAGCGAAGTAGAGCAGAACGGCGGTGCGGTCCAGCCACCAGCGCTGCCGGCGAACGGCAAGTGCCAGGAGGTCGAACATAGCGGCCGTGACCAGCAGCGCTATGGGGAAATGCACCACCGCCGGGTGCAGGTTGGGCAAGGCCGTCAGTCCGAGGGGGGCGTTCATCGGAGTGACCCTCCGGATGGGGTTGTCGAGGCGGTGCCGCGCAACGCGGCCTGCCGCTTCCACAGCTTGTAGATCGGCGGGTAGACGAGAAGCTCGAGCACGAACGACGTCACCAGGCCGCCGATCATCGGCGCGGCGATGCGCTTCATGACGTCGGCCCCGGCCGACGTCGACCACATGATTGGCAGCAGACCGCAAAAAGCCGCAGTGACGGTCATCATCTTCGGGCGCACGCGCTTCACGGCGCCGTGCACGATCGCCTCGTCGGCTTCGGCCGCGGTGGTGAGCAGGCCGCGTCGCTTGTAGTCCTCCCACGACAGGTCGAGGAAGAGCAGCATGAACACCCCGGTCTCGGCATCCAGGCCGAGGAGAGCGATCATGCCGACCCAGGCTGCAATCGAGACGTTGTAGTGCAGGAAGTGGAAGAGCCAGATGGCGCCGATGGCGGAAAAGGGCACGGCCAGCATTACGACGGCCGCCTTGAACGCGGACTTCGTGTTTGCGTAGAGGAGCACGAAGATGAGGCCAAGCGTGATGGGTACTACGACCTTGAGGCGCTCGCGAACGCGCAGCATGTTCTCGTACTGGCCGCTCCACTGGAGAACATAGCCGGGCTGGAGCTGGACCTTTTCCCGAACGATCTTCTTGGCCTCCTCCACGTAGCCGCCAACGTCTCGGCCCGTAATGTCGACGTAAACGTAGCCGGCAAGGAAACCGTTCTCGTCGCGGATCATGGCAGGACCCTGCACCAGCTCGATGTCGGCGAGCTGGGCGAGGGGAATCTGCGCGCCGGAGGGCGTGGGGACCAGCACGCGTTGCAGGCGGTTGAAGTCATCGCGCAGCTCCCTCGGGTAGCGCACGTTTACGGGGTAGCGCTCGCGACCCTCGATGGTGGAGGTGATGTTCTCGCCACCGATCGCGGTCATGATGACCGTCTGCACCTGGTCGATGGTCAGGCCGTACCGCGCGAGCTGATCGCGGCGGGGGTTGAAGTCAACAAAGTAGCCGCCGGTGACGCGCTCGGCGTATACGCTGCGTGTGCCCGGGATCTCGCGCATGATGCCCTCGAGCCGCTCGCCGATGCGCTGGATCTCCGCGAGGTTGGAGCCGAACACCTTGATCCCGATCGGCGTTCGGACACCGGTGGTGAGCATGTCTGTGCGGGCCTTGATCGGCATCGTCCACGCGTTGTTAACACCCGGGATGCGTAGCGCAGCGTGCATCTTGTCGACCAGCTCGTCCCATGAAATGTGATCGGGCCAGACCGGCCGGAACATCGGTTTGAGCCATTCCGGGGCCCAGGATGAGTACCAGCGCTGCTTCGCCTCCCACTCCGGCTGAGGCTTGAGCATGACGGTGGTTTCCATCATCGAGAACGGCGCCGGATCGGTTGAGGTCTCGGCGCGGCCGGCCTTGCCGAATACCCGCTCCACCTCGGGGAACGACTTGAGCACCCGGTCCTGCGTCTCGAGCAACTCCTTCGCCTGTTGCACCGAGATACCGGGCAGGATCGTCGAGGGCATGTAAAGGATCGTTCCCTCGTTGAGCGGCGGCATGAACTCGGTCCCCAGCTTGAAATAGAACGGCAGGCTCACCGCCACGAGGCCGATGGCGGAGGCGATGATGGCCTTTGGGTAGCGGAGCACGAAGCGGCAGACCGGCTCGTAGACCCGGAAAAGGTTGCGGCTGATCGGGTGCTTCTCTTCCGAATAGTAGGTCCCCACGAGTGTCTTGGTGGCGAGCCACGCCAGGAACCGGGGCTTGAAGCTGAAGGGGGTCATGCGGGTGAAGAGCATGCGCATGGCCGGGTCGAGCGTGATCGCCAGGAGGGCGGCGATCGCCATGGCCAGGTTCTTGGAGTAGGCGAGGGGCTTGAAGAGACGCCCCTCCTGGTCCACCAGAGCGAACACCGGGATGAACGCCACCGCGATCACGAGAAGCGAGAAGAACACCGAGGGGCCCACCTCCTTCAACGCCTCGAGGCGGACCGCATGGAAGTCTCCTTTGCCCCCCGCGGCCTGCCAGTGGTAGAGCTTGTTGTAGGCGTTCTCCACCTCGACAATGGCGCCGTCGACCAGGATTCCGATGGAAATTGCGATGCCGGCGAGCGACATGATATTGACCGTGACCCCCATGTAGTAGAGCGGGATGAAGGCGAGCAGGACCGAGACGGGGATAGTGAAGATGGGCACCAGGCTTGAAGGAATGTGCCAGAGGAAGATCAGGATCACGATCGAGACGATGATCATCTCGACGGTTAGCTCGTGCTTGAGCGTATCGATGGCGCGCTCGATGAGGGTGGATCGGTCGTAGGTGGTGACGATCTCCACGCCCGTGGGGAGGGACGGCTGGATCTCCTTGAGCTTCTCCTTGACCACGTTGATCACGTTGAGGGCGTTCTCGCCGTGCCGCATGACGACGATGCCGCCGACGTGATCCCCGAGGCCGTCCAGGTCCGAGATGCCGCGGCGGATCTCCGGTCCCAATTCGACGCGGGCGATGTCCTTGAGCAGGACCGGCACCCCGCCCTGTCCGACCTTGACCACGATCTGCTCGAAGCTGTCCAGGGAACGCGCGTACCCGTGCCCCCGCACCATGTACTCGCGGCCCGAGAACTCGAGTAGGCGCCCTCCTACCTCGTTGTTCGAGCTCCGGATCGCCTCGACGACCTCGTTGAGCGGGAGCTTGTAGGCGGCGAGCCGATTGGGGTCGACTGTGATCTGGTACTGCTTGACGAAGCCGCCGATGGAGGCGACCTCCGCCACGCCGGGCAACGATTGAATGGCGTAGCGCAGCGTCCAGTCCTGGTAGGAGCGCAGCTGGTCGAGCGAGTGCGTGCCCGACTTGTCGACGAGCGCGTACTGGAAGACCCAACCCACGCCGGTCGCGTCCGGCCCCAGCTCGGTCCGCACGCCCTGGGGCAGGCGTTGCTGGATCTTGGAGAGGTACTCGAGCACGCGGGAGCGCGCCCAGTAAATGTCCGTCCCATCCTGGAAGATCACGTAGACGTACGAGAAGCCGAAGTCGGAGAATCCCCGGATCGCCTTGACCTTCGGGGCGCCAAGCAGTGCCGTGATGATGGGGTAGGTGACCTGATCCTCGATAAGATCCGGCGAGCGGTCCCATCGCGAGTAGATGATCACCTGCGTGTCCGAGAGGTCGGGGAGAGCGTCGAGTCGGATCTCCTTGAGCGTGTACACGGCCAGCACGCAGAGCGCGGCCACCCCGAGCAGCACCAGCATCCTGTTATTAGCGGAGAACTCGATGATCCGCTTGATCATTGCGGACCTCCCGTGGGCTTTGCCGCAGCACCGGCGCCCGCTATGGCGCTTCGCAGCTGCGATTCGGAGTCGAGCAGGAAGTTCGCCCGCGTGACGACCTGGTCACCCGCGGCGACACCCGAGAGGACCTGAGCCTTGCCCGAGCTGCGGACGCCGAGCTTCACCTCGCGCGGCTCGAACCGCCCCCCACCCAGGCTCACGAACACGATCTGGCGCTCGCCAGTGTCGATCACTGCCGAGTCCGGGATGACGATCCCCTCGGTGGCGTCCAGCGGCAGCTCGACGTTGGCGAACATCCCTGGCTTCAGCCCGAAGTCCGGGTTCTGGAATTCGAGGCGCACGCCCAAGGTGCGGCTCTCCGGATTGAGGGTCGGGTAGATGTAGGTGACGCGCCCGGCCAACTGGCGTGAAGGGTCGTAGGGAAGCGTGACCTTGGCTTCCTGGCCGATGTGCAGGGCGCGAGCCTCGTACTCGTAGAAGTCAGCCTCGATCCAGACTCGGGAGAGGTCCGTGATGGTGAACAGTTCCATGCCCGGCTCGATCTGCTGGCCCTCGAAGACTTCCTTGGCCGTGACGAAACCCGAGACCGGGGCGAGGAGGGTGACGGCGCGCTTCGGCTGGCCGGTACGCTTCAGCTCCGCGATGAAGTCCTCGGGGACGTCGAAGAGCCGAAGGCGCTGCTCGGCCGACTGCAGCAGCTCCTCACCACCTCGGCGCACCTCCTGCAGCTCCGATGCGGCGAATTTCGAGGCCGTCTCCCGCGCCCGCAGGAATTCCTCCTGGCTCGCCAGCAGCTCCTGCGAGTAGATCGACAGGATCGGTTGGCCCCTCCGTACGAGCTGCCCAGTGAAGTTCACGAAGAGCCTCTCCACCCACCCCGCGATCTTCGTATGGACGTGCCGGATGCGTGTCTCGTCGGCGGTCACGGTCCCGACGGTCCGCACCGAGCGCGCCGCGCGTTCGAAGACGGCCGGCTCGGTCTGAACGCCGGACAGGTGAATCCCTTCCGATGTGATCTCGACGGTCGCCATGCCGGTCACGCCGCCGGCCGCGGGCGCGGCCTCCTCAGCGTAGACGGGAACGTAGTCCATTCCCATCTCGTCCTTCATCGGAACCGGCGAGGTGATCTTGGGGTTCATCGGGTTGCGGTAGAAGAGGATCTTTCTCTCGGCTGCCGCCCCCTGTGCCGGGCTGGCCGAAAGGCCCTCGTCGCCGGGTTCTTGAGCCCCGCCTTGCGTTTCAACCACCTTCATCCCGCAGTTGGGGCAGCGGTCGTTCGGGTCGTCGGTCACGAACTCGGGGTGCATCGGGCACGTGTACGTCTTGTGCTCCTTCGGGTAGTCGCCGGTGGCTCCCATCGGTACCAGCCTCATGCCGCACTTCGAACAGCGCTGGCCGGGCCGGTCGGAGGTCACCTCCGCGTGCATCGGGCAGACAAACGCGGGCACCGTGGTCGGTGCGGTCTTCTCCTCGATTGGAATCAGGCGCATGCCGCAGATCGGGCAGTCACCGGGCTTGTCGGAGATAAACGTGGGGTGCATCGGGCAGTGGTACCTGACGCCGGGTAGGGGGCCCTTGCCGCACGATGTCAGAAAGGCTGCCAACACAAACACGAGGGCAGCGACGAGAATCAAACGGCGAATGTTGGCGGTGGTTTTCATTTTCAGTTCTCCGTTGGCGAGGCCACGATGGACTGCAGATCGGACCACGCGATGAAGCGCTCCGCTTCGCGCACGGCAAGTTGCGTGCGGGACTCCAGCCACTCCTTGAAGTCAAGGACGACGGTCGTGAAGTCACCACGGCCCGCGAGGTAGGACGACCGTGCGGCGTCGACCGCGGCGCTGGTCTGAGGGATGATTGCCTGCCGATAGCGGGCGATCTGGCTCTCGGCGCGAGCCAGGTCGCTGCCGAGTCTTGTGCCCTCGGCTCGTGCCGCAGCCTTGGCGTCGCGCAGCTCCTCGGTCGCCGCGACGAGCTCCTGCTCGGCGGCCCGCACCATCGGTCCCTGCTTCTCCTTCCGCCACAACGGCCACTCGACGCCGAAGCTCAGCGTGACCGCGGGGTCGAACTGGCCACGGAGCCCGACGCCTGCACCGGCCATGAGGTTGGGCTTCAGCTCAAGCCGAGCAGCCTCGAGCCGGCGTTCCGCCACCCGCACGACCGCCTCCCTCACCGCCACGGCGGGGGAATTGGCCGCGGCGAGCTCCGCCCACGGGAGCCGGGCTTCGGGCACCGGGGGCAGCACCTCAACCTCACCCAGCACGGGTTCGCCCGGGCGGTCGAGGAGGCGAGTAAGCCCGGAGACCAGGGCCTGCCGCTCGGCCGCAATGTCGTCGAGTCGCTCGCCCACCCGCGACAGCTGGAGCTGCGCCTTGATGACCGCCTCCTGCTCCGACTCGCCGACGGCGTAACGTGAGGCCGCAGTGGACGCCAGCATCTCGCCGAGCTCGTGCGCCGCGGTCAGGGCCACGTGCTCCTTGTCGAGGGCGTAGATGCGGGCGTAGAGCGCGCGGACCTGGGCCGCGACCTGGCGTTGAACCTGCTCCAGTTCCATGACCCGGGTGCCGGCCTCGGCGCTCGCGGCCTCCCGCCTCGCCGGCCGCTTGCCGGGGTAGAGGAGATCCTGTCGCACCATCGGCCCGATCATGGACATCTCCTCGCGGCCGACCGTCCATTTCGGAAAGCCGACATCCTGAAGCACGATCTCGATGACCGGATCGGGGAGCGCTCCGGCGGGCGCCACCATCTCGCGAGCCGCCGCGACCCTCGCTCGCAAGGCCGCGATCGACGGCGCTCTCGAAAGCGCCTCGGCGACGAGCTGCTCGACCGGCGGAGCGACATCACGCGCCTGGCCCCTGCAAACATCGACTGCAAGTAAGGCCAGACCCGCGAACAACGGGCAGAGAAAATGGAGATTCCTCACGGCATCCTCCAGGATTCTGAGAAAACAAACTCTACGCCCGCACGGGTGCGGGCACACTTCTCCCTGGGAATGTCGCTAGCAGCGGAAGGCGCAACCGGTGATGAAGATCGGCGCGGGCGCCTGAGCGGGAGCGCTGGCGCAAACGGTCAGCGCGGCGGCCAACGGCGCGAGATGGACGCCGGCGAGACTGCCAACCACCGCTTCGGCGGGTTGGTCCGGCACAGCCTTGGCTGTCGGCGCCGCCGGGGCAGGAGCGGGGTCGCTCTGCTGCGCGTCACGACAGAAGCAGGCCCGGGCCTTGGCGCAGCAGCACGACTCGGTCTGTGAACCGAGACACAGTGCCGCCACGGCGCTGGGCGAGAGCGCCAGCAGCCACCCGGCAAAAGTGAGCGCGATTAACTTCCGCACCTCGTTAAGCTAGAGCCCGATACGCCGGATGTCAAGGCCGGTAGCGAGCGTCGGTGCCCGCTTTTCCGTGAGACTTGCCTGAACGATTGGCCGGGCCCCCCTCCGGAGGGATGGACTCGCGGCGGGACGCCGGTGGTAGAATGCGAAACCTTCAGGGGGTTGTGATGCCGCGTTACGCTGCAACCATCTGCTTCTCGACACCGGTGGGCCTACTCGAAGTCGAATCTGCTGACACGGGGGTCACCCGCGTCCGGCTCGGCTCCCGCCAGAAGCCTCGCGAGGTCGGGGACGGCGATGCCCTCGACTATGCCCGCAAGGCGAAGGGTGAGATCCTCGCGTACCTCGAGGGCGGGTTGAAGCGCTTCACCGTGCCGGTGGTCCTGACGGGAACACCGTTCCAGCGCGCCGTGTGGGCCAAGCTGCTCGCCATCCCCTACGGGAAGACGCGTACGTACGGCGACATCGCCGCTGAGCTTGGCAAACCGCGCGCGGCGCGCGCCGTCGGCACTGCATGCGGGGCCAACCCCATCCCGATCCTCGTGCCATGCCATCGCATCGTTGCGGGGAACGGGGGTCTCGGCGGATTCGGTGGTGGTGTGCGGATGAAACACGAACTTCTGGAGCTGGAGCGCACCCGCGCGACGAGATGAGGGCCTACCTCATCTTCACGGGCTCCGGCCCGATACTGATACTGACGACTTTCCCGGTTGTCACCGACGACCGGCTAGTGGCCAAGCTGAGGCACAAGGGGATCGCGAAGTTCATCGCCTACGAAGTTCCCCTCGACCGTACCAGCAGGCTCTACGGCGTACCGTTCGAGGTGATCGCAGCGGATCTAGCCGGGCAGGAGGATCTAAGAGTCCTCGACTTCAACGGGCACCACATCTTCGCGAACTTCCACCTCTCCGAGCTGGGCGAACCGATCAGGCACGGCGACTGAGCAGCAGGCGGTCGCCGTCCACCGCGAGCTCGAGACCGACCCGGGCCAACAGAGCCGGGAGCGGGGCCAGGGGCAGACCCATCACGGCCTGGACGTTCCCCTCGACACGCTCCACCAACGCTGCACCCTTGCCCTGTACGGCATAGGCGCCCGCCTTGTCGTCGCCCTCGCCGGTCGCCACGTACCAGTCGAAGAGCGGCTGCGCGAAGGGGACGATTGCGACCCTGGCGGCCTCCAGGTGCGTTGCCTCTCGCCCTTCCCACCTGATCACCAGCGCCGTGAGCACGACATGCGTCCTGCCGGCCAACTCGGCGAGCATGGTTGCCGCGTCAGCCCGGCTCGCCGGCTTACCGAAAATCTTCTCCCCAAGTGTCACGACCGTGTCGGCGGCGAGCACCGGGAGCGAGGGGTGGAGGGCGGCGACTCTATGCGCCTTCTCCCTCGCGAGGCGCAGGGCGTGGATTGGCGGAGGCTCGCCCGGAATGGGGCTCTCGTCCACATCGGGCGCGACGATGGCCACGTCGAGGCCGAGGCGCCCCAGCAGCTCGCGCCGGCGTGGCGAACCCGAGGCGAGCACCAGGGTCAGGGCACCCAGGGTCACCCCCGGGTCTGCTTGCGGACGGTGACCACCGAACGCGTGGAGTCCACGACCTCGACCTCGGAGCCGGCCGGGATGGGGGTGTGGTCGAGGTTCTGCGCCGCCAGGACGACGCTCCCCCCCTGGCGCTCGAGCCGGATCTGCCCGTAGCCGCCAGGCGGGATGTCGCGCACCACGGTTGCCGTGTCGCCGTGTATCGTCCTGACGCGAGGCCTGCGGTAGAGGCCGAGGCCGAGGATGAACCCGACTAAACCGGCACCGACCGCGACCGGGAACGTGATGCTCGGATGCGACATCTTGCGGGCCCCCATCGCCAGGCCCACGAAACCGAACAGGAACGAGCCTACCGCGAGCCTGCGGCCGAGCAACGCGAAAAACGCCGACTGCTGGTCGGGGTGGGGGACAACCAGGTGGTGGTGACGCGAGAGGTTTCGGAGGTCCCGCAGCAGCCCGGTCACGGTGGCCAGCACCAGACCGACCAGGAGCGCCACAAGGTAGATAAACGCCCAGGTCACCCGGTCAGTCTACGCCTCTCGCGGCTCGCGGTCACCCGTGGCCGCGAGGCGGACCGCCGGACGGGGATCGGTTTGCCGCTCGGATCCACGTTGACGTAGGTGATCTCAGCCTCGGTGACGCGTCGGGGGGTGGCTCGGGCCCTGGGCCGTGCCGCCTCCACCACGACCTTCACGGTTATGGATGTACGGCCGACGCGTACGAGCTCGCCGTAGAACGAAACCAGGTCACCGACGTGGACGGGTGCGTGAAAGACGACCTTCTCCATTGCCACGGTGACCACGCGATCGGCACCGTGGAAGCGTGCCTCGATGGCGCCCGCCTGGTCGACGTAGGAGAGGATCACGCCCCCGAAGATCGTCCCGTGAGGGTTGGTGTCGCGCGGGAGCAGGCTGACACGGATCGCCGGTTGCCGCTCTTCCGGGCGGGTCATGCGAGGAGTCTAGCAAAGCGAGGGCGTGCCGCCTTGTGTGGTAGTGTGACCACGCAGCGGGCGGCCGCGGAACCGAGCGGCACCTGAGGCCGGAAACGGGATCCGCTGGGCTGGATGCCGCGACCCGGACGCCCGTATTCTGATCAGGGGCGGCGCACCCCGGGCCGACCGGAGGCCATGGGCGGTGTGACGCGGGAGAAGGGGCGATGAGGCGAACGAGCGCGCTGGTGACCGTTGGTCTGGTGCTGACCGGCTGGGCGTCCGCCCAGGGGCGGGACCCGGTCCTGGAGGTGTTCAAGGCGCAGGCCGAGGTCGAGAAGCGACTGCTCGCGGCCGACCTCACTACCCTCGAGCGGGTGCAGGAACAGCTCAGAGCAGCGAGCGACAGGCTGCTTCGGCTCGGGGATGACCTGCTGCGAGCACAGAGGGACGGTGAGGATCTTGGAAGCTTCACCGCTCGCTCGGCGGACCTTCGCCATGCGGAATCCGAGGTAGAAGGCCTGGTCGGATCCGCGCAGCAGCTCCGGTCAACGATCGGGGCACGGCGCGCCTACCTGGAACAGGTCCAGTCCGAGATCCGGCGGATGGAGGAGGCGAGTCAGGCTACCCTTGACGAGCTGTCCGGCAGGTGGTCGGTAGCTGTGGAGCCCGGCGCGTTGAGGGGAACCTTCGACCTGCGCCTGGACGGGAGCGTCGTGACGGGCGTCTACCAGCTCTCGGGGGGCTGGAGGGGCTCGCTGCGCGGCACGTTCATCGATGGCACTGTCCGTCTCGAAAGGATCGACTCGCAGCAAGGCTTCAACGCGGTCTACAGCGGGCGGCTGATCACCCGCGGAAACGAGAAGCGACTTGAAGGGACGTGGGATGCGACGAACCTCGCCGTCGGCATGCCCGCCGCGGGCACCTGGGTGGGACGCCGCGAACCGCGTCCTTGAGGCTTCGGTCTGGAGAGCGAGATGTGGAAGAACCCGATTGCTACGGCTGTGGTCGGAATCCTCCTTGGATTCTTCTTCGGGTACCTGATTGGGCAGAAGCAGGCGGTGGTCCCCGCCCCGCAGGCCAGTAACCCCCACGCTGGGGTCCCCGGCGCTCCCCCGCTTACGGGCCAGCCGGCGATGCCGCCCGAAGGGGGACGCACCGCCGCGACCGCGAACCCGCGGCTCCTCGAACAGGTTCGGGAGCTCGAGACGCTGCTCGCGCAGGACCCCAACAACTACGACCACCTCGTTCAGTTGGCCAACACCCAGTACGACTTGAACGACTTCGTCAAGGCCGCCGGCTACTACGAGAAGGCGCGCGCGATCAAGGACGAGTCGCCGGACGTGCTGACCGACCTGGGCGTTTGCTACAAGGAAACCGGCAAGGCGCAGCAGGCCCTCGAGCTGTTCGACCGCGCCGCCGACATGCGCCCGGACCACTGGCAGTCGCGGTACAACGCCGCGGTGGTGAGGCTGTTCGACCTCAACGACGCCGCAGGCGCCAGGGTTGAGGTGGAGAAGCTCAAGAAGCTGCAGGGGAAGGTCCCCAACATCCCCGACCTGACCGGCCTGGAAGGGGAGATCGCCAAGCGAATAAAGTGACTTTTCGCCGCCGGGGGCGGCGAAAAGTCATCCTGAGCGCAGCGAAGGATCTCATCCTGAGCGCAGCGAAGGATCTCATCCTGAGCGCAGCGAAGGATCTCATCCTGAGCGCAGCGAGGGATCTCATCCTGAGCGCAGCGAGGGATCTCATCCCGAGCCCTTCGCTTCGCTCAGGGAAAACCCCGCGTGCGGGCCCGCGGCATCTCGTTGCCGGCAGGAACGGTCGAGGGTCGTGCCGTTCGCCTCGGGCGCCACGCCTCCGATGAAGGTAGACTCCCTCCGAGCATGGAGACCTGGACCGAAGCCCTGCGTCGCGCCGAACTGGTCGCGGTGGGTGCGACGCTCGTACGGCGAGGGCTGGTCCGGGGGCGGGAGGGGAACCTGTCGTGCCGCCTGGACGCCCGAACGATCCTCCTGACCCCGCGGGGGGCCGACAAGGGACGCCTGGCCGCGCCGGACCTGGTGCGCTGCCGGCTAGACGAGCCTCCCCCCGCCCAGGCCTCCTCCGAGGCGCTCGCGCACCTCGCCGTGTACCGCCGCTGTCCGGCGGCGCAGGCCCTCGTCCACGCACACCCGCCGGATCTCTTGGCCCTCGCGGGGCGGGGACTGGTACCAGATCCGGGGCTCCTCGACGAGGGGCTGGCGATCGTTCCCGTCATCGAGAACGTGCCGCCGCTGCCGCCGGGGAGCGAGCGGCTTGCCGAGGCCTGTGCCGACGCGCTTGCACGGGCCCCGGTTGCGGTGTTGCGCCGCCACGGTGTGTTTTGCTCCGGCGCCGACATCTGGCAGGCGCTTCAAAGGGTCGAAGTTGTGGAGCTGCTGGCCGGGATCGCGCTGTCTGAGACCTGGAGGGGGGCCGAGATTTGAGCGGCAGGTTGCCTTTTCGCGAGGATGGCGGGTTCCCGCCGGGGACACCGCTTGCGGAGCGCATGCGGCCGCGTTCCCTCGATCAGGTGGTGGGGCAGGAGACGCTGGTCGGGCAGGGTGCGGTGCTCCGGCAGTTGGTCACGCGCGGCGAGCTTCCCTCCCTCGTTTTCTGGGGGCCTCCAGGCAGCGGCAAGACCACGCTGGCGCGAGTGCTGGCGAGCGCCTGTGAAGCCGAGTTCGTGACCTTTTCCGCCGTCCTCTCCGGGGTCAAGGAGGCGCGGGCGGTGATGGAAGACGCAAAGCGGCTGCGCGCCAGCACCGGCCGGCGCACGGTGCTTTTCGTCGACGAGGTGCACCGCTTCAACAAGGCACAGCAGGACGCCTTCCTGCCGTTCGTGGAGAGCGGGGACATCGTGCTGTTCGGCGCGACCACCGAGAACCCCTCGTTCGAGCTCAACGCGGCGCTGCTCTCGCGCGTCAAGGTCTACGTTTTGGAACCGCTCGGTGATGAGCAGATCCGGACGCTCCTGGACCGTGCGCTCACCGACGCAGAACGCGGGCTCGCGAGCTGGCATCTCACGGTCGAAGCCGGCACGCTGGAGGAGATCGTGCGGCTCGCCGGAGGGGACGCGCGGGTCGCGTACAACCTGCTCGAGGTGGCAGCCGAGGCGGTCGGGCGGGGCAGCGCTCTGAGCCCCGACGCCGTGCGCCGGGTGGCGCAGCGGCGCCTCGCGAAGTACGACAAGGAGGGGGAGGAGCACTACAACCTCATCTCCGCCCTGCACAAGTCGATCCGCAACTCGGACGCTGACGCGTCACTCTACTGGCTCGGGAGAATGCTCGAGGGCGGTGCCGACGCACGCTTCATCGCCCGACGGCTCCTGCGCGTCGCGTCCGAGGACGTCGGAATGGCGGATCCCCGTGCGCTGGAGCAGGCGGCGGCCGCGGCGCATGCCGTCGAGCACGTCGGCATGCCGGAGTGCGCGCTGGCCCTCGCGCAGGCGGCCGTTTACCTTGCTCTCGCGCCCAAGTCGAATGCCCTCTACACCGCGTACGGAAAGGTTCAGCAAGCGATCGAGGACCGGCCCGCATACCCCGTGCCCCTGCAGATCCGCAACGCCCCCACTCGCCTCATGCGCGATCTCGGCTACGGCGAGGGGTACGTGTACGCCCACGACACCGACGAGAGGATCGCGGACATGGAGTGCATGCCGCCCGAACTCGCCGGGGAGAAGTTCTATGAGCCCGGCGAGGAAGGCTGGGAGAAGCGGATCCGCGAGCGCATGGCCGAGTTGTTGGGACGGAAGAGGCGCTCGACGAAGAAGTGATCCTCAGTAGACGTGCTGGCTTTCAGATATGAGCGGAAGGGCGTCGTGGGCAGTCCCCGCACAGTCGCCGCCGAAACGATCGTCTGTCCCGCTGTCGCACAGGCGCAGGATTCCTGAGCCCGAACAAGGGCAATGAAGCGAACGACTTCCCGGCCCATTGAGCCGGTGCCGGCTTGCCGCAGCGCGGTTCCTCCTCCATAATCTCAACAGGAATGGCGCAAACGCTGGAAATTCTCGGGGTTCTTGGACGCTGGTCGATCGGTGTCCAGCTTGCGGTCGTCGGTGTCATCGCCGTCTTCTTCGTCTTTCTGTCGCGCACCTCCAAGCTGGAAGAGGTCAGGCTCTGGGCCATCGCCTGGGTCGCCGACAGCCTGGCTTTGGTCGGTATCTTCGTCTTTTCCCTCGGGCTCCTCGGGCCATCGCTTCCCCCGTTTGTCGTCGGGCTCTACGCCGCCGCGAAGACTCTCTTCGTGCTCCTGCTGGTCGCCGGGACGCGTCACCACCTCCGGTCTGCCGTCGAGAAATGGGTCCGGCCCAGGCACGTGGCGATCATCGTGGGCGTGTGGGCCGTTGCGATGGGGATTCTTGCCCGGCAAATGGCCTACGTGCAGGTTGCCCAGAGCCTGATGGTGGGGGCCGTGATGACGACGGCCGGGGTATGGGTGCTCCGCAACCCCCGCGGCGAGCGGTCGCGCTGGCTGGGCGCGGCGTTCCTCGTTGAGGGCCTTGTGTTCCTCCAGTACGTTCCGAGCCTCGCGCCGCAGCTCTGGGGGGCACCGCCTCTCTTCAACTACGTGCGCTACTCTTCGTTCTTCGACGCGGTGGCTGAGCTGCTGATCGCCCTTGCGAGCCTCGTCGCACTGCAGGACCGGATCGTCGAGGAGCTGCGCTACGCCAACGAAGAACTGGTCGCCTCGCAGGAGCGTTTGCGGCAGCTCGTGGACCTCGACCCGCTGACCTCGCTGATGAATCGCCGCGGGTTCCGCCGCGAGCTCACCCGGGCCGAGACCTCCGGTGCGGCGATCATCTTCCTGGACATCAACAACTTCAAGAGCGTCAACGACCGCCTGGGGCACAGCGTCGGCGACGGTTGCCTGAGGCGGCTGGCCCGCGTGCTGACCCAGTGTTTCCGGGCCGAGGATGCGCTGTTCCGCTGGGGAGGCGATGAGTTCCTCGTGCTTGCTCCCGGCCTCGACATCGACGGGGCCGGGCGCCGCGTCGCGCAGCTCTGCAGCCAGGTGGGGCAGGCCGAGGGGGACCTCCCCGCGTGCACGATCGCCGTTGGCGTCGCGCTGCTGGCGCCAGGCGGGGACGCCACCGCGGCGCTCCACGAGGCCGACGCACGGATGTACATAGACAAGAGGCGGATGGGCATCGTCCCTGCCACCAGCTCCTAGCGTCAACGCGTGGCCCCTCGTGGCGACCTGTTCCCGCGGACTCGAGGAGGTCCTGCGCGCCGAGCTCGCGGCACTCGGGCACGAGGAGGCGGCGAGCGGCCGCGGGATGGTGAGCTTCCGCGGCGACCTCGCCGCTGTCTACCGCGCCAACCTCTGGCTCCGCACCGCAACCAGGGTGTTGCGCCTGCTGTCCGAGGGGCCGGCCGGGACCCGGGAGGCTCTCTACGAGCTCGCGAGCAGGGTTCCGTGGGAGGAGGTCGTGGCGCGCGGCCAGACGATCATGGTGGAGTCGGCGGGAACGGCTCCTGCCTTCCGCAACACGGGCTTCGCCAGCCTCGTCGTGAAGGATGCGGCGGTAGACCGGTTGCGGGCGCGCCTTGGCTCCCGGCCGTACGTGGACAGGAAGCTTGCCGACGTGCGAATCCACGTCCACCTCGCTTCAACACGCGCGGGCATCGCGCTCGACAGCAGCGGGGAGCCGCTCTCGCACAGGGGCTACAGGCCGCGGGGCGGCCCGGCCCCGCTATCCGAGACGCTTGCGGCAGGTGTCCTGCTCCTCGCCGGCTACGACGGGACGCAGCCCCTCCTCGACCCGATGGCAGGGACCGGTACGATCGCGATCGAGGCGGCGCTCATCGCGACGCGCGCGGCCCCCGGTTCCCGCCGGAGTTTCGCTTGCGAGAGATGGCCCGATCACCAGCCCGCGTGCCTGCTGCAGGCGCGCCAGGCGGCGCGCCTCCGGCGGCAGCCGCCGACGGCTGCGGTCGTGGCAAGCGACAACGAGGCACGGGCCGTGGCGGCTTGCCGCCGCAACGCGCGGGAGGCCGGGGTAGGGGAAACCGTGAAGGTCGAGGCGAGGGACGTCCGGGAGCTCGTGCTGCCCGGACCCGGTGCGATGATCGTGACTAACCCGCCGTACGGGGAGCG
>Ga0256868_10000155_pt1 | contig 40324 bp, 34 predicted proteins | sample RVTome_13_FD_187341 | JGI IMG/M metagenome (GOLD analysis project Ga0256868, IMG submission 187341) | Soil microbial communities from uranium-contaminated site in the Upper Colorado River Basin, Wyoming, United States - RVT92D227 HiSeq ...
CGGCACCGCGCAACTAGGACCGATGTCGCGCGATATGAAGCCAGAGGAGGTCGACGCCATCGAAAAGAGGCACGGCTTCAAGCCGACCCAGATCCGCTCCGCGCTTGACACACTGGCCGTTTACGTCAACAAGGACAACCCGATCAAGTCGCTCTCGGTGCCCGAGGTGGATGCGATCTTCTCCAAGACCCGCAAGGCCGGTTACCCCAACGACATCACGACCTGGGGTCAGGTGGACCTGAAAGGCGCATGGGCCAGCAAGCCAATCTCGATCTTCGGCCGTAACTCGGCGTCCGGCACCTACGGCTTCTTCAAGGAGCACGCCCTGGCCAAGGGCGACTACAAAGACACGGTCAAGGAGCAGCCAGGGTCGGCCTCGGTCGTGCAGGGCGTAAGCGAAGACATCTATGCCATCGGCTACTCGGGGATCGGCTATCGCACGTCGGGGGTGCGCGCGCTTCCCATCGCACCCAAGGTCGGCACACCGGCCGTAGAGCCGGACTACGCCAACGTGCTCTCGAAGAAGTATCCGCTTTCGCGCTACCTCTACATTTACGTGGTACGTGACCCGCGCCGCCCAATGGACCCGCTCACCAAGGAGTTCGTCAAGTTCGTGCTGTCGCGCGAGGGCCAGGAGGTCGTCGTGAAGGACGGCTTCCTGCCTCTGCCGGCCTCGGTGGTGCAGGAGGAACTGGCGAAGCTCGATTGATCTCGCCAAGGACCGAGGTGACCCGGAATGGCACCCGCCGTTCCGGGTTATGCTTCTCGGCCAGGAGCTCGCAGTGGGAGAGGGTGTGAGCCCGCTTGCCACGTCCCGCCTGCGGCGCAGCCGTGCTGTGGACCGCATCGTCGCCGCCCTCATCACGGTCGGCGGCTCAATGGTTCTTCTGGCGGTGGCGTTCCTGATGGTCTTCCTTGTGGCGCAGTGCCTCCCCCTGTTCAGGACGGGTTCGCTGCGGCCAGCACCCGTGGTGGCTGACGGTCGCGAACCCCTTGCGGCCCTGGAGGACGAATACAGGGACAACATCGTGCTGCTCGGTCGCGACGGTGCGGCGCACCTTATGCCACGGGCGGGCACTCCAAGCTCCTCGGCGCTGGAAGGCGTCCGCGCGCCGGTCCGGCAGGCGCGCACAAACCAAGCCGGCACGCTGCTGGCTCTGGAGGATGGGGCAAGCACGCTGCAGGTGTGGGCGTTCAGAACCAAGATCCGCTGGCAGGGGGACAGGCGAATCATCGAGCCGGTGCTGCAGCGGGTGCTGGCCGTGCCGTTCCCTGAAGGTGGCCACATCCTCGCGGTTGCGGGTGATCGCGAGGCCCCGTGCGTGATGGTCGGCACCGACGGTGGTGCGACGGTGCTTTCGGGTTCTGGGGACGGGGCCTCGATCGTGCAGCTCCACCTGGGCTCGGCGCCGCGGGTGGGTGCCCTGTCGCGCGAGGGCAGCGAAGCGTGGCTCGCCTCCCGGCGCGAGCTCGCATGGTTCTCGCTGGCTGGAGCAGGCGAGGGCCGACTGGCGCCTCAGGCGACAGTGCCGCTATCTGCGGTGCCCACGGTTGCCGCGTTGATCCTTGGGGACGTCACCTGCCTGCAGGGTGACGAGAGCGGCACGGTCAACGCCTGGCAGGTGGTGACCGGTACTGTTGCCGGCAGCCGGGTGCTGGACCTAGCAGGGAGCTTCGGGGGGGCTGGAATTGTCCGTGGACTTGCGGTCTCCCAACGCGACAAGACTTTCGCCATCGTGCGCTCCAATGGCGCAGAGCTCGCCTACCTCACCGGGCGGCGCGTCCTGACGGCCGTCCCCGACTTCCCAAATGGTGCACCGCTGTTCGGCATCTCACCACGTGGGGACGGAGTGTTTGCGGTGACGCCTGAGGGCACCGTACACCGATGGGACCTCGACCCTGGCTACCCCGAGGTCTCGGCCACCACGCTTTTCCTGCCGGTTCGCTACGAAGGCTTCACCCGACCCGAACTGACCTGGCAGTCCACCGGCGGCACCGAGTCATACGAGTCCAAGCTTTCCCTCGTCCCTCTGTTCGTCGGGACCCTCAAGGGCGCTTTCTACGCCCTGCTGTTTTCCGGGCCGGTAGCGTTGGCAGCGGCGCTCTTCGTGAGCCAGTTCGCCCCACCGCGCCTGCGCCAGCTCGTCAAACCGGTGGTGGAGCTGATGGCAGCCCTTCCCTCGGTGGTCGTGGGCTTTCTTGCTGCACTGCTCCTTGCCCCACTGCTCCAGCGCCACATCGTCGGTACGCTGGCGCTCCTCGTTTTGATCCCCACGGTGGTGATCGCGGCAGCGGCCACCTGGGAGGCGGTACCAGCGAGCGTGCGCCGCCGCACCACGGGCTGGCGAGAGCTGGGTCTGGTGGGGGTGTTGCTGACAGGAGTGACCATCGTGTGCTTCGCCTTCGAGGGGGTGCTGGAAAGGGCTCTCTTTGCGGGCGACTTCAAAGCGTGGCTGCTCGCCGCCGCCGGCATCACCTACGACCAGCGCAACGCGGTGGTGGTCGGATTCGCCCTCGGATTCGCGGTGATCCCGATCATCTTCACCCTCGCCGAGGACGCCTTCTCCAACGTGCCGCCGTCCCTGATCTCCGCCTCGCTGGCACTCGGCGCGACGCGCTGGCAGGCGGCGCGGAGCGTGGCGATTCCGGCTGCCAGCCCGGGCCTCTTTGCGGCGGTGATGACCGGCTTCGGCCGGGCCGTGGGAGAGACCATGATCGTGCTGATGACCACGGGCAACACGCCGATCCTCTCGTTCTCGCCGTACAACGGGATGCGGACGATGTCCGCGTGCATCGCTGTGGAGATGCCTGAAGCACCCTACGGCGGTGCGCTCTACCGGGTCCTGATTCTCACGGCCCTCCTCCTCTTTCTGGCGACCTTTGTGCTCAACACCGCGGCGGTCGTGGTGGCGGCCAGGCTACGGAAACGCTTCGGGAGGCTGGCCGCATGAGCCTGGTGCGTCGCTGGCTCGCCGAGGGCACCGCCCAGCGCTGGCTTGCCGGCGCGTGCGTGATGATCGCCCTCACGATGATCGGCGGCCTGGTGGCCGTGGTCGTGGACGTGGCGGGAAGGTTTTTCTGGCCGCGCCCCCTGGTGGAGGTGACCCTCACAGACGGCAGCAAGGTACTGGGCGAGGTGTGGGACCGGGAGCCCGATCCGGCCAGCCCCAGCGGCACGCGCATCCGCCTCAAGGTGGGCAACCGCGACCTGTCGGCGGTGGATTTTCGCTGGATCCGCCACAGCGAGATCCGGCAGGAGTCGGTGCCGGCCGACGCCTGGCTGCTCGAGCGGCAAGAGAACGGCAACTTCTACGGGTTTCCCCGCCGGTTGGAGGTGGAGAGCGGCTCGCTCGCCGCGGCGGACCCGCAGTTCCGCCAGACGCTGCAGCGCATGGCCACCGAGGCCCACCGCCTGCTCGAGGAGGAACGCATCCTGTTGCGCCGGGTGGGCCGCCAGCATGCCCCCGTTGCCAAGTTGATGGCCTTGGTGGCTGGCGCCCAGAGGCGTGGGGTGGACACGCGAGAGCTGGAGACTAGGCTCGCGGCGGCGCAAGCGCGGGAGGACGATGCAACCCGTCCCGCGATGAAGAGGCTCGTCGCGGTGCGCGAGGCCCTCGCTCAAGGGACGCTGGTGATGGGCACGGCAGAGGGCCAAGAGAAGGCCATCCCCGTAGCAACGATCGTGCGGGCGGTGCCGGAAAATACCCTTCGTGGTTGGAAAAAGTTGGGGCTGTACATCTCACGCTGGTGGGAGTTCCTCGCAGGGCAGCCGCGCGAGTCCAACACCGAGGGAGGCATCCTTCCGGCGATCTTCGGCACTGCGCTCATGGTGCTTCTGATGACGGTCGCGGTGGTGCCACTTGGGGTGGTCACCGCGGTCTACCTCAACGAGTACGCCCGTGAAGGGACGTTCACGAACGCGGTGCGTCTGGCCCTGGCCAACCTGGCAGGGGTTCCGTCCATCGTGTTCGGTGCTTTCGGGCTGGCGTTCTTCGTCTACACGCTCGGCGGAAGCATTGACCGCCTGTTCTTCGCGGACGTGCTGCCGACACCGACGTTTGGGACCGGGGGCATCCTCTGGGCTTCGCTGACGCTGGCCCTGCTCACGCTCCCGGTGGTTGTGGTGGCGACCGAGGAGGGGCTGCAGGCGGTACCCCAGGCGGTGCGGGACGGGGCACGCGCCTTGGGTGCCACGCGATGGCAAACGCTGCGCCGTGTGGTCCTGCCCTATGCGACGCCCGGCATCCTTACGGGGGCGATCCTCGCGGTCGCGCGCGGCGCGGGCGAGGTGGCGCCGCTCATGCTCACCGGGGTGGTCAAGTTGGCGCCGAGCATGCCGTTCGACGGGATTCCGCCTTTCCTCCACCTCGATCGGAAGTTCATGCACCTGGGGTTCTACATCTACGACGTCGGGTTCCAGTCCCCCAACGTCGAGGCGGGCAAGCCGATGGTCTACGCGGCGGTTCTGGTCCTGCTCGTTCTGGTGGTGGTGCTGAACCTGGCGGCGATCACGCTACGCAACCGATTGCGCCGCAAGCTGCGGGGGTCAGCGGTATGAGCGGGGCGGGCGCAGCCCTGGTCACGCGAAACCTGGTGGCAGGGTTCGAGAACACCGAGGTCCTGAAGGGGGTCACGGTCGAGGTCCCGCCTCGGGGCGTCACCGCCCTCATCGGACCTTCGGGGTGCGGGAAGTCCACCCTATTGCGCTGCTTCAACCGCATGAACGACCACCTCCCCGGCTTCTTCCGCCGGGGCGAGGTGCTCGTCGAGGGCCGCGACGCCTACGATCCTTCATGGCCGCTGGAGGCGCTGCGCTTCCAAGTTGGCATGGTGTTCCAGAAACCGAACCCGTTCCCGCTCTCGGTGCGCGAGAACGTGCTGTTCGGGCCGCGCCTCGCGGGCGTGTCCAAGAGCGACATCCTGGAGGAGATCCTCGTGCGTTCGCTCACCCGCGCCCAACTCTGGGACGAGGTCAAGGATCGACTCGGCGCCTCGGCACTGGAGTTCTCCGGCGGTCAGCAACAGCGGCTGTGCATCGCGAGGGCGCTGGCGTCGGCACCAGGCATCGTGCTCTTGGACGAGCCGGCCTCGGCGCTCGACCCGATCGCAACCGCCAAGCTCGAGGAGACGATCCGGGAACTGGCCCAGGAGATCGCCGTGCTGCTTGTCACTCACAACATGCAGCAGGCGGCACGGGTCGCCCACCGTACGGCCTTCCTTTACCTGGGCCGGCTTGTTGAGGAGGGAGAAACAACGCAACTCTTTGCGGCACCGCGTGAGAAACTCACCGAGGAGTACGTGACGGGACGTTTCGGCTAAGGAGTGATTATGCCTGAGAAACCCTTGGAGCACGACCTGGAGGAGCTCAAGAAGCTCCTGCTCACGATGGCGGGCGAGGTGGAGCGCCAACTCAACCTCGCTATCCGTGCGTTGGTCGAACGTAACACTGACTTCGCGGACCAGGTCATCGCTGAAGATGAGGTCATCGACCGGCGCGAGATCGAGGTGGACCGCCGGGTGCTCGAGCTGATCGTGCGCGCCCGGCCAATGGCACGAGATCTGCGGATGGTGATGACGGCCGTCAAGATCGCGCCGGACCTCGAGCGGGTGGCCGACCATGCGGTGCACGTTGCACGTCAGGCGATCGTCCTGAACCGCGTACCACCGCTCAAAGCCTTCATAACGATTCCACGCATGGCCGACGCCGCGACCGGAATGGTCCGCGACGCCATTGGAGCGTTTGTCCACGGCGACTCCCTCCAGGCGCGGCAGGTCATTACCAGAGACGATGCCGTTGACGGCATGCACGAGCAGATCTTCCGCGAGCTTCTCACCTACATGATGGAAGATCCCAAGACCATCCCGCGGGCGTTGGCTTTGCTTCTCGTTGCCCGTTCCCTGGAGCGGATCGCGGATCAGGGGACGAACATCGCCGAGCAGGTCGTGTACCTGGTGGAGGCTGAGGACATTCGGCACCGCCACGGCGAGGGGCCCGGCGAAGCGTGAGCGGCCCGACGCGCTTCTCGCTTGCAGGGCTGACGTGCCGCTACGGTGGCAGCGTGGCCTTGCGCGACGTCTCCATGGAGATACCCGCAAGCGGTGTGACCGCGTTCATAGGGCCGTCGGGTTGCGGCAAGTCGACGATCCTGCGCTGCTTGAACCGCATGAACGATGTGGTTCCCGGCTTTACCTGCACGGGACAGGTCCTGCTGGACGGCGAGGACATCTACACCCCGACGACGGACCCGGTCTCGGTGCGCCGCCGCGTGGGCATGGTGTTCCAGCGCTCCAACCCGTTCCCGTCGTCCGTGTTTGACAACGTGGCGTACGGGCTGCGCCTGAACCATGGGCTTTCCCGAGCGGCGCTTGAGCTCAAGGTCGAGGAAGTCTTGCGCGCCGCCGGCCTCTGGGAGGAGGTCAAGGACCGGCTCGGCACGACTGCGAGCATGCTCTCGGGCGGCCAACAGCAGCGGCTGTGCATCGCACGAGCGCTTGCCGTCGAGCCCGAGGTGTTGCTGTTCGACGAGCCCGCCTCCGCCCTCGACCCGATCTCGACCGAGCGTGTGGAGGAGTTGGTGCTGGAGCTCGGCAAGAAACTAACAGTGGTGATCGTCACGCACAACCTCCAGCAAGCCTCGCGTGTGGCGGACCGCACCGCGTTCTTTCTCCTGGGACGGTTGGTGGAGTACGCTCCCACCGTGGAGCTGTTCACGAACCCGCGCCGGGAGCAGACCGAGGCGTACGTTTCGGGGCGGTTCGGATGAGCACGCGGGTGTTCGTTGTCGAGGACGACCGCGACATCGCCGAGATGGTCCGGCGCCACCTCGAGCGCTCAGGGGCATATCGCGTGGCGCTGTTCGTCCGCGGCGACGAGTTTCTGGCCGCGTGCGAGAACGAGCTCCCGGAGCTGGTGATCCTGGACCTCAACCTCCCCGACACCGACGGCCTGACTGTCTGCCGCGAGCTGCGGAGCTGGGAGGCTACCCGTACCGTCCCAATCCTGATGCTCACCGCGCGGGCCGCTGAGGCCGACCGCGTCACCGGCCTCGAACTCGGGGCGGACGACTACCTCACGAAGCCTTTCTCGCTCCGCGAGCTCACTGCCCGCGTCTCCGCGCTGGTGCGGCGGGTGCAGTGGGAACGCGGCGTTCCCGGGGGGGTCTACCGCGACACACGCCTGACCGTGGACCCCGCGCGTCTGAGGGTCGAACGCGAGGGCAAGGAGGTACACCTGACCCGGAGGGAGTTCGACGTGCTCTGGCACCTCATCTCGCTCGGCGGGCGCGTCGCCTCCCGCGAGCAGATCCTGGACGCGGTGTGGGGTCTGGCCTCGAACGTGGACTCCCGGACGGTGGACGCCCACATCCGGACTCTTCGGCGCAAGCTCGGGGAGGGAGTCATCGAGACCCACATTGGGTCGGGGTACAGGTTCCGGAGCCAGGCATGAGGAAGCGCAGCTCCCCCGGCCTGCTCGTTGGCCTCAGCACCCTTGCGGTGGCGCTGGCCGGCCTGGTGACCCTGGAGGCGATGCACCGCCGGCAGGCCCGACATGCCCTCGAAGACCGGCTACGGCTTGCCGTGGGGGTTCTTGCCCAATACGCTCCAGCACTGTTCGCGCTGCCCTCCGAACCGGCCGATGCCGAGATCCGCCGCTGGGCCGCGGCCAGCGGTCTGCGAATTACACTTATTGCGTCTGACGGAGGAGTGCACGCGGACTCCTGGACGCTGCCTAGTCTGCTTCCCCGACTCGAGAACCACCTCCAACGACCGGAGGTGGTTGCCGCCAGACGTGGCGAGGTGGGCGTTGCCCGTCGCCGTTCCGTCACCACCGATCGTCCCACGACCTACGTGGCACGGTTAATTGGACCAATCGAGCACCACCCGGGTTTCCTTCGTCTTGCGCAGGAAGATGCGCGCCGAAGCTGGCCGTGGGGTGGCATGCTGGTGGCCATGCTTGTCGCACTCGCCGCGGGTTGGCTGGCCGAGCGCTGGGCCATGCGCTACCACCGGGCTGCGGCGGGTCACCTGAGACTCTGGACGGAGCTGCCGGCTGATGCCGAGCTGGAGGCGATCGCGGAGGAGGCCGACCGCAGCTTCCGCGCGACCCGCGAGGAGCTCACCCGCGAGGTGGATGCAACCCGAGCGGCACTCGAGCGGGTCGCGGAAGGAGTCGTGCTCCTCGACCGCGAGGGGGTCGTGCGCTTCGCCAACGTGCCAGCGGCCCATTTGCTGGGCGACGGCCTTGCCGCCGGTCACCCGCTGGTCGAAGCGGTGCGGGTCCCCGAGGTGCTGAGCGCGGTGCAGGAGACGCTCGCCCGCGGCGGGGTCCGCCACACGAGCGTCACCTTTCCCGCGGGGATGGAGCTGGCAGTGCGGGTGTGCGCCCTGGAGCATCCGGAGCTGGCTGTAGCTGTGGTGCTGCGCGATGTGCGTGAGGAGCGACAGTTGGAGCGGGCCCGGCGGGCGCTTGTGGCCGACCTCGCCCATGAGTTGCGAACACCGCTGACGGTGCTCGCCGGCCTCGCGGAGGAGCTTGGTGAGATCGGCGCCGGAGCGGGCCTGGCCGCCACGCTGACGCGCCAGGTCGCGAAGCTCCGAGTCTTCGCAGAGGAACTCGAGGAGCTGGCGCGGATCGAGTCCGGCCAACTCCGACTGCACCCCGAGGACGTGGACGCGGCGACGATCGCCCGGCAGGTCCTCGCGGATCTTCGTGACAGCGCGGAGAGCGCAGGTGTCACCCTCGCGGCCGAGGGCGAGCCGGCCGCGCTGCATGCCGACCCAGTGCGGTTCGCGCAGATTCTTTCCAACCTGGTGGACAACGGCATCCGCTACAACCGCAGGGGCGGCCACGTCACGGTGCGGACGGAGCCCTCCGAGGGCGGCGTTCGGATCGAGGTGGAGGACAACGGCGTCGGGATACCCGCCACGGAAATCGGTTTGGTGTTCCAGCGCTTCTACCGGGTGCGCAGGCGGGCCGAGAGCGAGGGCGGGAGCGGGCTCGGCCTCGCGATCGTCAAGCATCTGGTGCGTGCGCTCGGCGGAACGGTCAGCCTCACCTCCCGCGAAGGTGAAGGCACACTCGTCACGCTCCTGCTACCAGGTGCTGGCCCCACGCTCTGAGCGGCCGACACTCCAGAAACACCGAGGCTCCCCGGTTGGGGAGCCTCCGCTTATACGGCACGGGTTGACTTAATCCTGCTTGGCCTTGAGAGCCTTCATGAGGGCGGCGCCGAACGCCGTCACCTCCGGTTTACGCTCTACCTTCTTTTCCTCCGCCCAGCGACGGTACTCTTTGACCGCCTTGCCCTCCTTGGCTTTCTTGACGGAGAGCGAGATGCGCTTGCGCTGGGGGTCCACGGAGAGCACCGTGGCCGAGATGTGGGTGCCGGGGACGAAGGCCGCGGCCAAGTCGCCGCCCCTGGGGACATCGGTCTCGGAGGCCGGGATGAGGGCGGTGAGGCCGGGCTCCAGCTGGACGAAAACGCCGAAGTTCGCGGTGCGCTCCACGATCCCCTCCACCGCGGTGTCGGTCGCGTACCGCTCGGAGGCGTCGAGCCATGGGTCGCTGGTCGCCACCTCGCGCAGAGTGAGCGAGAGGCGCCGGCGCCCGGGGTCAAGCTCACGCACCCATCCGCGCACCGGGATGCCGGGGACGAGGCTCTCGTCATCCAGCTTCATGCCGGGCGGCAACTGGGAGACGTGGATGAGCCCGTCCACCCCGGGCAGCAGCTCGACGAACACGCCGAACTCGGTCTTGCGTGCGACCGTTCCCTCGAAGGAGGCGCCCGCCGCGAAGCGGTTCGGAACCTCGACCCACGGGTCCGGCTCGAGCGCCTTCACCGACAGGGCGATTCGTCCCTTCTCACGGTCCGCCTCGAGCACCTTCACGCGCACGGTGTCGCCCACCTTGGCGATCTGCGAGGGGCGCACACCTGCGCGGTGAGACAGCTCGCTGACGTGCACCATGCCGTCCACGCCGCCGAGGTCCACAAAAACCCCGAAATCGCGCACGCTCTTGATCTTGCCCTCAAGTTCGAGACCCGGCGTCACGCGCGACCACGCTTCGTTGGCTGCCGCCTCGCGCTCGTCCTTGAGGACCTGGGCGCGGGAGACCACCAGGGACGAGAGGTCGTCGGCAAGCTCGCTGATGCGAAACAGGAAGCTCTTCCCCAGGTAAGCGTCCACGTTGCGGGGGAAGCCGAGGTCGATTTGCGACATCGGGCAGAACGCGCGCAGGCCGGCGATCGAGACGTCGTAGCCACCCTTGTTGCGTCCCGTCACCTTGCCGTCGACCGGGACGCCGTTGTCGTAGGCGCCGCGCAGCGCCTCACGCTCACGCCGCTCGATGGCGAGCTTGTGCGAGACGCGCAACTCGGGGGAGAGCGCGATGATTACAGCGTCCAGGCCGTCCCCCGGGCGGAGTTCCCCGAGCTCCGTCCGATCCATCACGGCCTCGGACTTGCCCCCGACGGAGACGAGAGCGATGTCGCCGTGCACCGCCATGATGGTGCCGGTGACCAACTGCCCGATCTCGAACTCCTCCTGCTGAAAAGACTGCGCCAGGGCCTCGGCGAAGCTCTGGTTGTCCGCGGTTGGGTTCTTCTCCTTGATCATTCGCACATCCTTGCCGCCTGGTCCTGCTCCAGGCGCAGCCTCTCGGGCTGAGCCACGCATTCTACACCCATTCGGAAAATCACGCCTGAGGTGCGGCGCCGCCACGTCAAGGTATGCTTGTGCGGAATCCGGAATCCGTCGGTTACAGTTTTCGGGCGCGACGGGGGGACGGCCGCGCTCCGGGGACGGAGGTAGTTCCTTGAAGGATAGAGAGAACCCGATCCGAATCGGCGTGTCCTCGTGCCTGCTTGGGGCCAAGGTGCGCTTCGACGGCGGGCACAAGAAGGACGACTTCCTCGTCAATACCTTCGGCGAGTGGGTGGATTGGGTCCCGGTGTGTCCGGAGGTCGAGGTCGGGATGGGCACCCCGCGCGAGTCCGTCCGCCTGGTGCGGGAGGGCGGTGACGTCCGCATGGTCGCCCCCAAGAGCGGGAAGGACTGGAGCGAGGCGATGCGGGCCTACTCGGCGCAGCGGGTGGAGAAGCTCGCGGCTGCCGAGCTCTCAGGCTACGTGCTCAAGAAGGATTCTCCCAGCTGTGGCATGGAGCGGGTCAAGCTCTACGGCGAGGGGATGCCCACAAAGTCCGGCCGTGGGGTGTTCGCCGAGGCGTTGCTGGCTCGGTTCCCCAACCTGCCCGTGGAGGAGGAGGGACGACTCTGCGACCCGAGGCTACGCGACAACTTCGTGGAGCGGGTGTTCGCCTATCAACGACTGCGGCGGTTCTTCTCCGACCGCTGGACCGTGGGTGGCCTGGTGGCGTTTCACACCGCCCACAAGCTGCAGCTCATGGCCCACGCGCCAAAGAGCTACGAGACGCTGGGGCGCCTCGTGGCGCGAGCCAAGGGGCTTCCGAGGGAAGAGTTCCGCCAGAGCTACGAGACCGAGTTCATGCAGGGGCTCAAGGTGATCGCCACAACCCACCGCAACACCAACGTGCTCCACCACATCCTCGGCTACTTCAAGAAGCTGCTCGACGGTGAGGCGCGTGCCGAGCTGCTTGCCCTGATCGAGGACTACCGGCGTGGGCTCGTGCCACTCATCGTCCCGATAACGCTCATCAAGCACCTCGTGCGGCTGCACTCGGTCGGCTACCTCGCAGGGCAGGTCTACCTGGAGCCCCACCCCAAAGAGCTGATGTTGCGGAACCACGTGTGACAGCTCCCGGCAACGACGGGTTCGGCGCCTATGCAGAACCACCCCTCGCGGATGCCCTTGACTCGCAGGAGGTTCTACCTCGTTCCACCACGTGTTGGTTTGCTGAGGTGGCACCTGGCACCGGTGGACCGGAATGAGGCTGTGCCTGCAAGGGGTTGCAGCAGGCGCGGGTACCCGGACACGAGCCGGCGCACCCGCGCCGGGGTGGGATGGGAATCATGACCGCAGAGCCGAGAGAGGTGAACCTCACGCTGACACCGCACTCGCGCTACGACGCGATCGACGTCGCGGCCCGGGTCCGGGAGGAGTTCGGCGACGCGCTGGCGGGATTCCGCCGTGCCCTCTACTGCTCCCTCCACACCACGGCGGGGTATCTGGAGCAGAGCCTCTCGAGCCGGCTCGACAACCGGCGCGAGCGCCTCGACCCGTTCATGCGGGCTTTCCAGGGGCTGTTCCCACCGGGTGCCGACTACCGCCACGACCGGCTCGACCTGCGCCATGAGCTTTCAGAGGTCGAACGCCGGTGCGAGCCCAGGAACGCCGACTCCCACCTGGCATTCATCGGCTCGGGCCTGCGCAGCTGTGTGACCTACCTCCACCGCCCCGGCGAGCCCGTCTACTTGATGGACCTGGACGGCGTGCACGCCGGCCAGCCCCGGATACGGCGCACCCGCGTGCTCGGATACTCTGACGAGGAGACCGTCGCGAAGATCCGCTGCGAGGTGCCCGTCTCCCGTCACCCCATCGATTCGGTAAACCTGGCCGACTCCCGGGTCGGAGTCCTGGCCTGCGCCCACGAGCTGGTATCGCGCCACGGCGTCGCCAGGGGACGCATCGACATCGCCCTAGCAGCCTCCGAGAGGGAGGCCGGCGTTACCGTCAACGAGTACGAGACGCTGCTGATGCGGCACGACCTCGCGGAGGTGCTGGCGGATCCCCTCAAGTTCGCGGCGAGCACCGGGCGGCGGATGCTGCGCGACCCGCTCTCGATCCCCTCCAAGAGCTGGGGGTACGCGCGCTACGATGTGGTGCAGGTGCTCAACGAGCTGATGGACGCCCTGAAAGTCACCGAGTCCGCTCTGGAACGGCTGCTGGCACGGGTGATGGCGGTTCCTGCCCGGCGCTTCCTGCGCCTGAAGCGCTCGTTGAGCATGCTTGTCTCCGACGGCGACGGGATCGTGCGCGGGACCTATCAGAACCCGATCCTGATCCAGTGGGCCGGCACGCCTCAGGGGAGCCGCTCCCTCGAACTCACGGTCACGCGTTTCCGCTAGTTCTGCGGCATCATGAAACCATGAGCACCGACGCTGCACGGATCTTCGTCGTCGGAATGGGCGAGGTGGGGAGACGGCTCGGCAGCGCGCTGACCGCAGCCGGCGTCGAGGTCGTCCCGGTGACACGTACCTCTGGCTGGAAGGAAGCAGTGGCCGACCCCGAGGGGGTGCTGGTGGTGTGCGTGCGGGAGGAGGCGCTTCCCGAGGTGGTGGGGTGCCTCGAAGGTGTCAGCCCGCAGCGCCTGGTGTTCGTCCAGAACGGCTGGATCCGTCCGTTGCTGGCAAACCTGCCCGGCTGTTCTCGAGGCCTCGTCTGGTTCACCAGCAAGGGCGACTTCTTCAGGGTGCTCCGACCCAGCGTCTTCTCCGGGGCCAAAGCGGAGTTTCTCGCGACCGCCCTCGGGCGTGGCGGGGTCCCTTCGGCGGCGGTCGGTGAGAACGCCTTCGCGTCTGCCGAGGCGGAGAAGATGGGGTTCAACTGCGTCGTGGGGCTGCCGCTGGCGGTACACCAGGCGAGTCTCGGGGAGTACCTCGATCGGCACCGGGAAGAGGCCGAGATAGTGTTCGGCGAGGCCGTAGCGGTGACCTCACGGGCCGTGGGGACAACCCGATCCGCACGCTGGTGGGGGGACTTCCTGAACGCGGCCGAGCCTATCGCCTGGGTTCGCACGTCGACCGCCAAGGCACTGGAGTACCGAAACGGGGCCGTGCTCCGGCTTGCGCACGAATTCGGTCTCCCCGCGCCGGTCAACCAGCGCCTGCTCGATGCCGTGGGCTTCCGCGGCTAGCGCGGCGCCGCGCTTCTCCCTTCCGCCGGCGCTCAGGGCGACGGAGCGGATTGACTACTCCTTCCACCCTTTTGCCGGCGGCCCGACCTTGAGAGCGTAGGGCTTTCCGTGTAACGTGAGGTGAGAGCCATGAACACCGACCTCGTGCGCAACGTCGCCGCGCTGACCCACCCCGAGGCGCTCAAGATCCTCCTCGTGCTGTTCCTCTCGTTCCTGCTCGGACTCGAGCGCGAGGGGCGCAAGGCCACCGCCGGGCACTACATCTTCGGCGGCGTGCGCACGTTTCCCCTCATTGGCCTGCTCGGCTACACCATCGCGCTGATCTCCGGCCAGCAGGTGCTCCCCCTGGCCCTGGGCTTCGTGGTGGTGGGGGCGTTCCTCCTGGTCTCCTACCTCCACAAGCTGGCCAGCGCCGAGGAGGCCGGCGTCACCACGGAGGTTTCGGGCCTGGTCACCTATGTGCTGGGAGCGCTGGTGTACAGCGGGTACTACTGGATCGCGGTCACGGTGGTGGTGCTCTCGATGCTGCTGCTGGAGCTGAAGACTGCGCTCGAGGGGCTCTCAGAGCGCATCCCCCCCGAGGAGGTCATCACCTTCACCAAGTTCCTCCTGCTCACGGTGGTGATCCTCCCCGCTGTGCCGAACCAGGAGTTCACGCGCTTCCACCTCAACCCGTTCAAGACCTGGCTCATCGTCGCCGCGGTGAGCGCGATCTCCTACGGCAGCTACGTGCTCCAAAGGGTCACCAAGAAGAAGGGCGGGGTCGTGTTCGCGGCGCTTCTGGGCGGGGCCTACTCCTCGACGGTCATGACCGTGGCGCTGGCGCGGCGCGCGCGGCGCGAGAACCGGCCCAACCTGTTCGCGGGCAGCATGGTCGTGGCCTCGGGCGTGATGTACCTGCGGGTGCTCGTGCTGCTCGCGATCTTCAACGGTGCCCTGGCAGCACAACTGGCGGGTCCGTTCCTGGTGTTGGGGGTGGTCACCATGCTGGCCGGCTTCGCGTGGACGCGCCTGCGGGATCGCTCGAGCACCGCCGTGGAGCGCGAGTACGAGGCCAAGAACCCGCTGGAGATCGGCTCGGCGTTCCTGTTCGCCGCGATTTTCCTGGCCACGCTCATCGCCACAGGACTGTTGCTCGAACACTTCGGCACGGTCGGAATCTACGCCCTCGCCACCCTGATGGGCGTGACCGACGTGGACCCCTTCATCATGAGCCTAACGCAGACCGCTGGGGTGAGCACGGCGCTGTCCACTGCAGCCGCGGCCGTGGTCATCACCACCGCCAGCAACAACGCGCTCAAGGGAGTCTACGCGCGGCTCTTCTCCGACAAAGCCACCGGCACCCGCGGGCTGCTGGCGCTGCTCACGTTGGCGCTGGTGGGGTTGCTGCCGCTGTTCCTAGTCGTGTCGTAGCAAGCCGACGGGCGCTAGGGCCCTCTGGGCGCCAGGTGACGTCGCGGGGTCCGAGCCGCCGCACCGCCGGTGAGCAGCACCGCTCCGTCCAGGTACGTTGCCCGAAGTGCGTCGCCGTCCGCACCGACGATCGCGCGAGCCACCGGAAAGTCGGAGGAGCGGACTGCCACCGCCGGGGATCCTGCGCCCGGCGCCGTGTCGAAGGAGATCACGAGCACCTGGGCGTCGCCCTGCTCGAGCGCCTGGCCGGCGGGGAGCGCGAGGCTCAGCCCGAGGCGACCCTCGGCCGCCTGCGAGGCGTCGGTGGTGAGCACCGCCGTGCCGGCGTCGGGGCCCAGCGCCACGAACGGGTTGGTGAGAGCTGTCGGGTCGAACGCCACGCTGAAGGCGACAGCGTTCTCGTCGCCGAGCGCGGCGAGGATGACCGAGAGCGTTGCGCTCGAGCCGGCGGTCGTGGCGGTGGTCCCGATCCTCAACACGCGTGGCCCGGAGAAGGCACTGACCGGGACCGTCTGGGCCAGGCTCATCCCGTCCTCGCTGCTGGCGGTGAAGGTGACGACGCCGTGCTGCCAGCCGGGCGAGAGCCGCTGCGCGGCGACGATCACCGCGGGCTGAGCGGAGATCGGCCCCGCGTCGGGTGAGACCGTGATCCAGGGCACGTCCGCCGAGGCGGTAAAGTTGAGCACGAACGGCCCCCGCAGGAGGAGGGGCACCAGGCGGTCTCCCCGGTCGTTCGCCTCGATCGCCACCGTGACCGTCGTGGGTTCGGCGGCGAGAGCCGCAGGCTGGGCCAGCGCGCCCTGCAGCATGTCGTAGGCCGTCCCGCTGCCGGGCCGGTAGTCGGCCAGCGCCACCGCGTGAAGGGAGCTCCAGCTCACACCCGCGAGGTCGGGGGTCTCGAGCGTTGCAGTGTACTCACCGTCGGGGGCGACCTCACCCGAGACAGCAATCCAGGGCGCCGCCCGCACGATTCGCCCCGTCACCCCAACTCGCTTGTCCTCCCAAACTAGGGCGTGCAGGGTCGCACCGTTGCTCGCCGACGACAGAGTGATTCCGGCGGTGTTCTTCAGGCGCGCGTAGATGCGCATCCTGGCGCCGACCTGGCGGGTGTACGCCTCGAGGTCGACCTGCGGCGGGCGCGCCAGCTCCGCGTCGACGAGCCTCCGATAGGTCGCCTTGAAATCGGCCTGCGACCCGTTCGAAATCTGGTGGCCGGAGTCAACCATCACGAGCGGGAGGTAGACGGTACTGGAACCGGTGTACGACGCCCACCACCGGTCTTGACGCTTGCCCTTCGGCAAGTCCACGTCCTGCTCCAGGAAGAGCACCTGCGTGCCGGCGTTCGAGTACTCCGCTGCCAGGGCATCCACCGCCGGACCGGCGGTCTCGCAGATCGGTCACGTCGGGCGCATGAAGTCCTCGAACACCACCAGACGCACGGGCGTCTGATCGGCGTGCTCGACCCGTGCCGTCTGACCGGCAGCGGCTCCTGCGATCAGCAGCGCTGCCATGGGGAGAGCCGGGAACCGGAACGCGCGCATCGCGTCACCTCGTTCCGCTATTTCACAAGAGCGCCGCCGCCAGCGCAAGCCTCCACGGGCGATGACCGACCCGGCGGCGAGATGTGTTCCAGCGTGGGGCGCAGGCGCTGGGCCCTCGCGGCGACGGAGCCAGCCTTCACGCGAGCTTCACGTGGCTGATCCGTTTTGAGACAATGACGACGCGGGGGAAACCCATGCGCGAAGGTGCAACGGATCGCCCAGTGGTTGAACGGCTGTTCGGCCCGATCGAAGACCGCGACGGCGCTCGCCTCCTGGCCGGCGACCTCGGGAAGGCTCTTCTGGTTGTGGCGCTCATTCAGGCGGTTCTCGCCTTGGCCCGGGACCCGGTGGCACTCGCGGACGCGGCACTCTATGCGATCAGTGGACCGGTCATCTGGGCAACCGCGAGTCGCCTGGCCGCCGTGGTCGTGCTCTTTGTAGCGGGGGGAGCCGGCGTGCTGACCGTGCTCGCCCTCCTGGGTTCGACGCGGACCTCCGGCGGCCGGAACATCATCCTGGCACTTGTGGCGGTCTGGATCGCGGCGCGTGCCGTGCAGGCGACGTTCGATTACCACCGCTTCGGCAAGACCGCCAAGTCAGCTCGTGGCGGTGGTGACAGCGTGGCCCCGCCCAGGGAGTGAACGCCATCGCAGTACCCTCCGCTCACCCGTACCGGCCCTCGATGTACTCGGCGGTCCGTGGACTCTTCGGACTGAGGAAAAGATCGGCCGTGCGGGTGTGCTCGATGACCTTCCCGAGCAGCATGAAGATACACTCGTCACTCGTACGCCGAGCCTGGGCCATGTTGTGCGTGACGATGACGATCGTATAGCGCCCCTTGAGTGCGAACATTAGCTCCTCGATGCCTCGCGTGCCGTCCACGTCGAGGGTCGAGCAGGGCTCGTCCATCAGGATGATCTCGGGCTTGAGCGGCAGCAGGCGTGCGATGCAAAGCTTTTGCTGCTGCTCGAGTTGGAGCGTCGTCGCCCGCACCTGGAGGCGGTCCTTGAGGTCCTTCCACAGACCAACCTCGGTCAGCGCCTGTTCCACGGCGGCGTCCAGGTCTGCACGCTTGAGGCTGGCACGCCGGGAGTGAATCCGGAGCCCGAAGACGACGTTCTCGTAGACAGAGATCGGCAGCGGGTTTGGGCGCTGGAAGACCATGCCCACGGCCTTGCGCAGTTCGATGAGGGAAACATCGGGGTCGTAGATGTTCTTGCCCAACAGCTCGATCGCACCGGTGGTCCGTACGTAGGCGAAACGTTCGTTGACGCGGTTGAAGCAGCGCAGAAGCGTCGTCTTGCCGCAACCCGAGGGGCCGATGAGCGAGGTTATCAGACCGTGGGGTATTCCGGCGGTCACGTCGATGAGCGCCTGGAAAGGGCCGTACCACAGGTTCAGGCCGCGGGTTACGATGGCGTGGCCGTGGGCGTCCATCATCCGAAGATCCCGTGAACGTAATCGTAGGTCCGGCGGTCGTTTGGGCGGTTGGAGAAGATCACGTCGCTCGTGTCCAGCTCGACGATCTCCCCGTTCCACAGGAACATCGTGCGGCTTGCAAGGCGGCGGGCCTGTTGCACGAGGTTGGTCACGAGGATGATGGTTATCTCGCGGGAAAGTTCTTTCAGCACGTCCTCGATGCGCATCGTGGTCACGGGGTCAATCGCGATAGAGAACTCGTCGAGGCACAGCACGTCGGGCTGATGCGAGAGCGCCCGAGCGATGGTGAGCCGCTGCTGCTGGCCACCTGAAAGTGCGGTACCCAGACTGTCAAGACGGTCCTTGACCTCGTCCCAAAGCGCGGCCTGGCGGAGGCACGTCTCGACCAGGGTGTCGAGGTCGCCCCTGCGATGCACACCGGCGCATCGCGGCGCGAAGGCGACGTTGTCGTAGATGGACATTGGCAGTCCGACCGGAAGGGGGGCGACCATGCCGATCCGGCGCCGGAGCCCGAATACGTCCTTTACCTTGTGGACGTCTTCCCCCTCGAAGCGGACGGTGCCGGAGACGGTGGCGCTGCCGACAAAGTCGATCGTGCGGTTGAGGCAGCGCAAAAGCGACGTCTTGCCGGACTGAGCCGGCCCGATTATGGCGAGAACCTCATTGTGCCCGACGTCAAAGGAGATGCCGTGAAGGACTTCCCTCGCACCGTAGGCGAGACGCAGGTCCTGGACCTCGATGGCCTTGGGTCCGCTCACCTGTCACCACCTCTTCCGGTTGCGCAGCCAGACCCTTAGGCCGATGGCGCTGACGTTCACGAGGAGGACGGTGCCGAGTAGCACAATCGCCGTGGCGTACGGGATGGACTCCTTGACGTTTGGTATCTGGGTGGAAACCGTGTAGAGATGCATGGAGAGCGCCATGCACTGGTCCTGGAGGTGGTATGGGAAAACGGTGCCGGGCTGGATGGCCTTAAAGAAGACGGCCCCGGTGAACATGATCGGCGCGGTCTCGCCGGCGGCCCGGCTCACCTGAAGGATGACGCCGGTAAGGATGCCGCTGATCGAGTTTGGCAGCACGACGGCCTTGATTGTCTGCCACCGGGTGGCGCCCACGTTCCAACACGCCTCCCTGAAGGCCATCGGGACCGAGGCCAGCGCCTCCCGGGTGCTCGCGATGATCACCGGGAGGGTCATGATCGCGAGCGTGAGCGAGGCGGCGACGATGGAGTAGCCGAACTTCGCGGCGTAGACGAAGGCGCCGAGGCCGAAAAGCGCGTGGACGATACTGGGCACGCCTGCCAGGTTGATGACCGCCAGATTGATCAGGCGGTTGAACCAGGTATCCCGCGCATACTCATTGAGGTAGATCGCCGCCAGCACACCGATCGGCGCCGAGACGGCGAGCGAGATCACAACGAGGTAGAGAGTGCCGATGAAGGCCGGCCAGATGCCGCCTTCCCGCATCCCCCGGCGGGGCATCTCCACGAGAAACTCCAAGCTGAGCGATGGCGCGGCGCGGTAGAGGAGATAGGCGATGATCGCAACGAGCGGAATGATCATCGCGACAGCCATGCCGAAAAACGCCCACTTGGCGACGGCCTCGGCACGCTCCTTGCGGGCCGCGAGGGCGGTCTTGGTGAAGCGCGTGGCGGCGAGGGAGACGACGGCCACGAGCGTCTATTTCCTCCGCACACCGCGGATCACGAGATCCGCGGTCAGGTTCACCGCAAATGTGATGCAGAACAGAAGGACCCCGGTCAGGAACAGCACTTGATAGTGTGAGGAGCCGACCGGCGCCTCGCCGAGCTCGGCGGCGATGTTGGCGGTGAGGGTTCGGACTGAGTCGACGAGGCTGTGCGGTAGGTGCACCGCGTGACCGGTCGCCATCAGCACGGCCATCGTCTCGCCTACGGCACGACCGACGCCGAGCAGAACCGCCGCAAGCAGACCGTTCCTCGCCGCCGGCAGCAGCACCCGAAAGACGATCTGCCACCTGGTGGCGCCCAGGGCTTGGGCCGCCTCCCGGTACGAGTCGGGCACCGCCTTGAGAGCGTCCTCGCCGATCGAGACGATGATCGGTACGCTCATGAGGGCAAGGATGAGCCCGCCGTTGAGGAGGTTGACTCCCACGGGTGCGCCGGTAAGCGCGACGATGATCCTGCTCATCACCGTGAGACCGATGAAGCCCCAGACCACGGAAGGAATCGCCGCCAGAAGCTCGATGGTGATCTTTAGGGTTTCTCTTTGCCTTGGGCCGGAGAACTCAGAGATGTAGATGGCAGCGCCCAGTCCAAAGGGCACCGCGAGGACCATTGCCAGGGCCGTGACGCTGAAGGAACCAACGGTGAGCGCCCAGGTGCCGTAGCGAACGTTGATGTCCGAGGTGGGATACCACTGTGCGCTGAACAGGAACTCCAGGAAGTTGAAGTCATCGCTGAAGAGAACCGGTGCCGCCTCGCGAAACACGAAGAAGAAGATTGCGAGAACGAAGAGGATGGCGCTGACACCGCTGGCGCGGATAACGGTCTCAAGCGCCCTCTCACCGATCACCGCCCAGGCGCGGCGCCTGGGCCGGGGGCCGACGGTGCGTGGGTTCGAGAGGGCCGGGTCCGTCATGGCCGGGGTTGGCGAGGGTCAGGTGCTCTTGCCGCCTGTCGGGATCGGCACGTAGCCGCTCTCCTGCAGGATCTTCTGTCCGGCGTCGGAGAGCATCCAGTCGATGTACTTCTTGACCGCGCCCTGAGGCTCGCCAAGCGTGTACGCCTGTAGCGAGCGGGCGAGGGGGTAGGACTTGTTCAGCGTGTTCTCGACGGTCGGCGCCACGGCCGGTTCGCCGGCTTTACGGGCAACTTTCAACATCTTAACGGCCAATGTTGCGTAGCCCATGCCGCTGTAGCCGATCGCCGTCTTTGTCGTACCCACGAGCTCGACGACCTCCTTGGAGCCGTTCATGTCCCGGGAGCCGAGCTTGAAGTCCTTCTTATTGAGGACGTGCTCGCGGAAGAATTCGTATGTGCCTGAGCTCGACTGCCGGCTCACCTGCACGATGGTGTCGTCGGAGACACCCGGAATGCTGACGCCGAGCTGCGACCACTTGGTGATCGTGCCTCCCTCGGCGAAGATCTGGGCGAGCTGCTCCAGGGCGATCTCGTTGATCGGGTTCTCCTTGTTGACGTAGACGGCGAGCGCGTCGAAGCCAACGACGAACTCCATCGGCTCCTTGCCGGTGTTACGCCTCGTCTGTTCGATCTCGTCGGGTTTCATGTTGCGGCTCGCGGTCGCGATGTCGATGGTGCCTCTCTCAAGCGCGGCGATGCCGACGCCCGAGCCGCCACCCGAAACCTCGACGGCGACCGTGGGCTCGACTTTTCTGTACTCCTCGGCCCAGGCCTGAGCGACGTTCACCATGGTGTCGGAGCCCTTGACCTGGATGGACGTTGTCGCTGGCTCGGGCCCTGCTCCACCGCCGCAGCCGGTGGGGAGCAGCAGCGCGCCGAGGCCCGCGCTCAGACCGGCGAGGAAAAGAATCTCTGCCACTCGAGGGATGTGGCGGCTCACAGGGAGGCCCCTTCTCGCGTCACGATCCGAGGACGCGACCTGCCCGTCCCTGAGAAGTCTGGGACGGGTAGCCTTGGCAAGCGGACGCGGTGGAACCGGCCCATGGCGGGCCGAAACTCTACCAGAACGGGGGCGGGTCGAAGGGCCAGTCGCGGGGCTCCTAAAGACGGCTGGCATCCCGGATTGCCGACACCAGATCGTGGATCTGGCCCTGGATATAGGCGTACGTGGCTTCATAGGCTGCGGTGATCTGGGCTTCACTGCCGTGGACCGTCCGAGGGTCGTCAACAGCCCATTCAAGGAGCACCGCCTTCCGTGGCCTTCGGGGGAAGGCGCGCTTGACCTCGGAGGCGAGCAGGACGATGACGTCCTGGTGGTCGATGTTGGGCACCTGGGTGATCGCCTTCGGCACCGCCCGAGCCACGTCGAAACCCTTGGAGGCCATGAAGCTGATGGTTACCGGATCGACCGGCAGGGGTTCGACACCGGCGCTCGCGAAGACGAAACCGGGTTCATGCATGCCCATGCCGATGGCCTCGGCCATCAGGCTCCTACAGGTGTTGTGCTCGTCGACGAACAGCACGCGCATCACTTCGGATCCGGGGTGCTTGGCGTACTCGCCGGTGCACATATACAGCGTCTCCATGCTGATGTTGCGGGCCTGGTCCGAGACCCTCTCGAGCCGGCGCGCCAGCACGACCAGAGGGTTGAGCGCCTCGAAAGGCAGCTTCCCGTCGCGGTACGCCTGGGTGAGATCCGCCGTGAGCTTATCGCGCAGCAGGTCGACCGCCTCGTCCGACTCGACGGTCCGGCGTGCCAACTCCGGGTCCTGGTGAACGAAGGCCTGGATGGCGTCGTGGAGCATCGGGATGGCGAGGTTGACAATTTGCTGGATGAGATCAATCGGCAGCGGCGCATCGAGCTTCGTCAGGCGGAGGGACTCGCGAGCGATGCTCTCCGCATAGTCGCCGACACGCTCGAGCTCCAGGTTGATCTTGATGGCGGCGTAGGCGAAGCGGAGGAGGCTAGCGGCTGGCTGGTGGCGAACCAGGAACTCGAGGCACAACCTGTCGAGCTGCTTTTCTAGGTCGTCGATGTACTGGTCGCGGAGGATCACCGCAAAGGCGAGCTGGCGGTCCTTCTCCACGACGGCCTTGATGCTGGCCCTGATCGCCTTCTCGGCCAGATCGCCCATTTCCGTAACCTTGGAGCGGATCTGCTCCAGGTCCTGCTGCAGTGCCGCCTCGAGGTGCGTCGACATGCTCGGATCGCCTCGTTTCCTGGTGCTGGTCCGCCTCCTGGGGTAGTCCGCAGCACGCCCCCAGTGGCGTCGCCGAGCATAGGTCCTGGCCGTTCGGTGTGCAAGCCCCGCCGCCAAGAGGAGTTGGGAGAAACAACGCGGGCACGTTTGCCGGAAACCTCCGCTCCCGAGGCTGTGCGCCGGCGCGGCACCGACGAGCGTGACGCCGCGGGCAGCGGGTGCTTCACTCGGTGCGGGGCGATGATAATGTCGTTGGCAGGGAAGGCCATGATCTCCTGGGACAAACCGGACCGGCTCTCCGAGTACGACCCGACCCATGCGGTGTTCCGGGAGCTGATGAGCTACCGCGTGCGAGAGGTGCTCCTGGTGTCCTCGCTCTACGACTCTTACATCCTCGAGGAGGACGGTCAGCTCTCGGAGAGCCTGGATGCGGAGTTCTACCAGCTCAACCTCGCCACCTCCCCGCGCATCACCCAGGTTTCGAGTGCTGACGAGGCACTCGGACTGATCGAGAAGCGCCCGTTCGATCTGGTGATTACGATGGCACGCCTGGGCGGCATGGAAGCTCGGGTGTTCGCCCGCATGATCAAGGAGATACAGCCCGATCTGCCGGTTGTCCTGCTCGCCGATAACCACTTCGAGGCGCACCGGATGAAAGAGCTGAACCACCCCGCCATCCTTGACCAGGTCTTCGTCTGGCGCGGCGACGTGGCGCTTTTCCTTGCCATCATCAAGTTCATCGAGGACCGGCGCAATGTAAGGCTGGACACCCAACTGGCTGGGGTGCGCACGATCATCCTGATCGAGAACTCGGTGCGCTTCTACTCCTCCTACCTGCCGCTGCTCTACACCGAGCTTACCAAGCAGACCGAGGCGCTGATGGCGGACGGCGTCAACGCCCGCCAGCGGCTGCGGCGGATGCGCGCGCGCACAAAGATCCTGCTGGCGGAGAGCTTCGAGGAGGGGTGGGAGCTGTTCCAGAGTTATCGTGCCTTCACGCTCGGCATCATCTCCGACGCCCGCTTCCCGCGCGCCGGGGAGAACGACCCGGAGGCGGGGCTGGAGTTCGTCCGGCGGGTCAAGGCCGCGGACCCCGACATGCCGGCCTTAATCCAGTCAACGGACGAGGCACTGGCGGGAAAGGCGCATGCTTTGGGCGCCGCTTTTCTCCACAAGCGGTCACCGCGGCTGCTCGAGGAGCTGCGCCGCTTCATCCAGTCGAGCCTGGGATTCGGCGACTTCGTGTTCATTGACCCTGAGAGCGGATCCGAGGTGGCGCGCGTACCGGATCTCGCGGGGATGCCCAGGGTGCTCCCCACGGTGCCGGGGGAGTCACTGCGCTACCACGCTTCGCGCAATCACTTCTCCAACTGGTGCATGGCGCGAACGGAGTTCGCCCTCGCAGCCCGCATCCGGCCGAAGAAGGTGTCGGACTTCGCGGACACCGAGGAGCTCCGCGCCTACCTCGTGGATGCTTTCTCCACGCTTCAGAGCGAGGCAAGGCGTGGGGTCGTGGCGGATTTCACGCCGCGCGCGTTCGAGGGGCTCGCGGGGTTCGTACGTATCGGCTCGGGCTCGATGGGCGGCAAGGGCCGTGGCCTCGGCTTCATCAACTCCCTGCTTTCGCGCCAAGAGGGTCAGGCCGACGGGAATGTGCAGGTCTTCGTCCCTCCGGCGGCGGTCATAGGCGCCGACGTGTTCGACGAGTTTCTCGAGAGCAACGACCTTTCGGGCCTCGCGCTGTCGGACGCGACGGACGCGGCGGTGGAGGAAGCGTTCCTGGACGCGACGCTGCCCGCCTGGGTGGAGCCAGATCTGCGTGCGATCGTGGAACGCACCTACGCGCCCCTGGCGGTGCGATCGTCAAGCCTCCTGGAGGATTCGTACGATCAGCCCTTCGCCGGGATCTACAAGACGTTCATGCTGGCCAACGCACACCCGAGCCCAGATGTCCGCCTCGCGGAGCTCTCGGCTGCGGTAAAGCTCGTCTACGCCTCGACGTTCTCCCGAAACGCCAAGGCGTACCTGGCGAACACGCCGCACCGCCCCGAGGAGGAGAAGATGGCGGTGGTGGTACAGCGGCTGGTGGGCCGGACGTACGGGCGCTGGTTCTACCCCGCCTTCGCCGGCGTCGCCTGCTCTCGGAACTACTACCCGGTGCTCGGGCTCAAGGCCACGGACGGTTTGGCCACGGTGGCGCTCGGCTTCGGAAGGACCGCAGTGGAGGGCGGCAAGGCGTTGCGCTTCTCGCCCGGGTCGCCGCGCAGCGTGCCACAGCTCTCGTCAACCGTGGGGTACCTCAAGACCACCCAACGCGAGTTCTATGCACTGCAACTCGACCGGGAGGGTACGTTCCCGCCACCCAACCACTGCGATGCGCTTTGCCTCCTTGGGCTCGAGGAGGCCGAACGGCATGGGACGCTCGCGCCTGTGGGTTCGGTCTACTCGCGGGATAACGACGCGGTCTACGATGGGATCTCACGAGCCGGCATCAGGCTGGTCACGTTTGCGCCGGTTCTCAAGACGGGGACCTTCCCGCTCTCCCGGATCCTCACGTCGCTGCTCGCCCTCGGCGAGCGAGCGATGAGCTGCCCGGTGGAGATGGAGTTTGCGGTCAACCTTCCCTTCGGGGGCGACGGGCCGGGGGAGTTCGCGGTCCTCCAGATTCGACCGCTGGTGGTCGAGGTGGGCTCCGAGGACATCGACGAGCTGATGCGGATCGCCGAGTCCGGATCGATCCTCTGCCTCTCGGAGCAGGCGCTCGGGCAGGGGCGCATCCAGGGTGTGCGGGACATCGTCTACGTTGTGCCGGGGACGTTCGACCGCAGCCAGACCGTAGCGGTGGCCGCCGAGGTCGAGACGATCAACCGCTCGCTCATGGACGAGGGCCGGCCCTACTTACTGATCGGGCCGGGCCGGTGGGGAACCTCCGATCATTGGCTGGGTATCCCGGTGGAATGGCGGCAGATCGCGGGTGCCCGCGTGATCGTCGAGACCGCGCTGGCCGACGTTCCGGTCACCCCCTCCGAGGGGACGCACTTCTTCCAGAACATCACCTCGTTCGGCATTGGCTACCTTACGGTGCAGCCGCGGAACGGGCGGGTGGACTTCGAGTGGCTGAGCTCGCAGCCGGCAAAGACCGAGATGCGCTTGGTACGGCACGTGCGCCTCGAGCGACCTCTGGACGTTCGCATCGACGGCCGCTCGGGGCGGGGATTGGTGCTCAGGGAGACTTCCCTCCGCTGACGCACCCCGGCTAGGCACACTCATTCCGTGCCGACATGCCTCGGGCGATCTCTGCTGCCTCTGGGTTGCAGGAGAGGGACGCGTCGTCCTGGGACCTCGCGGCCGCGAGGGTAAGGGCTCCCATCGCATCGAAGCGACGGCGGAACCCGCTGGCGCGGGAAACAAGAAAGGCCGGCCGCGGGGCCGGCCTGAGAGCCGGAACCAAAGTCCCCGAGAGCTACTTGCCGGCGGGCGCGGGCGGAACCGGGTCGAGCACCTTGTTCTTGATCGGCGGGATCGACTTCAGGTAGGCGAAAACCGCCTTGAGGTCCTCGTCGGTCATCTTGCCGTACCAAGCCCACGGCATCGGCGGCAGGATGTCCCTGCCGGCGCCAAGGTGCTTGCCGGTCCGAATCGCTTGGACGAAGTTCTCCTCCGACAGAGCACCGATCCCGGTCTCCTGGTCAGGCGTCAGGTTGGCCGTGAAGGTGATGCCCCACGGACCGGACCACGCGGTCATGGTCAGCGTCGCCAGCGGGCCCCATGGAGGCTGCACCGCAGGCGGCGGCGGAAGCTTCATCCCCTCCGGGTGGCCGGAGAGCATGCGGGTCATGTCGGGCTCCGGCCCCTTCTCCCCCAGTTTCCACGGTGTGTGGCAGTCGTTGCACCCCATCGCGGTGACGAGGTACTTGCCCCGCTCCACCGGGCTCGGGGCCGCGGCCCGCTGCTCGGCCTGCTGGCACGCCACGGCCGCGATGGACGTGGCCGCCAGCAGGATGGTTGCGAGTGATGTTCCTTTCATGGTCTCTTCCCCCCGTTTTAGAATCTAAATGAGTCTAGTCCTCAAAATTGATCTGTCAAGTACCCCGGGCGGACGAGGGCTCCGTGCTACGATCCCCGCCGGGTCGCGCCGTCGGGCCACCGGCCCGCCTCTCCTGGGGGTCATGCGCAATGGACCTTGCACTGGACTCGAGCACGATCATCTACCTGGACAACGCCGCCACCACCTTCCCGAAGCCCAAGGAGGTGCTGGAAGCCGCCTTGGACGCCTACACCCGCTTCGGCGTCAACCCCGGTCGTTCCGGGTACGACCTGTCCTTGATGGCCAGCGAGCTGGTCGAGACCACCCGCAAGGAACTCACCCGATTCTTCGGCGGGGCCCACCCCGAGCGGCTGGTCTTCGCCTACAACGCCACGGACGCCCTGAACGTGGCGATCCAGGGAATTCTCGAGAGCGGCGACCACGTCGTCACGACGACGATCGAGCACAACTCGGTGATCCGGCCGCTCAACCACATGGCGCGCGAGCGCGGTGTGAGCGTCAAGTACGTGCCGGTGGGGAACGACGGGTTCGTGGATCCCGCCGAAATCACGCGCCGGCTGCGCCGGAACACCAAGCTGGTGGCGGTGAACCACGGCTCGAACGTCATCGGCACCATCCAACCGGTGGCCGAGATCGGGAAGGCGTGCCGGGACCGCGGTGTGCTGTTTCTGGTGGACGCATCGCAGACCGCCGGCGTCGTCCCCATCGACGTGGAGGGAATGGGCATCGACGTGCTCGCCTTCACCGGCCACAAATCACTACTCGCCCCCACGGGCATTGGCGGGCTGTACGTGCGGGAAGGGGTGGGAATCCGCCCCACGCGGTTCGGCGGCACCGGTGTGAACTCCGTGAACCCCTACCACCTCGAGGAGTACCCCTACCGTCTGGAAGCGGGCACCGGCAACGTGCTCGGCATCGCCGGCCTGCACTTCGCCCAGGCGTACATCGCCAAGCGTGGTATGGAGAACATCTATCGCCACGAGATGGAGCTGTTCGGCCGGCTGCAAGGCGGGCTCGCCGCCACGGAAGGGGTCACCTTGCACGGCACGACCAGCCTGGAGAACAGGCTTCCCGTGCTCTCCTTTACCTTGGCCGGGCGCGACCCGGCCGATGTCGGCACGATGCTCGACGTGGACCACAACATCGCCGCCCGCACGGGGCTCCAGTGCGCGCCGCTCATCCATCGGCAGATGGGGACCGGGGAGCGGGGAACCGTGCGCTTGAGCGTCGGCCCGTTGAACAAGGAGAGCGACATCGAGGCGGTGCTCGCAGCCGTGGCCGAGATCGCTGCGGACGCGAACGTCTAGCTGGTGCCCGGCAGGACGACGGCGTCGGCGACGATCTCGCCGAGGGTCTTGACCTCGACGCCCAGCGCGTAGTGGCGGTTCAGCTCCATGAGCTGGTCGATGCAGTTATGACATGGGGATGCGACGACCCTGGCGCCGGTGGCCCTGATTTGATCGGCTTTTATCCTGCCCGCTTCCAGCCTTTTGGCGGCGTACTCCGAGGCCGCCAGCATCCCCCCTCCCCCCCCGCAGCAGTAGTTGTCCTCGCGGTTGGGGGTCATCTCGACGAAGGTGGTGACCGCGTGGCGGAGGAGGTACCGCTGCTCCTCGATCACGCCTCCGTGCCGCACCAGGTTGCAGGGGTCGTGGAGAGTCACCGGATCCGGGTTTTTCGAGGGATCGAGGCGCAGGCGGCCCGCCGCCAGGTACTCCGCCATCACCTCGACGAAGCTTCGCACGGCGAACGGTAGGGGCCGGCCCAACCAATCCGGCGCCTCCCAACGCAGGCTTCTGTAGCCGTGGCCACACTCCGCGACCACAAGCTCCCGGACGCCAAGCTTCTCGGCTCGTCGAATCAACCTTTCGGCGATCGCCCGCTGCGCCTCGATGTCCCCGGCGAAGAAACCGTAGTTGGTGATGTCGAAGTCGGTCGAGGTGAGCGTCCAGTTCTCGCAGGCGGCGTGGAAGATCATGCCCGCGGCGGAGATCGACAGCGGAAAGAACTTCAGCTCGCGGGGGTTGAGCGCGTAGAGCACACGGGCGCCCTGCCTGTCCACCGGCATGCAGGCCCCCGGGTCGCCGATTGCCTGGCGCAGGTCGTTCTCGAGCCAGGCGATCGTCTCGCGCACGTCCTGTGGCGAGATCGACATCGTGTTCCCGGACGTCTGCGCGGCCTCGATGTTGGCGCGGATGCCCTGCGGTACAAGGCCCGCGGCACCCAGCAACGTACGGGCAAAACGCATGATCGCCGCGGGGTCGAGGCCGACGCTGCAGTTGAGGGCGCAACGCCCGCACAGGGTGCAACGGCCGAAAGCGGCCGCCGCGAGGCCCTGGAGCGCCTCCTGGGTGAGGGACTGGGCGCCCACGAGACCCGGCGTGAGGCGCCCGAGCAGGGTGTGGTACCGGCGAAACAACCTCGCCACGCGCTCCACCTTGGCGGCCGGCGTCGACTCGAGCTCGCGGTCCGCCAGGTACACGTGACAGGTGTCGGCACAAAGACCGCAGCGTACGCAGGCGTTCAAGAAAGCGGCAGTGCGCTTGTCGAGGCGGCCTCTCAGCACGTGGAGCGCCTGCTCGAGCGCGGCGGCCTTCGCGGGTGCCTCAGCCACGGTCGGTCCCCGGAGCCTTGGGGTTTGGGCGCACCCCGCGCCGGCCGAAGTACGCCCCCGACCAGCGGCGACTGGCGAGCAGGAAAACCACGTGACGGAGCTTGCCGAGGGGTGCGTAGAGCAGCAGCACCGCACCCGTAACCTGGAACCACGGCATCAACCCGTGATCCAGGGAGGCGGCGAGCCCGGCGGCGAGCGTGACATCCACCAGGAGGTTGGCAAGGAAGTCCTCGGGCACGCTGATTCCCCGCAACCTTCCGTCCAGTGTGCGCTTGCCGAGCAGGGCCAGGCCGCAGGCCAGTCCGAGTGCGAGGACGACGGTCAGGATCATGTTTGCGGCCGCGGGGACAGCGACGGGCAGCAGGCTCACCAGCAGCCGGAGGAGGGCCGCAAAGATTCCGAGGTGGTAGCCGATTCCCGCGAGGTAACTCGGCAGGTGGAGGGCGGCGCTCTCCTTGGCGGTGGGGGCGAACGCCTTGGTGAAGGCGTAGAGCACGCCTGCGCGTGCACTGCCCCGCGCCGGCGCGATGGCCTTTGGCACCGCGGCGAACCGCGTGGAGAAACGCTGGGCCAGGAACATCGTGACCGAGGTGACCAGTGCGGTCGCGAGCGCAATGGAGGCGAGCGTCATCACGCGGCCCGTCGCTTCAGACGCACCCCTCGGGTTTGGGCAGGCCGGCGACCTTGCACGCCCCCTTGGCGGGGCCGGAGGGGAACAGCTTGAAGATAGTCTTCAGAGGGAGGCCGGTTTTCTGGCAGAGCAGCCGCACCATCGGAGCGCTACCGTGTTCCAGGTAGTAGTCGCGGATCAAATGTACAACCGCCCAGTGCTCGGGGGTCATGTCGCTGATCCCCTCGGTCGTGGCGAAGAGCTTGGCCACCTCGTCGTCCCAGAGCTCCGGCTGCTGGAGGAATCCCTCCTCGTCCACGGCGAACGTCCGGCCAGCGATCTCGATCTCCAGCATTCCACCCCCCGGGGAGCTGCGCAGCGGCAGCACTGCAAGGGTAGCGAGGCGTACGCATCCCCGCAACAGAAGCACGTTGAAGATGAGACCGGATCGAGACCATGCGGCTCGGACGGTCGATCTCAGGTCCGGTCGCGCTGGCGCTCACCCAGGAGCTGCAGGAGGAGATCGGCGTACCGGGAGAGGACCACCGCGCCGTCGTAGCGGGACGCCCGCGTGCGGGCGGCGGCCCCCTGACGGCGGCGCAACGGCAGGTCTCGGCCCAACTGAATCAGCGCGTCCCGCCACTGGGCGGGGGTGGTGGCCCAGAACCCGGTCTCGCCCGGCACCACCACCTCACGGTTGGCACCCACCGGCGAGGCCACGGTCGGCAGGCCCGCGGCCGCGTACTGGATGCAACGGTACGCTCCCTTGCCGCGCGTCCAGGCGTCGTCCGGGAGCGGCGCGAGACCGACATCACACGCCGCCAACTCTCGGCCTTCGGTGCGCTCGCTCCAGCTCACCAGCCGGCACTGAACCCCCGGCATGTCCGGCGTGCGGTCGGATATGACACGGAGTTCGAAGAGCAAACCGTCGCTTTGAAGCTGCCGGAGGACGGGGCCGAGGTCCATGAGGTAGCGGAGGTTGGCACCGAGGCCGATCCACGCGAGCTTGAGGGGGCCGTCTCCGACGATGGTCGCCTGGGGGTAGCCCGCGAGCTCGACCGGGGTGGGCAAAACCTCTATGCGAGGTCCCTCGACGGCGATGGCGGAGGCAAGCGACTGTGAGGCGGCCACCACAACCTCGCACTGCCGGACCATGCATCGGAAACGTCGCTGCCGCCATCGGGCCTGGTCGGGCGGATCGCCGTGGCGTGGCGGCTTGCGGAACATGATTGCGTCGTCCACGTCCAGCACCCAGTGCGGGCACTGCCTCGCCACGAACCCCAGTTCGCCGGCCAGCAACTTAAGTTTGGAAAAGACCAGCAGGTCGCTCGACCGCCAGATCCGCGCGAGACGCCACACCCGCCACCACTCGGGTCCGTTTAGAGCGTGCACCTCGGCAACCAGGCCGAGGCGCTCGAGGTGCGGCACCAGCGGGGCAAGGCGGAGGCGAAACGAGGGCAGTGCTGGGTTGACGCTCACGAGGCCGATGACTGGTTGTTGCCGGCTCGGAAAGCTCGGTGTCGGCTGGGGTTCCATCTCAGCTCGTGGCCGGTGGACCGGCCGCGTTCCTGCGACGGAGTGCCTGCATCGCCTTGAGCGCCGCGTGCCGGTAGAGATCGGAGAGTGTGGGGTAGTTGTACATCGTCTCGGCGATCTGCGGAGCGGTCGCACCCGCGCGCAGGAACGCCTGGCCGATGTGGATCAGCTCACTCGCGCCCTGCCCGATCATGTGGGCGCCCAACAGCTTCAGCGAGTTCGCCTCGAAGAGCAGCTTGAGCAGACCCTCCGTGTCGCCGATGATCTGGCCGCGTGGATTCATGTCGTAGTTGCCGCGGCCGGTCAGGTACTCGACACCCAGCCTCTTAAGCCCCTCCTCGGTCTCGCCGATGTAACTCACCTCGGGAATCGAGTAGACCGCGAACGGCAGCACCTCGGTCTTTGAGGTAAGGCCGGGGATGTTGAAGGCGTGGCGCATGGCCTGGCGCCCCTGCTCCATGGAGGTGCTGGCAAGCGCCGGGTAGCCGATCACGTCACCCACGGCGTAGATGTGCGACACCGCAGTTTGGTAGTTCTCGTTCACTTGCAGCAGGCCGTACTCGTTGGGCTCGAGTCCTATGGCCTCGAGGCCGAGGTCCTTCGTGTTGCCGTCGCGGCCGACACAGTAGAGGAGGGCGTCGGTATCGAAGACCTTGCCGGACCTGGTAGTGCAGCGCACCTGCGGGCGGCCGCCAGGGAGCTGCTGCACGGAGCCGTAGCGCTCGCCGTGCATCGTCGTGATGCCGAGCGTGCTCAGCTCGCGCTCCAGGATCGCGACGATCTCGCGGTCGAGGAACGGCAACAGGAGGTCCCGCGTGTCGAGGAGGGTGACCTGGATGCCGAGGGCTGCAAAGATGCTGGCGAACTCCACGCCGATCACCCCTGCGCCCAGAACGAGCATGGTGCGTGGAATCCGCGGAAGGTGGAGAATGGTATTGCTGTCGAACACGGTCTCGCCGTCAAACGGAACGTCAGGCGGCCGGTTCGGGCTGGAGCCGGAAGCGATCACGATGACGTCGCCGGTCATCGAGGATTGCGCGCCGCCGTCGGAGTCGCGGAGGGCCACCGTGTGTGCGTCCGTGAAGCGCGCGTGTGCCCGAAATACCTCGATGCAATAGCGCTCCAGCGAATCGTTGATGATCTCGAGCTCCCTGCCGACCACCACGCGCTCGCGGTACATGAAATCGTCCACGGTGATCTGGTCGCTGATCTCGCAGCGGATGCCCTCGAGTTTGTTACGGGTCAGAGAGTGAACGAAGAGAGCGCTCTCCCGCAGGGTCTTGGAGGGGATCGTGCCCCAGTTGACCCGGGTGCCGCCGACCACGTTCTGGCGCTCGATCACGGCAACCTGCTTCCCCGCTCGAGCGGCCTGGATGGCTGCCCGCTCGCCGGCGGGGCCGCACCCGATCACGATCACGTCATAGTGCGGCATCGTCGTCCCCCTGTGCGGAACGGATCGTAGCAAACGGAGGTGCCCTGGTGGGGAAACGGGCCGGTCCGGTTCGTCCCGCGGGGACTGGCGAGCCGACGGGCGGCCGGACCGGGTAGAATCCGTCAATGGATCTGCGCCGCAAGCTGACCTGGATCGCGGTGCTCTACTTCGCCGAGGGGCTTCCGTTCGGTATCGCCTACGACGTCTGGCCGGTGTACTTCCGTGTCCACGGAGTCTCGCTCAGGGAGATCGGGCTCATGAGCCTGCTCTCGCTTCCCTGGACGTGGAAAATGCTGTGGGCGCCGCTCGTCGACCGCTTCGGGGCACGGCAGCAGTGGATTTCCGCCTGCCTGCTGGCGCTGGCCGTGGCGACGGTGGCCATCATCCCGCAAGACGCCGGGCATCCGTCGTGGCTGCTCTGGGGGGTGTTGTTGGCGTTCACGACGGCGTCCGCCACGCAGGACATCGCCATCGACGCCTACGCGGTGGACGTGTCAACCCCGGAGGACACCGGCGCCATCAACGGCGTGCGAGTCTCCGCGGCGCGCATTGCACTGCTGGTCGGCGGCGGAGGCGTGATGATGCTCGCCGGGGTCACGGGGTGGACGCCGCTTTGGATCGCTCTGGCGGCCGTCTTCCTCGTGCTCTCGGTCATCACCTATGCAAGCCCGCGGGTCCCGCTGGATCAGAACGAGCGGCGCAACCCGATCGGCCCGGTGCTGCGCTGGCTGCTGCGGTGGGAAATGCTCCCGGTGCTGCTCTTTGTGCCGCTTTTTAAGCTCGGGGACTCGCTCCTGGGGCGCATGGTCAAGCCTTTCTGGGTAGACCGCGGGTACTCCTTGAGGGAGATTGGTTTGGTCTCTGTCACGCTCGGTGTCGTGTTGACCATCGTCGGCGCCCTTGCTGGCGGCTGGTTCGTGAAAAGGTTCGGCATCTTCCGTGGTCTCCTGTGGCTCGGGATAGCCCAGGCGCTGCCGCACCTGGGCTATGCGGCCGTGGCCCAGTTCACCTTGCCGCGGGAGAGCATCTACGCCGTGTCGATGCTGGAATCGTTCGCTCAGGGGCTCGGCACCGCGGCGTTCCTCTCGTTCCTGATGAACCTGTGCGAGAAGGAGCACGCCGCGACGCAATACGCGCTGCTGTCGGCGCTCTTCGCGCTTACCCGCGACGTGGTGGGAGCGTTCTCCGGGATCGGCGTGGAGAGGGTGGGCTACGCGGCCTATTTTGCGTTCACCATGCTCCTCGCCATCCCTACGCTTGCTCTGCTTCCCCTCATCAAGGGACGCATCAGGGAAAAGTCCCCGGCGTCCCAGGCTGCGTGACGGGTCTCACCGGGCAGGGTCGGGCTCCCGCCGGTATTCTCCGGTGAACACTCGTGGGCGCGGTACACTCCGGGTTTGCCGCCTTCCGTAGGCGGTGGGGGGAGGAACGCCGTGCCGAAGCTGACTCTTGGAAAGCCTCCGCGCCGCAGACCGGGTCGGATCGTGATGATCCTTGCGCTCCTGATGGTTGCATTTGTGCTGTGGGGAGCGCTGCGCCGCGGGCCGGCACCCTCGATGGTGATCGAGAGCGAGCGGCCCGCCGTGGGAGCAGCCACGAAGATCGTGGCGCGTTTCTCGGAGCCTTCGAGGGGGCTCGGCACGGTGAGGCTCGAGGTCGTCCAGGGGGAGAAGAGCGTGGTGCTCGGGGAGCAGCGGTTTCCCCGGGCCGGCTCGTTCAACCCCACAAGGGGTCGGTTCACCCCGCAGGCGGAGCTCTCGGCGACCGTCGGACGCGCCAGCCAGGAGTGGCTGCGGGAAGGCGAGCTCGTGGTGCGGGCGACCGCCGACCGGATAGCGGGGCCGCTGCGCTCGAAGGCACAGGTCGTGGTGGAGAGGCGCATGCAGGTGCGCCTGCGGCCGCCCAGGTTGGAGCTCGAGTCGAGGCAGCACTACGTCCGCGAAGGGGGCGCCGGCGTCGTCGTGTTCAGGGTCGGTGAGGGGGTGGACCGCTCCGGCGTGCGGGCCGGCACGGTGGAGTCGCTGTCCTACCCCCGCCCAGGCGGCAGCACCGGGGAGCGCTTCGCGCTCTTTGCGATCCCGTGGGAACTGAGCGATCCCGCCCAGGTGAGGCTGTTCGCGGAAGACGACGCCGGCAACCGGGTGGAACTGCCGTTCGTGGACGTGTTCAAGAAGGTCCCGCCCCGCGCCGACACGCTCGAGCTGACCGAGACATTCCTCGAGAAGGTCGTGCCCGCTATCGCGAGCGCGACCCCCGGGTTCGACGCGCGCGGCAGGCTGCTCGACCAGTACCTGCGGATCAACGGTGAGCTGCGACGCTCGGTGCTGGCCCAGATCGCGGCGCTGGCCCGCGACTCGGAGCCGCACGTCCTGTGGAAGGGCGCGTTTCTGCAGATGCCTAACACCCAGCGGCGGGCCGGGTTCGCCGAGAACCGGACGTACTTCTACCAGGGTAGGGCGGTGGACCACCAGACCCATCTCGGGCTCGACCTTGCCTCAACGGAGCGTGCGCCGGTACCGGCCGCGAACTCCGGGAAGGTGGTGTTCGCGGGGTGGCTCTCGATCTACGGTAACGCCGTGCTCCTGGACCACGGCTACGGCCTCCTGAGCCTCTACGGCCACATGGCCGCGCTGGACGTCAAGCCCGGCGAGATGGTCGGCAAGGGGCAGCGGCTTGGGACGAGCGGCTCGACCGGGCTGGCCGGCGGTGACCACGTGCACCTCGAGATCTTCGTCCAGGGCAAGTCCGTGGATCCGCTGGAGTGGCTCGACGAGCACTGGATCCGGGACAACATCGCCACCAAGGTGAACCTGCCGGGGTGAAGACAGGGTACAGAAGGGTCCTTCTGCCGTACCTGTCACGCCAACACCGCTGGTGCATCCGGTTCTCCGAATCGGTTGCCCCTCACGGCGGCGAGACGTAGACTCATACCGTGAACGGTGAGCCGAGCCTGCAGGACCGCTACGCGCCGACTACCCGCTGCTTCGGCTGCGGCCCGGCGAACGCGGACGGACTTCGCATCAAGAGCTTTGTGCGGGGCGACGAGGTGGTGTGCGAGTGGGCGCCCTCCACGCGCCACCAGGCGTTCGACGGCGTTCTCAACGGTGGAATCGTCGGGACCCTCTTCGATTGCCACTGCAACTGGACCGCCGCCTACCACCTGATGACCGCGGGCGGAGCCGACACCCCACCCTGCACGGTGACGGCCGAGTACCACGTGGTCCTCAAACGCCCCACGCCCTCGGCGGGTCCCGTCACGGTGCGCGCACGGGTGGTGGAGGCGAGCGAGGACCGCGCGGTTGTCGAGGGCACCCTGGAGGCGAGAGGTCGGGTCACGGCGACCTGCCGGGGGGTGTTCGTGGCGGTAAAGGAAGGACACCCCGCCTTCCACCGGTGGTGAGGGTGATCAACGGCCGCTACTTAGTGTCCAAGATCAGCGGCAGCCCGTCCTTCCCGGCACCGATGATCACGACCTTGGCGTTCTGCGAGGCGGCGAGCTTCTCGGTCGCCTCGATCCCCTTCCAGCGCAGCAATGGCTCGGAGATGCCCTTGGTCACGATCATCTGGAAATCTGCGATCCCCTGGGCCTCGATGCGCTTGCGCTCCGCTTCCTGCTTCTCCTTGAGGAGCACGAACTGCATGCGCTGGCTCTCCTGCTCGGCGCGCAGCTTTTCCTCGATGGCCTGGGTCAGCCCGACCGGTAGGCCAACGCGGCGCAGCGGCGAGGCCTCGACTGTGATGCCGCGGGGCCCGACGAGTTTCTGCAGGTCCTTCTGAATGATCTCCGCCAGCATCTCGCGCTCGGAGGTGTAGAGCGCCTTCGCCTCGTAGCCCGCCGTGACGCCACGCACGACCGAGCGGACCTGCGGCTCGAGGATAATCTCGATGTAGTTCGGCCCGATGCTCTTGTAGACCTCGGCCGCTTTGTCCGGGTCGAGGTGGAAGAGCGCGCTGATCTCGAGTTGCACCGTGAGCCCTTCCTTAGAGGGGACGTCCATCGTCTCCTTGATCTCCTGCGTCTTGACGGAGAACTTGAAGACGCGGGCGAGGGGGTTGACGAAGTTGATCCCCGCTTTGAGGGTCACGGGCGAGACGGTGCCGAAGAAGTCGACCACCCCGACGTGACCGGCCGGGATCACGGTGAGCACCTGAGAGACGGCGACGAGCGCCGCCAGCAGCGCAACGATCCCGACACCGGCACGGCTCGCCCCCACGACCGGGAAGCCGTCCCCGCGGCCGGCGCTCGCAAGCTTGCCGAAGGCCACCAAGGCGATGATTGCGACCAGGACGCTCAGGATAAAGAGCATGGTCCCTCCTCGACGATCTCGGCCAAGTGTAGGGCATTTCGGGTGTGTTCTCCGCATGGCGTGGGAGCGAGGGGGGTGGTGAGGACGCTTGACAGCGTGCCCGCGGCCGCGGAGCATGCGGGCCGGATCATGTCGCTCTTCGCGCTGAGCACCCTGCTTGCGGCCCTTCTTCTGTTCCAGGTGGAGCTTGTGATCGGCAAGGCCGTTCTGCCGTGGTTCGGCGGGACACCGGCCGTGTGGACCACGTGTCTGCTCTTCTTTCAGGTGGTGCTGCTAGGCGGTTATGGCTGGTCCCACGCGCTCATCAGCCGCTCCGCACCCCGTCGGCAGGCGGTGGCGCACGGCGCGCTGCTCGTGGCCTGTCTCGCGGTGCTGGGATGGCATCTGGTGTCGTGGGGTTCCCCCCTGCTCCCTGGGGCAAGCTGGAAGCCGGGCGGGCAGGAGAACCCGGTGCCCGCGATCCTCGCCGTGCTGGGCGCCGCCGTGGGTCTGCCGTTTCTTGCGCTCTCGGCCACCGCGCCGCTGCTCCAAGCGTGGTTCTCTCGCGCCTCGCCCGGGCGCTCCCCCTACCGGCTGTACGCCATCTCCAACGTGGGCTCGTTGCTGGCTCTGCTCTCCTACCCGTTCCTGGTGGAACCTCTGCTCCCCCTGCGGGTGCAGGCCCGGGTGTGGGCGATCGGGTTTGGCATCTTCGCCCTCGCCTGCGGCGCCTGCGCGATCAGGGTGGGCGCAGTCTCTACCGCCCGTTCGACGGGTGGTGAGGCCGCTCCCGGACGAGAGGGCACACCGGGGAAGGGGAGGCCGGGAACCGCACGGCGGTTCCTCTGGCTGGGCCTACCCGCCAGCGCCTCGGTGATGTTGCTCGCCGTGACCAGCCAGATCTCGCAGGAGGTCGCGGTCGTTCCGTTTCTCTGGGTGCTGCCGATGTCGCTCTACCTGCTCTCGTTTGTGGTGTGCTTCCACGATCGGCGGTGGTACTCCCGCGCGGTCTTCCACCCGCTCCTGGCTGTCGCGGTTTTTGTTGCCTGCTTCTTGCTGTACCACGGATCGGACGTTCCCGTGCTGGGTCAGATCGCAACCTGGTCGTTCGTGCTTTTCGTCTGCTGCATGGTCTGTCACGGCGAGCTCGCTCGCCTGGCGCCCGATCCCTGGCACCTGACCTCGTACTACCTCCGGCTGGCGGCCGGCGGCGTGTTGGGCGGCTTGTTCGTCGCGCTGGTCGCGCCGGTCGTGTTCAACGGTTTCTGGGAGCTCCACGTCGGGCTGCTGGCGTGCGGGTTGGCGGCCCTCCTCGCGTTGCTGGAGGACGGTACGTCCTGGTTGCGGGCAGGCAAGGTGTGGCCCGCCATCGTGGCCCTCGTGTCGGCGGTTACGGGGACGGCCGCCTTCCTCGTTCCGATCGCTCAGGGCTCCGTGTTCGCCCGACTGTGGCCGGAGGTGGTCGCCGGGGCGGGCGTCCTGCTGGCCGCGTTCTGGTTGGGCCGGCGTGCGCGGGTGTCCCGTCTCTGGGAGGGGCGGCCGCTCGTCGCTACGGGTTGCCTGGCGGTGGCGCTGATGCTCCTCTCGGTGGTGCTGCGAGCCCACATGGGGGCGATCCTGGCAGGGTCGCTCGAGGTTTCGCGCGGTTTCTTCGGGGTGCTGACGGTCGAGCAGGAGTTCGCTGGGAACCCGAACCGGCACGCGTACCTGATGCGAAACGGACGCATCATGCACGGGTTCCAGTTTGCCTCGGAGGCAAAGCGGCGCCTTGCGACCTCATACTACGGGGAGGGGAGCGGTATCGCCATGGCGCTACTCCACCATCCGCGGCGCGAGGCGCCGACTCCCGACGGACGCGCCCTGCGGATCGGCATCGCCGGGCTGGGCGTGGGCACCATCGCGACCTACGGCCGCGAGGGTGACCTCCTGCGCTTCTACGAGATAAACCCGGATGTCGTCGGGTTCGCGACGGGAGGGGTGTTCACATACCTCGCCGACACGCCCGCTCACGTCGAGGTCGTCCTTGGGGACGCGCGCGTCTCACTGGAGCGCGAGGAGAGCCAGCAGTTCGACGTGCTGGTCGTTGATGCCTTCTCGAGCGGGGCGATCCCCGTGCACCTCCTGACCACCGAGGCTTTCGAGGTGTACCTGCGACACCTTCGATCGGGTGGGGTTCTCGCCATCGACGCCTCTAACCGCACGCTCGATCTGATGCCCGTGATCTCGCGCCTCGCCCACCACTTCAACCTCGCGGCGTTGAGCGTCGCGAAGAAGAGATCCGCCGATGGCACCTCCTGGGGCAGCTTGTGGATCCTCCTCACCCGCGACGTCGGGTTCCTCTCGACGCCGGGGATCGCCGATGATGCCGCTCCCGAGAGAGACCGGGGCCCGGAGATTCCCGTGTGGACCGACGACCACAGCAGCCTGCTTCCGCTCCTCAAGGCCTCCGCCTGGGATTCGGAGGCGCTCGCGCGGGGCGGGAGCGACCGTGCCCCCTGAGAGCACCGCGCGCGACGAAACGGGGGAAAGAAGGGCGCACAATAGCAACCGGAAGACGTTCCGACTCCTTGAGGTCTGTGCTATAAGGTGACTGTGCCCGATCGCAAATACACGCATCGCGGTTATCAGGACGAGGAGCGCCGCGAGGAGAAACGGCCCCCTGGCGAAGGGGTGCCGCGCGAGCGCCCCGAGGGTCCGCGGGGCCGAGGGCTGGGCGCGCCTACCGCGACCGTGTTCCGCTGCCGAATGTGC
>Ga0256868_10000156_pt1 | contig 40114 bp, 34 predicted proteins | sample RVTome_13_FD_187341 | JGI IMG/M metagenome (GOLD analysis project Ga0256868, IMG submission 187341) | Soil microbial communities from uranium-contaminated site in the Upper Colorado River Basin, Wyoming, United States - RVT92D227 HiSeq ...
GTTTCGGCAGGGCTAAGGGTACCGGAATAGAAGCCATGTTTACGGGCATTCCGGTTGCCTTTCTGGCCACCGTGCTTCCTCTTAACCTGTGTTGGGTTTACAGTCAGGTTCTGGGAAGCCTCACCTGTGCGACTTGATTTATCAGGGTAGCACACGGGTTCCAAACAGAGATTAGCATGAACTCTTTATTCCAACAAGGGGAAAATGTCACTAGGGGCTAGGGACTGGAGACTAGAGACTGGAGACTGGAGGTTGGAGATGGTTAGGCGGTTAGATGGTTGATGGTTAAATGGTTAGATGGAGACTGGAGACTAGTAGAGATTGTTAGAGATACATTGGAGATACATTAAGGATATTAGAGACTCATAGAGATTAGTGGAGATAAGTAAAGATACGTTGGAGAGATTGGAGATTGGAGGGTGCCAGCTGTCTGCCGTCGGTTGACGGGTAGCGACTGATTACTGACTACTGACTAGTGACTAGTAACTGGTGACTAGTGACTGGTGACCAGCGACTACTGACCCCTGACTGCTGTTTCTAACAGGAGCATGCGCCTTAAACCCGAGGACATCGGACCTGCTACAGCTTTTCGCCCGGGCTCAAGACTCTCCCAAAGTGATTATCGAGCCGCAGAAATAGATACTGACTTCCCTCTCTATTGGGGTGAAGTGTTTCCCCGGCGTCAAGCCGGAATCTATGTGTGTGGTCGCCCATATAGACACCGGTTTTATAGTTTTATGACTCCCCAAAATTGAGATGGCAAGCAAATGATAACTCAATGCCCAGAAGGCGAAAGGGCCTTCGTTTCTTCGCTAATGAAGGAGAGGTAATCGCTCACCCCCTTCTTTAGTATGTGGCTGTTTCACCACCTGGTAAAACGGCCATAGATAGTGAAAGCACTTGACATTAGTTTCACTAAATTGTACAATTTCACCATGCGGTGAAATTACCACCTAGGGTGAAATCAAATGAAAAAGCAGGAAATTGTAATTAGAATCAAAGATGAGCTAGAACGAACTTTTCGTGACATACCCTTCATAGAGTTGCGTCATTCTGTAATGCAAGCATCTTTGCCAGGTGTTCAGGTTGATCTCCTATTAGAGCTTAAGATTCGGGACAACCTTCAAAAAGTGATAGTGGAGGTTAAATCTCCGGGAGAACCCAGGATAATAAGGGCTGCTATCCAGCAACTCAGAGAATACTTGGACCGGACGGAGAATGCATACCCTGTCGTAGCGGCACCCTACATCAGTGACGATACGGCCCGGATTTGCAAGCAGAACGGTGTGGGCTACATAGACCTAGCAGGAAATTCCTTCGTCAACTTTGACCAGATATACATAGAAAGAAAGAATTACCCTAATCTGGCAATAGAAAAACGACAGGTTCGCTCTATCTTTAGCCCGAAGTCAAGTCGCATTGTGCGAGTAATGCTAAGTAATCCTGGACGATCGTGGCGAGTTCAGGAGCTAGCGAGGGAAGCCAAAGTAAGTCTTGGCTTGGCTTCTAGATTAAAGGAGCGCCTGCTTGATTTGGAATATGCTTCTGAGAAAGAAAATGGCGTGACTCTTAGCCGTCCTAGCGAACTTCTCAAACAATGGGCAAACAACTACTCTTTTCGAAAGAACAAGGTGTATGACTACTTTAGCTTAGACGAACTTAAGGAGTTAGAACGCAAGTTCTCGCAATATTGCGAAAAAAGAGGTATTCCCTACGGATTGGCCCTCTTTTCTGGGGCTGCCCTGGTAGCCCCCTATATGCGTTACACAAGGGGATTCGCCTACGCTGGCAACAGTATTCGAGAAGTTGCGGACTCGTTAGGATTAAAGCAGGTTTCCTCAGGACCTAACTTCAGTATATTGGAGCCCTATGATGAGGGCGTTTTCTATGGCAGTAGGCAAATTGATAGTATGAGAGTTGTCAGCGATGTACAGCTCTATCTTGACCTTGTCGGATTCAAAGGGCGTGGTGAGGAAGCCGCTGAATTCTTGTTTGAGCAGAGAATAAAGCCACAATGGTGAAGCAGAGCGATTATACCCCACCGGAAACCCAGGCCTGTCTATCTGTGCTGGTGGAGATAATGACGGTCCTAGGCGAATTTCGGGAAAACATTGTAATAGTGGGAGGAAATGTCCCGCCTCTCCTGATTAAGTCTGCCGATGTAAAACACCCTGGTACGATGGATATAGACCTTGCCATAGACAATAGACGTATTTCCAACGATACCTACCAGACCATTGTTGGGACCCTGAAAGCCAGAGGTTATTATCAGAAGGAAGGTGAGCAGCCTTATATCTTCTACCGGGATGTAGACATTGAGACCGGGAAGAAGATCACCGTAAAGATTGACCTTTTAGCTGGCGAATACGGGGGCACGGGGAATGGTCATCGTCATCAGAAGATACAGGATGCTCAAGCTAGAAAGGTCAGAGGGTGCGACCTTGTTTTCAGCAATCCGGTGAAAGTCAAGGTAAAAGGCAAGTTGCCAAACGGTGCAACACACGAAGTAACAGTCAAGATACCTTCAATCGGTCCTTTCCTGGTGACGAAGGGGATGGCATTATGGGGCCGCATCAAAGAAAAAGACGCCTTTGATATCTATTACTGCTGCCGCCATTACCCTGGCGGTATCACAGCCCTAGTGCGAGATATAAAACCTCTTATGAATAATAAACTGGCCAGGGAAGGCTTCGGAAAGATCATGGACCGGTTCAGGCATATTGACACTCTAGGACCGACTGGAGTCGCGGACTTTCTCGAATTAGAGGACCGCGAAGAACGCCTACGGGTCCAAAGAGAAGCGTTCGAACTTGTACACAAACTGATGAGAGAACTGGGCATTGAGCCTTTTTTGGAGTAGTAAGGGAACGCATCACCCCTCCCACTACAAGGACTCCCGGAACGTGGTTGCTGTCAATCGTGAGTATGCCACGCTAAAGGAAAAGGTGGCCAGGTTGGCGGCCGAATGGGAGGGCCTGATGGGCGAGGCTGAGCGCATAGACGCGGACTACCGCAGGAGACGGGAGGACTTGACGGGATAACAGTTTCGAACTGACTCCTGGCTCCTGACTACTGACCCCTGACCACTGTTTTTGACAGGAGCATCTGCTTGAAGCCACCGGCTACAACTGCACCATAGTGGAATTGAAAGCACTTCAGGGACTTGGGGCGGCGCAAAGGTGGAGGGCTGGATAATTTCAGGCGGATTCCGGGACACCACACCAATTAGGCCTACTACAAATCAAGTACACGTCCCCAGAATACCGACGAGATATTGCGGCTCTCCTCGTATGCTAAAACTCTAATAGTCCAAGGGCTTCCATAGCTCACTTTTTCTGGCGTCCAATACATAGCTCTGATACAAGTGCATTAAATTTGTATGTAACTTCCTCTATTATTGCATTACTCGAATCACGCAGTATAGCTGTAATTACCAAATAATCTATTTGCTTCAATGTCTGCTCACAAACCATATCTGCACGGCCCTTCAGTTTATTACCTAATAAATCTAATGAATCTAATTCATTCAAATTGAATATAGGTATTCGGATTTGTCGGAGATGGGTTGCTTCTAATTTCAATGCACCTCCGCCAAGTGGGGTCCCGATACTTTCCATATACACGCGACACCAAGTGCTATTCATTAATGCTGCGATGGCTGATGGCGCAAAACCTTTCCCTATTTGCCATATTGTCGAGAAATTAGCATCAATTAGTGTCGAAGGGTGACTATTTACATACGTCCAAGGAGTGCCATGGTTAACCCGGGGGACAAATGCCTCCGGTCTATGTCTACGAGTGAAATCGGGTAGCATATACCAAAAACGAGGAGGAAGTGATGGTCTCTTCGGATCGTATTTTCTAGTATTTGGACGCACAGCGGATAATCCAGGAATTGGCTTATTGATTTTAGACTTGATGTAAATAGTTTTCGATGCCTTTCGCACATATTCTGATAATTCATTGGGCATTATTGAGACAATGCTCTTTCCTGCCTTTCCATAGCTTTCCTTTGCAGCTTTAACAGATTCATAGTCTTCAGGTAATACGTAATTCCTGAGATCTAATACCAGACCTTTCAGGTTGTCGTTGCCATTTTTTATTAAGCCCAAATCTGCTTGATGTCTTATAACTGGGGCAACGGCTGATTTGGGTATATTAATTTCTTTATTATGAAAGAGCGAACTTAGCCTTACTCGTACAAATTCCTCGTCATTTTTTTGTATGGCAGTAACATAGAAAAAATCATTACATCCTGTACGGAGTCCTTGACCAATCCGAATGTTACTTTGCTCAATAGTCTTCAGGTTTTTATCAGCGCAATATGGAAGAATACTATTTAATCTTTCGGGGATTGTTGATCTAGTCCTAATTGATCCTATAGTCTCATGTTCAGAAGGCTCCATTTTACTGTACCAGGGGGAGCTGTTGATTATCTCTTCCCAACGTTCTATCTCATCAATAATAGGAACATGCCGTACCTCGATGAATTCGTTGGAAATGGCCTGGTTAGCCTTCTTTATATTGCTTAGCCATTCAGCAAACTGAAAATCAGAATCTGGTCCAGGGAATAAGTTGCCGACAATACTTTCTTCATTTGTCGCCTTCGGGCTAATCTCAATCCTTGATAAACGTTTATTCTGTAAATTTCTTTTAGATACCGGTATAAGGGCCTCATTCTGCTTTAGTCTCTTCGCTATTATCAATTGGGTTCTCACTAGCGCACCAGGGAACCATCCCGGTGGTGTATCTGTCAAAATTGTTTCTATATCAAAACACCTAAATAGAAGGTATTTTATGATATCTGCGTACTTTCGTGTTTCCCAAGTTGCAGGAGCTACTAGAGCTAGAGTACCTCCTGGGCAGACCAACATACTCGCCAATAACCATGAGGGTATAGATAAATCAGCTAGACCTGAATAGGATCTAATTAACGTAGACCATATTGATATTTCCTCTGTAGGTATTCGATCGGCCGCTATTTCTAACAGTGCCTCACGTATTCTTTTTGGATCTAAACTATTTTGGTTTCCCGAAGTAATTTGGTAACGTACAAAAGGTGGATTTGTAATAGCTAAGTCATATCCATTGGATTCGAGACTACGGGCTAGGATAGGATTAAAAGCATCATTCTCAAATACTGTTATAGTGTCTGATACCCCTAAGTCGAGCCAAGGCTTAAGTCTATTTTTGCAAACATATGCTGTTTCTGTGTCGATCTCAATTCCATGAACCGTCTTTAATTTAGTAGACTGTAAGTACGCAAGTTCCAATGTCGAATCCAGAAGGTCTCCATGTCCCGCCATGGGGTCGATAACTAATTTACAGCCACGCTCCAGAGCTATTACGGACAATAATTTAGACAGTGGTAGTCCTGTGAAGTACCTTCCATACAGTTTGCGACTTCTCTCGTCTAACCTATTTTCGTACTCTTTTGCGGCTATTCGTGCTTCTGTTATCGCCTGATACTTCAATCCGGTATTAACTCCTTGATCTATTTTCCAGTAGTCCGTAAAAAGTGTCCGCATCGATAGGAATCTCTTGGTTGTTCCTAAGGCAATAAGTAATGAATCTTGAGTAAAGACGCTGGGGTGAATTTTCCTCATCAAGGTTACTCTCTTTTGCTACCTGTATTAATTGATCTACCAAACTATCAACATCAATTATTGAAGAAGTCCATGTACGATTCCCTTTCCGAAGTAGCATTATTGGATCACCGCGGACAGACCCTCTAGCTGTAACCTGTTTAAAACTACCTTGAGTTTTATTCAATATACTTGAATAAACGACACTTAAACCAGAATATTCGTATGCTTTCACAAGGGCATTCCAAACATCTGCGGAAGAGGAATGGAATACCACCGTAACCCTTCCATCCGACTTCAACAAGCGGCTCAATTCTTTAAAAGCCTGAGTAAGCATATTTCCATAGTCACCCGCCGTTTTACCGTGTGCCGGACTGATTGTTATTTCATCCGATATAGGAGTGGTTCGCCCCAGCCAAGCTTCGTTGATGAAATTTACCTCGCTATAAGGTATGTTACCCCCGAAAGGTGGATCTGTGAACACATAGTCAACAGAGCTATCGGGTAAATCAACCTTCATGCACGATGCATTCACGATGCTTACGCTATTGTGGCCATTATGCGTTGTATCAAATGCTTTAACAATAGTTCCTAATTTTCGCTCTAATCCGCAAAATAGGTTTTTTTCAACGGGAAGGCTACTAATATATAAAACTCCAGGCTGGGAGCTAGTTACTACTAGGTCTTTTTGCCCAGATTTTGCCACAACTCTGGTCATTAAAGTAGTATGCGAAGCATTATAACTAAGTAACCAGAATTTTAAGGCATCGCGGATATTACTCGGGGATTCGTTCGCTTTTTCCCAGAGTGTAGCAAATATGATCAAATTACGTCTGGTATAGAAATGATGGAGGTGAGAAATGCCTTGATGATATCCGCTACGGTAAAGATCGCCCCAAGGAATTTGCACAATAGGTACCGTTGACGGTATTGAAAAATCATCAATACGTTTCACGAGATCCAGGTCTCTCTCATCACATCTTTTTGCCCACAGTTTTTTCCCGGTTTGTCCGTACAACCAAGCCGGACGCCTTAGTCGCATACGGCGTTCTTCTTTTACTAGTTCATCAAACTTTGTTTCAGTCAACCGGTCTATCCCGCTCGTGTTAACATTTTCTCCACATTTAGGGCACCGAAAGTGAGAGGTGATTGATGCCGGTTCTCTTCTAACGCAACAATCCCAAAAGGAAGTCGGCTCACTACAGTTCGGACAAATGAGGTATTCTGTCCACACCACATGCCGAATTCGCCCACTTTTACCATCAGGATCATTAGTACGGTACATCCAGCCTAATTTATTCTCTATTTCTGATAGCAACTTCTGAGCTGCGAATTGAAACTTCACAGGATTGGGCGGATAACAGAGGTTTTGAGCAATAAATGCTCCTAGTACACTAAGCTCATACAAAATGGCACGTCGAGCACCCCATTGCACTGGCAATTTAAGTTGTGCAGCCTCATTTATCATTTGGCTAGTGGGGCTTGCGCACAGAATTGTAGCCAATCCGGTAGATCCACTCCCCGCAAAACCATCAAAGATAACGTCTCCAGGATTTGAATGAGCGGCAATGAATAAGGCAATGGTCTCAGGGTCTATTTTTGTAGGGTAGGGAAAAGCAGAAAACAGAGGGCTTCCACGACCAGCGCTAAAGGTCTCTTCGTACATTGAGGAAAGGTCAATGCTATCGGACCTTAAATTATTCATATTGAGAAGCCATTGAGCATGATGATACATTATAACATTCAGTGGCTTCTCTTTAACACGGAAACATGTAAGTAGGAGCTTAAATTAGTACAATCCACAAACCCGTGTTGAGCCAATCCCCAGCTTAAATATTAGGCCATCCTCTTGAGATCTGTTGCGCCATATTTGAGACAAAGGATGGCTCCATGGAAAAACGAGCAATTCATACCGGTTATTATTACGAGTAAAATGTACTATAGTATTTTTGTATGAATAGCCTCCTTGAGTAACAGTAGGCAAATTGATCCTTTCCATGGCATTATGCCCATGCCATGTTAGAGGTTTGTCTAACCAAACTTTATCTCGAGAAAAAATCACAGGACACCCAATAGTGTGCTGTTGGCCATCGTAGCTGCTAAAATTGAATCCAAAAAACATGTTAGCCCCTCTTGGAAGTTCAAGCTGATTTCCAGAACCGCCAGAACTCATAGCGCCTGCTTCAACCCAGAAGTGACCGTAATTCTGAGGCGTGATTACTGCCGTGCTTATGGCCTGGTAGAAAAGAGAGAGACGGCTGCGTGTTACAGCACCTGATACTGGCGCGGATTTTTCTTTCTTAACCTTCGGTTTAACACTTCTACTAGCGTATTTTTTCCTTGCTTCCCTATATTGTTGTAAAAGCAAACCCGTCAATGGAGTACATTTAGAGTTTATCTCCTCCCAGCAGGCGTCTATCTCTGCTGTATTGCTGACATTCCCATATATTATTGCAGCTTCAGTATTTGTTGTTAAACCAGATAAACTGAGGTTAGCTGAACCAATAAATGCGGAGATAGAGCCATCCTTGTCAAAGATATACATTTTCGGATGGAAGCTATTAACAGGTAGTAACCTTTTATTCTGTAATACTTCGATCCCCCGTATATTCACGGTACAATTACTTAATTGCTTTAAGGAAGTAAGAGCTACTGGTTCAGTAAGGCCGAAGTCAAAAGATGTTGTAACGATTTTAGGTATACTATTCCAAAGTGCTTTACCTACCTTATTTGATAGTACGTCAACAAGGAGGTCACTACCGGCTTTTGTAATATACGCAACTGCTATTCGCAATCCCTGAATCTGACTATCGCCTAAAGAGGTTAGCCCTAGCAATATCTGACCTTTATTGTCCTCATTTTGACTAATTATTTTCATTGTCAATCACTTTTGATATCTATTCATATATTAAACTTAAATTATTCAATAAACAAGCGGATTTTTCTGTTTAGTATTTCCTATATGGATAATTTTTGTCCAGTTATAGGCCGTGCTCTTAGCTACACCGAAATACTTAGACGAATTCCCGGGACACCATACCAATCAGGCCTACTACAAATCAGGTGTTATGTCCCCAGAATACCCTATAGTACGAGATACGTAGAAGCACGGTTGAAGAAAATGGCAGTGTCTAAATCACCATTGACTTCAGGATATGGTGCAGTATAAAATACTGCGATAGCAGTAAATAACACTGCAATAAAATACGATGCTAGAAACGCTTTTAGGGTCAAAGCTCAGGGCAAAAGTGCTGGGATGGTTATTCACACATCCCGATGAGCGTTATTTTGTCCGCCAGCTCACCACCTTAGTGGAAGAAGATTCTACCAATGTGAGCCGTGAGCTGGCCCGTCTGGAGAAGACCGGTATTCTTATTTCGACCACAGAGGGGAAACAAAAGTATTATCAGGCGAACCGGCAAAGCCCCCTTTTTAATGAGTTGCATGGCTTGATGCTTAAGACTGTGGGTGCAGCAGATATTATTAAGAAGGCTCTGGAGCCGCGCATTGCAGATATTAACCTGGCGCTTATCTTCGGTTCAGTAGCCAAGAGAACCGAGAATAGATTCAGTGACATAGACCTGCTCGTGGTGGGAGATATCACCTTTGGTGAAGTAGTTGATCTTATTGCAACTGCAGAAGGGGCTTTGAACCGTGAATTGAATCCGGTGGTCTATACATTAGCAGAGTTCAATAAGAGATTATCAGAAAACCATTACTTTATCAGTGATGTACTATCAGGGGATAAAATATTCATAGTCGGGGATGAGAATGAGCTTAAAGCTCTGGTTGGAAAACGGCTGGCTAAAGGAATATAAGCCGACATCTCGTGAGATTGCTGAGCTACTGGCAGTAGCTGATCGCTCTCTAACGGACTGTCAGGTCGCTGGACTAAGCAATGAAGGCAAACTGGATATGGCACATAATGCTGCCCTGCAATCTTCTGCTGCAGCGCTAGCTGCCGCCGGGTATAGAGCAAGTCGAGAAGCTTACCACTACTATGTAATCCAGTCTCTTTCCTTTACTCTGCAACTGGAAGAACGCATCATTCGCCGGCTCAATAAACTACGCCTTAAACGGAATATTAGCGACTACGAGCGTCCGGGTGCCGTCACTGAGCAGGAAGCTGAGGAGATGGTCGAACTGGCAAAACTGATACGCCAGCAGGTTGAAGAGTGGATACGGAATAACCACAAGGAGCTTGCCAGGGAGATTTAGACGCGGCGCATGCGGATTCCAGGGACACCCTGCCAGCCGCTGCAACTACAAATCGGACGTTATGTCCCCGGCATACCACCATAATGGAATCGGAAGCACTTTAGGGGCTTGATGCGGAGGGAAGGCGGAGGGCTAGCGGAGGGATGGCGAATACACAGCAACTGATTTCCTTGACGTAGGTATTCAGGCCCTACAGCGTGGTAATCTGTCGATTGTCATCTCTTTCCACTGCCACGGCCTCCCTCCATCGGGGATGGGGTTTCCTCCAGGATTTCGAGGATTCTTTTCGCCGCGTAGGCCTTATTCCGCTTGCCACCGGTAATCTCCGCCAGGATTCCCTGCTCCACAAGAGCATTTATCGCCTTCTGTGCGCCCGGATATGTCACTTTAAGAGCTTCTTGAGCAACCCTGGCGTTTAATACTGGCTTCACGAAGATGAGTTCCACAAGCGCCACTGCCGTGGGCGGTAGACGTTTTCTCAGGCTGGTTTGATAATAAGTGCTGTGAAGGTCTAGGATACGGCGAGCTCGCCCGACAGCATCGTCCGATTGCTTGACCACTGCCTGCAAGAAGAACTCCAGCCACTGTCTCCACGCACCTCGCTGACTGACTTCCAAAAGACGGTCATAATATTCCTGGCGATAGCGCTCAAAGAAGGCGCTGAGATAGAGCAAGGGCTTGTTGAGAATGCTGCGCTGGCAAAGAAAAAGGGTAATGAGAAGCCGCCCGATACGCCCATTACCATCGAGGAAAGGATGAATAGTCTCAAACTGGTAATGGATCAGAGCCAGTTCGACCAGTGGCGGTAACTGTGTATCGGCATGCAGGAATTTTTCCAATTGGTCAAGGGATTCCTTCATTTCTGCCACGGGCGGAGGCACAAAGGTAGCGTCATCTAAGGTGCACCCCGGGGGACCAATCCAGTTCTGGGATTGTCTGAACTCACCGGGAGTAGCCCGCTCACCGCGCACTCCCTCCAAGAGAATAGCATGTAATTCACGGATGAGCCTCAGACTCAGAGGCAGCTCCGCCAGGCGTTTCAGCCCGTACTCCATGGCGCGGACATAGTTTTGTACTTCCCTTACATCCCTTTGTTTCTCAGCCTTGGTGGCTTCAAACAACAGCAGGTCAGAAAGTGATGACTGTGTGCCCTCAATGCGCGAGGAAAGGACTGCTTCTTTCCTGACAAAGGGGTAGATAAGAAGATGGGGGTTAGGCAGAGTCTCCCCAAGACCAGAGAGTGTCCCCAGAGCCAGGTCAGCCCTGGATGTCAGTGATACCAGAGCGTCACTCCAGTCAAGCTTCGGAGGCAGCGGGTTGGGCACGAAAGCCCAGTACCCGTCTATAGCACGTACCAACCTGCCGGAAGGGCTGTTTCTAAACAGAGCAGTATCCATATTAAACGCCAGTTTAGTAGGTTTTCTCCTTATTAAACAAAATGCCTGTTTTGTTTAATAATAGCACCGGAGGGGATAGCTAGCAAGCCTTTACAATTCCCCGGAGATTGCTTCGTCGCCTTTGGCTCCTCGCAAAGACATCGGGGAGATTGCCTAGCTTGTTCCGAAGCGTCAGCGAGGAATCTCGTTCCTCGCAATGACAAAAAGAGGTGTCACTAATCAACTGAGCGAGTGAGCAGTCTTCCCAAACTGCGGACGTTGTGCTACAATAAGAGTGACTGGGAGGCGGTCTGGCAAGGCAAGGACTGAGTTTCCCCAACAAATTGGCACAACCATAAGTTCCGGGCAACAACTTCACGAGGTCTTCCTCGAAAAACAGAAAGAACAATGGCTAAAGGAAGAGGCATCAACTTGGATAGTGATGAGATATTGAGTGAAGGCTTACTCAGCGATGAAGCCGGAGTTGAAGATGTCAGCGCCATAGTTGAGGAAGTCGAGGAGAAAGAAGAAGGCGAAGAGTTACCCGCCGACGAAGCTGAAGAGAGCAGACCTTCGGCATCACCAGGGGAATACGAGATAATTGACGACTCAATTCGTATGTATCTTCAGGAAGTCGGCAGGGTGGCACTGCTTACAGCTCACGAAGAGAAGGTACTATCCCGGAAGATAGAGCTGGGTAGATACGTGGAAAGGATCGAGTATAACCACTTCAGGAAACACCAGAAATTCCCTTCACCCGTTGACATAGTTACGCACGTAATTTTCCAATTATCGAAGGCATATCCCGTTGCTCAGATTATTGAGGAGCGTATTGGTATCGAACCCTCCAGCAATGTGGTAGAGACGATCAAGAATCCTGAATTTCGCTCCGCCATCGACGTTGTTATAGATCCATCCCTAATAGCTGCAATCGCTGAGGGGATAGATAAAGGGACCCCTGCGGACGAAGAAGCCATAGTAAATCTTTCCATAAACAGTCAACTCTTGCCCCAGCAATTGCTAGAGCTCCTGGCTAAAGATAAAACTTCATGGCGAAAACTAAAGACTCTCCTGAGTAGCAACAGGTTCCTGTGTCGGCTCGATTCTCATAGCAGTGAGTTCAAAGCTTACTTTGAAAAGGTGAGGACCGAAGCAGAAGCATCAGAAAGGCACCTCACTGAAGCAAACCTGCGCCTGGTGGTTAGCATAGCTAAGAAGCATATTGCGCGTGGCATGCCCTTCCTTGATCTTATCCAGGAGGGGAATATTGGCCTCATGCGAGCTATAGAGAAGTTTCAGTATAGAAGAGGCTACAAGTTCAGTACCTATGCCACCTGGTGGATCAGGCAAGGTATCACTCGATCTATAGCTGACCAATCCCGTGTCATTCGCGTTCCGGTACACATGGTAGAAGCAATTAACAAGCTATTACGCGCAATGCGGCAGTTAGTTCAAGAACTTGGACGCCAACCAAGTTACGAGGAAATTGGCGGCCGTCTAGATATGACGCCAGAAAGAGTAGAAGAAGTCATGGCTGTGTTTTTCCGTCAGCCAATGTCGCTAGACATGCCCATTGGCGAAGATGGTGATAGCCTGTTAGGCGACTTTGTTGAAGATCGCGGCAGTTTAGCACCAACTGAAGCGGCTTCACAGCAGCTACTCAAAGAACAAATAGATAAAGTGCTCGATGACCTTACCGAACGGGAAAAAAAGGTGCTCCAGCTGAGGTTTGGCCTTGAAGACGGACGTGCTCGAACACTGGAAGAGGTGGGCAAAGAATTCAGTGTAACTCGAGAAAGAATACGGCAGATTGAAGGCAAGGCTATACGCAAGTTACGTCATCCCTCCCGCAGTCGAAAGCTCAAGGGCTATCTAGAGTGATTTACCTGAATGGCATGTCAAGCATGGTACCCGTCTGTTCAGGCAACTTGCCTTTTTGTCTATAATAAGAGAGTACGCGGCGAATTTCAGGGACACCATACCAGTTGGGGCTACTACAAATCAGGTATTACCTCTCCAGAATACTACACTCGAAGTAATGCTTCATGCACTCATTTTGGGGTGACTCTTTAGGTTCGCGATTATTTGAATAATGAAAAGGCCAAGCATGATGAGTCCCCACACCAAAGAAGTCTTCCATGGCATCACCACAAATCCATAATTCATGGCGTAATAGAGGATCAAGTAAGGCACTACCCATTTCCAGTTTTTCCTCCAGTTCTCACGAAAATTGATTTTCAGAACGTAATCATATAGCCATTCTAAGAGTAAAAAAGCTAGAAAGATCCCGAGAAAGATGCTGTATCGAATTGTTTTCTGTTCTTGTGCGACCAAAATGATGCCATACGCAGCAGGAATCGCCAAGAGCAAATAAATCCAACCGAATCGATGAAGAAGGTCTAGTCTGTTCTTTCGGACAAGAAAGAGCAAAATCAGAAAGATGCTGTTCACCAATCCGAGGATAAAAAAATACACTTCTAACATCTCCACTCGTCTCTTTAAGTGAAAAAACGATACAGCATCAGGTACTTACTCCATTGACCAGGATCTTCCCGTCCTTAATGACCAGCTTGATTTCGCCCGTACCTCTAATATCCTTCAGAGGATCCCCGGAAACGGCAATGATATCTGCTAACTTTCCGGACTCAATAGTCCCCAGCTCGTTTGCCTTTCCCAGGTTATCAGCGGCATTTCTTGTCCCAGCTGTTATCGCTTCCATAGGACTTATCCCTGCCTCTACCATGAGTTCCAGCTCCTTGTGAAGGCCCTTTCCAATGACCACTCCCGGAGTCCCGGAATCAGTGCCGGCAGCAATATTAACCCCTGCATCATGCAGTTTCTTGAGAGTTGTCTTCAAGCCCGCAAACAGGTCAGGATATGCATCTTTGTTAGCCCAGGCTATAGCTAACGTCGGAACAAAATAGGTACCTCTGTCCAGCATCATTTTGATCAAATCATCGCTGAAGTCGAAGGAGTTCGCCCCTGGCAGTATCCCATGCTCGATGCTATCAGCCCCAGCCTTTACGGCATCCATACTTTCCTGCGGGGTTCCGGTATGGACCATCAACCTGAGATTGTACTGGTGTGCTTCATCGGCCAGAGCCTCCAGGACATCGAGGGATAACTTGGGGACTTTGTGAGTAATATCCATAGGGTTAATATCTGAATAAATAGCCTTGATACAATCGACTCCACCTTCGACAAGTCTCCTGACTTCTTCTCTAGCGCTACTAACTTCGGCAATCTGTCTTGTAGCATTTTCAATGATATAACGGTTGCCCCTGTAGATGGTGCCGGCAGGATGTCCTCCCGGTGTTGTAATGGTTGGTCCCGGTGCAAATATTCGCGGTCCTGAAAGCTTGCCAGCGGCAATTTTGTCACGAAGCCTGATGATGTGGGGGTAGTGATCGCCGGCACTTCTTATTGTAGTTACTCCATTTTCAATTGCCAACCGTCTTCGGTGAGCATAGTTCCGGAAATAGTCCCAGAAGAATGAGGCCATGTCTATAAACGACACTTTGCCAATTGCTTTTCCCGGCTGGTCTCTGGTAAGACCACCGAGATGAAGATGACAATCGATGAGTCCCGGCATAACTGTAAGTCCCCGCAGGTCGACTACGTTCATATTCTCAGGATAACCAGTCACCGGCCCGACGTTTTTGATGCGATTACCATCAATGATAATGGCCATATTTTCGATAGGACCATGTCCGGTACCGTCAATCAATCTAACGTTTGTAAGAGCTAACACTCAGGCGCTCCTGTCATAGTTCTTTCCCGCACAATCTCTCTCTTATACTGCGTATTCTATTCTGGCTAAGTTAGCATATCAAGAAACGATTATTACACTTAATTTCAGGGACACCATACCAGTTGGGGCTACTACAAATCGGGTATTATGTCCCCGGAATCCCACTTGTCCTGTGCTTTGTTACCGGACGTCTTATTTGTCAGCGCAGCAGGAAAGTTCTTATTTCTTCACCGAACTGGCGGCTTCGCGCGAACATGGCGTTATGCCCGAGGTTCGGATACAGGACCAGCCGGGCATTAGGTATTTTCCGGGCTGTCTCGCGAACAGGATAAAAGAAATCTTCTTCACCGCCAATCACCAGGGTATCCGCCTTAATCTTGTTCAGGCTGTCACTCAGGTCATGGCGGTCCTCCGCTTCAATTTCCACAATCCCATCCGAAGGGTCGGTAGGGATACTAAGAGGGCCTAGCAGCCACATAAACCATTTGAAAACGTGTTTCGCAATTCCCCTCCGGATGATAGCTGTGCCCAGTAATGCGGATGCTGCTCGCCGCTTGCGTTTTCGTGCGAGGTGTGCAACTTTCACCTGCAGTTCTTTGCCTTCCTCAGTCAGACGGAAACCGGTCATGGCAAGGACGAGACGCCCCACCAGGTCGGGATGGTCAATGGCAAAGTGCTGGGCTATCGCCCCCCCTGTGGAGATGCCGATTATGTCGACCACACCGCCCAACTCATTCTTAATCATGACAGCATAATCATCTGACATATCACTCAGTGAATATCCCGGTGGAAGACCGGGCTTCCTGCTCACAATATAGATCTTGTAGCTGTTTGTGAGCCCCTTTAAATAACCGGTACTCATCCGGAGCATAATGCCGGATTGCGGCTTATGCCGAAAGTCTAACCCGTCGAATACAACGAGGTTACGCGAGCCGTTCCCAATACAGGCATACGGAAGGCCATTACTGGAATACCCGGTCATGGCTCTTCGTTTGGCCATCTTAACTATCCATTATACAAGAAGCATCATAAATGCGGGGAATTCCAGTGACACTATCCCTCACAAGGTGAAGGATGAGGCCTGCTACAAATCAGGTATTATGCCCCGAATACCGCCGGGCACGGATTCCATTCGAGGGCAGGTAGGGGTATAATTGAACCAAGAGGGAACAAGAATAGACGGACATTGACAACCTCGAAGGAGTGAATAGATGCGTGTTCTGAAAGTCATCTACGTCCTGGCCATAGCGGCTTTGCTGATCGTGCTGGTCATCTTTGGCGTCGAGGCTTTCTATCCTGCCCCAGAGAACCCGAACTGTTACGAGTTGCTGGGCCCGCCACCGGACTACGAGAGCCCCGGGTACCAGGAGTGGGAAGAAGAATGCGAGGAGCTTTACGACGCATACCGGCAGGAGGCAGGGGTGCATGACAGGAATATATTCTTCATCGTCTTGCCCCTGGGGGCAGTGTTGGCCATAGCGGGCACCTTCCTCCAGAGAAAGTCTGGTATCTTCGGGGCCGGCCTGATTCTGGGCGGTGTGGGGACGATGATATTCGCCACCGTGCCTTACGACCTGAGCCAGGTGCTGAGATTTGCCGGCATCGCCGCCACCCTGGCCGTGCTTATCTTCATGGGATACAAGGTCTTCATGGCCTTGAGGAAAAGCTGACCGTTTCTCCGGGTGCCGGCCACAGTCCGCTCCAAGCCGCGCGACTTTCCAACGGACTCGCAGGAGAGTATAATTGCTGGCATAGGGTTCGATACCTGAAAACGCCAGGACAATGAGGATTGAAAGGTGGCGGGACACGGAAAAGTATTCGTAAATTCTCTCAGGTAAAAGGTATTTAGGCCCCGAGTGCCTAGCTGCGTTTATTCCGAAAACTCCTGAAAGAACTGCCGGTGAATTGGATATCATGGAACCGTTGAACAAGTTCAAAAAAGCGCCTTTGATTTTTGTGCCCGGCCTCATGGGTTCTAGGTTATTCAGAAAAGGGAGTAGTGAACCGATTTGGCCTACCCTGGGATGGTGGGATAAAGGACATTTTAGACCGATATCTTTAAGAGCCCTGACATCTATTGCTGATAAAGAAACTTCTCAGAACGAGCCTCTATTTCCTCTGGTATACAGCGAGTTGTTGCGTCACTTTGAGAACATGGGGTATATCCTCGGGCAAGATTTCTGGGTATTCCCCTATGACTGGACTCAAAGTAACCGGGAATCAGGGCGCCGGCTGGCGCAGTTCATCCGAGACACACTTTCAGCCCATCCGCAGTGGCACCAGGTGGATGTCGTGAGTCATTCCATGGGCGGACTGGTCACCCGTGCGGCAGCGAAGTTGTATTCTGCGCCAATTCGCCGAGCGGTCTATATTGCATCACCGCATTTCGGCTCACCTAAAGTCTTCTTTATTCTCCATCCAAAAATGAAATTCTCTGTATTTGGGAATTTCTTTAGAAATTTGATAGGGGACCTGGCCTGGAGATGGTATTTACATCGCTTAGTAGATACTGAGAATACCAGCCTGGGAAAACAAATCAAGAGGCTGGCTTGCCAGTTGGACTCCGTATTTGAGCTATTACCGGATAGGTTTTATTTCGAGGACCACCATCTGGTAGTTGTTAAGGAAGCTAGTGCAGGTGACTGCCCTATTTGTGGCTTAGAGTCAACGTATTTTAGCGGCCGGTGTAAATTTCCGTCTTCCGAACTCCGGGATAGAGTTAAGGAGGCTATGGCATTCAAGGAAGAACTGGGAGCGGCGCTTCCCGGGCAGGAAAACCTGGTGATCTATTCGGATTCGGAGGAAACTGTTGATCAGATGACCTGTCCAGCACGGGTCCAGTGGCGTTTCGGACGGTACAAAGATGGCGGACAAAGGGGAGATTCGGTGGTACCTGTTAACAGTGCGACTCTGAATAATCCAACTGCGGCAAGGAGAGTACAGGGAACACATAACGGGATCCCAAACAGCCCGGAAACCAGCCTGCTGGTAAAAGAATTTCTGGATAGACCATAGCTGTCGCCAGCACGAATCTCTGGGGCACCATACCAATCAGGCTTGCTGCGAATCAGGTATTATGTTCCCAGAATGCCTGGCCCATTCAGAGTATAACAGGTTGACAGACCAGAGCACGGGTATATATCATCTGCACAGCATAAGAATCACACAGGAGGTAGACGACCATGCCGGTTATCCGTACGCCAGACGAACGTTTTTCCACATTGCCCGATTTCCCCTTTGCCCCGCACTATATTGAGATTAAGGGACTGCGCATACATTACGTGGACGAAGGTAAGGGAGAGACCATACTCTGTTTGCATGGCGAGCCCTCATGGTCATTCCTGTACCGCAAGATGGTTGCCGCTATGTCCGAGAAGCACCGTGTCATAGCTATGGACTTCATCGGCTTCGGTCGGTCCGATAAATTCACCGAGCGGGAAGCATACTCCTTCAAGATGCATCTGGACACGCTGACGGGCTTTGTAAAGGCGATGGACCTCAAGGAGATAACTGTGGTGGTGCAGGACTGGGGTGGGTTGATCGGCCTGGCTGCGGTCGCTCGTATGCCGGAACGTTTTGCCAGGCTGGTTATCATGAATACGGGCCTGCCCACAGGTAAGGGCAAGCCCAGCGAAGCTTTTCTGGCCTGGCGCAGGTATGCTGAGACCCATCCCGACATGCAGATCGGCCAGTCCATTCTGGGTGGTATGGCCCACCCCGAGAAGATTACAAAGGAAATCGTGGCCGCTTATGAGGCACCGTTTCCGGATGTTACATACAAAGCCGGGGCTGCCGTGTGGCCGCTGCTCGTTCCCATTAGCCCTGATGACCCCGCTTCCGCCGAAATGCGGCACGCCCGGGAGGTCCTGTCAAGATGGAACAAGCCGGCCCTGGTCATGTTTTCCGACAAAGACCCTATCACGGGCGGCGGTGACAAGTCCTTTCGCTCTCTCATACCGACAGCCAAGGACCAGCCGGAGATTGTGATCAAGGACGCCGGGCACTTCCTCCAGGAAGAAAAAGGCAAGGAGATATCCAAGCACATACTGGACTTCATGAGAAGAACGCCCGTTGTCTAGTATTTCGCCTATCACACCCCTTTGCCGGTGTCTTTGACAGGGGCATCTGCTCGCAGCCCGGGGCCATCGCGCCCCAGGAATCCCAGGGACACCACACCAATCAGGCCTGTTACAAATCAGGTATTGCAGAATACAGGCGGGCGTTCACGACATCGAATGGGACTACTTGTCTTGAAGATTGGTCAATGCGGGTGTACACTGGACAATATAGAGTATAGAGTGGAGGTGTCTAATGAAAGTCTTGATAGTATATGACTCAGTTTATGGAAATACGGAGAAAATCGCCAGGGCTATTGCTGAAGCTATTACTGCGTCCAATGAGGTCAAGGTACTGCGGGCGAGCGGGGCGAATCCCTCGCAACTGACACCAGTTGACCTCCTCATTGTAGGTTCTCCGACCCATGCAGGCAGGCCAATACCGGCAGTCCAGGATTTTCTTAACAAGGTCCCCGAGCTTTCTCTGAAAGGTGTCAACGTAGCTGCGTTCGATACCAGAATCTCGAAGAAAATCGTCGGGGTGTTTGGATATGCCGCGGGACGCATCGCCGGCAATCTGAAGAAAAAGGGCGCTACTCTCGTAGCATCTCCGGAGGGTTTCTTCGTTACAGGCGGCGAGGGGCCGCTGAAAGAGGGAGAACTGGAGCGGGCTGCGGGTTGGGCTAGAGGAATTTTGCAGACCAAGAAGTAATTTTGTAAGGCCCTTCCCGGTCTGAACCACAAGAATGCTCCCGACTTCCCGGGACAGCATACCGGCTGGGCCTAGCGCAAATCAGGTGTTTTCACGCGGCGCACTCCAAAGCGCGGCAGGGATGTTTGGCCGGCGCAAAAAAGAAATGCCCCGAGTAACCTCACTTCCTCACCTGCCGTCGTCGGGCTCCGTCTTCAGCCTACCTTGCACCGGTCACTGCCGGCGCGTTTCAGCTTCCACCAAGCCCAACTCTTGTGCCGGGTCCCTGCTCGGCTACTCGGGACACTTTCTATATTAGCACATTATCAGGGCGCTTGTCAAGTCCTGTTCGTACCACGATGGCAGCGCCGACTCCCCTGGATTGGCAGGCCCCGGGCGCCACACCAGTCAGGCCCGCCACATGTCAAATATTATGCCGCTGGAGTGCAAATGTCGTATAATAGGTACAGGTAAATCCGGCGCGGGAGACCTGCGTGCGTGGGAAGTGCCGGAAGGGAAGGTTACATTTATGAAAATAGCAATCATCGGAGCAAGCGGATTTGTCGGCTCATGCATTCGCGATGAAGCACTGGCGCGGGGTCATCGGGTGACCGCGATTGTGCGCCATCCTGAGAAGATAACTGTGCAAAACCCGCATCTTGCCGTTGTGAAAGCGGACATCCTTAAAGATAAGGTCGCCGAACTCGTGAAAGGCCATGATGCCGTCATAAGTGCCTACAGCGCCGGCCGGAGCGGTCCCGATATCTACAATGAGCACGTCAGGGGCGCTAAGGCGATTATTAGCGGGGTCAAGAAGTCGGGGATCAAAAGATTGCTGGTTGTCGGTGGGGCCGCAAGTCTGGAAGTCGCCCCCGGGGTGCAGCTTATTGATACGATGAAACAGGAGCAGATTACAGGCGGAATGCTGGCAACCAGGGAGACACTTTACATGCTAAAGAAAGAAAAGGAACTCGAGTGGACATTCTTGAGTCCGGCAGCCTTGATCGCGCCCGGAGAGCGGACGGGACATTACCGGGTCGGCAAGGACCAGCTTGTTAAGAACAAAGAAGGCGAAAGCAAAATCTCCACGCAGGACTATGCTGTTGCCATGCTCGATGAACTGGAGAATCCGCAACATGTCCGCGAACGATTCACTGTTGCCTACTGAAGTCCAGAGGCACCATGCCCATCAGACCCACCACAACTCAGGTGTTATGTCCCCAGAACACCACTGGCTAATTGAGCATATCAGGAAGCGGTTACATTAACTCGTTTGGTGACGGCGCTGGCTGAATCCCGCTAGACCTGTAATCTGATCTCCGTGGGTGTAACACTTTCAACAATGAGATTGACCCCATCGATTCGAATGCTGCTTTGTCCTACAGGAAAAAAGAGGTTCCAGGCATACCCTCGATAGAAGAACTCCCACTTCATTTGGACGATAGAATAGACTCTCTCCGAGGTCATACCGGCGTAGACTATACGGTCCTTGCCGGGACGCAGGTGATGAGTGTCACCAACGGATAGTGCAACGGTCCTGTTCATTTCTCCTCCTTTTCATTTTATTGCTCTTGCTGTCGAAGATTCCAGGGTCACCCTACAAATCAGGCCTACCATAAGTCGGGTATCAGGTCCCCAGAACAGTATTCTCATGGGACTCGAGGAAAGCAAGCACCATGTTGTTGAACAATTCCGGTTCCTCTTCCATCAGCATGTGGCCTGTTTCAGGTATGACATGGAATTCCGCTGACGGGATTTCGTCTCGCCACAGGTCTATATCGGCACGCTTCACCCAGGTGTCGTTTTGGCCCCAGAGAATTAACGTAGGAAACTCGAGATCTTCCAGAGCAAACGTGATGGTATTCTTGGGCATGTCCCTGGTCATGGCGAGCAGCGATTGTGCCCACTGGCTGGTAACCAGGCGATTGTAATAACCATCTACGACCTCGGCTGTCACAATATCCTGATGATAAGCGCTCTCCAGAATCTTACCGACCCGCTCCTTTGTTGCGTAGCGGGTGAGAAAAACCTCGCCAATTCTCCGGAACGGCGCGAAATTCAGCAAGGCGGAGGGGAAAATGCCACGTTCATCCATATTAACAGCGCCGTCCACGCTTATCAGTCCCAGGACTTTTTCGGGGTATAAATGGGCGAAATGCAGCATAACGCTGGTGCCCATACTGTGTCCTACGAAATAGGCCTGGTGAACGCCTAGCCTGGCAAGCACCTTCGCCAGGAGCCCGGCCTGCGTCGGGTGCGAATAGTCCGATGCGAAGTCCTTATGGGAAAGGCCGAACCCTTTCATGTCCAGGCTGACGACCCTGTAGCCTTGGCCGGCAAAGAAAGCGGCGTTGTGGCGCCAGGAGAAGGTTGAACCTCCCAATCCGTGGATGAACGCTATGGTTGCCTGCTCTGATTCGGGATTCTGTTCCTCGATATAGAGACGCACCCCGTCAATATTAAGAAACCGGCCATACTCACTGACGAGCTCATCCGGGGATATTTCAGCCTGAGTCCCACCGAGGGGTATCAGGTAGGGAAGAGCAAAAACAAGGAAAAACAAAGACTGTACTACTAAAAATAGTATCACCAGTGCGCGAAATATGCGCCAGTACTTGCCCACAAATATATTATACTACGTATGAGGCTGATACTATGGGGCGTGACAGCCAAGCATCACGGCATAATTCACGACCGTTAAAAAAGAAAATGAATTGTCTCCGCCCAACGGCATGGTGTATGATTGCCTTAGCAGTCTCATCCGAGACACCGGTTGTCGCTCAAGCTCGTCGTATCTCAGGGGGAATCGCTAGTGTGTAAGAGAAACAGCCTGTTCAGGGCCCACAAAGGGTTGTTACCTATTCTGACAACCGTCCTGATTGTCGCCTTATTCCTGGGCATTGCGGGAAATCCAGAAAGTTACGCAGCGAAAACCGAAGAGCTGTATTTCTGCATACTCCATACCAACGATATGCATTCGGAGCTTATACCCCATTCACCGGCAGTAGACTACCTCCCCGGAGAAGAAAATGCTGCTATAGGAGGATTCGCCCGGCTGGCTACGGCCGTGGACGAAATCCGAGAGGACAAAATGAAGGAAGCTGAACCGGTTCTTCTCTTTGACGCCGGTGACTTCCTGGGAGGTGCTCCGTTCGCATGGCTGGCGCTGAATGGTTCTGCCGCAGAGCTTACCATAATGCAGGAGATGGGATACGACGCTGTAGCCATCGGCAACCATGAGTACGATTATGGCGCCGATGTTCTGGCGCAATATCTTCTGCAGGCAGGATACCCCGAAGCCCACCAGAAAACACTGGTGCTGGCCTCCAATACGGAGGCGCCATCAGACCATCCGCTGGCCGCCCTGAGTCTATACAGAAACACCGGAATATTTGAGCTGGAGAATGGCCTGAAGGTGGGAGTCTTCAGCGTTGTAGGCAAAGACGCCATCCTGGCAATGGGTGAAACCGGGGACATGCAGTTCCTGGACCAGCACGAGACAGCCCGCCAGATGGTAGATGAACTGAACGAACAGGGCGCCGATGTCATCGTGGCCCTAAGCCACTCCGGCGTGGACGAGGACCGGAAACTGGCGCAAGAGGTCCAGGGAATCGACGTAATCGTAGGCGGCCACTGTCATACCGCACTGCATAAGCCGGTCTTACAGGGCACTACCGTCATTGTCCAGGCCGGTTCTCTGGGGACGTACCTGGGGCAACTGGAACTGGCGTACAACTTCGACACGGGCAAGGTACGGGTGCGCAACGAAGAGAATGGCAACCCTTTCCTTATTCCCATTGACGGCAGCTTTGCCTGCGACCCGGAAATCGATGCCCTGGTCCAGGAATACACCCTCGTCTTGAACGCCTACATCGAGGAAATGACCGACGGCGGATTCAACGATATCATGAGTACGGTAGCCAGGTCTGACTTTGTCCTGTCCAATCTTCCATCCTTCAGTGAGACTGCGCTGGGCAACTTCGTTACGGACGCCATGCGCTTCGTTGGCCAGGAATTTACCGGCAAGAGAGTTGACATAGCAGGTCAGGCTAACGGCAACATCCGGAGCAGCATCTTCCCTGGCACTATGGAACACTCTGCAGGAAACATCTCTTTCTACGAGATTGTCGAAGCCACGGGTGTGGGACGCGGACGCGACGGATACCCAGGCTGCCCGATTGCGTCTGTCTATCTCACCGGCGAGGAAGTGCGCCGCGTGCTGGAAATGACCATATTGTTGCAGAGATTCATGGGAGATTCTTATTTTCTGCATTTCTCCGGCCTGCGGTACAGCTACAACCCCGCCAACGCAGTGCTCCTGACCGTGCCTTTCGTAAATCTGCCTATTCCCACGACCCGTGCGGTCACCGACGCCGAGCTTTACACAGGGGACGGGATTCAACCTGTCAACAGTGAAGGGTACATCGCCTTGAAGCGCGGAGACGAAGAGCTGTACCACCTGGTCACCGACGCCTACCTCCTGCTCTTCCTCCCCCTGGTGACAGATATGCTGCCTCAGCTGGGAGTAGTCCCCAAAAACGCCGATGGAGAGCCGGTGCCAATGGACAGACTGGACGAACTGATATTACGTCATCCCGACGGAAGGGAACTCAAAGTATGGGAAGCGGTGCTGATTTACGCTGCAACCCGGCTACCTGGAGGGGATGGGGTACCGCAGATCTCCGATTACTATGCAGGTGTTGCCGGCCGCATTAACAAAGTCTGGGTATTCCCTCTGATAGGGTGGCTTCTCTTAATACTGGCGGCCATTGTGGCGGGAATAGTATACCTGTTCCTCCGCAGGAGAAAGCGCAGGACTTCCCGGGGCGCCACACCAATCAGCCCTGCCAAAGACTAGGTATTATGTCCACACAACCAATACGCTCTTAGGGTATGTGGTAAACTGGGCAAGAAGGCGTGGATAGGGGAAACAAGTCAAAAGCACGGGATATACTTCCGGTGCCCCGGACCAAAGAGGAAGCCAAGGAAGCCTACGACAGGCTCAGCAAGTTTTATGACTACACGCTGGGTCTCCTGGGGCGAAAATATTCGAAAATGGCGCTGGAGCGCCTGGCAATTGTAGAAGGTGAGCGGGTGCTGGAAATCGGTTTCGGCACAGGGCATTGCTTGAAGCGAATAGTAGAACTGGTCGGCCCGGCGGGAAAAGTCTATGGCATCGACATCTCCCCGGAAATGCTGGAAAAGACCAGGAGAAGGCTGGAGAAGGCGGGACTGGCAAATAGAGCGGAGCTATACTGCGGGGATGCCACGAGTCTGCCTTTCGATGAGAGCACCTTCCATGCGGTCTTCCTGAGCTTTACCCTGGAGGTCTTTGACACGCCCGAGGTTCCCATGGTACTGGCCCAGATAAAAAAGGTGCTGAAGCCGGGTGGCAGACTGGGGATTGTGGACATGTCCAAAGAGGACGGCAAGTCCGTATTTTTGAAGGTATATGAGTGGGTGCATAAGAAATGTCCTAAATACGTTGGCTCCCGACCGATCCATGCAGGGCAGTGCCTGATCGACGCAGGATATCAGATAAAGAGCAAGGAGAAAATCAAAATATACCGGTTAGCCGCTGAGATTATCATCGCCACCAAGACCATGCCCGGCAATGCCGTTTAGAGCGGCGAACCGCTCGCCCAAGCTTCTCAAGTTGACAGCACCAGTTCGGCCGTCTAAAGTGTAAGCCAGCAAGTTGAGCCTCGTTCACTAAGGGAGCCCTCAGTGTCTATGGAACCAGGATACGTTACACTATACCACTCTGGCGAACTGGAGCGTCGTGCGCAGGCGCTTGAAGCTCGACTAGCCTCCTGCGATGTCTGCCCCCGGGAGTGCCGGGTCAATAGATTGGAGGATGAGCTGGGTTATTGTCATTCCGGGCGCCTCCCCATAGTCTCGGCGGTCTGCGCCCATCACGGTGAGGAGCCGGTTATTTCGGGGATAAGGGGGTCAGGGACGGTCTTTCTGGGCAATTGTAATATGAGGTGCGTCTATTGCCAGAACTACCAGATAAGCCAGAACTGGAAAGAGCAAAAGTCGAAGGAAACGGACTGCCGCACCCTGGCGGAGAGGATGCTCTATCTTCAGGACGAATTGGGCTGCCACAACATCAATTTCGTATCGCCATCCCATTTTGTTCCCCAGCTCCTTCGGGCAGTTGTGGAAGCAGTGCCCAGGGGGCTGCGATTGCCGCTGGTTTACAACAGCAGTGGCTATGACTCTGTCGCTTCTCTGAAAGAGCTGGATGGCGTCATAAGTATCTACCTGCCCGATCTGAGATATGCCTCAGACAGGTGGGCTAAAAAACTCTCGCGTGCCTCGGATTATGTAGCACGGGCCCGCCAGGCCATTAAGGAGATGTACCGGCAGGTTGGAGACCTGGTGGTAGATGAATCCGGCGTGGCACAAAAAGGACTGATAGTGCGCCATCTTATTCTGCCCAACGGTCTAGCGGGCAGTGAGGAATCGCTAACCTGGCTTGTCCGGGAGCTTTTGCCCACGGTGACTGTCAGCATAATGTCTCAATACATGCCGATGCACCGGGCGCGGCGCATGCCGCTGCTTTCCCGGAAGATCACCGTTGAGGAGCATGAAGCAGTCCTCCGGCTGGTAACCGACCTGGGAATAGAGAACGGCTGGGTGCAGGAATTGGGAGCGGCAGAAGAGTATCTACCTGATTTCGAACGAGAAGGTCACCCTTTCTCTCCGACGGATTCGGAGGAGACCATGCCCATGAGGCGTGCTACAGATTAGGTAAGATGTCTCCAGAAGAAACCGGAAGCGCTCGTAATCTAGCATAATAAAGGCACAACATGGATACAAAGAGGTGCGTTTCCAATGGTATTCTTCATCAAACAAATGGCTATCTGTCTCAGATCTATGGCAATGAAGTGGAAGAAGTGAGATAATACGTCAGAGTATCTGAAATGGAAGGAGGTCGGGGCAATGTGCGAATTCTGCCACAAGCACGGAGAGGGCCAGAAATGGTACCTGAGAGCAGAGAATTATTCGGACGATCTGTTGAGTGATTTGAAGCGGCGCAAGTTTATTGCCGATTTCTTCTCCCTGACCGAGACAAGTCCCGGACTCGTTGAGAGACTCGGGAAGCTTCGAGTAATGCCGCGCTTTGTGAAAAGCGCATCGGTGGCACATAAGGTGGGCAGGTGGAAGAAGATGCATTATGGACAGGTCTTGCCGATTGAGGATGTGGAACGGGTTTTCGGTCTTGTCAGTAACGTAGTACGACTTCCCTGTTATTGCCGCCACGTCAATCTCGGCACCGAACAGCGTTTCTGTTATGGGATAAGCCTGGCGCCACAAGAAGGGGAGATGTTCAAGATAATAAAGGAAATTGACATGGACTATTTGACGGGCCCGGACACTGCCGGCCTGGAGGAGTTGACGAAGGAAGAAGCTCTGGAGAATTTCCGACAGTATGAAAAAGAAGGCCTCTGCCATACCGTCTGGACGTTTGTGACGCCATTCATCGGGGGGATTTGTAATTGTGACCGCTCCGATTGCGGCGCTATGCAAGCCACTGTAACAGAAGGTGTTCCACACATGTTCCGCGCCGAGTACGTGGCTGAGGTAAATCTGGAGCTTTGCAACGGCTGCCGGCAGTGCATGCGTGTTTGCCAGTTCGGGGCTATAGGCTACAGCGCAGCCAATAAGAAAATCTTCATTGACCCCCTGCGGTGCTACGGCTGCGGTATCTGTCGCGCCAGCTGCACCAAGGACGCCATCCAGCTTCACGACCGCGCCAGTGTGCCGGTGGCAGCTAACCTCTGGTAGTATCCACCTGAGTCAACCGGGCGGAGGCGGGTCCGTGGGCACAGGCTCAGGGATGGCGTCGGCTACCGGGGCATTATCCCAGATGCCGCTGCGCTTCTGTAAGCGGTACTCGCGGTAAAGCCATAACCCGGCGACAATGGCACCACCGGCGTCTGAGATCGGAAGAGCCAGCCAGGCACCGTTCAGCCCCATGAAGCGCGGCAGAATGAGCAGGGCAGGCAGGAGAAAACCTAGCTGGCGCGCTAACGAAAGACAAATGGCTGTCCAGCCCTTGGATAGTCCCTGGAAGGTGATGATAAACATGATGGCTGGGCCCACCAGAATGAGGGCGGCGAGGAAAATGCGCATCCCCGGTACGGCGATAGCCAGCAACTCGGGGCTATTGTTGAAGATAGCGACTACCTGTGGAGCGAAGACCTCCAGCAATACTGTGGCAACAGCCAATACCACCACAGAAGCGAGCGTGCCGTGTCTAACTGCCGCCCACAAGCGTCCCCAGAGGTGTGCCCCAAAACAGAAGCCGACAATCGGCAGAAGAGCGTGGGCCAGACCGATGATGGGGATGAAGGCGAGGTCGGCGATACGGAATGCGATTCCCAGGGCGGCCAGCGTCAGCGAACCAAAGCCGGCAACAATCTGGTTGAATATCAAGAATACCACGGCTTCCGTAAGGTCCATCAACGACTCGGGCAGCCCGACACGATATATCTGAGTTATGATGGACAGGTCGGGCTTGAGGTGATGCAACTTCAAACAATAAACGGATTTGCTCCCTACCAGATAATAGCAGCTGATTGCAGCAGCAAGTCCACCCGATATCGTCGTAGCGAGGGCAGCCCCACCGATGCCCATCTCAGGGAAAGGACCCCAGCCGAAGATCAAGAAAGGGTCGAGGACGGCGTTGACTACGGAGCCAACAACGATGAAAATCATTGGCTTGATGGTATCCCCAGCCGCATGAAAAACATTACGGGTCATGACCCGGAAAAGAATGAATGGTATTCCCCAGCCAAAATAGATGAGGTACTCCGCCGTCATGTCGATGATTTGAGGTGTGGCGCCGAGCAGAGCAGCCAGTGGCCTGACAAAGAAAACACTGGGAATGATAAAAATGATCCCGAAGATGGCGGTCAAAGGAAAAACCTGACCAGCTACCCGGTTGGTCGCTTCAATGTCTCTTTCACCGAATTGGCGCGATGCTAGCGCGTTGGCGCCAATACCAGAGCCAAGGCCTATGGCAAATATCACGATATAGAACGGAAACGTTATGGTTATGGCGGCAATCGCCTCATAGCTGACCCGGCCCAGCCAGAAGGTATCAGCCAGGACGTAGAGAGACATGGCCAGCATTGATATCATGCTGGGCGTACTCAGGCGGGGAAACAGCCTGCTCAGCCGCTCCGTACCAAGACGTGCGGTAGTCTCATGAAGCTCGTCGTGTTTGTCTGTACTCATTGTTCCTGAACCCGACCATAGCTATGCAGGCTGCGACTATTCGACACAAGAAATTGATGAGTTCGAAGGCCATGCAAAAACATGGGCGCTTCTCAGCGCCCTGCTGTTGAAGGGTTATTTTACTCTTGCTTTTTGGGAACCGCAAGTCATCACATACGTCGAAACTGGAGAAAGCAGAGATTCCAGGAAATGGACTGTCACACGGTGGAGGCAGGGATGCTCTGCCTTCAGAATGAGCTAGATTGCCACAGATTGGGCACTATGTCCCCAGGATATCGTGCCGGACAGCTAAGGCATCCGTGTCTGCCAATCAGCTTTCCTTTGTCAGGCTGAGCCGTTTGCGGTCTATCTGGCCCGACCCGGTCCTGGGCAGGCTGTCAACAAACCTGATTTGTTTGGGCACTTTATACTCAGATAAGCTCTGGCGGCAGAAGTCGCGTATTTCGTCGGGTGTAGCACTTTGTCCTTCCTTAAACACTATGAAAGCCGTGGGTATTTGCCCTTTGTAATCATCAAAGACGCCGACGCAGGCTGTTTCGGCTACCGCAGGATGTTTCAGGAGGACTTCTTCGACTGCCTCGGGGAGAATCTTAACTCCACCTGACGGCACTATGATAGATGATGTCTTTTCAATGAACTCCAGGTACCCGTCCTCATCCAACCTGACCAGGTCGCCAGTGTGAAACCAGCCGTCTTTGAGGACCTGTGCCGTGAGTTCAGGCGCCTTGTAGTATTCCCTCATCATCCAGGGGGCTCTGGCGATAGCTTCGCCCACGCTGCCGTGGGGTACTTCCCTGCCGTTTTTATCCAGCACTCTAAGCTCGGCCAGGGCCTTCCCTGCCGTACCTAATTTGCGGTCGCGAATAGCACCTATAGTGACGATTATCAACTCAGTGAGCCCGTATATTTCGCACGCAGTCAAGTGAAACTTCTTCTCAAGCATCTCCAGGAAAAACGCTGACGATTTTGCCCCGGCACAGAGCACCGACCTTAGCGAACTAAGGTTGTAGATCTTCATCGTCTCTTCGTCTATCATCGCCATGGCATTAAAGCTGGCCGGGACGCCTATAAGCATGGTTGCCTTTTCCTGCTGTATAGTCTCCAGAATATTCTTGGAACTGAAATGAGGGAGGATTGCTATGGTGGCTCCCCTCCAAAGAGGCATAAGAACAACCAACCCGAATCCCAGGAGGTAGTTGAAAGGGAGCAGACCCAAAATGACGTCGTCTCTCTCCAATTCAAATTTCTCCACCACTATGGGCAAAATTGACAAGAACGACGAGTGAGTATGGACTACGCCTTTGCTCTTGCCCAGCACACCCAGGGTGTAAAAAAGGATGGCTTCGTCCTCACCCTCTATATCGACGGAGGGTGATGCAGAGGAGCTGCTGGCTACCATCTCCTTGTAAGGGTCTGTTTCAATTTTAAGGACCTGTTTCACCAGGGGGGCGTTGGGTAAAACTGAAGACAGCATGGGGGAGAATCTTTCTTCGGTAATGAGGATTTTGGAATCGGATTCACGGAGTTGAGGCTCGAGTTCGGGCGCCTTAGCTCCGGCATCGAGGAGCACAGCCGCAGCCCCAGCTTTAAGTACTCCAAAACAGTTGATGACCCAGTCAGGGGTACGGGACATTAGAATGGTTACATGGTCGCCCTTCTCTGTTCCCAGGCTGATAAGGACGTTGGCTATCCTGTTGGAAGTCTCGTCCAGTTCACGGTAGCTGACTCTGCGGGAGCCAAGGACGACAGCCGTTTGCTGCGGCACCTCGCTGGCAGTTTTTTCTAGCATCAGTTTGAGATTCTTGAACTTCATTGCCTCCCCCGGACTTTAGGAGTTTTAGTCAGGATTATGGGCTAATCTTCCACTTCCTGTCAATGGAATTGGGGGGCGTGTCAATCAGGCTCGCCATACGGCCGGCGGGTCGATTTTTGAAAACTCCCGTGATTCCTTTATACTATTCGATGATTGATATGGCGATGAGAGTACAGGCGACTCGGGAAGGTTACCTTGGGTGACAGGGATTTAGAACTGCTGGAATTTCATAAGATACGGGAGATACTGGCCGGGTTTACGTCGTTTTCTGCCAGCCGGGAGCTTGCCCTCGACCTCATTCCCTCAAGGGATGAGGCGGAGGTCCGCCTGCGACTAAGACAGTCGACTGAGGCGCGCAGGTTACTTTCACTCAGTCCAGATAGCCATATCGGCGAAGTCACTGACATACGGGAAATGGTGAAGATGGCGGCGCTGGGCAAGGTCCTGGACCCCAAGTCTCTGCTGGAAATTCAAAAGACGCTGAACTCTGCCCACAGGCTAAAAAGCCATCTAGCGAACCTGTCGGGTGAACTCCCGTTGCTCAGCGGTCTGGCTAAGGACATTGTGGCGCTGGACCAGTTTGTAAAGGATATCGATGGTTGCCTGAGTCCAACCGGCGACTTGCTGGATAACGCCTCGCCTAAGCTGGCGTCGGTGAGACATCGAATGCGAGAAGTACGGCATGAACTGCTCGCTCACCTGCAAGCCATAGTCACCTCCCCTAGAGGACGGAAAATAGTCCAGGAACCCATTATTACCGAAAGGGAGGGGCGGTATGTAATCCCTGTAAAAGTGGAATGTCGCCGGCAGATAAAGGGCATTGTCCATGACGTCTCGAACACCGAGGCCACTGTTTTTATCGAGCCCTGGACGACTACAGACACGCAGAATGAACTGCGCGAGCTGGTTGCCGAAGAGAGGGACGAAATAGAAAGGATATTGAGAACGCTCAGCGCTGAAGCCGGGGCATTCCAAAACGAAATTTCCCGTAACATAGAGCTGATTGCTGAGGTTGATTTGGCGCTGGCTAAGGCCAGATATGCCCGAGAGGCCAAAGCCACGGAGCCCATTATTGTGACTGCCGCCAGAAGTGTCAAGGCAGAGGGAAATGAACCCGGTGGAGTGCTCAGGCTGGTCGAAGCCAGGCATCCGCTGCTCAAAAAGAAGGCGGTGCCGCTGTCAGTCGAGATTGGCCGGGACTTCTCCGTCCTGGTCATTACCGGTCCCAATACGGGTGGCAAGACGGTTGCTCTCAAGACGATAGGGCTTCTCAGCCTGATGGCGCAGGCTGGCTTGCCTATTCCGGCTCAAGCGGAAAGCCGCATCCCTGTCTTTGATAACGTATATGCCGATATCGGCGATGAGCAGAGCATCGAGCAGACACTTTCAACCTTCAGCTGGCACATGGGCAACATCGTGCACGTCATCAACAATGCCACGGCGCAGAGCCTGGTGCTGTTGGACGAACTGGGTACCAATACTGACCCAGGCGAAGGCTCGGCTCTCGGCCGCGCTATCCTGCTCCATTTCCTATCACAGAAGACAATGACCGTAGCCACCACCCACTACACAGAATTAAAGGCGCTGGCGCACGCTGCCGACGGTATAGAAAACGCCGCTCTGGATGTGGACCCGCTTACCATGGCACCCACCTATCACCTGACCATGGGCATCCCGGGTGGCAGCAATGCCCTGGCTACAGCGTCACGCCTGGGACTGCCCGCGGAGATTGTGACTCGCGCCCGAAATATGCTTTCTCAAAGCGCCCAGGAGATTGAGTCTTTGCTCATCCATCTGGTGACCGAGCAGAAGAATGTCGAATCGCTTCGTCACAGCCTGGAGAAAGAACTGAGTGAAGTAGAACAAAACGACGCTGACTTGAAAGACAGGCTCCGCCAGTTGGAGGAAGAGAGACGCAGAATCATCAAGCGAACTCGTGACCAGATAGTCCACGAGGCTGTCGAACTGCAGATGAAAATTCGCGAGGCGACAGGGGAATTGCGCAAGGAGAAATCCCGAGAAAAAATTGAACAGGCCAAGAAGGCGCTGGCCGAAGCACAGGAGCGGTTGAATGCTGAAGTGTGGCAGGCCAGACCGGAGGTTGAGACCGGTGAAACAGGAACCGAGGCAGGCCCAATCACCGCCGGTGACACCGTCTGGCTGAGAGATGCTGGCGTGCCAGCAACGGTGCTTTCAGTGTTTGAGGAACGCGGGCTCGCCGAAGTCCAGGCCGGGAAAGTGAAGATGACTCTCAGACTGGACAGTGTGGAGAAGAGAATAGCGTCGACCGGCGTGGTGAAGACGGGGGGTGCCCTGATAAGGAGGGAGATGCGCAAGCCCAGGGTCTCTCTCGAGCTTGACCTGCGAGGAAAGAGGGCTGAGGAGGTCGAGCCATTGCTGGACGGCTATCTTAACGAGGCGTCTTTGTGCGGCTTGAGCAGGGTCCGCATCATTCACGGCTTCGGCACGGGCACCGTGCGCCAGATAGTCAGGGAGGTTCTGGCCTCGCATCCGCTGGTCACATCTTTCCAGCCCGGGGAACAGGGTGAGGGCGGTGACGGCGTTACCATGGTCAGCATGTAGCCGGATTATTTTGCCCGGCCGGGTGATTGATATTATGTTTATGTCAAGGAGATTCCGTCTGGACAGGGCAAAGGCAATCAGCTTTCTGGGCGAGATGGCTTCGAGCGAAGGCAAAGCGATATCGTTTTACCTCCCGCAGGGGACGCCTCAAGCCAGGGTGGAAAATCTGCTGGGAAAGGTGTTTGACGCAACTGCCATACCACCGGGCGTGGCTGATGCTGCCGCCCGCTCGGCAATGGGAGCGGCGCTTTTCTGGAGCCCGCCGCAAACATATCTGGTTTTTCCCCCATTCCCGATTGCGGAAGAATATATCACCGACGGCTATGATGTCGGGCCGTTGCGTTCTTCTCTCAGTCAGGACTTCCTTATCGCCCTGGTACTGGTCCGTCTGGGAGCATACAGCATTGGCGTCTGCCGGGGCACGGAGCTCATAGATAGCAAGACGGGAACAGGCCTGGTGCATGCCCGCCATAAGAAGGGCGGCTCCTCGCAGGCGCGGTTTGCCCGGCACCGAAAAAAACAGATAGAGCAGTTTCTGGTGCGGGTTTGCGGTCATGTGCGGGAGCATATCGAGTCCCACGCCCGGTCACTCGACTATCTGGTCTATGGCGGAGCCAGAACTACAATACTCTCGCTGCGTAAGCAGTGCCCTTTCCTGAGCCAATTTGACGACCGCATCCTGCGGATGCTGCTTGATATACCTGACCCACGCCAGGCGGTACTGGAAAAAGCCGTGAGCACCGTCTGGTCAACCGATGTTATCGAATGGTGCGAGGATAACTCTTAACAGGCATTCCAGGGACACCGTACCAATTAGGCCTACTACAAATCAGGTATTATGTCCCCGGAGTACCGAAGGATATGTTAAGATGGGTGAAAAAGACCTCCCATTGTGGCGTGATTTCAGCGACATCTTGCTCGAGGAATGGTTATGTCTCTAACAAGATTCATCAAGGATTTACTGAGGAAATCTGAATCAATCCCCACCCCTGGTGCCATATTCTACAATGCGACAGTGGCAAAAGTTCTGCGAAAACCTGAAACAAAGATAGCTAATGATATAGTGGCAAAGATGGGAAAGGGGACTATCCTTGATTTAGGTTCGGGACCAGGCCATTTGTCAATAGAGATTGCCAGGAGGTCACCCGGCCTCCAGGTCTATGGCATCGATCTCAGCAGGCAAATGGTCAAGATTGCCAGACGCCATGCCAAAGGCGTTGATAATGCTCGATTTGTGTTTGGCAATGCGGCCAAACTCCCTTTCAAGGATAATTCGATAGACCTTGTGATTAGCACGGGCGCTTCGCACCATTGGAAGACGCCACGGCTGGTCTTTGATGAATGTTATCGCGTTCTCAAGGCCGGCGGAGAAGCCTGGATATACGACGGGTGTCCCGAGGTTTTCCGCAACCCGGCTGATAGAAGAAAACTGAACAAGGAACACGGGTTTCTGGTCGGCCGACTCGGACCCAGAGTCTCTGCACTACATGGCTTCACCGGGGAAGAATACCAGACCGTAATTAAGGATATGCTGGACCAAACAGGATTCAAGGGTAACTACCAGATGGCGCTAATGGATATCTGGATGAAGATTACGCTTAAAAAGCGCAAGTAAGCGCTGCGCTAATCCCAGGGACATCATACCAATCAGGCCTATGATCAGGTATTGTTTCCGCAGAATACCGGATAAGCCTCGCGGAGCCCTGGCAATGGGGTATGCCAAACCCATAACATGTCGAGAATTTCGCGTTTCCTCCAGTGGCAATGATGCGGGCAGTCACCGGTGGTCGGCGCGCGGAAGCTATCAGCTTAGTTGAACTGGTGCATATCGGCTATAATCAAGCTATGGTTGGTATATGGAGAGAATCGGCGTGACAAAGGTGGCACTGGTAAGCACGACGTATCGAGGTGAAGGGGTCAGGCAGGCGATAGACCTTCTCGGCATCAAGTCTTTTCGTGGCAGAAGCGTGGTCCTGAAGCCAAATTTCAACACGGCTGACCCGGCGCCGGGGTCAACGCATAACGACACACTGCGATCCCTCATTCTGTCTCTTCAGCAGATGGGCGCAAAGCAAATCACCCTGGCTGAGCGAAGTGGCCCGGGAGACAGCACCCGGGCGGTTATGGAGAAGAAAGGCATCTTCGGGCTGGCTCAGGAGCTGGGCTTCAGCATCGTCAATCTGGAGGAATTAGGTCCTGAAGGCTGGAGCAAGATAGAGCCCAAGGAGAGTCACTGGAGCCAGGGTTTTCATTTCCCACGGATTTATCTCGAGGCGGAATCAATTGTCCAGACCTGCTGTCTCAAGACGCATGCTTACGGCGGCCATTTCACGCTCTCTTTGAAGAACTCAGTAGGACTTGTCCCCCGGAGAGGCTATCCGTATATGCAGGAACTCCACTCATCTCCACACCAGAGGCAAATGATCGCCGAGATTAATACTGCTTACTCGCCCGACTTAGTGGTCCTGGACGGTGTGGAGGCTTTTGTTGATGGTGGGCCTCACCGTGGCACCAGAGTAGAGGCTAAGGTTATGCTGGCTGGCACCGACCAAGTAGCCATTGATGCGGTAGGAGTAGCGATTCTCCGTCTGTTGGGAACGACACCTGAGGTCAGCCTCGGGCCTATCTTCGAACAAGAGCAAATTGCGCGAGCAGCTGAACTGGGGCTGGGCGTATCCTCAGCAAAGCAGATTCAGCTTATCACCGGGGATGCTGGGAGCGAGGCTTTCGCCGCCCGGGTTAGGGATATCCTGGCTCGTGACTAGTCTGTCCCCTATTGACAGATGTTGCCACTCTCCGCTGCAATCCGGCAATTTGCATCGTCATGTTTGCCGGACTCTATGGTATAATCAACTTCAAGCTTGAAAAAGACCGTGGATCCCAAATTACTGGCATTATACTTTGTGATCGGCGGACTGGTGGTCTCGGTTGTAACCTATTTTGGAAGTCAGGGGAAAAGTGAACTTGCTGTCTTCATTGCTTTCTTGCCAGGGACTACCCTGATAACTCTGGTTACCATATATCTTGCTGGCGGAACAGGTGCGGCTGTTTCCTATGCCAAGAGCATGCTGATACTGTTGCCTGCATGGGTGCTTTATGTCGTTGGCGTGATTTTTCTTCTGCCTCGTTTGGGCCTGGCTCTGTCGCTTGTGGTGAGCGTTGCCGCTTACTTGGGAGCAGCGTTTCTCACTATGAAGCTAACATAGCCAGTAGCTGCACCAGGCTCCTGAAATACCCTACCGGCTTGGACTTACCATAAGCCAACCCATTTCCCCGTCTTAATGCAACCTTTTTGGCGCCCCCGCGTTTTAGAGTCATAAAGGAGACAATGAAGGAAGTCCAGCAAGTCAGACCAATAATCTTCATTGCAAAAGGAGGACGAAATGAGTAACAAAAGGTTGGCGGCAATCCTGGGAGGCTGTATTGCAGTTATTGTCGCACTAGTAGCCGTAGCTGCTTTCCCGCCGGCATCCGGAGAGCCGGCCGACGGGGAGCCGGATGGGAATAGTGCGTTTCACATCGATGTGCTACCTGAGACGCCTCAAGAAATAGACGGGGTTGACGTCTACAAATTGTCCATTGCCGGACAGCACTTCGTATTCCTGGTGACAATCAACGATGAAGCGCAAGAAAGCGAGCTTCCCGTGACTATATCGGCCGAGGCTCCCGGCGCAGAAGTGGTCATTCATTACGAGGATATACTTGAGGGAGAGGTTGCCGAAGTCGTGGTCATGCCAGCACCAGCCAGCATTGGAACAAGAATTGAGGTCACTATCACCGGAACTCGGGGCACGGTGACTGACGAAAAGATTGTTAGCTTCGAAGTGGCAGAAGGCGAAGACGACAGGCAGGAATATGCAGAAATGTTGCTGGGTAGGTTTGTTTCCTGGCTGGCAGCGAATCATCCTGAACTTGGAATCACAGTTGATACAGAATGGGATGGCACTATGGTCAGCCCGGTGTGGCTAGTTGTATCTCACTATCTTTTCTTCTCAGAGGAATGGGAGCTTCATATAGAATGGCATATAATGATACTTCCAGACGATTGGGCAAGGATCGACCTCCGCCATCGGTTGGACGAGCTGGAGCCGTCATACGCTTTTGAGATTTCATCGGTGGATGCTACCAGTGAGCCCGTGGCGATAGAGGTGCCAGAGACAGTTTGGCGTTAAACTGAATCGGCGTCCATCAGGAGGAAGGCAATGGAGCTTACACGTTCGAAGACTGGAATGCTGGCAGGCATATCTGTGCTGGCGGTAGTCTTTACTGTGGCGCTGACTTTCGCCACCTTGCAGCTCCCGGTCATACTCGGCGCCTGGCTGTCCAAATACTTCCCTGACATTCATCCCATTATGGAACCGGAGCGAGTGGCCGAGTTCATGGCAGTTGCCCGCCCTATTGGCTATGCCTGCCTGGCAGTAATAGCCATCTTGATAGTAGCCGGTATTGTGACGGGCAAAAGAAAGCTATCTATCTTGGGTTCCTTTGCCTTCTTCCTGCCCACCTTTGGTTATTTCTTTGCTTCCATGTTTTTCCTGGCCGGTCTGGGCATATTGAGAGTTCTGTTTATCCCCTTCTGGGACCCCAGCGTAAACCTCATGAACTTTGGAGATATCAGCTACCTGCCCTATATGGCCTTGGTCTCCCCGTTCTGGCTTGGGGGCGTGGATATCAGGGAAGCCCTGGCCTGGATCGCCATAGGAGTTGGCCTCTTCATATTCGTTCTGGGGACCATCACCTGGTTCTACGGCAAAGCGCAAAAAAGAAAGACCGTTGATTTCTGGATATACAGGTATTCACGACATCCCCAGTATCTGGGCTTTATTATATGGAGCTACGGGGTAATGCTATTCGCCGCCCAACAGCCGGTCCCGATGGGTGGCTCAAATCCCGGAGCAAGTTTGCCCTGGCTATTAACGTCGTTGGTCATAATCTGCATCGCCCTGACTGAGGAGAATGAGATGAGAAAAGAAGACAACGAAGCCTATTTACAGTATACGGTTCGTGCTCCGTTCATGTTCCGCATTCCGAAATTCGTTTCTGCTGTGGCAACACTTCCGACGAAGCTTGTGCTTAAGAAGAACCGGCCGGAAACGGGAAAGGAGCTTGTGGCGACGTTTGCCGTCTATGCCACTCTACTTGTCTTGCTGTCATCTCTTTTTGTTTTCCTGGACTGGCCTCCCGGCATTGGATGGTCTGATTGGCCAGGGTTCATTCCCGGCATTCCCGGGCCGATAATGAATTTGTAAGGGGCCTTGTGCCCATCATCTTCCACAAAAGGCTATTCTGTTGACGTTTGGCGAATTCCAGGGACACCATACCGATCAGATATTATGTCTCCAGAATGCATCTGTCTTATTAACAATTATTCATAATGTGGCATTCTCTGTATCTGCGTGGTAGAATGCGGCGGCGTATTTTGATGATGAGTTGCTCTGATTCATGCTTACCTTGTTGAGCGAGTGAACGGTTATTCTACTCCGAGGAAGCAGACACGAAGCGCAGGATAGCATGGCAATAATTGAAACCTTGGGTCTTTCTCGAAACTTCGGGAAAACCACCGCAGTCGAAGACGTGACCCTCGCGGTCGAAGCTGGTGAGGTGCTGGGCTTTCTGGGTCCCAATGGAGCAGGGAAGACGACCACCATTCGGATGTTAGCCGGAATGATCGCGCCCACGAAAGGCTATGCCGTGGTTGCGGGTCATAGAACTGACCGGGACGTAGAGCAGCTCCATGAGATCATTGGTATGCTTACCCAGATGCCCGGTTTGTATGATCGGCTTAGCGCAAGGCGTAACCTGGAATATTTTGCCGGTTTTTATCCGTCCATTCAAGCGCGGTCCCAGGTAGAGAAATACCTCAGACTGATGGGATTGTGGGAGCGACGCGACAGCAAGGTCGGTACATTCTCAAAGGGAATGAAACAGAGGCTGGCGCTGGTGCGGGCTCTGGTGCACGAGCCGAAGGTGTTATTTCTGGATGAGCCCACCGCCGGACTGGACCCCGAGGCAGCAGGAGAGGTACGCCGGTTGCTTCGCACCCTGCGTGAAGAAGGACGCACTATCTTTCTCTCTACCCATAATCTCAACGAGGCGGAAATGCTGTGCAGCCGCATTGCTGTGATTCATACCAGGCTCCTGGCTCTGGATACCCCGGAGCAACTGCGACGGCGCTTCTTCCGCCGCCAACTGGTGGTTCAACTGGAGGCACCGGACACACAGGTAGCACAAATAGTAAGAAAGCTTCCTTTTGTCCAGGAAGTCCACGAGGATGGAAGTCAGCTTATCCTGGAACTAACCGACCCGGAGCGTAACCGCCCTGAGCTGGTGAAGGCAATTGTGGAAGCAGGAGGCAGGGTGATTGGTGTCTCGGAAAAGCAGTACCCGCTTGAAGAAGTCTACTTGAGACTGATACGGGAGGAGAAGCAAAATGAGTCGTAGGCGGATTCGGAACATTCTGCTGAAAGAGTGGGCACTGCTGTTTACCGACCTCAACAGCGCCTTTGTTATAACGCTGCTTCCGTTCTTAGTTATGGGGCAGGCGATACTTTACATCTGGGTGGCCCGCAGATTCGCCGGCGAGAGCATGCTGACCACTCAAGTGTTCCAGACTGCCCTGCAAAAACTGGTTGAGGCAATACCCGGGGTGGCTCAGCTACCAGGCGACGAACAGCTTCTTGTGCTCCTGCTCAGTCAAGTCAACTTTTTCTTGCTCCTCATCCCGACCATGATCGCCATGAGCGTGGCGACTTTTAGCATTGTTGACGAGAAGCTCTCTGGCAGTCTGGAAGCT
>Ga0256868_10000158_pt1 | contig 39762 bp, 28 predicted proteins | sample RVTome_13_FD_187341 | JGI IMG/M metagenome (GOLD analysis project Ga0256868, IMG submission 187341) | Soil microbial communities from uranium-contaminated site in the Upper Colorado River Basin, Wyoming, United States - RVT92D227 HiSeq ...
GATCCTTTTGAAGACCATAACGGCTGACGTGAGAAGGATAATCTTGAGAGAAACGCTCTGGAGGATGATCCCCCAACGCTCCTTGAGGCTCATCCTGGAGAATATCTGGGTCAAGACGCTGGAGATCCCCAGCGCAACGAGCATGTTCAGCTTCAAGACAAAGATCAGGAGGATCGTCAGGAAGATCGGCCAGATGCTCCAAAAGACCTTGCCGACATCGCGGAATCTTCGTCCGCTATTTTCTTCAGGAGGAAGATAAGGGACATTCTTGAAGAGCATGACCAGCCCGGCCGAGGCGGCCAGGATCGTGAACGGGAACTGATGGAAGCAGATGCGCTTGATCGGCACTTGGATGATAGCCGCGGCTAAGATCAGATTGATATAGAGCGGCCAACTGTATTCCCAGATATGACGGAACCAGTAATTCAAAAACGTCTTCCAGGCCGCCGTCAATTTCCAGCGGCTCGCCGCCTCCTCGACGATCGGCGCGCCCATCATCGCCCCGGCCATCATCGGCAGAAGCCCGATGAAGGCGGACGGGATGGCCAGAATCAGGCGAGGATCGTGAACGAGGTTTTTCAGGGCATCCACCATCCTCCGGAAATTGCCGCCCGCCTGGAGGAAATGTCCCAGATAGAGCACGAGGACGACGATGCCGATGAGGCTCAGGGTCTCGCCGGAGATGAGCGCGCCTCCGACATTTCTCGCGAAATCCCTGATGTTCAGCTTGAAAAGGACCGCGGTCAAGACCGAATCCAGGAACAGCACGAGACCCAGATCCCATTTTTTCCTGATGAGAAAGAGGAGGATCAGGATGATGGCCGCGATCTTCAAGAGAATGGCCATGTCAGATGACCTTCAGCACGCGTTCGGTGATCTTGAAATGCCTCTTGGCGACTTTATCAAGAGCCTCGATTCCGTTTTTCCTTATGAGAGCGACAGCCGCTTGTTCGACCTGCGGGCCAGCTCCTTTCGGCAGGTCCAGGCCGCATTCTTTCCCTAAAAAATAGAGCCGCTTCAAGAATTCGGCTCGGGCCAGAATGGACGCCGCTGCCACGGCGAGGTCCGCCTCGGCCTTCGTCCGCTGGACGAGCTCGATCGTCTTTCCCTGCTTCATCAGGGCGTTGAGGACGAACTTCTCGTCGCCGAACTGGTCGGTGACCGCCTTGGAGCACGGCACCTCGGCCAAAATATTTTCGATGGCGCGAGCGTGTCCCCAAGCCAGCATCCGGTTGAGGTTTCTCATCTTGCCGTACAGCCCATTATACTTTTCCGGTCCGATGACGACGAGCGTATGGACGTAACCTCTCTTCAGAATATCCGCGATATCCCGACAACGGTTATCGGACAGGGTCTTGCTGTCCTTCACCCCAAGCTCCTTAAGGACCCCTTTCTGCCTGTCTTCAAGAAAAAAGCCCGCGACAACGAGCGGCCCGAAATAGTCTCCCTTGCCGGATTCATCCGTCCCGATATGTCCTGCGACCGCCGGGAAAAGCTCGGATTGTTGCATCGAATTTCCCTCCGAGGAGGGTTTCATCCTCATGAAGGACGTCTTTTGTTTTTTAAATATTTATCGATCTCCGCGGCCGCAACCCGGCCGTCGCCCATGGCGAGAATGACCGTGGCACCGCCCCGGCTAATATCTCCTCCGGCATAAACGCCTTCCAGGCTCGTGGCCATGGTGTTCCAATCGACATCGACGTTTCCCCATTTGCCCATTTTGAGGCCGGGGTGGCTCTGAGGAATGAGAGGATTGGGGCTCTGACCGATGGCCACGACGACCAAGTCCACTTCGGTCATGAATTCAGAACCCTTGATCGGGACAGGACGCCGGCGCCCGGACGCATCTGGTTCGCCGAGCTCCATGCGCAGGCACTCCATGGCTGTCACATGGCCTTTATCGTCCCCCGTGTAGCGGATCGGCGTCGTCAGGAAATGGAACTCGATTCCCTCCTCCTCCGCATGCTTGACCTCTTCCTCCCGGGCGGGAATTTCGTGGCGGGAACGGCGGTAGATGATGACCGCCCTCTCTGCGCCGAGCCGCTTGGCCGTCCGCACAGAATCCATGGCCACGTTGCCGCCGCCAATGACGGCCGCGCATTTGGATTTAAACACAGGCGTGTCGTAATCCGGAAACTCATAAGCCCGCATGAGATTGACCCGGGTCAGGTATTCATTGGCCGAGAAAATGCCGACAAGGTTCTCTCCCGGAATTTTCATGAAATTCGGCAGGCCCGCCCCCGACCCGATGAAAAAGGCTTCGTAGCCATCGTTCTTCAGGTCTTCAAACGTCGCCGTCTTGCCGACGACGAAATTCGTCCGGATTTCAATCCCGAGCTTTTGGAGGTAATCGACTTCGGCCTTCAAGATGGCCTTGGGAAGGCGGAATTCGGGAATACCGTAGACAAGAACGCCGCCGGCGATATGAAGCGCTTCAAAAATCGTGACTTGATGCCCCAATTTAGCCAGGTTGCCGGCCGCGGTTAAGCCCGCCGGACCGGCGCCGACCACGGCCACCTTCCTCCCTGTTGGCGGCAATAGCGGAGGAACCGTCACTTTTCCGCTCAATCGCTCAAAATCGGCCACAAACCGTTCGAGATTGCCGATGGCCACAGGACTGCCCGTGGCTTTCTTCGCGGTGCATACGGCTTCGCACTGAATCTCCTGAGGGCAGACCCGGCCGCAGATGGCGGGCAGCGAATTTGTCTCTTTGATCTTCCAAACCGCTTCGCAAAATTCGCCTTTTTCGACGAGCTTGGCGAAGCTCGGAATGTCGATGCTGACCGGGCATCCCGTCACGCATTGCGGGTTGGCGCAGTCAAGGCACCGTCGGGCTTCGGCCATCGCGGCTTCGGCCTCGAGCCCGAGGTTGACCTCCCTAAAATCACGATTCCGCTCTTCGGGCTCGCGTTCCGGCATTTTCCGGCGCGGCATCTTCATTCGTTCTTTGGCCGGAATAGCCTTGCGGAGTTCCTTTCGCCAGTCCTTGTCATACTCCGCTTTGAGCCGGGCTTTCTGTTCGGGTGAAATGCCTTTCTTCTCTTCGGTCATTTTTCCTGCTCTGAAAACGTTAAAAGAGAAAAATCATATCAAATTCACCGCCGGAAGACAATTTCTCCATTCATGACCGTCATGATGACTTTGGCGTTCTGAATTTCATCGGGCTTGATCTCGAAAAAGTTCTTGTCGAGGACGACGAGATCGGCAAGTTTTCCGGTTTCAATCGAGCCCTTGATTTTTTCCGCGAATCCTGCATAAGCGCCATTGATCGTAAATCCTCTGATCGCTTCCTCAAGGGAAATTTTTTGCTCGGGAATCCAGCCGTCCGGATTTTTTCCGTCCAGCGTCCTCCTCGTGACCGCGGCGTAGATCCCCAGGATGGGGTCCATCGGGGCCACGGGCCAGTCCGAACCGCAAGCGAGCGTCACGCCGCGGTCCAGGAACGATTTGAACGGGTATGTGGTTTTCGCCCGCTCGGGGCCGATCTTTTTCTCGGCCCAGCGGCCATCGTCGATGGCATGGTAAGGCTGGACCGAAGCGATGACGTTGAGCCTGCCGAAGCGGGCGATATCCGCGGGCTTGAGATGTTGGGCGTGCTCGATCCGGAAACGCCTATCCCTCGCCTCATTCTGCGCAACCGCCTTCTCATAAATATCCAGAATGATGGAATTCGCCCGGTCGCCGATGGCGTGAATGGCTGTCTGCAGGCCGGCCTTGTCGGCGGCGAGCACCCGTTTTTCCATGATGCCTCCCGGGAACATCTCGGCGTGGAGAAGCCCGCTTATCTTCGGGTCATCCGCGTATGGCTCGAAGAAATAGGCTGTCGCCGAGCCGAGCGACCCGTCGGCGAATCCCTTCAGGCCGCCGAACTCGAGGAATTCGTTGCCGAACGGAGTTTTGAATTTCATCCGCAGGGCGAGATCAACCGAGGTGATGGGAATATAGAAGAGAATCCTCGTTATCAGCTTGTGGTTCTTGAGGAGGTCCTGATAGACATCGAAGCCCGTTTCGCCGGACACGTCGTGGACGGACGTGACACCTTTTTCCGCGGCGCATTTCATCGCGGCTTCCGCCGATCTCAGGTTCTGCGCTGCGGTCGGCTCCGGGATGCGGCTGTAAATCAGGTCCATGGCCGCGTCCTTTAAGATCCCCGTGGGTTCTCCGGTCGCAGGATCCTTGACGATTTCCCCGCCGGACGGAACGGGCGTGTTTTTCGTGACGCCGCCGAGCCTCAGGGCCAAGCTGTTGGCCAGGATCATGTGGCCGTCGAGGCGGTTGACGCAGACAGGAGTTTCCGGCGTGACAGAGTCGATCCACTCCTTGACCGGCAGCTCGACGGGCTCGAATTGGGTCTGGTCCCACTCGCCGTTCAGGATCCATTCGCCCTTGGGAAGGCTCTTGGCCTTCTCGGCGATGCGGCGGATGAATTCCTCTTTGGACCGTGCTTCCCGGAGCTGGATGTTCATCAACGAGGTGCCGCCGTTCGTGAAATGGACGTGGCTGTCAATGAATCCGGGCAGGACGAACGCGCCCTTGACGTCGATGACCTCGGTTTTCCCGCCGGCCATCTTTTGGATATCTTTCGTCGAGCCGACGGCGATGATCTTATGGTCCCGGACAGCGACCGCTTCCGCCCACGGCTGGCGGGGATTCACCGTCCAGATCTTTCCCTTGATCAGAATTTTATCGGCCATTGGAATTCCTCCATCGCATGAAACAAGCGCCATCGTGGCCAAGCATACGAATGAAAAAAGCGCCGCGCAATTCTTCATAAGATCCTCCTTTCCGTTTATTCCCCCCTAATTTCCGGAGACACGTTTTAAGACTCTTAATTTTTGACATTAATCCCCCCTTCCCCCCTTGGAAATCAAGGGCGTCCAAAAATAGGTCCATGTCTCCGGATTTGTGGGGTAGGGGGAATAATACGCCATTCAAAGTCTTTGCTCAGGCTTTATCATAATTGAATTTTATCAAAATCTCTGGGAATAATCAGCCGTCCCGCATAGCTTTGCCGGATCTCCGCTTCGATCTCGGCTAAAGAAAATTCGACCTCGCCGAAGAAATGGATGGGAATCAAGGTCTTGACCCCGGCCTCTTCCGCCAGGCGCCCGAGCTCGGCCGAATCGGTATGCATGGTCTTGAGTACGGGATACTGCTCAAAAAACCGGGAGGGCGCGCTGCTGTCGTGGCAGAGGACTTCGAAGTCTCCCGCCCGGCGCAAAAGCGCTGAATCAGCCGGCGTGTCGCCTGAATACAGGAAGGTCAGCCCTTCGGCAAAATGAAAAAGATAGGCGAGAGAAGAAGAATGATGGCGGACCTTGAACGGCCTGACGTCCGCGACATCGCCAAGACGGAAAGACTTTTCCGGCTGAACGGTGTGGAGTACCGTTTGGGTTCTGACCTTCGCCTCCCGCAAACCAAACAGATCGAGATACCGGGCGCAGAATTGAACGGTCTCCTCGGAGCCATAGACATGGATCAACCCCTCATGAAGCATCAGGCTGTGGAAGACCGAAGGCAGACCGTAGACATGGTCCGCGTGAATGTGCGTCATCAGGATCGTGCCCAGATCGAAAGGGTCGAAGCCGAGCTTTTGAATCCTTTGGATGACGCTGCCCGGCGTATCGACGAGGATAAGATTTTGTCCGGTGTTTAAAAGAAAAGACGTATTATCCCGCTCCGCGATGGAGAAAGACCCGCCCGTGCCCAGAAATCCCAGCTCGATCATTTTGACAATCCTATATAATGAATTTCGGGCCGAAAATCAAATTTCGTGAATGAGACGAGGAGGGCATTTTGATCCACCATTTGAATAAACGGAGAGGTTTGGAAAGACAGAAGCGGACATAAGTGATTCCGCCCGACGAATTTCGTCTATTTCGGGAAGCCCGCATTTTTGGAGGGAGCGAATCCTTTCCAAACCTTTCCTCCCTCACTTCACCCGTTGACAGTCCCTCCCACTTCGGATAAAACATGGGTTGTGAAAAACATCGAGTTGCGCGTTTCGTCGCCGGGCCGCATATGCCTTTTCGGCGAACACCAGGACTATTTCGGCCTGGCCATCATCGCCGGCGCCATCAACCTGCGGATATCGATCAGCGGAAGCCGGAGAGCGGACACAACATTCCGGATCGACCTGCCGGACATCGGCGAGAAGGAAGAATTCTTGTTCGAACGGGAAATCCCCTACGATAAAAAACGAGATTATCTCAAGAGCGCGGTCAACATCCACCGGCGAGCAGGACTTCCGATGACCGGCTGGGACTGCGAAGTCCGGGGGACGATCCCCATCAACGCCGGCACCTCGAGCTCATCAGCCTTGGTCGTGGCCTGGAACAAATTCCTTCTCGAGGCCGGGGGAGACCCGCGCGCGCGGAAGCCCCATGAAATCGCCGAGCTCGGGTACCTCACCGAGGTCGCGGAATTCAAGGAGCCAGGCGGCAAAATGGACCATTATACCTCGGCGCTCGGCGGTGTCGTCTGGATCAGGTTCGACGAGCCCATGAAGCTCGACCAGCTCGAGAATCCTCTCGGAACGTTCGTCCTGGCTAATTCGCTGCAAAAAAAGGACACGACGGGCACTCTGGGCTTCATCAAGAGCCATGTCCTCGAAGGCGCAACCATGGTCGCCAAGGAGATTCCCGGCTTCAGCCTGAAGAGCCCGCTGACCGATGACGTGCTCACAGAGATCGAAAAATTGCCGCCCGACAACAGACGTCTTCTTAAAGGGACGCTCATGACCCGGGACCTGACCAAAGAAGGCGCAGCCCTGTTCCGAGCTAAGCCCTTCGATCATCAAAAATTTGGAACGATGCTTTCGGCCCAACACGCGGTGCTGCGCGACCATTTGGAGATCTCCACGGAAAAGATCGAAGGGATGATCTCCAGCGCTCTTGACGCCGGCGCGTTCGGGGCAAAAATAAACGGCTCGGGCGGCGGGGGGTGCATGTTCGCCTATGCTCCCCGCGATCCCGAAAAAGTCGCCGCGGCCATCGAAAAGGCCGGCGGGCAATCCTTCATCGTTCACATCGACGAAGGGGTCAAACGAGAAATCTAGGTTGGAGATAGACCGATGCTCGACGCCACGAGAATCCGTAAAGGAATGATCATCAAGAGGGAGGACGGCCAGCTCTGGCGCGTCGTGGAAATGCAGCTGATCACCCCCGGGCGGTGGAAGGCCATGGTCCAGACGAAGCTCCGGAGCTTAAAGGACAACACGGTCACGGACTACAGGTTCCGTTCTGAAGAGCGCGTCGAACAGGCCTTCTTAGAGCAAGTCGAAATGGAATTCCTCTACCAGAGCGGCGACGATCACGTCTTCATGAACCACACGACGTATGACCAGGTCTCTCTGACAGCCGAGGTCATCGGCGATGCTGTCAAATATCTCATCCCCAACGTCATCTTCGTCATCGAAATGTTCGAGGGGAAGCCGGTCAACGTCATTCCACCGATCACCATTCAACTCAAGGTCGTCCATACCGATCTCTTCCTGAAGGGCGCCTCGGCGTCCGCGTCTTATAAGCCGGCCGCTCTCGAGAACGGCATGGTCGTCAACGTCCCCCCGTTCATCAAGGAAGGGGACGTGCTGAAGATCGATACGCGCGAAGACAAATATTTGGAACGCGTTTAATCAAGGGGAGACACAATACCTGTTTCCCTTCTATGATGGCGAGACGCAAATCCCCATCTTATTCTTTCTTTTATTCTTCATCGCAACCTCGGTCGTTTGAACCACCCTATTTCTTATCTCGGGGGCAACGGTTTCTTTATTAATGCAAACTCAATAAATAAAGTGACAATCAATGGGCGGCGCTTGGGCCGCCCTCAAGTCCCCGTAGCGGAGGGGGGCCCCGTCGGCTTTTCCGACGGGGGGAACCGACGGGACTGGTTCCCCGGGGCCCGGGGGCTGCGGGCGGCCCAAGCGCCGCCCGAACGGGGATGCCATTTTAATTAATGCGTTGATATTAAAAATAAGAATTCTCTCCCCTTTTGTGTCGGTAGGCTTCGTCGGAGGAAAAGATCAGGAAACGGGTATTGCGTCTCCGATTCAAAACGTCTGTTTGATCGTCGCCGTATTTCCGCAGGCATCCTTCACAATAATCGTGATCATCCTGTCCGACGCGACGTCGAGCGCCGCTTTGAATTTGAAGCTCTCCTTGTTCGAATCACAGATCCCGTCTTCCGGGAAGACGATGTGCCATTCATCGGGCCGGATCAGATATTTCACCTCTTTGACGGGCGAGAGCGCGTCCTCGGCCTGAAAACTCACGCTGAGCTCGTTCCCCTCCCTGAGCGTCTGGACGTTTTTCAGCCCGGGTGCCGAATTGTCGATGATCAAGGCGGGGCTGATCTTCTCAGTCTTTTTTTCCAGGCCGGGAGGATTGGACGGGAGATCGGAAGCCGTTACCTTGACAAAATAAACACCGTCGGGGAAATTCACGGTGTTGAACGTCAAGAGATTCTCGGCCCATCCTTCCTCGATCGCACGCCAATCCTTCTCCCCTTCTTGCTTCAAGGAAAGCGTATAAACAAGCGAATCGCCGTTCTCATCCTCGGCATCCCACTGGATCGTCTGATAACCTTTTCGTTCTGTTTTTTTGGACAAGGCGAACTTGAGCCCGTCATCTTTTTTTGCCGCAGTATCCGGGTTCCTTTTTTCCAAGCCTAAGATGATTTCTTCCTGTTCGGGCAGCTTAAGATAGACCTCGTTCGGGGCGAGAACTTCGAGGCGAGTGATCGTCGGCGGCACGTTCGCCTGGAGATAGAAGACTCCGACCCTGGAGAGGACAGGTGACATCTTCCCTGATTGTGCCTTCAGCAGCACCTTGAACTGCAAATACCGGGCTTTCGGGCTCAAGACCGGCTCGCCGTCCTTTTTTTGATAAGGGGGAGACCAGTCGCTCCAACTTGGGCCGGGCTCGTAGGAATTACCGCTCCTCGTCTGGAACTGAAGAATGGCGCCCTGGGGAAGTTCGGCATCCCACGTCATTTTCCCCCAGCTCGCGATGACTTTCGCGTCCAGGACCGGCCCGACGTATTCGCCGCTCAAGCGCTGCTCCGGATAGATGACGCTGAGCTGGGACGGATTGCCGGACAGAAGATACGTCCTCACACCAATGGGCACGAGCTCGTAGATCTGCTCGGAATTCTTTTGAAGGACGAGCGTCGCTTTTTCGTCCTTATCCATAGCGTAGACGCGGCCTTTCGGACCCGTGCCGAAATAGACTTTTTTTTCGGACTCATTCCAGAAAAGGCTGTAGATCATTTCCTCCGAAGACGCCCACAGCCTTTTCACAACACCGTCGGGCGCGATCTTATAAAGAGCGCCGGGCTCTTTCGCAGATGGCGCGATCGCACCGACCGTTTTCGCGGGGGCCTGAGCAGCCTGGAGCGTCTGCGCGGCCACGACAGAGACCGTCACATCTGCATCGCGTCCCGGCGAGGGAGGGGCCAGATCATCTTTTTTTCCCCGGGTCGTCGTCCCGCCGGCTGCCGCATAGATATGGCCGTCGAGATCGAAGGCCAGGCTGCGGACTTCTTCGTATGGAGATTCGAAAACAGCCACCGCTTTCCCCGTCTTTGCGATGCGGTACACGATGCCGTTTCCGCCGCTGCCGGCGATGATGTCCTTGTTCTTGTCGAATTTCAGACAAAGGATGTGATTATCCTGGGCCTTGAAGACCAGCCGGCCTTCCCCCTGAGGATTGATTTCATAGATGCCGCCGTTTTCTCCGACAGCGGCGAGCAGATGGCGTTCCTCTTCGAACAGGAGACTCCAAATATATTTTTCATTCGGGTTGAAAAATTCCGTGCTCTTGCCCTGGCTCGTGATCTTGTAAATCTTGCCGTTGGGCGATGTCCCGGCATAGAGGATGCCCTTATTGTCCATGACCAGGCAGGTCACGTCCATTTCGGACGTCTGAAAATAGAGCTCGGACTTTCCTTCCTTGGTGATCTTGTAGATCTTCCCTTCGTGGCCTGTTCCCAGATACGCCACGCCTTCGGGCGTCATGAGAAACGAGAGGTAAAAATCGTCCGTGGGACCGTCGATCTTGTCCTCACGGGGAGAAAGGGTCAAAACGCCGTCTGAGGAAACAGAAACGCCGTCGAATTTGCCGCGGAGGAAATCGTCATAGCTGCGAAACGTCCACTTCTGGGGGACGACGGCCAGGACAGCTGAAACGACGAAGAGAGCGACTGGGAGCGAGGCTAAAATTGTCTTTCTCATGCCCTTTCTCCAAAAATGAATCATCGTCGGTTATTTTCTTATGCGGATCGGGATCGAGGCCTGCCCTTTAAATATAAAAGGAACCGGAAGTTGGTATTCGCCCAGGGTGGAGCTGTTAATTTCGATCGGCGGCGATGAGGCCGCGCGCGGCGACGAGAAAAGCGCCCTTATGGCCGGCGGCAGGTTGGGCATCTCTTCGCCCTTGAGAAACAGCCCCGGCTTGGAGGCGATGATCTTGAAATAAATGCGGTTATTCTTGCGCAGGTTGTTGAGCAGCCGGACAAGCTGGTTCAAGCTCCTCGGAACGATGCCCGCCGCCCGGTACTGGCCCATTTCCACTCGTTGCATCGAAGCCGCATCTCCAACGATCAGCTGAAACTCGGTCCCGGCGGGCAGATTCGGCGTTGCGACGCCGACCTCTTCGACAAGGCTCTCGCCCCTGAAGGTCCGGTAATAGACCTTGATCGAGATGGGCTCTCCGGGCGAGGCCTCGTATTTGTCCAACCAGACCCTTTCGAGGAAGGCTGATTTCATCTGCTCCGAGGATTTGACGGCCAAGTCGATCCGATGGATGCCAACGTCCTGGAATTCGTTATTGGTCAGGAAGAAAACGACGGCCGTAAGGAGGTTTGTCAACTCCTGGACAGAAGCATCAAAGTTCCCCGAATACAGGTCTTCCACATGAATTCTCTGGACGCTTGGGCCGCTGTCCAGATAAATGTCTCCTTGGAACTCGAGAGTGAGATCGCCTATGGCCCGCTCCTCGCTCTGGAGCAGCGTTAAAAGCGCCATGTTGGCGAGCACGGGCGTTAAGATCTTATCGTTGACAACATTGAACTTGAATTCCTTGAGGTCGTTCGTCGCGCCAATGATGCGGATATTGAAGGGGACGAGGTGGGGCATTTTGCCGATCTCGCCCAGCGCGCCGGACGTCCTGTCCTGGGTGAACGTGCCGATCATATTCCCGGTCACGGAAAGCTTGAAGGAATTGTCCAATGCGGGAACGACAGTGATGATCTTCGCCTTGGCCATGGCATAATCCACAGCGCCCAGGTTATAGAGCGGGTGGCCGAAGGCGAGGATCTTGTTGCCATCGACGTAGGTCACGGTCCCGACGGCCGAGAGGTCCAAATCGCCGCTCACGAGCTGGAGCGTGACCGGTTCGCCCTCGCGGAGGGTCATGTCCGAGGCCGACGGTTTCTCAAGAGATTGGACGCCGCCGCCGGATTTCACGGGATAGAAGCCCAGGCGGGAAAAGAAAGGCCCGGCTTTTTCCATCACGCGTGGAGAGAATCCGCCAAAGACAAGAGGAATCTTAAGCGGGCTGAGAGCCTGTCCTTGGGCGACAAGGCGTTCGCGGGGGGGGAAAACGTCTTTTCGGATATCCAAGAGCTGCTCGAGGGTCAGAGAAGGTGTGAAGGGAATTCCGGCAGAGGAAAATGGCCCCTGTTTCGTTTTTTCCGAGGAAAGCGTCATCATCTCGCCGATGGGCGTGATCCCCGCGATGGCCTCTTTGGAATAGGGAAAGCTGAAGGCCACGGCGCCGATGAGCTTGCCGTCGATGTAAACCGGGCTTCCGCTCATGCCGGCGATGACGCCGGTCGCTTCCAGATTCTTTCCCTTGAGCCGGGCGATGATGATGTTTCTCTTGGGCTGAACATTGTTCAGGACGCCCAGGATATCCGCGTCGAATTCCTCGATCTTGCTCTCTTCGAAGACCGTCCGGCCTTTTCCCTTCTGCCCGGCTTTGATCTGGTCCAGGGGCATGATGGGAGTCTGGGCTGCCGCGAAAGACAGGACGGCGCACAGGCCAAGAAGCGAGAGGAAAACCGGCCTTATCTTTTTTGCCATCGGACAGCGATTGAACGATCTATCAGGGAATGATGCCCAACGCTTTTCCGCCTTCCTTGAAGCACTGGAGCACATAATCAAGCTCTTCATCCGTATGTGTCGCGGAATAGCTCGTCCGGATGAGGGCCTGTCCCTGCGGGACAGCCGGATAGATGACCGGATTGGCGAATATTCCGCGCTCTCTCAGGGTCTTCCAGAGCATGAACGCCTTCTCGTCGTCGAAAATCATGAGGGGGATGATGGGCGTCTGGCTCGGGCCCGTATCGTAGCCCATCGCTCGTAACGACGTTTTCATCTTTTCGGTGATCTGCCACAACCGGGTGCGGCGCTCGGGTTCGGTCTCAATGATATCCAGAGTCGCAAGAACGGCAGCCACGGAGGCCGGCGTGATGCTGGCGCTGAAGATCAGGGCGCGGGCAAAGTGCTTGATATAGGAAATGACCATTCTGTTGCCGGCGACGAATCCGCCCAGCGAGGCGAAGGACTTGCTGAACGTCCCCATCGTGAGGTCGATGTCGTCCTCGATGCCGAAGTGCTCACATGTCCCGCGGCCGTTCTTGCCCAAGACTCCGATGCTGTGGGCTTCGTCCACCATCGTCTTGGCGTTGTATTTCTTGGCCAGCCTGACGATCTCGGGCAGATTGGCCAAGTCGCCTTCCATGCTGTACACGCCGTCCACGACGATCAGTTTGCCCTGGTCGTCCGGAAGGCCCATCAGGATTCGCTCCAGGTCGGCCATATCGTTGTGCTTGAATTTATGCACGTCGGCGAACGACAACCGGCAAGCGTCGAGGATGCTGGCATGGACCATCCGGTCGCAGATGATGGCGTCGTTTTTTCCGGCGATCGTCGAAATGATGGCCTGGTTCGTCTGGAAACCGGTGCTGACCGTCTGGGCGGCTTCTTTATGCATGAACTTGGCCAGCCTCCGTTCCAGCTCCTCGTGGATGTCCATCGTGCCGTTGAGAAACCGGGAGCCGCAGGTGGCCACGCCGTAGTGGTCAATGGCATCCTTGGCGGCCTGTTTCACTTTGGGATGGTCTATGAGGCCCAGATAATTGTTCGAGCCGACCATGATCATCTCCCGGCCTTTGACCTTGACCTTGTTCCCGTACACATCTTGAATGGGGGTGAAGAAAGGATAGAGATCCGCGGCCATGACTTCATCGGCACGGGTGAAAGAGAAACACTTATCAAATAGGTCCATGAGCTCCTCCTCTGGAGTAGATTGAGTTGGTCAGAGCACCGAATTCAAAGGCCGGGTTTGACCGCTCGAAGGGATTTTCATACAATGATCCTTCCTCCATGAAAGTCCTGATCACCGGCGGCACGGGTTTCATCGGAAGCCATCTTGTTGAATTCCTTCTGGCCAAGAAGGCTGAGGTCTTCGCCCTTGTCCGGGACCCCGGACGCCTCAAGTTTCTCAAAAGACATGATGTTCATCTGCTCAAGGGCAATCTCTTCGACATCCCGGCCCTGCCGTCCGACCTGACCTGCGTCTTTCATCTCGCGGGATTGACCAAAGCCCTGAAATCAGTCGATTATTATACTGTAAACGGACGCGGGTCGGCAAGTCTTTTCGATGCCCTGGCCCGCCAGCGCCTTTCGCCCAAGATCGTTCACCTCTCCAGCCTGGCCGCCTGCGGCCCATCCATGGGAAGCCGCGGCCGGAAAGAGGGCGACCCTCCGGCGCCCATAACGCCCTACGGCAAGAGCAAGCTGCTCGGCGAAAAAGAAGCTCTGGCCCGAAAAGATCTTTTTCTTATAACGATCATCCGGGTCGGGGCCGTTTATGGTCCCAGGGACGCCGATTTCTTGAACTATTTCAAGTTCCTCAAGCGGGGCCTCATGCCCGTCTTCGGACTCAAGAAAAGGCCGTTGAGCCTGTGCTATGTCAAAGACCTCGCCCGGGCGCTTGCGCTCGCCGCGGCGACGGACCTCGAAAGCGGAGAGATCGTGAACGTCGGCGACCCTGTCTCTCATACCATGGAGGACATCGGCCGGGCCGCCGGACGCGCTTTAGGGAAAAAGCCTTGTAAGATCATCGTCCCTTTACCTCTGGCCTACGGCGGCATACTCATCAAAGAGCTCGCCAGCACCTTGACCCGGCGGCCGAGCATCATCAACCGGGACAAGTATCGGGATTACCGTCAGGCGGGATGGCTGGCCGACGTCGAAAAGGCCCGTGAAAAATTGTCGTTCGAGACAGCCTATTCGCTGGAGGAAGGCACCCTGGAAACGATCCGCTGGTACCAGGAGAACGGTTGGCTCTAAGAGCCCTTCCAGACGATCAAGGTACGCGCCGAGAACTTGACCGAGCTCTTGAGGCACCATCCTCCCTTGAGAGAGCAGGCGAAGTATTTGATCCGGCCTTCAAGAACATGGACTCCCCGCTTCGCTCTGGGATTGACTGTGAAGCGAATTTCGACCGGCTTTATCAGGTTAAGCCGCTCTTTCCCATTCTCTTCCAGGACTTCTATGTTTAAGTCCGTGGCCGTGAAAAAATTCTTTGGGAAAATGAGATCCTCGCTGGGACCGAATTCGATGATGAACGACGGCTGGGAATTGATCGTGATCCCTTCCTTGACGTTGATCTTCAGGACGACCTTGCCCTCTTCGCCCCGGCCAACTCGCAGGGGGTTGACGCTCGCTTCGATCTTGATCAAGTCTTGCTCGGAGGCTAAGAACGCGGCTAAGCTGAGGAGAAGGGCCGGCCCGGCAAACAGGATCTTTTTCATCGGAAATACCCAGAGTCTTTACTGAAAACAAGGCCAGTTTAGGCCTGTTCGATTGGCAAAGTCAAGACGCACATTTTCTGACCGTATATCACTTTCAAATGCAAGGGGGACACAATACCCTGTCCCTGTTTGTTCGGTAGCGCCCCAAAGGACGATACCGTTGAAAACCGCCAGGGACAGGGTATCATGTGCCCGAGAGTAATTTACGGTCAGGCACATTTTCCTTTATTTTTTGTTAGGGCTTGACTATAATGAGGCCCAGACAAAGGCGGTACTCATGAGCCGAAGAGCCATCATCACAGGAACGGGTCATTACGTCCCTCCCAAGGTCATCACCAATTTCGACCTTGAAAAGGTCATGAACACGACGGATGAATGGATCCAGCAGCGATCCGGGATCATCGAGCGCCATTACGCCGAGAACGGCGTCGGCAGCTCCGACCTGGCCTATGAAGCTTCCCTGCGGGCGATTGAAGCGGCTGGAATCGACAAGTCAGAGATCGATTTCATCGTCGCCGCGACGCTGTCCCCCGACCATTATTTTCCGGGGATCGGGGTTATGGTCCAGGCCAAACTCGGGATTGAGGGCATTGGCGCCCTGGATGTCCGCAACCAGTGCAGCGGTTTCATCTATGCCTTGTCCGTAGCCGACCAGTACATCCGGACCGGAACATTCAATAAAATTCTTCTCTGCGCCGCGGAGGTCCAGTCCCACAGCCTGGATTATTCGGATGAAGGCCGAGATATAGCCGTGCTCTTCGGCGATGGAGGCGCGGCCGTGATCCTCGAACCCCATGATGCCGACGACGGCCGGGGCGTCCTTTCGACCCATCTCTTTTGCGACGGCCGGCACGTCCAAGACCTGTGGATGGAAAATCCGAGCTCGCGGCGAAGCCCAACATTTTCGGTTGACCTCTTTGAACGGGGCGGATTCTTACCCCGAATGGACGGCAAAAACGTCTTCAAGAACGCCTCCGAGCGCATGCCCGAGGCGGTCATGATTGCCCTCCAACACAACGGCCTGACCGTCGCCGACGTCGACCTTCTCATCCCTCACCAGGCCAACGACCGCATCTCTCAGATGGTTGCCCGACGGCTCCAGATTCCCATAGAGAAAACCGCCCGGAACATCGACCGATTCGGGAACACAACCGCGGCGTCCATCCCCATCGCCCTCGACGAAGCGGTCCGCGACGGCCGGTTGAAGAGGGGCGACTGCGTGGTGCTCACCGCCTTCGGGTCCGGTTTCACCTGGGCTTCGGCGGTAATCCGGTGGTAAGAAAGACGGAGACGCATTACTTTTTTCACATAAGTGGTGCGTCCCAGTATTTTCATTTTTGGCACAAAAATTGCTTAATTATTAAGAAGGATGCGCGGAGAGGGATGAAGAAGTTGGCCGAACGACTTTTGGGGAATTTTCCAGAGGGAATTGCATTTATCGAGAAACCTATGTTAGGATTCAACATCCTACCAAGGACAGTGGATATAAAATAGCTTTACAAAGAGGAGGATGAAATGAGAAAAAAACTCATCCCCATCATGCTCGGTTTCTTCATCCTGGCAGCGTTTATCGGATTGCAGTCCCAGCAGAACGCGGAAGACGCCAAATTCAACAAGACGGTCGATACGTACCTGGATGCATACTGGAAGTTCTACCCAACGGCCGCCACGTTGGCCGGCTACTATAAATACAATGACAAGCTCGAAGATTTCGCTGAGTCGAATATCGAGAAGTATCTGGAGTCCCTGGACAAGTTCAACGCGGAATTGATGAACAAGATCGCCAAGGACAAGCTCAGCCCGGAAATCCAGATCGACCTGGACATTCTCCGCGACGCGCTCGATCTCGATATGCTCAGGCTCGAAAAGATCGTTCCCCAACAACTCAATCCGATCTATTATAATGAGATTATCCTGGAGAGCGTCCGCGGCTTGCTCGCCAAGGAATTCTCCGCGCTCGACCTTCGCCTGAAAAGCGCGACCGAGCGGGCCAAGGACCTTCCCGGCTTTCTCAAACAGGCCAAAGAGAACCTCAAGACCCCGCCCAAGGAATATACCGAAGCGGCCATCAAACGGTTCCCCGCCATCCTGGATTTTTATAAGACCGAAGTGCCCAAGCTCATCGAGAAGGGCGGCGCCGACGCAAAAGCCAAGTTCCAGGCTGAATGGGCGAAGCTCATCCCGGCGCTCGAGGATTACCAGAGGTTTCTCCAGGCCGATCTCCTAGCCAAGTCCACGGGCAACTTTCGGCTCGGCGAAGCCCATCAGCGGATACTGCAGTTGACCACGGGCGGAACGCTGATGCTGAAAGAAATCGGAGATAGAGCATTAACAGAAACCAAGAATCTCAGGCGCGAGATGTTCATTATCTGCGTGCCTTACTACAAGATCATGGACCCCAAATTCGACATCGAGAATCCGCCGGCCAACCTTTCCCCAGACCAGCTCTGGAATAATGTCATTTTGCATGTGCTAAACAAAGTCAAAAACGCCCAGCCGGCGAAAGAGGAGTGGTTCAATACGATCAAGGCCGCAGCCGATGATGTCAAGGCCTTCATCGAAAAGACGAAGCTCCTCGAAATGCCCCAGGAAACTTTGGCCATCGAGCCCCTGCCCGCGTTGGACCGCGACAGCACGCTGGCAAAGCTCGTCACGCCGAATCCCTATGAGCCCGCGGGTTCTTACACCGTACGAGTCAATCCTTATCCCGAAAGCCTGCCGGCCGATCAGACTCAGGCGTTCATGGACGAGTATACGAATTATCTCCTCCCGATCTGGACGATCCAGAGAGTGTATCCGGGCACGTTCTTCCCGGCGGCCTTCACGCGCAAGAACGCCACGCTGATCCGACGACTGTACCCCAACCCGGCTCTCCTTAGAGGCTGGCCGCTATATGCGCAGGACATGTTTATCTACGCCGGATACAATAGCTATGACCTCAGGCAGCGGCTCAGCGAACTCAAGCTGAAGCTCCGGGCATTGATCGATTTTCAGCTCGACGTGAACGTTCACGAAGGCAGCTATACGAAAGAGCAGGCCATCCGGCTCATGACGACCACCGGATTCCAAACCCCGGTCGAAGCGGAACGGAAGTGGAACACGATCGTCCTTAATCCTGCCCAGGTATCCTATCCGTATATTGGATACCAGGAAATCCTGGACATGGAAAAGGACTACAAGAACCTCAAAAAAGACGCCTTCGGCCAGAAGGAATTCCTCCAGAGGCTGGTCAGCTTCGGCCCGCTGCCGCTGCGGATATTGAAAACGAAGATCGCCCAGTAGTTAAGCAAGAAAGAATCCTCCTCCTTATCCCCTATGCGAAAGCGGGATCGAGGGGGATTTTTTTTTGGAAAAATTTGGGGCTATGGACTACAATTAGGAAGCCTGAAAAATGACTTTGAAAATGGTCAAGGGAAGATAAAAAAGGTCAACCCTGTCTCCTTAATGTTGGGATCATAGAATGAGTTCAATAAAAGAAATCATTAGCCTCGTCGACTCCCACGCCCATCTCGATATGGAGGAGTTCGACCATGACCGGGACGAAGTCATCCGCCGGGCTTTCGACGCCGGCATTCAACCGATTCTATGTCCCATCGACGTTTCGAGCGAACGAAGCATCCGGATCACATCGGATCTGGCGGCGAAATACCGGGTGATCCATGCCGCGGCGGGGCTACACCCTCACCAGGCCAAGCTGAACTCTCCGGCCTTTTTCGCGGCCATCAAAGAACTGGCGAAAGAGAAAAAGATCCGGGCGATCGGCGAGACGGGTCTCGATTTCCACTATGATTTTTCGTCTCCCGATGAACAGCGGAAAACTTTCCGGGAACATCTGGCTCTCGCCCAGGAGCTCGGGCTTCCGGCGATCATCCACAGCCGGGATGCCGGCCGCGAGATCGTCCAGGCCGTCCGCGAGGAAGGGTTCTCGCAAGGCGGCATCCTCCACTGCTTCACCGAGGACTGGGACTTCGCCAAAACCATGCTCGATCAGGGCTTCTTCATCTCCTTCTCCGGCATCATCACGTTCCCCAAAGCCCAGGCTCTGAGAGATGTCGCTCGAAAGGTCCCCTTCGACCGCCTCTTGATCGAGACCGATGCGCCCTATCTCGCGCCCGTCCCCTATCGCGGAAAACGAAACGAGCCATCGTATATTCTCGAAACGGCAAAGATCATTGCCGAAATTAAAAAATTGTCGTTCGATCAATTCGCTAAAACGATTGGCTGTAATTATCATTCGCTATTCAACATTCATTCATAATGAATGGGGGATACACTGCGGCGTGGATGCCTGAGCGCGTCTTGAAGCGAATTCATCGCCCCCGAAAAAACGGAGCATCCCCGAGCGTCAAGAGCTTCCGAAGGAGCGAGTCCTATCGGGTGAGTTCCTTCGAGCCTTCCCTCCCCGAGCGTTTCCTGACCGTATATCACTTTCGGGGACATGATTCCCTGTCCCTGGCGGTTTCCAACGGTATCGTCCTTTGGGGAGCTTCCGACCAGACAGGGACAGGGTATCGTGTCCCCCTTGCATTTGAAAGTGATATACGGTCAGAGCTTTCCCTGTTTGAAAAATCATCTCCTTCAATGCTAAGATAGGCAAGCCATGACCGATGTTTCCAAGTTGACTCCCTTTCATGACATCTATAAGACCATTCGGACCGATCTGGATGCCGTCGAAAACCTCCTAAAGGAGATCGGAGCCTCCTCGAATCCGCTCATCGCCGAAGTCAATAAATACCTGTTCCAAAAGGAGGGCAAGCGCATCCGGCCAGCCCTTTTGATCCTCTGCTCGAAGCTCGGCGGATACAGAGGAACGGACCACGTCTTCTGGTCGGCGCTCGTCGAGATCATCCATACAGCCAGCCTGATCCACGATGATATCGTCGACAACTCGTTCCTCCGCCGCGGCCGAGACACCGTCCATGCCAAATGGGGGCCGAACATCACCGTCCTCCTGGGGGATTTTCTCTACATCCAATCGATCGCCATGGCCCTCAGGACCAAGAATCATGCCATCATCGATATCCTCGCCGATGTCACGGTCCGGATGATCGAAGGCGAGCTCATTGAATACTCGATAACCGGAAAACCCGAGCTGAGCGAAGATCTCTACTTGGAGATCCTCGATAAAAAGACGGCTCAGCTCTTTTCCGCCTCGTGCCGGATCGGAGGAGTGCTCGCTGGGTTTTTGCCCGAGGAAGAACAAAGGCTCTGTGAATTCGGCCGGAACCTGGGGCTATCCTTCCAGATCATCGATGACCTCTTGGATTTCACCGGAGACGAAGCGACGCTCGGGAAGCCTATCCTCTCGGATTTCCGCGAAGGGCGCATCACGCTCCCTCTCATTCATGCCTTGCGACGGACCAAGGGACAGGCTCGCGTCGAGCTGCTCCATCTCATTCTCAACAGGAAAACGGAAAAGAACGCTGGAAAGAAGATCCTCGCCCATATCGTCTCCCACGGCGCCCTGGATTATGCTTACCAACGGGCCGCCGCCTTCTCTCAAAAGGCCAAAGACATCCTCGCCGCCTTTCCGAGATCCCCGCACCGAGAGTCCCTCGACCGGATGGCAGACATGGTCCTTCAAAGAAGGAAATAAGGTGTTCGAGATCGAAGTCAAGGTCCTGGTAGCTGACCTCAAGCCTATCCGGGATAAGCTATTGGCCATGGGCGCCGTTCTCGTCAAAGAGCAGCACGACGAAGTGAACACCCTTTATGATTTACGAAACGGCGCCCTCTACGGAAAACGGCAAGCCCTTCGGCTGCGGATGGCTGGAAAGAAAGCCTACCTGACGTTCAAAGGGACACCCCGAAAATCCCGGAAGTACAAGGTCCGCGAGGAATTCGAGACCGAGGTCAAGAATCCCAGACATCTCCAAAAGATCCTCAAGGCGCTGGGATTCGTCCCGGTCTTCCGGTACGAAAAACTCCGGACCGTTCTCAAGAAGGGACCGCTCAAGATCTGCCTGGACGAGACGGCAGCCGGAAATTTCATCGAGTTCGAGGGCGAGAGGCAAAAGATCGCCCAATTCTCAAAGCGGCTGCGGATTCCCAAGAAAGATTGGATCAAGCTGGACTACATCCAGCTCTTACAGATGGCGGGAAAAGGGGGGGTGGCTCCCTAGCCGTCTTCTTTTTCTTCTCCGGCGCCTTCGTCGGGGAGCCCATCGTCATAATCGGCCTCGACGACGTCTTCGGTTTCCACGCCCTCTCCGCGCTCCTCGTCATCGACAGCTCCCTTGCCGGAGTCTTCCACATCCTCCGCACCGTCATCGACGCTCAAGACCTGCTCTTCGACCTCGAGGGCGTCCTCGCGCTTGGGTTGGAGGATCTCATAATCGATCAGGCCCTCTTTCATTTCGATCTGGGCGATGCGGATCGGGTTCTTCGATTTCGATCGGACCTTGACCTTGGCGCCTTTCAAAATCTGCTTGGCCCTCTTAGAAGCCAGGATCACAAAACGGAACTTACTATCGATCTTGCCGAACGTCTGCACAGGTTGAAATCTCCTCGCTTACGGAATTGAAATGATTTTTCCTTATATCATAAGCGGCCGAAAAATTCAATTATTTTCGGGCTGAGTTTTCGGACGAGGTGGTACGAATAGAAGGAAATTTTTATCTTGATCCTTTATTTGATGAGATGAAACCTCGTCTGGCGGCCGTCCAGAAAATAAACGCCGCTGCCCGTGAGGGTGAGCGACAGATATCCGATCTGCAGCGGATTAACTTATGAGCCTGGATTATTCATGAATTACGTTATATCTCCAGGTCCTGAATTTTCAGACGGACGCCGAATTCGGGGACATGACCCAAATTCTCCGGAATTTGGGATCGTGTCCCCCTCGTCTTGAATTCGGCGCCATCTGCGAATTCTCTTCTCGAGGAAACGACGTGATTTATGAATAATTGAGATTAGGAAAACAATATCAGCTCGAGCTTGGCCGGCCCGCTCATGAGGCTGGCTTGCAATCATCCCTCATGATGATTTACGATTCCACCTAAGAATTGACCGAGTCCGGAACGCTTACATGAAGGAGGCATTCATGAAAAAAAGAATGACGGGCGGAATGTCGCTTTTCGGCGCCTTGATGACCGGTCTGGCTGTCCTAGGGATAGCGCTGATAACGGCTGCCCAGGGCGCGCCTCAGGCTCAGAAGACCGAGACCGCTGTGAAAGCGCCGGAGCATGCGAAACAATACAAGCGGCTCCTCATCAGGAACGCGATGGTCATCTACGGGAATGCGGAGCCCCCCTTCGGGCCGACGAACATTTGTCTGGAAGACGGACTGATCGCGCGGGTCGGCGGCGTGCCCCGCGGCTGGGCAGCGGACGCCGAGATCGACGCCACGGGCAAGTACGTGATGCCCGGCATCATCAACGGCCACATGCATCTCCAGGACGAACGCGGCGGCATCCCGCAGCCGTTCCAGTACGAGATGAACCTCTACCTGGCGGCGGGGGCGACGACCATCCGCGACGTCGGGGCCGATTGGAACAAAGCGAAGGAGTGGCGCGCCCGGAGCGCGGCCCACACGCTGGTCGCGCCGCGTATCCTGCTCTATGAGCGGATCTGGGCCTCGAAGGGATCGCACACCCCGGCGCTCGTCCGCGAGGGCGTGCGCTACGCCAAGGAGCAGGGAGTCGACGGGCTCAAAGCCTCGGGTATGGATCGCGATCTCGTCGAGGCGCTCCTCGACGAAGCGAAGAAGCAGGGGCTCCGGACAGCCGTCCACATCGCCGTCGACGAGACGACGGCCAAGGACTGGGCCGAGCTGGGCGTGACCTCCATCGAGCACTTCTACGGTGTCGCGGACGCGGCGCTTGACGGCATCCAGAATTTCCCGCCCGAACACAACGCCTCGAACGAGATTCACCGCTTCGGCCGCGCCGGTGAGCTGTACATCCAACCGAACCTCAACCGGAAGAAGCTCTCCGACGTGCTTGACCTGATGATCAAGAACAACGTCTTCTGGTGCCCGACGCTCTCGATCTACGTCGCCAGCCGCGACGTCATCCGGGCCCAGAACCAGCCCTGGTTCAAGGAGTACCTGCACCCGACGCTGGAACAATATTTTCAACCGGACATGCGGAACCACGGGTCGTATTTTCTGGGCTGGACCAACACGCAGGAGGTCCGCTGGAAGAAGAACTACCAGGTTTGGATGGACGCGCTCAAGGAGTTCAGCGTCAAGGGCGGCATCATCACCGTCGGTGACGACGCCGGGTTCATCTATTCGATCTACGGGTTCGGGCAGGTCCATGAGATGGAGCTGCTCGAGGAGGCCGGCTTCCATCCGCTCGAGGTCATCAAGATGGCCACCGCGAACGGGGCAAAGATGATCGGGATGGAGGACAAGCTCGGCCGAGTTCGCCAGGGCTTCATCGCTGACCTGCTGGTCGTCAACGGCAACCCGGTCGAAAACCTGCGGCTGCTGAATCCGGCCGGGACCGATGTGCTGACTTACGACGGGAAGGTCGTGAACAACTACAGCGCCATCGCACCCGGCGATCCGAAAGTCAAGGTCGTGCGCGGCGGCGGCATCGAGTGGACCATCAAGGACGGCATCCCCTACCACGTCCCGACGCTCATGAAGGAAGTGAAGGGGATGGTCGACCAGGGCCGGGCGGAGAGGGCAAAGAAGGGATAAGAAATAAGGATAGGTTGATTTCCTCAGCGGGCGACGAAAGGGGTGAAATTCGCCTGTCGCCATTTCGAGAGGTGGACTCATGAGAATTGCCAGGAAAATCGTGGCCGCAGGTCTCCTGGGAATGGCCGAAGGACACGCGGATGGAATTGAGCCCGCCCTCCTCCACCGTCCGAACGCGTATCCTGTCCTTGGCCAAGTGTTCGTTGATTTTCGTGTGTTCGATCGTCTTCATTTTGAAGCCGACCATCGCCGAACTGTAGGCCTCCTCCTCGGGCGACAGGACTTCGACTCCGGGGATCTCCTTCAGGCCCCGGTAAAACCTCTCCGCTTTTCAGGGGAACTTTCCATTATTTGGCCATTGACAGCGGTTTGGAGGGGGTGCTATATTGTCCTCAGGAAGTTGGGGCGGTCAGTCGATCCCCAAAGAGAAAAAATGGCCCTGGCGGCGAAAAGGAAATTTTTTTCCCAAAAAGTCAGGAACAGGTTGATCAGTCAAAATTTGCTTTCCATAATAAATGCCATAATAAATACATAAGAAGTCAGAAGGAGGGCTTATGGAAAATAAAATGAGGATGTTTAAGAGATATAAATCCACTTTACCGATAGACGTAAGAATAGACGACGTCGCCGTTCATGAAAAAGACTATTTGAATGATATAAGCTTGGGCGGATTGTCGTTTAAATCAAAAGTGCCGATTCAAAAAAACAAAATCATCGAAATAATCATACCTCTGACATATCCTGTTTTCCAGACGCTTGGGCGAGTACTCTGGTCGAGAAAAGAGGAGGATTATTATGTTGTCGGGGTCAAATTTGTGATACCAAAGAACGAACTTACAGTTGAGGCGGTTGGGGAGATTTGCGATATCGATGAATACAAGAATGAGGTATACAGAAAAGAGGGCCGGATCCTTTCGAGCGAAGATGCGGCCGTGGAATGGCTTAAAGCTTACATAAAAGAGTTCAAGGAATGATTGAAGAATCTGAAGTTTGATTTCCGGTTTGACTTTTAAGTAATACGTTTCCCATTTCTTTTTCAGGTTTCCTCCTTTTTCACTTATGAGCCATTCCACAGGCATTTCGTTGGCATGATTTTCCGCATTACATCGAAATTAAGGCTTCAAATTCCTCTTGCCTTCCTTTTTGCATTTGGAGATCAAGGGACCCAGCCTCTGTCTCCTTGTGAATCTCCCCGCGCTGGCACGCATTAGCTCCAAGTCAATTTACGGGGCGAGGGATTTTAAGACCTTTGTCTCTCGAAAAATAGCCCCTATCTCATTATTTGCAGTATTTATTTTTCTAGATGCTTGCGCTGTGTCAGAGTTATGACGCATAAATGGCCGGCTTCCGCAATGAGCTTGACGATATTATGAGCTTTAGGGCTTGACATTCTACATATTGTAGAATAAAATCTTCGCATGAAATTATTATTCCTATCGAAAAAGAAGGGTATGACCCCCCTGTCGGACGAACTCGAGCTCCCGCTCATGGATATTCTTTGGACGAGAGGACCCATGAAAGGCCGCGATCTTTACGAGGAGATCCGTCTTACGAAGAACATCGCTTACACGACAGCCCTGACGGTCTTGGATCGTCTCTCCAAGAAAGGCTTCATAAAGAAAGACAGGAGATCGGAAGTCATTCTCTTTTCGCCCCGCATCTCCAAGGAAACCTATACCAGTGCGATCACCGAGAATCTCGTCCAGCAGGCTTTTGAGATGTCACCGGACTTGGCTGTTTCGGCTTTCGCCGACCTTTTTTCCAAAATGTCCGAGAGCGACATGGCCAAGCTCGAAGAGCTCCTCCAAGAGAAAAAAAATGGGCGCCGCGGCTAGAGCAAAGACACGGTTCGGCCTCATTTTAGCCGCGCTCCTCCTGATATTCCTATTCGTTCTTTTCCAGCTGGCCAGGCATCCAGAAACCTTGCCCGTTCTTACGGCTCTGCCGAATCCCGATGTCCTCATCTGCAATATCATCTGCCTGGGCCTGATACCGTTTCTCCAAGTTCTTGGAGAAACGGGCCGTGGCCTCATCCTGATCGTCATGTCGTTTTCCTTCCTCTATGCCTCGGCCAAGACGGGTTTACGGATCGCCCGGACGTGGAACTTCTTGGAACGGATCGATCGGAGAGCCGTTCTCGATAAGGATGTTCCCCGGCCGTCTCTCCTGGGCAACGCGACCATTTTCGAGGACCCCCGATCCTTAGCTTTCACGGGCGGGCTCCTGAGGCCGCGGATCTTCCTTTCGACGAAGCTCTTGGAAACCTTGGATGAGGAAGAGCTCCGCGCCGTCGTCCTCCACGAGTCCCATCATCAAAGATCAAAAGACCCCTTGAAAAGCCTGGCTGTTTCGTTCGTTTCGGATTTTTTATTCTTCCTTCCGGTCAGCAAATTTCTGAAGAAAGCCTACTTGCTTGAATCGGAGACCACCGCCGACGCGCGATCCGTCGAGCTTCGGGGGGACCTCCTGGCCATCGTCGGATTACTTTTAAAAGTCAGAAAGCTCGATGACTTGCAGACCTCTTGGTTCTTCGATCCGACCACGGAAAGGGTCAAGCGTCTCCTCGGGGAGCGGACGAGGATCTTCCCGTCTTTCAAGAAAATCGTCTTGGCGATCGTCGTTCTGGCCATCACGGCCTTCATCGCCCTGGTTCCGCTTAAAAAGAACCTCATTTCGATGTTCATCACTCATAACCAGACATGCGTTCTGCGCCCGGATCATAAATGAGGTCGATCCTTGGAGGTAACATGAAAAAATCGGCACTTCTATGTTTTCTTTTTCTCATTCCTATGAGCCTTCCCGCCCAAGAAAATCCCCTCCGCCTCGATGACCTCCTTAGGCAGGCACTGGAAAGAAATCCCAAAATCAAGTTCGTGGAATTGGAGGCCAAGGCTTCATCCTTCAGGATCCCACAGGAAAAAAGCTTGCCGGATCCGATGGCAGGCTTCAGTCTAAAGAACATGGGCTTTCCCGAATTCACGATCGGCAAGGAAGTCATGAGCGGGGTTGGCTTCTCGTTCAGCCAGGCTATCCCCTTCCCCGGCAAGCTCCGGCTCAAGGGCGAAATCGCGGAGAAGACTTTCGAGAGGAAGATTGAGGTCCGAAACTCGGTCGTGCTGAGCGTCCTTAAGGACGTAAAAACTGCCTATTTCGAGCTTTACGCCCTGCACAAGTCCATCGCCATCCTCCAGGAACAGAAAGCCCTCCTCCAGAAAGCGTCGGAACTGACCGAGACGAAATACGCCGTCGGCAACGGGGTTCAATCGGATGTCTTAAAAGCCCGGGTGGAAATCTCCAGGATGGACGAAATGATCACACCGATGGCGGAGATGATCAAGTCGCTCAGCGCCCGGCTCAACTTGCTTCTGGACTCTCCTTCCGACACACCGCTGGGAATGCCCCAAGACCAGATTGTGGACCATCTCTCCGTTTCTCTCGAGGACATCAAGGCCGCCGCGCAAGAAAACTCTCCTATGCTCAAGGAGGCCTCGCTCATGGTCGAGGAAGGCGGCAAAATGGTCGATCTGGCCAAAAAAGAGCTCTCCCCCAATTTCGTGATCGAGGGCGGCTGGGAATATAAAGGAAGGCTTCCCAGCATGTATGAAATCATGATCGGGGTCGAGATCCCGCTCTATCAGAAGACAAAACAATCCAAGATGCTCGAGGAATCGCTGGCCCTCCATCAGAGTTCGAAGAGCGGATTGGCATCCGCCAGAAACGATGTCGCCTCCATGGTCACCGAGGAATATCTCAAGGCCAGGTCGGCCGAAACCCTGATTCAGCTGTACAAGGAAAAGATCATTCCCCAGGCATCGCTCACCGTGGAATCATCCCTGGCCAATTATCAGGTGAACAAGACCGATTTTTTAGCTCTCCTGGCCGATATTAACACGTATTTCTCCTACCAACTAGCCTATTACAAGGAACTTGCCGGGCTCTGGAGCTCGATCGCCGCGTTAGAGGAATATTCCGCTACAGAAATCGTGAAATGGGGAGGACCTCATGAAGATAAAAATTAGAATCGCGATCCTTTTCGTGACAGCACTCGCCGTCATTCTGTCAGCGAGTTGCAAAAAAAGCGGAGGAACGGCCGCCGCGGCCGGGCCCGAAAAGAAGGTTATGTATCGCTCCACCATGATGCCGAACGAGGTCTCCGATAAACCGGGCAAGGATTCGATGGGCATGGACATGGTCCCGTTCGAAGTTGTAGAATCCAAACAAGCCCTCCCCGTGTCCGGAAAAACCGAGGAACAGCCCGCCCCGAAGAAAAAGATCCGATACCGTTCAACGATGAATCCCGGTGAGATCTCGGACAAGCCGGGTAAAGACTCCATGGGGATGGACATGGTCCCGTTTGAAGTCGAGGAGGGCGGAACCGTCGCCGAGGTCGGGGGGCGGATTCAGGTCAAAATCAGTCCGGAGAGGCAGCAGCTCATCGGGATCAAGACGGCGCCCGTGCGGTCCCAGCCCGTCCATAAGCTCATCAAGGCCGTTGGCCGGGTGGACTATGCCGAACCGAACATATCGATTGTCAACCTCAAATTCGACGGCTGGGTGGAAAAACTCTTCGTGAATTCTACAGGCCGAGCCGTCCGGAGGGGCGAGCCCCTTTTCGACATCTACAGCCCCGAGCTTCTCGCGGCCCAACAGGAGTACCTCATCGCTCTCAAGGCCGGTGCGATGTTCGGCGACGCCTCGTCGATCCTTAAGTCGGCTCGAGAGAAATTGAGGCTGTGGGATATCCCGGACAAGGAAGTCGAAGAGCTCGGACGCACCGGGCAAACCAAGAAGACCGTTACGATCTATTCTCCCGGATCGGGAATCGTGATCGAGAAGAACATCCTCCAAGGACAGAAGATTGTGTCCGGCGAGAACCTTTTCAAGATCGTTGACCTCTCCAGAGTCTGGATATTCGGGGAAATCTACGAGTACGAGCTGCCCTTCATTAAAACGGGGCAAGAGGCGAAAATCTCACTCTCCTATTATCCCGGGGAATCTTTCGCCGGAAGGATCACCTACATCTACCCTTATCTCAAGCCCGAGACGCGAACAAACCAGGTTCGGATCGAAGCCGACAATCCCGGCCTCAAGCTCAAGCCCGAGATGTTCGCCAACCTCGAGATCCATGTCGATTACGGGACCAGGCTGACCGTTCCTTCTGACGCCGTCCTCGACGCCGGCGATACCAAGATCGTCTTCGTGGCTAAAGGCGATGGATACTTTGAGCCCCGCGAGGTCAAGCTCGGCGTCAAGGGCCAGGACATGTACGAGGTCCTCGGCGGGTTAAGCGATGGAGAGAATGTGGTCACGTCCGCCAACTTCCTCATCGACTCCGAGTCGAGCCTCAAGGCCGCCCTCAGCCGGATGATTAGGGCCTCGGCGGGAGACGGCAAGCATGATTGAAAAGATCATCGAGTTCTCGGCCAAGAACAAGTACATCGTCATCATCTTCGTCGCCGCGGCCATCGCCGGCGCGATCTATGCCATCCGGAACATCCCGCTGGATGCCATCCCCGACCTTTCGGACACTCAGGTTATCATCTATTCCAAGTGGGACAGAAGCCCCGATATTATCGAGGACCAGGTGACTTATCCGATCGTCACGGCCATGCTCGGAGCGCCCAAGGTTAAAGCCATCCGCGGCTACTCCGACTTCGGCTTCTCCTATGTCTATGTCATCTTCAAGGATGGGACGGACATCTACTGGGCCCGCAGCCGCACCCTGGAATATTTGAGCAAGATCACGCCCAGGCTCCCCCAGGGCGTCCAGACCGAAATGGGGCCCGATGCTACGGGCGTAGGTTGGATCTACCAATACGCCCTTGTCGATAAAACAGGTAAAAACGACCTGTCCCAGCTGCGCGGCTTTCAGGACTGGTATATGCGTTATTGGCTCCAAGGAGTCCCCGGGGTCGCGGAGGTCGCCTCGGTCGGAGGCTTCCAGAAACAGTATCAGGTCAATGTCAACCCCAACGCCCTTCAGGCCTATAACATCCCCCTGATGAAGGTCATCGAGGCCGTCCGGGACGGGAACAATGACATCGGGGGCCGGCTAGTGGAGTTCTCAGGAAAGGAGTACATGGTCCGGGGCCGCGGCTACGCCAAATCGATCAAGGACATCGAAGACATCGTCGTCAAGACCGACATGTCCGGAACTCCGGTCCTCGTCAAGAACGTGGCCCAGGTCGTCCTGGGCCCGGAGATCCGCCGTGGAGTCGCGGATCTTGACGGCGAGGGCGACACCGTCGGGGGAATCGTCGTCATGCGTTCCGGAGAGAACGCCCTGAATGTCATCAATCGGGTCAAGGACAAGCTCAAAGAGATCCAACCCTCCCTGCCCGCTGGAGTTGAAGTTGTTACGACCTACGACCGATCGGAGCTGATTAAACGATCGATCGAAACCCTCAGAAGGCAGCTCGTCGAGGAGATGATCATCGTCAGCATCGTCATCCTGCTTTTCCTCTGGCACTTCCCCTCGGCCATTATTCCCATCGTCACCATCCCGATCTCGGTCCTGCTGGCGTTCATCCCCTTATACGGCATGAAGCTGACTTCCAACATCATGTCCCTTTCCGGGATCGCTATTTCCATCGGCGTGCTCGTCGACGGGGCCATCGTCGAAGTGGAGAACGCCTACAAGAAGCTGCAGCTCTGGCAGGACGGAGGCCGAAAGGGCGATTACCACGTTGTCCGCCTGAACGCTCTCAAGGAAGTCGGGCCGTCGGTCTTTTTCTCCCTCCTCGTCATCGCCGTCGCATTCCTGCCCGTGTTCACCCTCGTGGACCAGGAAGGGCGGCTGTTCAAGCCGCTGGCCTACAGCAAGAACCTGGCCATGGCCATCGCCGCCATCTTGGCCATCACTCTCGACCCCGCCATGCGGATGCTGTTCACCAGAATGGACTACAAGCATTTCCGCCCGAAGTGGCTGTCGGGGATCGTGAACACGATCACGGTCGGCCGCTATTACGCCGAAGAAAAACATCCGGTCAGCAAGATCCTGTTCCGGATTTATGAACCGGTCTGCGAGTTCGTCCTCAAGTATCGCAAATCGACCATCGCCGGGGCCTGCGTCCTGATGGCCGCGACGATTCCCTTCTTTTTCAAGCTGGGTTCGGAGTTCATGCCCCCTCTCAACGAAGGAACGATCCTCTACATGCCGACGACACTTCCCGGGATCTCGGTGACCGAAACCCAGAATCTCCTCCAGACGATGGACAAGGTCCTCAAGGACACGCCCGAGGTCGAACGCGTCTTCGGCAAAGCGGGCCGGGCCGAAACCTCGACCGACCCCGCCCCGTTCAGCATGATGGAGACGATGATCGTTCTGAAACCGGAAAGTGAGTGGCGGCCGGCGAAGCGCTGGTATTCCTGGCTCCCCCGCTGGATGCAAGGGCCGTTCCGGCATATCTGGCGCGACCGGATCACCTGGGAACAGCTGGTCAATGAGCTGGACCAGAAGATGCAATTCCCGGGCGTTTCCAACGCCTGGACGATGCCCATCAAGGCCAGGATCGATATGCTGACGACGGGCGTGCGCACTCCCATCGGCATCAAGGTCTATGGAGCGGACCTGAAAGAGATCGAAAGGATCGGGACGAGCCTCGAGACGATCCTGAGAGACGTCAAGGGAACGAGAAGCATCTTCGCCGAGCGGGTGACGGGAGGCTATTTCGTCGACTTCGACATCCGCCGCGAGGATATCGCCCGATACGGGCTGACCATCAAGGAAGTCGAGATGATCATTATGTCGGCGATCGGCGGGGAGCCGGTGACGACGACCGTGGAGGGTCGCGAACGATACACGGTGAACGTCCGGTACGCCCGGGAGTTTCGAGACGACCTCGACAAACTCCGCCGCGTGCTCGTCCCGACCATGTCCGGCGCCCAGATCCCGCTGGAACAGCTGGCCGATATCCGTCTGTCGCTCGGACCGTCCATGCTCCGGGACGAAAACGCCATGCTCGCCGGATATGTTTACGTCGATATCACCGGCCGCGATATCGGCGGCTATGTGTCCGAGGCCAAGAAGATCGTCGGGGAAAAGCTGACCTTGCCGACAGGCTATTCCCTGCAATGGAGCGGGCAATACGAAAATATGCTGCGGGTGAAAGAGCGGCTCAAGGTCGTCATCCCCTTGACCATCTTCATCATCTTCGTCCTGCTCTACATGAACACCAAATCCCCAGTCAAAGCGGGTATCGTCATGCTCGCCGTGCCGTTCTCGTTGATCGGGGCCGTCTGGTTCCTTTATATCCTGAAGTTCAATGTGTCCATCGCCGTCTGGGTCGGCATGATCGCTCTCATGGGATTGGACGCGGAGACGGGGGTCTTCATGCTCCTGTTCCTGGACCTTTCCTACTACGACATGGTCCGGCAGGGGCGCATGAAAACGTTCCAAGACCTCAAGGAGGCGATCATCCATGGGGCCGTGAAGCGAATCCGGCCCAAGATGATGACCGTCACGGCGATGTTCGCGGGCCTTATTCCTATCATGTGGTCCTTGGGCACGGGCTCGGACATGATGAAACGCATCGCCGCTCCGATGATCGGCGGCGTTTTTACGAGCTTCATCTTGGAACTGTTGGTCTACCCGCCGATCTATGCCATCTGGAAATGGCGCTATGAGATGAAGCACGGGACCGTGGATGTCAGCCAATTGCCGGTCCCTCACTTGCGCGGGCATTGAAATGAAGATGGATCATAACCATAATCCTGAGAAAAGCACGTCCATGGATCGCGAACACCATGCCATGCCCAGGGGCATGGGGCATGGAACCGGGCATGCCGATCACCATGCTCACATGGTCGACGATTTCAAGAAAAGGTTTTGGATATCCCTGATCGCGACCGTTCCGATCCTCGGCCTTTCGCCGATGATCCAGGGATTCCTGGGTTTCAAGGGAACGCTCAGGTTCACGGGTGACGGCTATATCCTCTTTATTCTTTCGTCCTCCGTGTTCTTCTACGGCGGATATCCGTTCCTGAAGGGGATCGTGGCCGAACTCAAAGTCCTGAGGCCTGGCATGATGACGCTCATCGCCCTGGCCATTACGACGGCTTTCGTTTACAGCAGCGCCGTCGTCTTCGGACTTGAAGGGGAAGTCTTTTTCTGGGAGCTGGCGACCCTGATCGATATCATGCTCCTCGGCCATTGGATCGAAATGAAATCCATCATGGGGGCCTCCAGAGCCCTCGAAGAGTTGGCCAGGCTTATGCCGTCGGAGGCCCATAAACTTCAGTCGGATGGGAGTGTGACGGATGTTCCCTTGGAGGAACTCAAGGTGGGAGACAAGATTCTCGTCAAACCGGGAGAGAAAATCCCCTCCGACGGAGAGGTGATCGAGGGTGAGACCTCCGTCAACGAAGCGATGCTCACGGGGGAGTCCAAGCCAGTGGCTAAAAAAGCGGGAGGCAAGGTCATTGGAGGTTCTATCAACGGTGAGGGCTCCCTGACGGTGGAGGTCCAAAAAACCGGGCGAGACTCGTATCTTTCCCAAGTGATAAACCTCGTCAGACAGGCCCAGGAGAGCAAATCGCGGACCCAGGACCTGTCAAACCGCGCCGCGCTGTGGCTGACCCTGATCGCTCTTGGAGCGGGTTCCCTGACGCTTTTCCTTTGGCTTGTCGTCGCGGGAAAGGACTTTGCCTTCAGCCTTGAAAGAATGGTCACGGTCATGGTCATCGCCTGCCCGCATGCTTTGGGACTGGCCGTGCCCTTGGTCGTGGCCATCTCCACCGCACTTTCTGCCAAGAACGGCCTTCTCATCAGAAACCGGGCGGCTTTCGAGAGAGCGAGGAAAATCCAGGCCATTATTTTCGACAAAACAGGAACGCTCACGGAAGGACGATTCGGCGTGACGGACACTTTGGTTTTTGAAAACGGAGGTGATGAACGAGAGCTTCTTCAATTTGCGGCGTCGGTTGAAGCCCATTCGGAACACCCCATCGCCAAAGGCATCGTCGCCTCTGGATCCGGCACGATTTTTCCGGTCAAGGAATTCAAGGCCATCCCTGGCCGGGGCGCCGAGGGACGCATCAACGGCAGAGAGGTCAAGGTGGTGAGCCCAGGATATTTGAGAGAGCTGAAGATGGAAATAAAAGACGCCCGAATCGAACGGCTCTCCTCTCAGGGCAAGACCGTTGTCTTCGTCCTCGTGGACGGGAAGCTCGCTGGAGCCTTGGCCTTGGCCGATATCATCAGACCGGAATCAAGGAAAGCCATAAGCCTGCTCAAGAAGATGGGGATCCAGTGCATGATGCTGACCGGAGACAACCGTCTCGTGGCGAAATGGGTGGCCGGTGAACTGGGGCTTGATGACTATTTTGCCGAAGTACTTCCGCAGGAAAAATCCGAAAAAGTGAAAGAGGTGCAATCCCGAGGGCTCGTCGTCGCCATGACGGGGGATGGGATCAATGACGCGCCGGCTCTTGCCCAGGCCGATGTCGGCATCGCCATTGGCACCGGCACCGATGTTGCCGTGGAGACCGCCGATATTATCCTCGTCAAGAGCAACCCTCTCGACGCCGTGGCCATTTTGGGCCTAGCCCGGGCCACGTACAAAAAAATGGCTCAGAATCTCGCTTGGGCCACGGGCTACAATGCCTTCGCCATCCCGCTCGCGGCGGGAGTGTTCTATAAATACGGGATCATTCTCAGCCCCGCGATGGGGGCCGTCCTCATGTCTTTGAGTACGGTGATTGTCGCGGTCAACGCTCGTTTCTTAAAAGTCAAAAAGAGCTGAGAAATCCTTCCCCATGGATGGGAAGTGGCAGCAATGGCGAGCTAAGTCATTGAAAAGTAATGCCGGGGACGGGAATCGAACCCGTACACCGCTTACGGGAGAGGGATTTTAAGTCCCTTGCGTCTGCCACTTCCGCCACCCCGGCATCTTTTTTTTTAATGACTTATGAGAGCCTTTTCCCGATTTTCCGTTCCGGTGTGAATAATTTGTGAATATTCGAGTCTGATTTTCCTCGCTCACCGCAAGATCGGACAAGGGCTCAACCGCTCTTCTTTTCAGGTCATCACTGCTATGAGCGTATCGGGAAGTCATCCTTATGTCCGAATGACCTAAAATATCCCGAATAGACACCAAATCTGCCCCAAAATGAAGAGAATACGTGGCAAAGGTATGTCTCAGATCGTGAAAACAGCACGTGAAAATGTCGGCTCTTCTTAATGCGTTTTCCCAGGCTTTTCTAATTGATTTGATCGGCTTCCCGTTCTTCATAAAAATAAGCTCACTATCCTCTTTTTTAGCATTTTGAAGAGTTTGGGTCAACCAACTGTTCATCGGAACTTTGCGCATTTTGCCACTCTTAGAATGCTCGACCTGAATGAAGCCCGCTTTGAAATTAACCTGGCTCCATTATACATAAGTGAATCCTCAAGATAATTTGAAAAACGAAATGTGAATGTACGCTTTCCAAGGCTCCAGTCTTTCCCCTTATTTTTCCAGTCTTACTTTCTTCAACAATTCCCTAAATCTTGGATCCGAGCGTATTCCATCGAGCCTTGGTTCGACTCTTAGGAGATGAATTCCTGCATCTTTTTCCAAGCAAGCCCTGTTGAACCATTCGAATGCCTGATCCTTTTCTCCCAGGCTTAAATACATAATCGCTATCTCGAAAGGTGAGACATAAGTCTTCTCAGATAATAAGATTTTTAGCTCATCAAGGATCGCAAAGGACTCGGTTTGGTTGCTGCCTCTTGCATAGGCTTGCCCCAGACTAGCTTTGTAGGAGCTTTGTCCCTTTGAACGATTTATTGCCTTCTGAAATTCAATGATAGATTCCTCATTCCTGCCCAATTGCATGTAAGTCAAACCGAGATAGTAATTAGCCCGAGCAAAGTTTGGGTCTAATTCGAACGTTCTTCGTAATTGGTCTATAGCCTGGTTATACTGGCGTGCGTAATAGTAATGATACCCGAGATGCGTATTTAGAGCGAGATCAAGGGGATCAAATTCGAGAGCCAATTTGCTTTCCATTAGCGATTCCTCGGCCTGACCCATTGCCATAAAATAATGAGAATACCAATGGTGAGCAGCGGGATAGCTCGCGTTTAGCCGAATAGCCTGCTTAAGTTCTTCCTCCGCCCCTGACCAGTCCCAATCATAAAACAGTTTCACAAATCCTATTGAGGTATGAGCTTCGGCAAGAGTTTTATCTAAATCTAGCGCCTTATTAGCCCAGATCAATGCCTTTGGATATCCCTCTCCCGGAGCAAGGATGGCGTACCTTGAGAGCATGCCGTAACAGTCAGCCATTCCCGCGTATGCCAAGGCGTAGGTAGGGTCTAATTTAATCGCTTGCTCAAAGTACTCAATCGCTCTCTTAAACCCCTCTCCTGTCCTTAAATTCCAGTAGTAGCGACCCCTTAAGTATAAATCATACGCCTCGCGATTCGCAGTATAGTTTTTTACAAGGGGTTTTTCCCTCTCGCCCAGCAACCTAATCTTCAGGGTATTGACGACCATCTGAGCAATGTCATCCTGGATGACAAATACATCCTCAAGTTTTCGGTCATATCTATTCGACCAGAGATGGTAGCTATCCTCCACATTAATGAGCTGAACTGTGATCCGAAGCCTATCCCCCACCACCTGTACGCTCCCTTCAAGCAAAGTTTCTACATTCAACTTCTTGCCAATATCTTGTATGTCCTGTTCTTTGCCTTTGAAGAAGAAGGAGGATGTTCTGGCAAGAATCCGTAAGCTTTCTACCTTGGCCAAAGCATCGATGAGTGTCTCTGTTATTCCATCGCTTAAATATTCATAGTCTTTTCCTGGGCTTAAATCGATAAAAGGCAGCACAGCCATGGAACGTTTCGTTGCCTGCGTGGGCACTGGCTCTTTCTTGGAGAGATGTTGCAAAATAATCACCCCGAGGGCTATGACAGCGATAATAACCAAAACAGGGACAAGGAGCTTCCTAAGGTTATATGCGGATAGTATCTCTTTGTGAGTAACTCCTTTTCGAGTGGGCAGAATCCACTCTCGAGTAGAAATCCTCTCTTCAATCCTGTTCAATTCGGATAAGAGCTCTACGGCATTCTGATATCTTTTCTCTTTTTCCTTTTCCAAACATCGGAGAATCACTCTGCCGAGATCAATAGGAATCTGGGGATTGATTTCTCTTGGGTCAGGGGGTGCCTCAGCCTTGTGCATTAATGCTGTGCTTAAAGCCGTCTCTCCCTCAAATGGAACCCTTCCTGTCACCATCTCATACAGAATTACTCCTAATGAATAAATATCCGCGCGTTGATCAACTCCCTTGCCCTCGACCTGTTCTGGAGACAAATACTCAGGCGTTCCAATCATCACACCTTCATCTGTCAGGCCTTCCCCTTTTGAAGAACGGGCGATACCAAAATCCATGATCCGTGCCTTGCCCTCCTCATCCATCATAATGTTCTGAGCCTTTAGATCCCTATGGATAACTCCTAATCTATGAGCTTCAGCTAATCCCTCACACACCTGTTTGGCTATGGATATCGCTTGCCCGGCACTCAAACTTCCAATTTTCCTGATTAACTTCTTTAAATCCTCGCCTCTCACATATTCCATCGTGAGAAAATGTATGGCCTTCTCCTCATTAAGATCAAACATTCGAGCGACATTCTTATGGACGATCTTGCGGGCTAATTTCAGCTCGTTTTTAAAGCGTTCCACTATTTTCTTATCCAAGGCCATCTCAGGTTTAATGAGTTTGAGGGCTACCTCCTCATTGAGTTTTATATCCAAGACCCGATAGACTTTCCCCATACCTCCTTTTCCCAGCTCCTCGATAATCTGGTATCTCCCAGCAAAGAGGGAACCCGTGGTCAGTTCCTCTTTAGGTCTCTCCAAGGTATTGGTATGCGAAAAGGCGATGTCTTGGACTGGATGAAGAGAGGCCGCACAATTGCTGCAAAATCGTGCTGCATCGGGATTATCCGTTTGACATTTTGGGCATTTCATTAAAATTTTTTTATGTATAAGAAATTGGTTTCTCGTATTGCGCGACTTTCGCTCCCATTAAGCTTGGAATCAATACCTCCCATCGCGTAAAGAGGATAATCCCGGCCGCGGATCGATGTCAAGAACGAGGAATGGTTCCAATTTACGCCGTCCGGACAGATCTTCGTTCCGAACGACCGCGAAATACTCCAAAAGACGATAGACTTCCCGTCCCTCTCGAAATCGCCTTTCCTCAAAAATACTCTACCCGCTCCTCGGCCGCCATCAGGGCGACCTCGGTCAAAACTCGCGACGGCGGCGCTTTCTCGACCAAACTTGTCAGCTTCATGTGATCGATGACGCGGTCCACGGCAGAGTGCTCTGTTATGAAGGCCACGAACTTCATCGTTCCGCCGCGATCGGATGAATCCTCCACTGCGTCACTTTTGTGTCACCTATTTGCATTATTCCATGCAAACAATGCAAACGGTGAGAGCGGTACAAACCGCTGCATTTTCTTGTAACTTGCTAATTATTTAGTAAGTAGCTGGCACTGCTGGGCTTAAGGGAAAAAGCCCATTTTTCTTCCTGGAGGATTTTAAGTCCCTTGCGTCTGACAATTCCGTCACCCCAGTTTCTTTTGTTATCAACGATTTATCGGAGCCTGTTCCAGAATCTCAGCTTTTCTCGTACAGATGGCCCCGGGGGCAATAAACCTTCGCCGGAGTGAGGCGGAAATCCTTGACCGCCGCGTTATGTGGTCCTCGGCGCTCAACGAACGCCGCACGATTATTTTGAACCCGAAAGAAGATATTTTTTTTATTTCCCGAAGACAAGCACTTGGAACGAGCCCGGGACCTGGGTCGGCCGGGGCTTTGGCTGTTCCTTCGTCGGAGCTGGCGCCGGCGGCTGGCGTCGCACCTGGGCTGCGATCCCGAAGAGCTCGTCATCTGCCGCGGCGGAAGTGAGGCGGGTCAGATCCCGATCATGGGCCTCGAATTGAAACGCGGTGATGAGGTGGTCACCACTAACCAGGACTACCCGCCGAGTCGTGCGGCGTCACGACCTTCGGCATCGAGGGCATGGACATGGCGAAGCTCACCAGCCATCTCCCCGATAAATGGGGAATCGTCGTCTCGCCGATGAAGCACCCCGACGGGTTGATCGACGGAATTCGGATTGTCGTGAACGTGTCATTATCAGCGAGGGAAATTGATTACTTCGCCGACGTCATGGAGAACATCATCAAGAAGGGCGCCCTGGTGTAGGATCGAACGGGCTTATTTTTTCTCCTGGGCGGCTTTGATCGCTTCGATGCGTTTCTTGATCGACTCTTTGATCTGGGCAGGCTGGGCCGGCGCTATCTCCAGAGCTTTCTCGGCCGCTTTAAGAGCGTCATCGTATTTTTTCTGCTTCAGCAAAATATCGCTCAGCGTGTTCCAGAAGGAGTAATTATCCTTGCTCAGCTCAGTTGCTTTTTTCGCCGCAGCCAGGGCGCTCTCCAGGTTTTGGCCCTGGGTGGACCAGAATTGGGCGTATCGGCCGAGCGCGCCGAAATTATCCATATTCTGTTTCAGATACTCGGGCCCGTAAATCGCCAGAGCTTTATCAAGCTGGCCGGCATCGACATAAATCCGAGCGGCCATAGGAACGGCCATCATCATTGGATTGACCGCTCTTTCCGGCATCGGTTCCGGAGGACTCGGCAGGCTGGTCGCGATTTTGATCATCTGGTCGGCCGCTTCGGCCGCTTTGCCCTTGTCGCCCTTGAGAAGATAGAGCTGCGCGAGGCTCTGGTAAAGAGCCGGCCGGCGACTGTCCTGGGCAAGACTGATAGCCTTCTGGGCCAGGTCGATCCCTTTATCGAGAGGATCTTTGTCTAAGATGATGCGGCTCACATAAGCGCTATAGGAATTCGCGTCCTGCGGGAATCTTGCCAGGTACTCTTCAAAAAACTTAGTCGCCTCTTCTTTCGGGGCGGTCCGTGTGTAATAAGAGCTCAACCGCGTGTAGGCCTGCTTGACCATCGGGCTGTCAGGGTATTTTTTGATAAACGCCTGGAACAGGGAGGCGTCGGGCGGCCGCTTTGATATCGCCATGGAGGCCAGGTTGAATTCGGCGCTCTGCGTATAAGAGACTTTCTCGTTCTGGACCTCGGTCATTCCCTTTTTCCCTTCGGGGTCAAGAGCGATGACCTGCTTGTAGAATTCCGTGGCCTTCTCCGTGTTGCCGCGGCGCTCGTATTTTCCGGCCATCTTGAAGATGACTTCGATGCTTTTGGGATCTTTGGCGTATTGTTCGCTCAGTCTCTTGACCGTATCGACTCCCGCGAGCATTTTATTGACCTGATCCTGG